>Ga0255053_10000920_pt1 | contig 16124 bp, 22 predicted proteins | sample JV7_2_22_MG_FD_188635 | JGI IMG/M metagenome (GOLD analysis project Ga0255053, IMG submission 188635) | Seawater microbial communities from Jervis Inlet, British Columbia, Canada - JV7_2_22 | ecosystem: Environmental > Aquatic > Marine > Inlet | place: Canada: British Columbia | collected...
GGGGGATGGGCGACCGACCGACGCATCGAGTGAGCATCAGCGCGAAGGGGGACGACCGGAACCGGCCGCGGAACTACGACGCGGGGGTGGCGTTCCCGAACAAGGTGGGGGGATTGAACCTGCGGCTGAACCCGGGGGTGGTGTTGACGCACGAGACGACGCAGGAGTTCTACGTGAACCTGAACCCAATCGACGAGGAGCGGGAGGCGGGGCAGCGGAGGAAGCGGCTGGGCAACCTGCACCGTCCGCGGGACGGGAGTCGAGACGGGGACGTTCCGGACGACGACGGCACGTCGTGGGGTTAGGCGGCATCATCGGAGGATGGCAAGACGAGACGACGACGACGAGCGGAGGCTGGTGCCGGGGCGGTCGGCGCTGACGGAGGTGATGACGGCGCAGGCCGAGCGGGTGTTCGGGTCGGAGGGGGACGGGGAGCTGAGCCTGGCGGGTGTGGTCGGGATGCTGAAGGAGGGGCACCGGGCGCGGCGGGAGTTCGAGGCATGCGGGTGCGACGAGGCGCTGGCGCTGAGGGCGCGGGTGGGGGAGCTCGAGCGGGAGTTGAAGGACGCGGCGGCGGCGTGTGTGGAGACGGCGAAGGCGCTGGAGGGGAGCGTCGCGGAGGCGGCGTCGCTGCGGGCGATGATGAAGCTGCCGATGGGGCGGGCGGCGCCGGGCGGCGATGTGATGGACCGGGCGGAGCTCGAGGAGAGGTGCGCCGTCATCGAGGCGAAGCTGGCCCGGGACTTGGAGGAGACGGACGAGCGGGTGGTGTGGGCGGCGGCGTACGGGGAGGCGTTCGCGGCGATGGCGCTGCTCGGTGCCGACGTTCAAGTGAGCGCGCACTTGCGAGGGGACGACGCGCTGGCCGCGGTCGAGGAGGCGGTGGGGAAGAAAGAGAAGTTGGCGGGCGAGGTGGCGCGGGTCGTCGCCGACGCGGCCGTCCGTCAGGCCCCGTAGCGGCGCGGGCGGCCCGGGCGGGATAAGGGATGATGGCCGCCTGAGTCGGGGCGGTTGCCGTGCCGCCCGCGCCGGGTCGAGGGTAGCACGGCGGGCGGCATGATGGGGGGATGGAAAACAAGCAAGACTTCGAGGTCGAGGTAGGCGAGGACGGCAAGGCTCGGGTGACGGTCGGGGGGAACGACGTGTCGTCGCAGCTCCGCCGAGTGAGCGTGGACGTGAGGCCGGCGGGCGCGCGGCTGAAGCTGGAGCTCGCGCCCAAGCGGGCGCGGGTGGCGGGGCGGGGCGCGGTCCTCGTCGAGTGCCCGGAGCTCCGGTGCGCGGCGGAGGCGCTGATGCAAGATTGGTACGAGCTGGAAGAGGGGGAGCACTCGTCGGACGAGGACGCGATGGTCGAGGTCCCGATCGCGCTGATGAGGGCGCTGCGGGCGGAGCTCGACCGATGACCGGCGACGAGCGGGCGGGCCGGTTGCTGAAGCTGCGGTCTCAACTCGACACGACCTCGTCGCACGAGGCGAAGGCCGGGAGGTACAACGGGCACGCGCGCGTCCTCGGGAGCCTGGTCCTCGAGCTGTGCGACGCGATGCTCGAGCAGCTCGACGGGTCGGCCGACGACGTGCGGGGCGCGGACCGCGTCCGGGTGTCGCTGTCGAGGGCCGACGCCGAGCTCGTCGCCGAGGCGCTGGACAGCCACGCCTACTGGCAGCTGAGCGACGACACGTACAGGCGCGACGGGTACGTGATCCCGCCCGGGTCGGACGACGACGACAAGGCTGTCGAGATCCGGCGCGTGTTGAGGATCGCCGACCGAGTGCGCGCGTCGTTCAAGGACGGCGGCGAGGCGACCGGGTAGCATGGCGCACATGGAGATCGCGGTCTGCCCCTTGTGCCGGCGCGTGCCGCGGCACGACTCGGCCGGGTTCTTGGTTTGCGCGGAGCACGGCCGGCTGTCGCGCGTCGTGCTGGTCCACGCCGCCGACGCCGTGCGGAGCCTCAAGCGCGAGGACGACACCCCGGACGGGTCGGTCATCGGGCGCTGCGAGGCCGTCGTCTTGAGTGAGCAGAGCGCGCGGTGCGGCGAGTCGTGCGGGAACCCCGCGCGCTACCGCGACGGTGAGGGCCACCCGGTCTGCGGGATGCACCGGCCCGAGAACGTCGCGCGGCTTCGGGAGGCCGGGCGGCTGGGTCACGCGAAGGGCTACTCGCGGGGCCGCGGCTGGTGACTTGGCAGGGCGACGTCGGGGCCGAGGTCCTCGAGCTGTTCTGCGACGCGCAGGAGCCGGTCGTGCTCGCGCTGAGGGATGCCTGGTGCGACGCGCAGGTGACGCGCTGGGGCGCCGGCCGAGCCCGGCGGGGATCGGTCCGCGACGCGTCGTGGTCGCGGGAGGCGAGGGCCTGGGAGCTGCTGGCCCTGAGGATCGTCCGGATGCGGGACGCGCCGCGCCCGATCCCTCGGTGCCCCGAAGCTGACAGCCACGGCTGCCCGGAGTGCGGCGCCCGGTTCGCGTCGGCGGCGTCGGTCGTCACCCACTCGTGGCGCGTCCACGGGACGTGATACCCTCGGGGGGATGTCGAGCGCAGCGCGGAGGCGTGCCCGGGTAGACGAGCGGGGACGTCCGTTCATCCTGACGGGGCCGAGGGACACCGACCCCGACGTCTCGTCTCGCCGCCTGGTTCGCGAGGCCGGGCTGTACGACGTCCACGAGGAGGTCTGGGAGCTTGGCACCCGCGGGCGCCCGGGCGACACGCTGACGTCTCGCATCGCCCGGAACAAGTCCGGCGACTACATCGGCGACGAGCGCGACGCGAAGTTCCTCTGCGACCAGCTCGGGATCGCGCCCGTCCGCGCCGACGACGGGCACTCGGTTTGCAGCTACGGGTACTCGGAGGCGAAGGGGAAGTGGTTCGGTTGGTCGCACCGCGCGATCCACGGGTTCCGCGAGGGGCACAAGGTCTCGACCGGGTCGGTCGTCTCGACGGAGCACGCGGCCGAGGGGCGCGGGTTCCAGCCGGGGCACGTGCTGAGGACCGACGAGGAGGCGCGCCGGGCGGCGATGCTGTTCGCGTCGGAGGTTTCGTGAGCCGGCTCGGCGGGCTGACCGAGGAGCAGTACCAGTCGGCTCACGCCCGCGCGGTCGCCCGGAGGGTAGGGGCCGCGCGGAACGACCCGGCCGAGTGCTTCGGGTTCGTCATGCGGGAGGAGACGACGCGGCGGGCGATCCGAGTGCTGCCCCACCAGCAGCTGCTGTTCGCGTTCGTGATGGCGCACGAGCGGAGCGTCGTGAGGATGCCGGTAGGCGCGAGCAAGACGTACTGCATGTCGGGGCTGACGATGTGGCTGCTCGGGCAGGACCCGACGGCGCGAGGGGCCGTCATCAGCTCGACGCAGCTGCAGGCGCAGAAGCCGGTCGGCATGGTCCGCGACTACATCGAGACGAGCCCCGAGCTGCGCCTGGTGTTCCCCGACCTGCGGCGGAGCCAGCGTGAGAAAGATTGGTGGACGCAGATCCGCCTGGTCGTCGACCGCCCACCGGGCATCCGCGACGCGAGCCTGACGGCGGTCGGTGTGGACGGGGCGCTGCCGGGGTCGCGCCTGTCGTGGCTGCTCGTCGACGACATCCTCGACCCCGAGAACACCTCGACGCCGCAGGCCCGAGCGAAGGTCCGGAGCTGGTTCAACAAGGTGGTGCTGAGCCGGAAGGACATCGTCGGCGCGAAGGTCGTCGTGACGAACACGCCGTACAACCCGGACGACCTGACGTTCGCGCTCGAGCGCAGCGGGTGGCCCACGATCACGATGGACATCGAGGGGACGATCAGGATCTCGAACGCGGACGACTTTGTCGAGACGTGCGGGCTGCTGCGGGTCAGCGACCTGAGCGAGGAGGCGGGGGTCGACGTCGAGCTTCGGCTCGCGGACCACGACTCGCGGACCTACGTCGACCTGGGCTACCCGGCGAGCGACCCGCCGGACGCCGAGCGCGACGTCGAGGACAAGGTCCCGCTGTGGCCGGAGAAGTTCGGGCGCGCGGAGGTCGAGCAGCTCCGCGCGGAGTTCCCGACGGTCGACTTCAACCAGCTGTTCATGTGCGTGTGCCGCGACGACGAGGGAGGCCGGGTCAAGGGCGCGTGGATCGAGGCGGCGAAGAAGGCGGGGCGCGAGCTTCGCATCCACAAGTTCGCCGCCAAGATGCCGAACGACCTCGAGGGTTGCCCCGCGTTCACGGGCGTCGACCTCGGAGTGAGCAAGCGCAAGAAGTCGCACCGCTCTTCCATCTTCACGTTCGGCCTGCAGCGCGACCGGCGCCGGCGCATCCTCCGAGTGGACGCCGGCAAGTGGAGCGGCCAGGAGATCATCGACCGGGTCCGCAAGCACCACGACGACTTCGCCTCGATCATCCGAGTGGAGACGAACGCGGCGCAGGACTTCCTCCGGCAGTGGGCGCTCGCCCAAGACATCGGCCTTCCGATCCGCGCGCACACGACGGGCAAGAACAAGCGCGACAGCAGGTTCGGCGTCGAGTCGGTGTTCGTCGAGATCGAGAACGGCGCGTGGGTCTTCCCGTGCGACCCGACCGGGCACGTGCCAGAATCGCTCGCGATCCTGGTCGGCGACCTGTTGTACTACGACCCGGACACGCACACGGGCGACGTGCTGATGGCGATGTGGCTCGCCCGAGAACAGGCGCGCTCGAGCGGCGCGCTCGCCCGCGACTACCAGTTCGGCGAGGCGGGAGACGGTTCGTCGATGGACGCGCTGCCCGGAACGATCGCTGCGCTGATGTCGAGGTAGGCCATCGAGCCGGTCAGCCGCGCGGCCGGTGCGGAGTAGAACCCCGAGCAATTCCAAGGAGATAGGCGATGGAGGATGAGACGTATAGGTGGCTGGTTCCGATCTCAGCGTTCCTGTTGTTGGTCTTGCTCATCGGTGGGCTCTGGGTCGTCGTCCGGTTCGTCAAACCGAAGCGCAAGATCGGCTACGACAACTTCGAGGATCCCCCGCGCCCTCCCCCTCGGTCGGCTCGGGGCGCTCCCGTCGTGCAAGAACTCGCCCCGGCGTCGGCGCCCGTGGTAGGGCCGCAGGAAGTGGCGAAGAAGGTGGAGGCCGTGATCGTGGCCAACGACCCGGTCGGACCGGACGAGCTGGAGGAGGTCGCGGCGCCGTCGGTGCACCAGTTCCCCGAGAAGCAGGACGACGCCAAGGACGGCAAGTGCTGCGCCTGCGAGCAGCCGGCGGACCCCGGCGTCATCGAGCTCGAGGACTGGCGGCAGGTCAACACGGTCATCGGTGCCCTCATGGCGCTGTTCAAGGTGAAGGCGCGCGTCACGCCGGGGCGTCGCCTGTACTCTCACCGGAAGTGGTGCCGGAGCTGCGCCGCCATCGCCGACTTCCTGAACGCCCGCTTCGAGCGCGACGAGGAAGCGAAGGCCGCCGCGTCGCGCAGGGTGTGGGAGCGGAAGGGCCTGGTCGATGCCGTCAAGGATCACATCGCCGAGGCCGACGGCCGCTACGACGAAGACAAGCGCAACCGGACGCGACGCCCCTGGCGGGGCGACGCGTGATCAGGTCGGTCGCAGCAATCGCTGCCGCCATCGAGTTCGCCAGCCCGGGCATGAGCCCGGCGACGGCGCGGGCCTACGCCGAGGTCGTGAGGCCCGAGGCCATCGCGCACCACTACGACCCGTTCACGATGGTGGCCTACGTCCGGCGTGAGTCGCGTTGGCACGCCGGCGTGGTCGGCGGACGAGACGGCCAGTGCATCGGGCTCGGCGCGATCTGCCTCCACAAGTACCCCTACTGCATCGACACGAAGTTCACGGGCGAGACGTGCCTCGCGCGCAAGTCCGAGCTGCTGAACGGGGCGCACAACCTGCGCGTCGCGTCGGCGATGGTGACGGGCCACCGGAAGTTCTGCCGGAGCAAGACGGGGCGCCGCGCGCTGTTCGCCCGCTGGCTCAGCTCGCTGCAGGGGTACAACAAGTCGAGGGGGAGGCGCGGCGTGTGGTGCAACATGCGCAAGGACCGGCGCGGCCGGTGGCGCGACGTCCGGGCTCCGGACGGGACGCGGTCCGTGATCCGCTACCGGCTCGTGCTCGTCCGGAAGTTCGCGTAGGCTCCGCGACATCATCGAGCGATGGGCGATCAGAAGACATTGGCTGAGAACGACGGCGCGCCGCGCGTCCGGGTGAAGGTCGCGTCGTCGCCGCCGGACAACCTGGAGCAGCGACACCTGCAGCGGCGGGTCGAGAAGCTCGAGCGGCGGGTCCGCGTCCTCGAGCGGGACGCGACCGCGAGCCGGCTGAAGAAGGAGTTCGAGGCCAAGCCCGAGGACGTGTGATACCCTCGCGGCGAACGCAGCCGCCTGGGGCGGTTCGACGATAACCCGAGCAGGACGGGAGGAGCCTACATGGCCGACCAACGGATCGTGGTCTACGACCCGACGAACGAGATCAACGAGGGGACCATCATCGACGGGCCGGCGCGCGTCGCGAAGCTCGAGCGGTCGCGGGTCGTCCTGCTGCCGTTCGACGACCCGCGCGGGAAGCTCGGCGCGGTCGACGGGTACTTCCGGAGGGGCTGGGGCAAGGGCTGGCTGTTCGACCGCATGGCGGGCGAGCGCGGCTGCCCCATGCTGATGTACGTCGAGCCCTCGGTGCCGTTCGTCTACTGGGCAGCTCGCCTGGTCGCCGGCGAGAAGAAGCCGAGCGGCCAGCTCAAGCTGACGACGGACTCGAGCGGGCAGCGCGCCATGTCCGGCGGCCTCAGCTCCACCATTCGGTGCGCCCGGCTGGACGCGCTCGGCGCCCCGGACGCGGACGGCGGCTGGACGGTGGGCGGCCGGTCGCGGCTGACGACTGCTTCGCCCGGGCTGATGGCGCTGTGCCTGTACGGGATCGCCCGCGACGCGGTCGTCGTCTGGAGCGCGGTCACGCTGGCGGTCCGGGAGATGGACCTGCCCTGGTTCGTAGAGTAGCCGGGCGCCGCGTGATACCCTCGCGCGCATGGCACGACACGTTCTCCTGAACACGACGGTTGCCAAGGGTCGCAAGTACAGGGCCGGCACCGTCATCGACGACGCGCAGGATCAAGGAGCCAAGGCCGCGCTCGAGGGAGGTGGTGGCCGGTTCGTCACGCTGCCGGACCCGGCGATCGAGGAGGCTGCCACCATCGCGCAGCAGCGGCGCCTGTCGGGCGCCGGGTCGGTGGAGCTCGATGCGATCATGTTGGCGGCCGCCGTCACCAGGCCTCGAGCACACGGCGAGATGTACATGGGGACGCCGGCCGCGACGACCCCTGCGTTGAAGGAGACGTACCTCAAGGCCCTGGGCACGACGCTCGCCGGAGACCTGTACCTGTTCGACATGCCGACGGACAACCGGCTGCGCTACCTCGGCGGGGAGACCGCGCGGTTCGGGATCGACGCGATCATCTCCATGTCGGGCGCGGCCAACGACAACCTCAGGTTTGTCATCGCGAAGAACGGGTCGGACCTCATCAAGACGGTGCAGCGGAGGAAGGTGGGCGCGGGCGGGGACGAAGGGAACGCGAGCTGCGGCGGGGTCGTCGAGCTGGCAACGGGAGAATACGTGGAGCTGTGGGTCGCGAACTGGACCGACGTCGACCCGTTCACGGTGGACGAGCTGAACATGACCGCCGTGAGGGTTAGGTGATACGCGAGCTCGGCGCTGCCGTCCTCAAGCGTGCGGCGCTGACGATGCTCGGCGTCGCCGTCAAGCTCAATCGTGCCCCGAGGCAGTCGCCCGCCGACGAGGAGTTGCCCGACGCGGAGCTGCCCCCCGGTGGCGGCTCGAGGACGCCGGAGGCTCAGAGCCTGATCGCGGCGAAGCCGGCGCCGGAGGAGCCCGCGGAAGTAATCCCGCTCGAGGGCAGCATAGAGGCCAGGATAGCCAAGGCGCGCGGCGGCTGGTAGCCTGCGGTTTGAGGCATGGCCGCGACCGTCCACCAGCTCCAGCACCGGCCGCCGCCGTCCGGCGGTACGGGGCCGGCGAACATGACCCAAGCGTTCCCGTCCAGCTTCGGGATGGACCAGACCACGATGGGCCCGGAGCTCGACGTGAAGGGGCTCGTCAACTCCGAGCGGGTCAAGGAGCTTGAGTACCGCGAGCGGTTCTACACGTGCACTCAGCACGACCGGAAGATCTTCGACTTCAACGGGCGGCTCGTTCGGGCCGGGCGGATCCCGGGAGTGCAGCCGTTGATCGGGACGAGCGCGCCGAGTTGGTACGTGCCGATGGACATGCGCCGCCCGTCGGCGCCGTATCGGCTCGGGCGGAAGATCGTCGGCTCGTTCACGGGGATGCTGTTCGGGAAGGGCCGCTTCCCCCAGCCGCGCAGCGACGACCCGGCAACGCAGGACTGGGCAGAGGCTCTTGTCGAAGCCGTCAGCATGAGGACGCGCTTCATCCGGGCGCGGAACATCGGCGGCGCGTGCGGGACGGTCGGCGTGTCGTGGCGGTTCCACGACGGGAGCCCTCGCATCAGCGTCCACCACGGCAAGCACATCCACGTCCTCGAGTGGGTTGACCACGAGGAGTACGTCCCGAAACACGTGGTCGAGCTGTACCAGTTCCAGCGCTCGGTCTTCGACCCCATCAAGAAGATGCGCGTCCTCAAGTGGTTCTGGCACCGGCGCGACTGGGTCCCCGACGCCGACGTGTTCTTCATACCGGTCGAGGTCAAGGACTCCAGCCCTCAGTGGGTGGTCGACGAGGAGCGGTCGTTCAAGCACGGCGAGGGCGAGTGTCACTTCGTCTACATCCCGAACCTGCCCGACGACGACCCGGCGACGGAGGACGGCGTCCCCGACTACGCCGAGACGTACGAGCAGATGAACACGCTCGACATCTTGAACTCGGTGGCGTGCCGGGGCGGCGTGTTGAACCTCGACCCGACGCTCGTGCTGAAGATGGAGCGCGACGAGATCGGCGGCGCCGTCGTGCGCAAGGGAAGCGACAACGCGCTGACCGTCGGCCCCTCGGGCGACGCCCACTACATGGAGCTGAGCGGAAACAGCATCACGGCGGGCGGCGTCCTGATCGACCGGCAGCGCGACCAGATCCTCGAGGTCAGCGAGTGCGTCGTAGCCGACCCCGACAAGGTCGCGGCGGCGGGGACGTCGAGCGTGGCGCTCAAGGTCGTGTACTCACCGATGATCGGCAAGACGGATCTGATGCGCGATCAGTACGGCGAGGGCGGGATCCTCCGAGTGCTCGACGGCATGACGCGCAGCGCCCGCCGCTGGGTGAAGGACCCCGCCGCGGAGACGCCCGATCAGCAATACGTCCACGAGCAAGTGATGGACGAGGAGACGGGCCAGCCCGTGGTCGGCGACGACGGCGAGCCCGTCGAAGAGCCCGTCGAGTACTTCGTCGAGTTGCCCCCGCGCATCGAGCAGCGGGAAGTCCTCGGCGACGACGGCGCGCCGACCGGCGAGGTCGAGTCGGTCAAGGTCGAGCGGCACCCTGGAGCTGGTCGGGTGTGGCTCGAGTGGGGTCCGTACTTCAAGCCGACCGCAGACGACCACTCGAAGGACGCCCAAGCTGCGACGGTGGCGACCGGCGGCAAGCCTGTCCTCAGCCAGCAGACCGCCGTCGAGCTGACGGCGCAGGCGTACGACCGCGACGCCACCGAGGAATGGACCCGCGTCCGGGCCGAGGCGGCGCAGCGGGACGGCGAGCAAGAGGGTATGTTCCCGCCGCTCGGCGGCGAGGACCTACCCGGGGACGGCGCTGAGGCGGGCGCTGAGGGCGCCGAGGGCGAGGCCGCCCCGGCGGGCGAGGGCGAGCAGGCGGCTGCGCAGGTGGCGGCACAGGAGGCCGTGGGCGTGCCCAAGGGCGCGGTGGTCGAAATCACGGCCACGGACATCGCCAAGATCGTGACTGTGAACGAGGCCCGCTCGAGCCAGGGCCTCGGGCCGCTCGTCACGGTGGACGGCGTGCAGGACCCCGACGGCGGGCTAACGGTCGCCGAGTTCACGAAGAAGCGCGAGGAGGGAGCCAAGGCGTCGACGAAGGTCGCGGTCGAGTCGGCGAAGGCGGCGGCGGCCCCGGCGGACGGGAAGCCGGACCTCGGCCCCGGCGTCGAGCTGACGGCGACGGACAGCGCGAAGATCGTGACGGTCCGCGAGGCGCGTGCGGGGAAGGGGCTCGGCCCGCTGATACTGCCGGACGGGACCGAGGACCCCGACATGAGCCTGACCGTCGAGGAGTATACGACGAAGCGCAAGGAGAAGGCCGAGGCGCAAGCGGCCATCTCAGTCGAACAAGCGAAGCAGGCGGGCGGGGAGCCGCCGGGTGGCGGAGGGCAGGCCCCGCCCGGCGCGCCGCCCGTACCACCAGGAGGTTAGTCGATGGCAGGCATGGGCGAAGGGATGGGCGCGTGGACGGCGAAGCAGATCGGGCCGGAGCCGGAGCAAGCTGGTCCGCCGTCGGTCAAGGCCGCGGAGATCCAGCAGCTCGACGGCGCGTCGCAGCAGCAGCTCAGGGAATGGGGGACGGCGCCCGAGGTCGAGGGGAACCCGCCGGCGTGGGTCGGCGACGAGTCGTCGTGGGAACGTGCGAAGGAGATCGTCCAGGAGAAGTGGGAGCAGTACGACGAGCCCTGGGCCGTCGTCGCGCACGTCTACTTCAACATGGGCGGCACGATGGCGTAGGCTGACGAGTGCCTCGCCAACCGACCCCGAAGGAGATCATCGAGCGCGACAAGCGGGTGGCGATCCGCCAGTCGACGATCGTGGGCCGTGCGCGGCTGGGGGTATTGCTCAGGAAGGCGGACGACCTTCTCACCAAGCGGTTCTATGACGCGGGGGGCTTGAAGGCTGGCACCGCGACGTTCACGGCGGCGCAGGCCGGCGTCGCGATGACGCAGGTCCGCGAGGTGATCAAAGAGCTGCACGCCGGGATGAAGGGCGACATAGTCAAGACCGGCAAGACGACGGCGACGAAGGCGACGGCGGACACGATCAAGTACTTGGACGCGGCCGAGAAGAAGTTCCGCGGGGTTACGGCGGAGCTCCCGCTCAAGACCGCGATGATCGCGGACCGCGTGAACGCGAACACGGAGTCGAGCATCCTGCACCGGATCGAGACGGACCCGAAGCACCCGGGGCGACCAGGCGTTCTCGAGCGGTACGACAAGAACGTGGTCCGGCAGTTCGAGGAGGAGCTGCAGCTGCGCATGGTCGCGCGCCAGCCCTGGTCAGAAGTGCGCACGGCGATCACGGAGGCGAGCCCGTTCCTGAAAGGGCAGCCGGCGTTCTGGGCTGAGCGCATCGTGCGGACCGAGACGATGCACGCTCACAACCGCGCGAGCTGGGAGACGATGCGCGAGGTCGACGAGCAGATGGGGGACATGCTGAAGATCCTGTCGGCGACGTTCGACGACCGGACGGGCGCCGACTCGTACGCCGTCCACGGCCAGATCCGCCGCGTCAACGAGTCGTTCGAGTCTTGGTTCGGCGAGTACATGCACCCGCCGAACCGCCCGAACGATCGCGAGGTAGTGGTGCCCCACCGGATGAGTTGGCCACTCCCGGGCGACCTCGAGCCGATGACGGACAGCGACGTCGACATGAGGTGGGAGATGGAGGGGCGCAAGGGGTCGCCCCCGATGCGTCCGGTCATGAGCACGGTTCACCGCACGATGATCGGCAAGGTCCCGCCGCCGGCGATGAAGGCGCCGGTCGCTGCGCCGCCCCCGCCGCCGACGAAGCCGCCGGTGCCGAAGCCTCCGCCGAAGCCCGTGAAGGGTAAGCCTCCCAAGATCAGCAAGTCGCAGCAGGGGATCGTCGACGACCTCGGGGCGGGAGGTCACATCAAGAAGTACCAGCAGTCGTGGATGACGAACCCGGTCTGGAAGCTGTTCCGCAAGGACGGGACGTTGAAGAAGCTGCACCCGGCGACGATCAAGAACCTGCGAGTGCACGGGCTGATTGATGCGGGGAAGCAGATCGACAAGTCCTCTCAGATGTGGGGGCTGACTCCGAAGGGGACGAAGGCAGCGGCCGTTCCCAAGGCCGCACCTCCGCCCAAGGCTGCGCCGACGAAGCCCGAGGTGGCCGCTCCGGTGACAGCTCCGATCACGAAGGCGAAGGTAGGGCCGGGGCCGTACGGTCCGACGAACAAGGAACGAACGGTCCTCTGGGCAACCAGGTCGCACGCGGCCATGTCGATCTTGGAACAGAAGGGCGTGGCGCTGAACGTCAAGCTGAAGGCACAGCGGGAAACGCGCGCGGCGTTCCGTGGTTTGCTCAAGCGCGACGGGTTCACGGAGTCGCAGAAGCTGATGGACGGGTCGATGCGCGGTAAGATCAACGTCAAGAAGATGAAGGGGTCCGCCGTCGCCCACATCTTCGCCGACTCGAAGCTCGTGGAGATCGACACGTTCGAGTTCAAGCAGGCGACGACCGCGATGCGAACGATGGCGAAGGGGAAGATGCCGACCAAGTATGAGCGGGAATCTATCGCCACGCTGGTACACGAGGAGGTCCACGCCTACAGCCGGTTCACGGCGCGCGGCGGCCAGGCGACTGCGATCGAAGAGGCGGCGACCGAAGCCATCGCCCGGAGGCAGATCAACAGGCTGTACGGGGAGAAGGGGATCAGCAAGACGAGTGGCGCCTACCAGACCGAGATCAACGGGGTCACGTCGTCGATAATGAAGCACGCGAAGGTTACGAAGGAGCAAGCGTTCGATATGTTCGCCGAGGCGGCGACGCGCACCCGGCAGGCCGACAATCCCAAGATGAACCACATGGGGTCGGGGCAGGTCAGGACCATAACGGACAACCTGCCCGTGACGGCCACAGCGAGGGAGGCGATCGTGGGCGATCTCGCGTACGGGAAGAAGTGGTGGGACAAGAAACGCAACTGGTAAGGCCTGATGGTATCATCGGACCATGGCCCGACCGCCTGGCATTCCCAACTCTCCCTACGACGTGAAACCCAACGACGCCGCCGCCGCCGCCGCGTGGTACGAGGCAGCCCTGGTCGCGGGCGTCCTCGAGCCCGACGACGAGTTGACCCTGCTGCACATGCAGGACGACAAGAACGCCAGGGAGTTTCAGGAGAGGATCGCCGAGATAATCGAGCGGACCGGCAAGAACCCTCCACGCCGGCGGTAGCCGGTTGCCGCCCGTCGCCGGGGCGTGGTACCGTCTCGGAATGGCGACGGCCAAGAACAGACCGTACAGGCTGGGGACGGACAGCGCGGGCATCACCCGTGGGGACGGCGGCAGGTTCATGCTCGAGGAGCCGAGCAAGGCCGTCCCGGTGAACCCGCTCGTGCAGGAGGAAGAGGGCAAGCAGCCTGGCGAGTGGGCACCCGGGGTCGGGCAATGCACCGACCCGATGACGGGGCCGACCATCCCGTGGCCACCCGCGGACCCCGCGAACGAGAAGAAGCCGATGAAGGTCGGCGACAGGTAGGAGCAGGACCATGGTAGGTGAGACCCCGGGCAACGGTAGGACCAACCCCTTCGGCGACGGCGCCGGCAAGGGGACAGGAGGCAACGTGGCAGGCAACGACTTCACCAAGAACCCGCGCGGCGGCAACACCGGAACCGGCAAGCCTCGCGACTTCCTGGGCACGAGCGACCGGCAGAAGATGGCGACGCCGCAGAACCAGGACATCAACCCGGCCGACGCAGCTCCCGGTCCGCAGACGGCGGCAGAGGTGGCGAGCCCCGGCGCGGCCAGTGGGTTCGACGCCGGCGTCGGCACGATTGGCAACCCGGCGAAGCCCTTCAGGCTTGGCGGCTAAGGCGCAGCTGTGGGCCGCGTCAACATGACCGGGGTCGTCGAAGGTGGCCCCGAGACTTCCAGCGCCGGGGTGTTCCCGGCCGCGCGGTTCACGGCACCGTTGTCGCTGCTCGCCGGCGCGAGCGGGAAGCAGTACGGAGCGGGCACCGGGATCCTGGTCCGGACCATCAACTCACCCTCCGCGATGGTCCCGCTTGACGGAGTCGGCCCGACCTCGACCGTGACGCAGGGCGACTTCCTCTACTTGAAGTCGGACGGGATCATGGAGCTGGAGCTCACGACCGACGACGGCGCCGGCGGCCAGACGGTCGTGGTCCAACCGATTCAGGGCGTGTACGCGCAGGAGTTCCCGACGACGAGGCCTCTCGAGGGGCTTCGCATCCAGGGCTCGGGAAAGATCGAGTACCTCGTCACCGGCAACATCTAGCAAGACTCGTCCGCCGGACTACTACCGCCGGCGGCTGAAGAAACCCCACAGAGTAGGAGCACAAGACCATGACCGCACCAGCAGACGGAACCCAGCGAGTAGCATTTGACCGCTCGAACCCGAACACCCTCGCCGACTTGCTGAGGAGCATCGCGCTCGGCTCGTTCTTGCAGGGCCAGGTCGCACAGGTTCGCCGGGCGCTCAGCCCCGACGCGCTCGGGACGAACCCCCAGAACCTCGCGACGCTCGACGCCGTCTCGCTGCCGAACAGCGGCAAAGCGAACACGATCCTCCGCGCGACCGTCCGAGCTGGCGGCGTAACCGGCGAGCTGACGCCCGTCGCGTACGGCGCGACGCCTGCCACCACGCAGTGTGCGGTTGGCCCGAACGGCGACCTCGTGTTCCTCGCGGCCGACGCCATCACGGACGTCGACGTGAACTACATACCTGAGCGCGGCGACGTCGTGGACACGGTGTTCCCGGTCGTGACGAACGTGCTGACGCTGCCGGCGAGCATCACTGACCGGCACGTCGTTCTGCTTGCCGAGGTCGAGGCGCTCGTGGGCACCACGACTGGGCAGAAGATCATCCTCGTCCCGGGCGCTGGCGCGCCGGCTGCCGGGCAGGCGAGGTTGGACGTGGCGAAGGCTACCGTGACCTTCGCAGGCGCCGACGCCGTGACCCGAGCCCGCGTGAAGCTGGTCGTCGTGGCGGCGGAGGACCTCGCGGCCGTGCTTGAAGCGGACGAGACGATCATCTAGCGCCCCGGCTCACCAGGCCGTGGGAGGAGGCTGAGCAAGGACAATGCCGAACGGGACAACACAGCAGGACACGTCTGCCGCCGGGACGCCGGCGGCGGGCGCGACTGGGGAGCCAGGGCAGCGACAGCAGCCCGGGTTCGTCGGGTCGGCCACAGGACAACCGATCGTCAAGCCGCCGGAGGGCGCAGCCGCCGGGGCCGACCCGGGGCAGCAGCAGCTCCCGCTCGCCGGGGGGGACGGTTCGACCGGCGCTCCCCCCCCGCCGCCAGAGGGCGCAGGAGCCCCCCCACCGGCGGGCGAGCGTTCCGTCGTCGGGCACGGCGGGGATATGTCGCCGGAGGCGATCTCCGAGCGCGTCGGGCGCGAGCGCAAGAAGTGGCTGAAGGAAGAGTACGGGACGGACGACGAACGGGAGATCGCGCGCGTCAAGCAGGAGCGTGTAGACGCGTCGGCCGCGCGGGAGAACGAGACCGCGGAGCTGAAGAAGTACCGCGACGACGCCGAGGCCAAACGACGCTCAGACATGACCGAGCTCGAGCGGGCGAAGGCCGACCTGGTCGCGAAGGAGAAGGAGCTGGACGAAGCCCGGGAGGAGCTCAACGGGATCCGCACCGACACGCTGGCCGAGAAGCAAGACGCGATCGTCGGCCGGGTGCTGAGCGGCCAGATCGACGAGAGGTACTTGGACCTCGCGCGCCCGAAGCTGGCGCGCCATTTCCGCGAGCTGACGAAGGACGAGCAGACCGGGTTCGACGAGCGCAAGCTCGAGCGCTGGGCTCGGACGTTCGTGAAGGACTACCCCGAGACGGCGCGCAAGGCTGACCCGCCGGCTGTGGTCGGCGACCCCGCGGCCCCGCCCGCCAAGCCCGCTCCTCGCCGCGCGCCGGTCCGCACGAGCAAGGTTGAGCCCGGGTCAGCGTCCCCGAAGCCCGCGCCCGCCGCGGGTCCTGGGGTGCTCGCCGGCAAGACCGTGAAGCCCGGCCAGACCAACTCAATGACCAAGTCCGAGCTGAACGAGTTCTACCAGCAGCAGACCGGCCGCAAGAAGCCCTACTGAGCACGGGCTTGCGGGGACGCCGCCCGGCCTGTACCCTCCGGGGTGGCACGACTCGCCGCTCCCGCGACCGCCCGCGGACAAGTCAGGCGGACCTCCAGGTGACGTCGGCCGGTAACAACACGCACACGTCACCAGGAGAAAC
>Ga0255053_10000922_pt1 | contig 16118 bp, 29 predicted proteins | sample JV7_2_22_MG_FD_188635 | JGI IMG/M metagenome (GOLD analysis project Ga0255053, IMG submission 188635) | Seawater microbial communities from Jervis Inlet, British Columbia, Canada - JV7_2_22 | ecosystem: Environmental > Aquatic > Marine > Inlet | place: Canada: British Columbia | collected...
GATGACCCGACCCTTGCTACGGATCAGCAGCTCCGGTCCCTCCGGCGTCTCGAACACACCGAAGGAGAACTGGCTGCCGTCTACCTTCTCCTGGACCGCTACCTTGTGGTTGGTCAGGTCCCGGACGGCGCGATGGCCGACCGAAAAGATCTTCGGATAGCTGTGCCAGCTACTCATGTTCGATGCCTGCTCTCTTGAGTTGGTCTCGGTGGGCCTCGTGTGCCGCCCGGTGCCCGCGCTTTCGGTGGTGCCTGGACCGCCAGTACTGGAAGGCCTCGACACCAAGGTAGAAGACGACGACAACCCAGACGGTCACCGGGTCCAGGTCACTCAGACTCATCGGCGATCTCCGGATGCTGCTTCAGGATCTCGAGCCGCAGGAGCTCCAGCACCTGGAAGTTCCGATCGTAGGGCTCCAGTGAGCTGTGGTACGCCGCGTGGTCGGCCCGCAGGTGGTTGATCCCTATCACGCCGGCTGTGACGGCAAGGGAGACAAAGAGGAAGCCGAGTACGACGAGAAGGTTTTGGATGTATTTCATGTGATTCCACTCAGTCCTTTCAATCATGCATTGTATCCTTTCCTCCAGGCATCGGCCTTTTGGCCCGCCTCTGGGTTGACCCACGGGGGCTCGCCCGCTGCCTTTGCCGCCGCTCCCGCTCGCTCGAGTGCTGTCATGTCGTCCTGACGCTTCGCCTCCCACTTTCGGTCCTCTTCTTTGGAGTAGAGAACGCCCTCATTGAACACAGGAGGTCTGGGAGCACGAAAGCGATCGGAGCGCTGCTTGTTGTAGCACACGCGGCACAGTCCGTGGGCGACATGGGCCCTTCCCGGGTGACACTGGGCTGGCTTGTTCAACGGTAACTTAGGACTTCTCATATGCTCCATTCATGCGGCCACCGCCTTGTCGAGGTCATCCATCTCGCCCCACCTGGGACCGTACTTGCCTTCGGTGCCGACCGAGAGATACTCCCCCATGTTCCACGTTGGATCGAGGGGCAGCTCCTTGTTTGGCCGTTCCATGATCTCCTTCACCAGCTGGTCGATGCGAAGCAGCTGGTCCATCGGGCTCTCCCACATCAGTTCATCGTGGATGGTGAGCCTGAGGTACTGCCGAGCTTCCGTTTCCCGCATGTCCCGGATCGACCGGCGCATGATCCAGGCCGCAAGATGCTGGGGGTTGAAGGCCACGCAACGCTTGGCATCCGGGCCCAGCTTCTTCACCCACTGGTGCGTCTCCTTGTCCTTCTCGTACTCGTAGACTTGGTAGAACCTGTGGGGCAGTCCGGTTGGGGCCATGACGAACCCCTGCTTCTCGGCCTTGAGACACGTCGACCGCTGCCAGTCCTTGATCTTCGGGAACACCTCGAAGTAGAGACTCTGGATGATCTCCGCCTCCACGATGTGGGGGAAGAGGTCCGGCGAGGTCATCATCATCATTCGAGGCGAGCCCAGGTAGTTGCTCATGTGGACGCACGCCTTGGCTACCGGACGGCTCTGCTTGAACCGCTTCTTCAGTCCCGCCAGACAGGCCCGCAAGTCTTCGTCACTCCAACTAAGGTCAGGGAGTTCGGACTCTTTGAGCTGGCCGAGTCGGACGGCGATGTGGGCGTTGAAGTAGTCGTGCACTCCCATCTTAGCGAGCCGGACGTAGTCCCGATCACCTGCGAGATATCCGACGAGCACTGCCTCAATGCCGGTGAAGTCACGAGCACCCAGACACCAGCCAGGACGAGCAACAAAGAACGACCGGATAAGATTGACCGGGTCATTCGCATCAGCGGGGTTCCCCCTTGGGATGTTCTGCATGTTCGGTCCGTAGCTGGCGAACCGAAGCGTGCTTGGATTGTCGCTGAAGTGCGTGTGCACTCGCCCGTCCGACCCAATGAGGAGGCCGTCCGGCCCATACAGACCGTAGAGCTTCTGCAGAGAGCGGTGCTGAAGAACCGTCGGGAACAGCTGCTCCTGCTTCCGACGCTTGGAGAGGGATAGCAACGTCTCCTCGTCCATTGTGAAGTTGTCGGTCTTCCAGTTCTTCTTCAGCGGGTAGCCCTTCGATTCCGCATATCGCAAGAGCTGCTTTGGTGAAGGCTTGAACGGCAGCACAGTAGCCCAGCGCTGCTCGTCTCCCTTCATCGTCAACGGGGAAGCGCCAGAGCATGGCGTGTTCTTGTGCAGGCTTTTCTTTGCCACGAACGTCTTGAAGTGTGGCTTCGTTGGGTTCTTCTTCTGGCATACTGGACACACCTTCCATGTCTGGTTCGGCACCGAGATGCGCCTCATCCCTGTCGTGTCCTCTGGCTCCCTCTTGTAACCCTCTGGCGGGTTCAGGTCCCGAAGCTCTTCCGGCACCATGGTCTGCATCTTGTCGTCGAGCACCCCCAGCTCCTGCTCCATGCGGACGATGAACTCACCCTGCCGGGTGGTGTCGACCAGCATGCCGCTAGACTCCATGTCGTCGAGCACGTCACGGATGCCTTCGACGTAGTTGAGATAGAAGGGGAGGATACCCTGGGCTTCTAGGCTTTGCATGATGCCGGCGTCATTGCGCCAGAGCGCCACTGAATCCATCGCCGAGTAGTACCACCCCCCGTCCTCGCTGTTCTGATCCTTCCAGTACGGGAAGCCATGGTTACCGGGCACCAGCGGCGTCACGTAGCTCAGGCTCTTGTCCTGGTCGCTGTTCAGGCAGTGCCACGCCATCATGCTGTCACGGATGGTCCCGTTGATGGCCACGCCATTGGCGAGGATCCTGGGCACGTCGTAGTTCTGGTTCCACACACACTTCGTTCCGGGGGAAGCGAAGAGGTGGCTGATCAGCGGCTTGAGACCTTCGTTCCACTCGAGTGCAATCCCTTCCTCTCCTGAGAAGGCGAAGGATATCTGAAGGATCTCGTAGGTGGGGTCGCTGTCTTCTTTGAGCTTGGACTCGTCCTTGGCTCCCTTGTAATTGGTCTCAATATCGAAGGCAAGAACCAGAGTTGGATCGAGCGCAAGGGCCTGATAATAGCGTCGGATAAAATTCTCGAACTCGCTTGCGGTCGGGTGGTGGATCGTCTTCGGTGCGTCATGGGCATAGCCCTCCTGAGCTATCCGCATCGCCTTCCTGATAGCATGGGCCAGGATGGGCTGGTACTTGTGTGCCCCCTGCATGATGAAGCCAGGGGAGACAGCCGGCACTACCCAGGCATTGTAAGCCTCCGCCCAATAGGCATAGTTCTGGCGCTTGAGCACTCCCGAACGTCCGATGAACCTTTCCATGGCCACGTCGCCCATCGCCACAATAGCGCGGGGCTGAGCCTTCTCGATGGCGGCGTCGAGATGGGGAGAGCACTGTTGGATAGCGGCGTACTTGAAGCCCTTCCCCTGAAGCGAGGACCCCGGCGGGGTGCAAAATGTGGTGTTGGCAAGACTGAAGTTCTCCCGTGGTTCCTTCACGAACCGCTTGAGTATCTTATTGAACACGAAGCTAGCACGCCCCGTGAGTGGTTCGCCGGACTTGCTCTCGCTGTAGTCTAGAGACTCGCCGACGAGCATGACACCGTTCGAGCCGGTGCCTGTGACTTTCAGGAACCCGCGGCCGGAGCGGGACAAGACGCATCCGGAACACGCCGGACCTCTAGGGGCGGTCAACATCGTTTGATAACCCTTCCTTTGTAGACGATGCTTGTCGCCCCCTTGAAGCGATGCTTGAGCTTCGCCAACGCCGCCGCCGGTGAGGTGTCGAAGTAGGTTAAACGTCGAGGGCGCTCCCCGTACTTCGCGTCAGTTGGATCAACCACGTCAAAGCAGTACTCGTTGACGAGGCTCATTTTGTGTAGAGATCAGTGATGAGGGCAGCCAGCTCCCTGGCCTGCTCTTCGCTGAGGTACCAGGAGTGGCAACTATCTATGTCGAGGTTCAACTCAAAGTTGCCTCGCCTGTCCGGCCCCTCGAACGTGAACTCCTGACCAGTCCTGGGGTTGGTTGCAACGAACGCTATTTGCTCTGACATAAAAGTAGGGGGGACCGAAGTCCCCCCCTCTCCCTTCTAGTTTGCGACGGCGTCCGCACCGTGTGCGTAGATCCAATGCGGCGCTTCGTTGACGAGGTCCATGTCCTTCTCCGGGCTGGTCGGGCCCCGGTGCAAGAAGATGGCGGCGAGAAGAAGTGCCTGGAAAGAGGTGGGCTTATCGAAGCCCTCCTCCCCCAGCCGACCGAGGATTGTCCCGGCCAGTTTGAACACAGTCTCTTGATCCGGAGGGCTCATCTAGACGCGCTCCGCAATCTCCTCCTTGGTAAGGCCGAACCCACGCATGGTGGGCCGCAGGTTGGCGTACAGGGTCAGGCTCTCGCCGCCGGGACCCTGGTCGAAGACGAGCCGGGACTGGTAGGTCCCATCCTCGTTCTGCGGGTACCGCTTCATGCCGCGGATGACGACCTTCTTCGCCTTCGGATCGGTGGTCTCGATCTTCTGGGTCTTGAGGAAGGCCCGCACCTGAGCGGCGTCGGCGGTCTTCGGCGTTCGGGTCTCCCAGTCGCAGTAGACACCCTCGACGGTGGCACCCTGCAGCTGACGAGCCGCGTCCTGCCACTCCGCCGCGTTACGGGGGAGGGGGGTGACTCCGGCCCGCATCAGCAGGTCGGTGGCGCTGGAGGCGTTGGCTCCGCCGATGCGCCGGGTGGAGACGTTGACGAACCGAATGGTGTCCCCGTCGAAGGACTCACCCGGGGCGATGAGGGACACGCTGTCCATCTGCAGCTCGATGCTGCCAGGACCCTTCTCGTTCTTGGGCCACGCGCCGACGGTGATCTCATCCGGGAGCTTGAGGTTGTACCGACCCGCGGGCGGGGTGACGCGGGCGCCACCTCGTGCCGGCTCGTACGCCTCGTCCTCCGTGGGCATGTCCACTTCGCCCAGTTCGCCGTCTGCCAGTGCCGAGATGTCGTCAATGAATTCGTTTGCCATAAGAGATGCTCCCTCCTAGGAGCTAAGGCTCTCCAACAGAGCCTGTTTTGCTGAGTTACGTGCACGCTTTACAATCACGTACGCCTTGGCGATGTCTGCCGGCTCCACGAATGGAACCTTCAGGTCGATAGGCGCATCGACTGGGTAGCGAGCGTTACAGACGCCGGTCAGCCCGAGTACGTTCGGGTCCTGGTGGGTCAGCATGTAGAGGCGATAGATCGCCTTGTCCGCATCCCCTTTGCCCTTTCCTTTCTCTGCCATGTTCACTGTACGGAAGGTGTAGGTGAACTTCTGCGGGATCTTGGCAGTCATCTTGCTGCCAACCCCCACGTCCGGTCCCACCACCTGCCGAGACGAGGTGTCGTTTGCACGCATGTCGAGCGCCGTCCAGATGAGGTATCCGGGGAGGCGCATGCTCATGGAGATCAGGCGATCCATCTGATCCTGACCCATCATGTAGTGAGCACGGGTGTGCCCAGCGTAGCTGAAGTCCTCGCCCTCGTCATCTGAGGCCCGGACTCGAGCATCGATGGTCCCACCGCCGACGTTCTCACCAGCTGCCGACCGGTCACCCATGTCATCCTTCAGGGCCTGACCGAACTCTGTCAGCCCTTCGTATGCCCAGCAACCGATCCGGTTCCCGTTGGCGTCGGTGTCCTTGATCTTCCGTGACCACTTGGACGAGCCCGGTTCCAGCGGCATGCGACCTTGGATGGCCTTGGGGAAGGCTACCCACACAGTCTCTTTGTGAGCCCTGAGGTCGACCAGCTCGATGAGGCCCAGCTCAATCGAGGGCAGGATGGAATCGAAGCCACCTCTGTCCTTCGTATAGAGCCGAGTACGCAGACCGCCGACCAGCTGGTCATCCTTGACCGTGCCGCCGCTCTCCTTGAACAACTGAAGAGCGAACCGCTCGATCTGAGGCGTCTTGCCGCTGCCCGATGGTCCGTAGATGCAGAACGAGGGGAACCCCCCTGGTCGCTGCACCGGTCCTACTTCCGCTTTTGGCATCAATCTCCTTCCGTTGGTTGAGTGTTTGTCTGCGTCTTTTCCTGCTCCTTTCTCGTCTTGAGGTCAGCCTTGAGGTCTCGCAGCACATCGTCCATCCGGGCTGCGAACAGCGCCATCTGAGTCTGCTGCTGCTCCTCCGTGGGGTAGCTCGTAACCACCGAACCGATGAGGTAGAGCCCCATCGCCACGATGATCGAGCCGCGGACATGCACCGGAATGTCGGTGTGGTGGTTGATTCCCGCCACGATCTCCGACGCACGCATCTTCGCCTCTGCGGCCACGTCAATGTCTGTCATGTGATTTTCCCATTGTACCACACACCGCTCGTCTTCGCAACCCCCTGCGGCGATGTCACCTAGAGTGGAGCACCTCAGCTCGTGTCTCGATCCACACCCGGGCACCGCAGCTCAGCGGTTTGTCGGGTCGGTAGACCACAGTCGATGGGCCGTTGATGGTCACCGCCGAGGCGACCCGAGTCTTCCCGGCCTCCTTGATGGAGATGACAGGCTCACGCTCTCCTGTCTTGGTGTTCCGCCGAATCACATGCTGGTTGATGTGTATCCGTTTAAGCCTCATGCTTGGCACTCTCCTCAGCCAGCCTCTCCTGGTAGGTCGGACGTGGCCGGTAATACCCTGACCCCACGGGGTCGAGCCCCACGGTGTAGTCATGGCAGATGGCATGGAAGTCGCACTTGAACCCTACCACGGGGTCGCACTCCTTGTTGTGCTGCGGGAAGTACTCATCCATGAGGGCGGTGGTGTGGTCGGGGCCCGTCGAGAGCCGCAGCATCCGGAGACCCTCTTGGTACCGCGTCTCCTTCATGATGTGCTGCACCCACCAGCGTTCCGCCAGCTCCTCGTCAATCGCTATCGGCTGGGTCCGAGGGACCACACTCCTCGCAATCTCCTCGGGCATCGAACGCACCCATTGTTCCGACGACATCCCACTCAACCATTGTGGAGTACGATGCCATTTCTTCCTGGCTGTGTGCTTGAATAGCCACTGGGGGGTGTCGACGCCCTTCCATGCCCGCTTCTCCGGGTCCTCCTCCTCGTTGAAGTAGCCCCACACGAGCGGGCTCTGCTGGTACCCGTTCTGCCACCGGCCCTTGACGAGCGCTTGGACGTAGCAATACTCGACCTCCTTGCCAAGGACCTGTTCGATGGCCCTCGCTGTTTGGTGGAGCTGAGCGCTCCGGACCCACTGTTGCATCCAGGCGCCGTTGACCCAGGCTGCCGTCTTCCAGTCCGGGTAGACGAGGGTGCCGTCGGATGCCTCCAGGATGAGGTCGGCCACGGTGGGCAGAACGAAGCCGTCCCGCTTGTAGGCCGTCTGGTCCTCGACGTGGAGGATCTTGTAGTTCGAGAGCAGCTCGGGCAGGACGTAGAGGCCCCACGCCCAGACGAGGCCGGACCCGAGGGCCTGTGCCTCCTTGAAGAACTGCTCCTGTGCCTCGTCATGGACAGCCCGAGGGACCTCGCCCCCCAGGACCAGCTTGCCGGCAGCCTCCGAGGCGTAGGCCGCGGCCTCACTCAGCGTCATCTTTCCGGTCAGCACCCACTCGGTGCACCGATGGACAATCGTTCCGAAGCTGAGCTCGAATGATGTGCCGATGCCCACCACGCCCCGCTTCCCGAGCATTGTCCGGTTGAACCTTGCCCGGGGACACTTGTCCCCCAGCTCTGCGTCACCGCGGCTGAAGTACCAGCCGGCTTCGTGTTCACTCATGGACGATCCCTTCCCAGCTCCTGTCCCCGTCCCATGCGATGGCCGGGGTCTCTCCGTAGTACCCGTTGGACTCCCCAAGCCAGCGCATGACCACGGTGCCCTTGATGGTGCCGATGCGAAGGAACGTCCAGGTGTAGGATTCAGCGAGGTACAGTTCGGGCTCCTCTGAGCTGCCACGATAGGGAAGATCTCCCTCTTCCACACGAGCATAGAGCACGACCTGCCCTTCCAACTCTTCAGCCCCACCGTCTAGTTCCTGGAGCTGTACGGACTCGCAACAAGCCTGTGAGTGGTAGAGGGCCAGCTCTCCCTTGTCAGTTTCGAACGTGACGCATTCGCTGCCTTCTTCGAGGCCGGTGACCTTGGTGACACGAGCGCCGGTCAAATCTCCGAACGATTTCTCAGACATCTAGTTCAACCTCTGTAAGATGGTGACAAGGACGACCGCACCGAGGGCACCAAGCAGTAGGACCCCACTCAGGCACAGAGCCATCAGGCATGTGACACCAGACCACTCCGAGGCCAGCCGCACCGCAACACCAGTCTTCTCGAACGGGCTCAGCTGCCGGAACCTCCGGCCCTGAGGCGTCAGTCCTTCCATGCAATCTCTCCTTGTCTTCCTTCAAGCGTTGGCGAACGAAGTCCCCGAAGGGATCGTCGAAGTAACGGCTCACTCCGAGCCCAGCTCGGCAGCCAGGAGAGTGAGCAGCGGGACATCAATCTCCCAGTGCTCCTTGACCCGCTTGAAGTAGAGCCGATGTGACTTCTTCGACCCCGGGGCACGGACGTTGAAGCACATACGCCCCTTGTGTTCGATACCACGGTATGCGTGGTAGGTTACGCCGGGAGGTTGCTGCATGGCTTCTCCTATCCGTGGATGTAGATCTGGATGTGCTTCCTCAGGTCAGGGATGGCTATAGATGGGGGCCTCATCCCGTTGCAGAGAAGGCACTGGTCACACGTGGTCCGCTTGCCGGCCTCGATGGCAGCGGGGCATCCGATCTCGCCGGGCTCCGTGTAGGTGATGTCGTGTCGCTGGTCCCTCACCCGGTAGCCGGGCTGCGGGCCGAGCTTCTCGGGGTCAGTGCGGAACGTCCGCCACCCCAACGCTTGCGCCTGGGCCATCTCCTCAAGCGTGTCAACCGACGCCATGCAGAAGTGGCGGAGCCCCTGGAAGCGCTTCCACTGGTGCGTGTAGCCGGTCCAGCCTTTTGAGCACCGGTCCGTTAGTGCCCGGATGGTAGCGAGCGGAAGAGCCGCGGGGTCCCCGTAGGCAGCCATGCGGAGGCCACGCTCGAACAATCCCCTGCGGGGCCACATCGGATACTTCCCTGCCCGCCACGCCTTCCACACCTGCTGCGGCCCATGGATGAGGGTCACGTAGCAGTTGGGGTCAGCGGTCCCGACCGTCTTGATCGGGCGGAACTTGCAGTTCCCACAGATGCTATCGTCCTCCCCTCGCCGAGCCACCTCGGTTGGTGGCGCCGACTGGTCCAGTACCCAGAGCTGGTACATGTCACCGGTCTTCTCGTTCTCGCTGTGGATGGTGACGACGGCCACGATGGGTTGGCTGCCGCCGAGACGGGACAGCCCTTTGTAGACCACGTAGCCTCGTGGCTGCTTCATTCCATCACCGCCCGGTATTCACCGGTGAAGTCGAGCTCCACGCCCACTTCCTCGAAGCGCGTGATGAGCGTCGCCTCTATTTCAGCCGGATCTCTGTCCTCCTCATCATTGATATTGATGATGCAGCGCACCTTAGCGGAGTTCGCGAGTTCTCTCAAGCCCTCGAGTGAGGCGCCCACCTCACCATCCAGCAGCCACTCCTCCAGGTCGCCGATGATGGTGAGGTCTTCACCGTCCTCGAGGCTAGCGATAACCACCTCAGCGGGGTCACCCTGGTTCACGATGTCGGCTTGCTTGTAGCCACAAGCCAGCATGTAGTGGCCCATGATGCAGCCGCACTTCTCTTTGTCATCCCACAGTCCGTAGGTTATACCAGCGTCGCCGTACGCCCACTCTTTGCGGTCCACAGTGAACGCCGTCCGCAGGTCCTCGATGTTGACAGTCATGTAATCAGCTCCTCAATCGGAATCGGTTTGTAATGTGTGCGCTCGACGCAGACGTTCTGATAGAATCGTCCCCCTTGGTTGAATGGAATCACATGGTTGTGCAGGTGGCCGTGGATGTTCACCGAGTACCGGTCCATACAACTCAGGTGAACCGGGAAGTGAGACAGTAGTGCTGTCCCAATCACCCGGACACCGTAGATCTTCTCGAACCCCACATCCAGGTAGTCTTGCGTGTGGTAGATGTCGTGGTTCCCCGTCAGCAGGCGCTTCTTCCCGTTGAGCTTCAAGCACGTCTTCAGGTGCCGGGCCTGCATCGCCACGTCCCCTAGATGGTAGACCCGATGGTTCGGTTGGACGACCGCGTTCCAGTTCTCGACGATGAGTTCATCCCACTCACTTGCTGTCGCAAACCCCGGACGCACAGCCACACCCGACTCCTCCGTCATCGTCACCATCTTCTCGTGGCCGAAGTGGGTGTCGCTGATCACCCAGATCTGACTCCCCATCAGTTATCTCCTCGACGAGCCCCTGGTGCTTCAGGCGCCGGAACTGGCTCATGCTCACCGCCTGGACGAACTTCTTCCTCTTGCCCCACCACAACCTGGGAATCTCCAATGCGTCCTCCTTCCGGGAATCTCAAGGTGCTCGACCGAATCTTGCCCCGCCCATTACACCCACCGCACGCTGTGAAGGTGTTCGTGAAGTACTCCACTCCGATGAGCCCGCTGCCGTTACAGATGGGGCACTTCATTGTCTGCGACCTCCTTGATGGCGATGATGTTGCCCGGCCAGTTGAGCGCCTCAGCCTCCAGTAGGTGCTCAGCGTGGTCCAGCGCAGTGACCAACCCACCCTCGTAGATGGGGAAGTAGAAGTAGAAGGTGCCGCCGATGACCGTGTCGTCCACGCCGAGATTTGTGCGCACCTCTGCCTCAGCCCGATACCACTGTCGGGACTCACTCATGTTCTTCTCCTGTTGGGGGTTATACGTCGGGGTTGGCCCCGGCCTCGAACTCTTCGTCGGCGAGCTTCGACAGGCACGCCTTCAGGTTGGCGTAGGTGCGCCTGGAACGATACACGCCATCATCCACCGCCTGCACAATCCGTTCCGCCTCTGCCTTGAACATCTCAATCGCTGTCATGTCGCCTCCCCTAGTCGCAGAACTCCCGAGTGTAGGAATCCCAGTTTAGGAACCGCGTGTGCCGGCCAGACGTTGGGACCCAGAAGCCCCAGAGGCGCCGGCGCCGGAACCGTATGACGAACGTCCAGGTGGGCTGATCCACCTCCAGCCGGTGCTGATACTCCGCCGGCCTGAACAGGACGCTCCATCGTGGGCGCCACTTCCGGCCCTCCACCGTGTGCTCCCAATAGCCGCGGTGGAACAGGAACGTGAAGAACGTCCACGGGTGGTCATGCAGAGCCCGGTCATCGTCACTCTGCCACAGCTTGTGGACGTAGACGCCGAATCGATGTGTGAAGCACAGATGATACCTGGACAGGAGCAGCTCACCGCTGTCCTCGCAGGTCGTAATGTGCTTACCCCACGGCCATCTCATTGCAACCTCCTGTATCCCTTGCCCTCGACCTTGACCACTGCCCCGATGGACAGGAATCGCTTCAGCATGTTGTTCGCCGCGGCATCGGACTTGCCCAGTGTGTCTCTCGCCACCTTGAACGTGAAGATCTCGTTCTGGGGCAGCTCGACGAACGCTTGGCGATAGTCCGGCTTGAGCAGATCGAGTGAGCTGGCTCTGACGTAGCCCTGCGGCTCACCGTCGTCGTCGTATTCTCGAGCGAGGTAAAGGGGACTGATCGGCCCCTGCATCCGGACGAACCCACCAACGGTCATCTCGGAACCCTCACGGTTCGGCGTGCTCTCCACCCCCAGCCTCGTGTCGACGTGGTTGATGATGGCGTGCTGCCCGGCGACCTCGTGGAACCACGTGTGTGGGTTGTCCTCGATGGCCGGCGGTCTGTTCTTCTCCTCGACTTGGGGCTTCCTCGTGTGGTGAATGATGATGAACGACCGACCCTCCTTGGCCAGCATCCGCATCTTCTTCAGTGCCTTGAGTGCCTCGTCCCGCTTGAGGTCGGCCTCAGGGAAGAACACCCGGAGCGGGTCGATGAAGACGACCTCCGGGCTGAACCCGGCGAGCTCGATGTTCTTGAACAACGTCTGGCTGTACCCAATGCCCTGCTGGTTCGGGTCCCAATTGGGGGACCAGACGTGCAGGTTCTCAGGGACCTTCTTCATCCCCATGTGCTTGGTCAGCGTCTTCACAACCTTGTGGAACCCGTGTCTGCTGCTTTCCGCATCGCAGTAGAGGACACGCTGAGGTTTCGGCACCTTGGCGCCGAGCCAGGGCACGCCCCCTGCGATGGCCAGGGCCATGGAGAGACACAGCGGCGTCTTCCCAATGCCCGAGTCACCGGCCAGGAGATTCACGGATTTCTCAGTGATGAGGCCGTCGATCACGTAATGCACCTCATCCCCGAGACTGGCTTCGAGGGTGTCGAACGTGAAGATGCCGCGGTTATGTAGTTCGTTCTCAGACAACCGCGTCATTATATCACACTCCCTCCGAAGACTGCAAGTGGTAGAGCGCGGCCCTAATCTGGGCGACCGGGTATTTGCTGACTACGCCCTCCAATTCCTTGCGCACCTGGACCTCGTTGATGAGGCCGCTCAGCGTGTGACGCAGGCAGTCAACGACGGCGTAGGCGTCCTGGAGCACCCGCTCGTAATCGCTGTCATACTCCGGGTCCGCACCGAGGCAGACACTCTCGTTGCCGCAGCAGAGCCAGAGCGAGTTCTCGGCCCGCCGTTCGAGCTGGTAGGTCCCTGTGATTTCATACCCGCTGCTGGCGTCCATCGTCTTGATTGTCGTCGTTGCCACATCTCCTCCTAGATTGTGAAAAACCGCCCGGTGCGCTTGCAGTAGAGGTTGTAGCTGAAGGGATACCGATCCCTGAGCCACGCCTCCTCCGCCGCAATTCTGACCCAGATCATCACGGCGTAGGCCAGCCCGGTAATCGCCACGAACACGTCCGCAGTTATGGCCAGCGTGCCCAGCATGCTCATCAGGGTCCCGGTATAGAACGGGTGCCGAGAGAACCGATACGGGCCTGAGGTGATGAGCGAACTCCACTCTCGGCAACGCACCGAGTTGGCGAAGTTACCTTGCATCTCCTGCAGCGCCCAGAACATCAGTAAGACCCCACACAAAGCGCCCACGGCGCCAATCCAGGGCACCCAGGTCCAGGGATTGAGCATGCTCCGCGGTGCCCAGACCCACGTGATGATGGCCAAGAGCCCCCCGAGCTGGGGAAACATTATGACCCACTCGTGCCACTCTCGGTAGTGACCAGTCCCCCGCTCGTGTCGTCGGAAGTGAATCAGGCCCAGCAGCGTGCCAATGAAACCGGCCGCCAGGATCCACCTCACAGCGTCCCATCCCGCCTCAGTCTCTCGCTCAGGTCGTCCCTCAGGTCAAGGTTCTCGTGGTCGGCCCAGTCGAGGGCCGGCATCTCAGCTCCCATCGCCGGCGCTGCGTCCTTTCCCAGTTTCCGATGCACGGCCCTCTTCTTCCCCTGGACAACTTCAGTCTTCGGTCCCTGCCGGAGCCACAGCGGGTGTGTCTTCGGTTGCGGCATCGTCTTCCTCCTCATTTCCAACCCACACCCAGCATTGGATGTAGGCACCAGCGCCATCCACTTTGGACACCACGGGCTCGTCGTCGAACTCGAGTGTGCCCACGTCCTCGAACTGTTCCCGGGCCTCCCTGATGTACCAGGAGTCCTCCTCCTCATGCTCCCACTCCTCGACCCACTTCATCATCTCGTCCTGCGTGTGGTTCCGCTCACAGGTGACGGTGATGGCGCTGTCGCTGTCGACGCCGTCATCCAGCAGCTCCTCACAGCTGTGGTCCATCACACACCTACGTCGGAAGACCTCCTCTATGGCGTGCAACGGCGTTGCACAAATGGGACAGACAATTCGATTCTCTCTCTTCACTCTACTGCCCTCCATGGGGGGTGAGTTGCTAGAGTGCAGCGGTCAACCCCCAGTGTTCCCAACGACTTAGACGCTCTAGGCGATTCTCGGCCCCTAGAGTGCCTAGAGTAGGGTTCCTAGGGTGAGACTGAAGGTTACAGGTGCAGAGCTTCTCGCCGGCGCAAAAGTTGCACAGGTCTGCCCTCAGTCTCACTCTACGCACTCTACCGCACTCACCCCCCACCTAGAGTTGCTAAGTCTAGGTGAGGGAACAACTTACCGGGGATTTGGGGCTTTACTCTAGGCCCCATGCGTAACTCATAGGTATTCCCCCAGTCCCAGGTCCTGGATGAGCTTCGGACCGAGTGTCACCGTGTCTTCATCGGACATCTCGAAGATCCGGATGGCCCGCTTGATGGGCTCGATGGCCGACTCGATGGTGGCCGTGCGCTCTGCCTTGGTCGGTGGCTTGTAGAGCGTGGTCGTGTCGTAGTTGTTGTAGCGGCCATAGTGGTAGACGCCGGTGTTGTCGCTGCCTGGGTCTTCCCTGCCGCCCCGCAGCTCCTTGAGTCGGAAGGCGAGTCGAACGATGAGTTCCTTGCGGTTCTGCGTGACGGCGACCCGCTTCCTGGCCTCGGCCTCATAGACCTCGGTGGTCGCCGAGACGATCTGCGAGTTCAACCGGTCGATGAGCTGAAGCCGGTTGACCTTGATGCCTGTGACAGCCATGTGGTGCCTCCCTAGTAGATGGACGGGGCAGTCTTGGCCAGGTCGAAGACCCTGCCGAGTGCCATGGACGAGTGAAAGCGCTGCGTGTCCTTGAGGAGCCCGGCTCCTCTGGTGCAGGCATTGTGCAGGCCCCATGCCGACCGTGGCTGGCAGTCCGTGTGCTGCTCTTGCGGCCGGAAGTAGAACCCGTTGACATCGTCCAGCAGGTGCAGCGGCAGAGCGCCGGTGCTGAACACGTCGTAGAGCAGGGACTTGGCGGCGTAGTCCGCCATCGGTCGCTGCTTGAGCGCCTCGATGTCATCGATGAGCTGACGGCTCTGCTCGATGAATTTGTCGATGGCGACGCTGACCCTCTCGGCGAGATTCATCCGCAGCGTGTTCTTCTGCTGCAGCACGAACTCGGCGCCGGAGAGGCACAGGTTGTCGCAGATCCACACACGGCCACCCGCCACGCCTCGAAGGCCGAAGCTCTGGTTGACCGAGTTGCGGAAGCCGAACGTGGTGCCCATCTCACTGGAGTCGGGCCCAACCGCCAAGTCATCGTCCCGCACCTTGTCCCGCAACTTGACCAAGTCGAGCACACCGAACACCATCTGGGCATTCTTGTTCACAGCAAGCTGCGTTCGACGCACCTCCCAACCTCGAGCCTCGATCTGTTCCTCGACGGTCTCGACCAGCTGGTAGTGAGGTACTGGCTTGTGGTGCCGACCCAAGGCGGGTGGCGGGGGCAGCGTTCGGAGCTGACCCAGGGTCACCCGGTGAGAGCCGGGCATGTGGACGGTGAGCGTGCCCTGCTCCGGGGCAGGGGCTGGCGGCGGCACAGCCGCTGCAACCGGGGGGAACTGGCGCCGACGAAACCCGTGAAGGCCCGGTAGCGGGGTATCTACTTCTGGCATGTGTCCTCCAAAGACGGCGGGGCCAGGATTGGCCCCTGTTTTCTCTTACTTGGGCTCCCAGAATGAGAGCACTACAACACCGATCCAAATCCAAACGACTACGTCAACAGTCAGTGTGCAACCTCCTCGACGAACAGGCCGGCTTGTCGCATCGCACCAACGGCAAGCGCGGCAGCGGTTAGCGAGGTCTCCCATGGGTGTTGGCCAATGAAAACCAAGCCTAGGTGCTTCTCAAGCCACTTCTTCCCGGCCTCTGTGGTCGGTTTGAAGATGGCCACGCCACGCCCAGTCTGCACCAAGACATCGAGCGGACTCTCGTTGGTCACACGCCGCCCATCAAGGAAGGGCATTCCCACTCCGTAATGTCACGAGTGACTTCCCTCTCCTCCCACACAATGGGCACTGATTCTTTGCGGGTGACCTCACCGGTCTTGACCTGCTTGCAGACGCTCTCCCTGCCTAAGTAGGCTTGGACCTCCAGCGTCGGCGAGACTTTCACTGTCAGCTTCAGCAGGGAGAGCGTGAACTCCTTGTCCATGAACAACCGACCACAGTGCTTGTAGAAGGCTCTCGCCCCGTCCAAGCCATTGTAGCCGAAGCACACAAGCTCCACCCGGTCATTGGCGAATTTCATCTCGGTGACATCAAGGTCCGGATGCTCTGCCAGCCAGTCCACCGCGGCCTGTATGTTCTCATTCGATCTACTGCTCATCATCATCGCCCTCCTGTAGCGAAGGGGACA
>Ga0255053_10000923_pt1 | contig 16084 bp, 15 predicted proteins | sample JV7_2_22_MG_FD_188635 | JGI IMG/M metagenome (GOLD analysis project Ga0255053, IMG submission 188635) | Seawater microbial communities from Jervis Inlet, British Columbia, Canada - JV7_2_22 | ecosystem: Environmental > Aquatic > Marine > Inlet | place: Canada: British Columbia | collected...
CGGGTAAGTGTTGATTGCGATGAACACGCGTGCCCCGCGTGTATGTGCGTATTGCATCCCTTCGACAATCTGCCGATCATTGAAATTGAGCCCCGGGAAGTGCCGGGCATTGGTTTCATCCCGAAAGCCGATGTAGACCGAGTTGGCACCAGCATCCACGGCTGCCTTCAGCGACTGAAGATTCCCGGCAGGACAAACGAGTTCCATCTTTAGACCTGTGTTTGAGCCAAACCCGGGATTTTCCGGATTCTCGAACGGTTTGGCGATACATACTTTCCACGAGTTGCCATGTCTGATCGGAGGACAGCAATTCTGACTGAAAACGGATGCTAATGAGGCTAAACTTGGGGTGCACGCAACGGGCAAGGCGTATGACTGCTGAGAAGGGTAAAGAGGAAGCGACCTACACAGTTGATTTGATTCCGAATACCGATATCGCACTATTTCACTGGATCGGTCCGATAACAGTGCGAGATCGATTCAGGAATCTCGATGTGATGACCGACTTTTGCAGGGAGCAAGGTCTCAGGAAGCTCATCATCGATGGACGCGATCAGGAGCCCAGGTCGGGTGAGATCGAGTCCTTCGATTTCGGTGCGGCTGTGCCGACGGCTTTTAGTGGTCTGAATGTCGCTGTTGTACATCGACCGGACGACGATACCCTGAAATTCATCGAGACGGTTGCCTTCAATCGTGGCTCCGGTACCAAAGCATTTGTCGACATCCATCAGGCGCGATCCTGGCTGGAGGGAATCTGACCGCTCGCGCGAACGGGTAGTGGTTCTTATGAGTCTGGCCGTGATAGGCGCAGGTTTTGGGCGTACAGGCACACTTTCCATCAGTGTGGCGCTGGAGCGGCTCGGTTACGGGCCCTGCTATCACATGGACAATGTATTCGCGAGTGCGGAGCATCTTGCAAGATGGCAAGCGGTAGCCGACGGCGACCCGACTGACTGGAACAGCATCTTCGCGGGCCATGCAGCAACGGTCGATTGGCCGGGGATGCTCTACTATCGTGAACTTGCCGATGCTTTCCCGGACGCCAAGGTGCTGCTGAGCGTACGCCCCGCTGACAGCTGGTGGGAGAGTTTCTCAAATACGATCAGGCGACTCATCGAATCACGCGACAGGGTTCGCGACGAACATCTTCGCAGAGTGTTGACTTATGCGTATCGGATTATCGCGGTGCAGACATTCGGCGGCGCAATGGACGACAAAGACGCTGCGATCGCGAGATACGAAGATCACATCGACAATGTCAGAAAAAACATCGCCGCCGAGCGACTCCTGGTTTACCAGGTGACGGAAGGGTGGGGGCCGTTATGCAAATTCCTCGGTGTCTCCGAACCTCGCGAGGACTTTCCCCGGCTAAACAACGTGAACGATTTCTGGCGACATTTTGGAGCAGGCGTCACCTGAATCAGGAAACGAAAATGCACTCTGGTTCCTGACATAAGCAGCCATTATATGGCGCATCTGCACGGAATGATAAACTCGACCGCTGCCTGCAAATCCCCGGGGAAATACTTGAAGTTTGTTTCTTCCTTATTCATCGCACTGCTCGGGGCGATGTGCTGTTCAAGCTGTGGTGGCGGAGGCGGGCCCAGTTCACCAGGCCCACCGGTCTCAGACTACGTTTACCAGGTTCCGGCGCAACTCAACGATGGTTGGTTAGTCAGCAGCCTCGAAACGGAGGGTGTGGTCGCCCCGTCGCTGACAAACATGATGAATGCGATCAGCAGCGAGGGGCACGATGCATTTTTGAGAAACATACTCGTCATCAAGAACAACAGACTGGTGTTCGAGGAGTATTTCGGTGGTACCCACGTCGATACTTTGTCGCATTTACAATCGGCGACGAAAAGTATCGTGTCAGCCGTATATGGAATTGCGGAGACAAATGGCATTGTCGGCTCAACTGATAATTCCCTGTTTAGTTACTTCCCTGAATATCAGCATCTCAGCAATGTAGACAAAGAGGCCATACAGGTTCAGCACGTATTGACGATGACGCCCGGCCTGGACTGGAACGAGAATTCCGCCCCTACGTTCGATACACAAAACGACAATATCGCTGCATACGATTCAAATAACTACATTGAGTACGTCCTGCAAAAAGACCTGGTGAACACTCCGGGAACGGATTGGAATTACAATAGCGGCTGTCCGATGATTCTGGCCGGCATCATAAGAAACCAGTCGGGCGTACACCTGGACGAGTTCGGCGACGAATACCTGTTTCAGCCCCTCGGCATTACCCAGCGTCGCTGGGAATACCAGTCAGACGGCTTGCCGCTGGCCACGGGTGGTTTGTGGATCAGGGCCAGGGATGCCGCGAAGATTGGCCAGCTTTTTCTCGACGGTGGGCTCTGGAATGGTCAGCAAGTGATCTCCGCCGACTGGGTCGACCGATCCCTGACGGCACACACGTCGGCACGTAGTGGCGTCGACTATGGCTACCTGTGGTGGACACAAGAAAGGGTGTCTCATCGGCTTTGGCTTGCAGCCGGTTATGGTGGACAGTTAATTATTCTTGTGCCGGAGAGTGACGTCACGATAGTTATCAACGCCAACTACACTCGCGATACCAGTGAAACTGGGCAGAGAGAGTCCAATATCTGGAATTTGCTGACCACGTACATTCTTCCCGCCATCTAGCGAGCAGCATGTCACATGCGGTAGGTGGTACGAACTCGTCGATGACGCAATATATGTCGAATTTCAAGCGTATGCGTCGATGCACTTGGTGTCCGACTGGCTCACGAATCTATTTGACAACGGTGTCCAACGATCGAGAGATGCGACCGTTGGGAGTATTTGCTCAATGAAGTCGACCAGAATTTTGACTTTCGTCGCGGCGTTGCGATGCGGGTAAAGTGCATAGACTCCATAGGGCTCCGGATCCGCACAACCAGAAATTATCTCCAATTGATTTCGTGCGATCTCGCCGGCAATGCAAATCTCCGGTACAAAGATAATGCCCGAGTCGAGACAGGCGGCCAGAATCAACGCGAGATTGCTGTTCGTCGAAAGAGCGAAGCTTGTAGCAACATCAATAGTCTTGTCGCCGTCCGGAATTTTCCAGGAGGTACCTGATTTCATGGTGCTGCCAAGTCCGAGACAGCGGTGATGCTCGAGTTCGGACGGGCTTTGCGGCGTACCGTACTCTTGCAAGTATTTCGGTGATGCCGCCAGTACCTTTCTTGTTGTGGCAAGCCGACGGGATATCAGGCTCGAATCCGGAAGCTTTTTCGAAATTCTAACGGCGAGATCGAGATTGCCCGTGATCAAGTCTTGAACGCTATCGTCAAATTGGATATTCAGTCGGAGCTCGGGCCAATGCCCCGGAAAATGAATTGCCAGCGCCGGCATCAATGCGGCACCCAGTCCTGACGGTAGCGCGAAGGATACGGTACCCTGTGGGCTAAGGTCTGCGCCACGTACAAGGTCAGCCGCATGCTCAATGGTTGTGTCAATTTTGGCGGTATGGGCGTCAAATGTGCGGCCTGCCTCGGTCAGGTTGACGCTCCGGGTGGTGCGGTTGATCAGTACAACGCCGAGGTTGAGTTCAAGCCGACTGACCTGTTTGCTTACAGCTGATTTGCTCACACCGAGTTGTCGAGCTGCTCTGGTGAAACTCAGTGTTGACGCCACTTTTTTGAAGACGTAGACGTCAGACAGATTCAATGAGCATTCCAAGTCCGCGCTTCCTGTGCAATGAGCGGTAATCTATTTCAGCTGTAATTGTTCTTATTGTCACCGTTAACGTAATTGATGAGTTCAGCATACCGTATGTGGGAAAATCCTCTAGGTCAATACGGAAAATACTGACGAAACACAGTGTTTCCCGAACAATCGGATAAAACTTGGTCCTTTTGGAAACTTGCCGATCGATTGCCTGGTATGGACTCATGCCTGGCAACTCGGGCCAGTTAACATCGCCAATTCCGTGCAATCGACGAAAACGGCCTGAAGGTAGTTTGGGTGGTTTGGCGATGCAAAAACCTCTAGCCGCATCCACAGGAGTTGACCATTTTTCGCCGCGACGCCTGTTTCCTGGTGAAGAATGGCGTCTGTGTCACCTGCGACCTGCGTCCAGAAATCCCAATCGCTGCGTCTAATTCGGAGGTTGCGCAAAACATTTTTCACTCTCAGTTCCTCCGCATTGTCATAACCCAGCCATGTTGCAAGAGCACAATTTGCATCAATAATCGAACCTTTAACATCGCAGATCAATGCACCCAACATCTCACTTCGGCGCCAGGGTAAAGCAAGTTTAGGCGCGTGAGTTTGAGCTGCCGTTTTCACTGCGCAGGGATTGTGCTGCACACTGGTCAGGAGATCATGGAGCGTATGGCGATGCGCGTCTTCGCGATTCAGTAGCGCATCGGCGCCCTGATCAAGGAACTTGCCGGGTGCGATGGATTGCTCTCGCGAGACAACGGCAATGATGGGAACTGCGGGCAGACGCCGGCGGAGTACCGGAATCGATTTGGTTTTACTCGCCTCGCGGCGATCCACAGCGACCAGGATTGCCGAAGGTGTCAAGTGCTGGCACAGGCGGACCGCATCCTCCACGTTTGCCGTCAAGGCTACCTTGTGTGGCCACACCCACAATGCGTTCTCCAGTTGACCAACAATCTCGCTGTCGTCATCAAGCACAAGAATGCGAAGGAGGCCCGATGCAACATCGGAGCCGCCCGATTCAATCGAGCCGTGCTGATGCAGCATATGAGCGTTACGCATTGACTTCGCCATCGATGAACAATTGAGTGGCCCAAAACAAACTCTTAGTTAGCGAATCAGATACCACAAGCCAAAACCAAAAGAAGCATCGACGTCACAACGCGAATGGAAACACTGTGTTGCGAGGACTGATCACTAATCAGGCAACACAGTGTTTCCAACTTTGTGTGTCCCACTTCGTGGTCAGTATCACGGCTAACACGCCAACATATGTAAAAGCTGAACGATATCGAATCGCGAGTCTGGCAGGCAGGCATGGCGAATGATCGATAGAGGCGCACTATGAAATTGGACCTAACACTACCGGCGTTTACGCCGCTCGCAACAGCGTTGCTCATCGACGATGACGAGGACATTGTCTACCTGCTTCGGCTGCTCCTGCTGAGGGACGGTTTCATTGTTCACGCGGCAACAAATGGACGTGACGCCAAAGAGTTTATTGAAAACTCGAAGCCGACCGACATCGTAATTACTGACCTGATGCTCCCTTACGTGAGCGGTTTTGAACTGATCACGCAAATTCGCGAAAACAGGCAATGGAAAAACGTGCCGGTCATTGTCCTTTCCGGAAAAGTGACCGAACGTGACGCTGTTCGTGCCCTGGACACCGGTGCAAACGATTACGTCACGAAGCCATACAACCCGCAGGAGTTGAGTGCGCGAATAAAGCGCCACCTGAGTATGCGGCGGAGTGCCTAGCAATGGCAGCGCGCCATTCAGAATGCAGACCGTCGGCAATTGCCTTTGTGTGGGCCGCGAGTGTTGTCGTTGCACTGACCGGAACTGTGAGAGCGGACCAACCGGAAGGCGATACGAGGTTTGAATTGGCGCGCGACGCCGCCCACGCCGGCGATCTCGATTCGGCAATGCAGGAATATGCAAAGCTGATGTTGGAGGAGCCTGACAATGTTGATTACGTCTTTGGCTATGCGCAGGCGTTGTTCTGGTCAAACGAAGTCCCACGTTCCCTTCTATTTCTTGAGCAGGCAAGAAGGCTTGCACCGGATTATGAGGACGTCTGGAAACTCGAATATCGAGCCCTACTTACCACCTCGGACAATCGATCGAGTATATCAATCGAAGAGTTTCGGCAGATGGCGGCCGAGCGGTTTCCGAACTCCGAGTGGCATCGCGCACCTGACGAAACCACCTCAAGGGCGATTCGGTGGGAGTTCAGCGCACGCCGCGATTCTTTGGATAATGGTGCTCCGGATTGGGAGCAGATCAACGCCTACTTCGATCGAAATATAACAGCGAATGCTCTCGCAACGCTGTCGGCCAGTGCATCATCTCGATTTGGCACAACAGATACGCAATTCGGTGCCGGTGGATCACTTGGTGTCGGCCAATACTGGACCATCTCTGGACAGCTCACCCTCAGTTCCTCGCCGAGCTTTCTTCCTGATACGACAATCGACCTGGGGCTCAATCGACGCTTCGAACATGGATGGGTCGGTGGAGCCAGGTGGCGACGTCGCGACTATGCAAGCGCATTGGTCAATTCGTTTGGATTGGTCACCGAGCGGTATGTTGGAAAATACCGCATCGCGTACTCGCTCGACAACGCGCATCTTTCCGGCGAGCAAGCCGTCGTCCATGCCTTGACAGTCAACTTCTTTGCGGATTCAGGAACCCGGATTGGCGTCATCCTGGCGGCTGGTGAAGAGATCGAAATTGTGGACCCGGGCGTCCTTCTCAAGACCGACGTCAATTCGATTGCGCTCACCGGGCGCCATCCTGTCAATGCGTACCTGGGATTCGGGTGGCAACTGGGTACGCACAAGCAGGGACAATTGTATCGCCGGAACGCGATCGGGATTTCGATCTCCGGTGGTTTCTAAACTCCCCTCCGATGTAGCAGTGCTGGCCGTCGCCGTCGCGACAGCCCTGACGATCGTGTTGTTTCTGTACGCACTGGGCTTACGCGTCGCACATATATTGCATGACAAAGATCTTGCTCGTTTGCGAACCCGTTGGTGGCCGATTATTGCCGGTGCCACGATGACTGGCGATCTTGACGAAAGGACTGACTTGCTTGCGTTGAGGCACGGGTCACGAACGAAGCTGCTGCGCGAATGGTGTCGATTTCGCACACTTGTTCGAGGAAATAACAGCTCCCTTGAGCTGCTTGCCGAGGAACTTGGCTTGCGTGGTGTTGCACGTCGCCTGTTGAGTCGACGGTCCATAAGTAACAAGTTGCTGGCAGTTCAGGCGCTCGGATTTCTTCGCGATGACGATAGCTGGGACGAAATCAAGATTCTGTTGGACCACCATAACATCACGATATCCATTACGGCCGCGACTGCGCTTGTTCACATCAACGCGAAGGAGGCGATTGGGCCGATAGTGTCGATGATCGGCAAACGCCGATCCTGGCCACGCACCCAGGTTGGGCGAATGCTCAACCTCGCGGGTCCGGATGCCGTGACTGGTCCATTGTGCCGCGCGATAGAAACTGCAGACTCTGACGAGGCATGTCACTTGCTGCAATTCTATGAATCGGCGTTTGTAAATGATATCGACTCGCTCGTCGCGCAGCTGGTGATTTCACGCAATGACCCGAGCGTGCTCGCGGCTGCCCTAAAAGCCGTGCGGGGCCATTTACCCAACAGGACGGTCATAGGTCTTGCGAAGCATAGAGTCTGGTTCGTTCGTATGCAGGCGGCAAATCTGCTGGGTCGATTTGGTCGACGCGAAGACTACCAAACGCTCGAGCCGCTGCTTTCCGATACTGAGTGGTGGGTCCGGTACCGCGCCGCTCAAGCGATTACGAAACTGCCATTCCTGGGCCCAAACGCTCTGCGAAAACTACGCGACCGACAAAAAGACCAATACGCACGGGACATTCTGCGGCAGGCGTTGGCGGAGGCGGGTGTCGCATGAGACTAAATTTGTATCTTCAGATCGCGGAGTGGTTTTTCTTTGGCTATTTCGTTCTTATCTATCTGGTCTACGCGATACTGAATGTCTTTGCAGTTCTTCGAATTCGTCGATACTTGCAGGTCGCGGAGCTCACCGCAGCCGACAACGTATTTTCCAGTCTCGATCTTCCGATCAGCGTTATCGTTCCTGCCTACAATGAGACTGAGTCAATAATAACGTCAATCCGAGCGATGCTTCAGGTCGAGTACCCAGACTATGAGGTCATAGTTGTCAATGATGGTTCAACCGATGACACGCTGCAAAAGCTGATCGACGAATTTAACTTGCGGCCATTTCCGGAAGCCTATCGGCAACGAGTGCCGTGCAAAACGGTCAGGGGAATTTACAGATCAGCTCTCCATCCAACGTTACGTGTCATCGACAAAGAAAATGGGGGATCTAAAGCTGACGCGATGAATGCCGGCATCAATTCCTGCCGATACCCTATCTTCTGCGCCGTTGATGCCGATTCAATTCTGCAACCCGATAGCCTGCGCCGGGCTGTCCGACCGTTTCTCGAAGAGCCGAATACCGTAGCTACTGGCGGAACGGTCCGCATTGCCAATGGCTGCCATGTGCGAGGCGGGTTTCTTGAAAAGGTCGGTCTACCGACGAACTTCCTGGCACTTGTACAGGTAGTCGAGTATTTGCGGGCCTTCCTGTATGGGCGCATGGGTTGGACGCAGATGAATGCTGTCCTGATTATCTCGGGCGCTTTCGGCGTTTTTGACAAGGAAGCAGTCGTTCGTGTCGGTGGATACGACCCTGAGGCGATCGGTGAAGACATGGAACTTGTTCTGAGGCTACACCGACACTTCTGCTCAACGGGCGAAGACTACAAAATCACGTTCGTGCCCGATCCAATCTGCTGGACCGATGCGCCAGAGGATCTGGATACGCTTGGGAAGCAGAGAATTAGGTGGCAACACGGGCTGGGCCAAAGTCTAACGCTGCACAAGGACCTGCTATTTGATCGAAATTCCGGCGCGGTAGGGTGGCTGGCCATACCCTTCTTTTACCTTTTTGAGTTGCTCGGTCCGGTAGTCGAAATCTCCGGCTATATCTTCATGTTCATTGCGGGCCTCAATGGCTGGATTTCGTGGGGGACCGCAGCGACGTTCTTCTGCCTGGCCATTGGACTGGGTGTCATGCTTTCGACGAGCGCGTTGGTTCTCGAAGAAATGTCATTTCATGTCTATCCACGTGTACGGGACCTTCTCAAATTATTCGGCGTGGCAATTCTCGAGAACTTCGGCTACCGGCAAATAACTCTGATTTGGAGAATTCGGGGACTGGTCGGCTGGCTCCGCGGACGTGTTCCGGAATGGGGAGAGATGAAGCGCTCGGCGAGCCTCAGTGAGCCATAACGTCATGTTTGCTTTCTTCGAAAACAAGGAGGACGGCCGGTGAGGCGAATCATTGGCACCCTGACAATTTCGTGCCTGGCGATGTGCGCATGTCGCACTGAAGGAGGATCTCCTCCTGATGAAGCCAAGCAGGCATTGCCGTCGACCGGGGAAGTGCTGGCAATGGCGTATGACAATTCCTATGCGGTACCGGCGGATTTTCTTGTCGATGAACGTGCTCACACGACCGGGAGCTATTCGATTTACCATGTCAAAGATGAATCAACCTCTTATGAACTTTGTAGTAATGACTTTGTTGAGGCGTCGGCATGGGAGTCAGCGGACAACGCGAGCCGCTCGGTCAATGGGCTCTATGTCGATTCGTACGAGAATGATCGATACTTCGAATTTGTTCGAGAGCTCGCCTATCCTGAGAGTATCGGCAATATTTCGGATCCGACCTCGCCGGGATTTTCCAGAGTTTTCAAATGCGGCTACGTAAATCGCGATGGCGTGGACAGAAACATTCACAATGGATATGCCGGTAGACTCAATGTGCGCCCCCTGAGCGAGGATGTAATCAGGACGTTCGCGGAATACATGTGGCAATTTACGTTCTTCTGGCCGGCAAGGAAAACGGTGTTGGACTCTTTCTCCGCGGAGCAGGTCCACGATTACCGACACACACTCAGGCTCGCGTTTGTCACTAATCAAGGATTCGGCAGGTGCGACTTGGTTGAGGTTGTTGACTGGCTGTTTACGGTTGACAAGGGCAGTGGCCAAGTGACAAAAGATTTTGTCCTTCAGTATCAATTCGAAGCTCAACTGATCGCCGGGATTCCGGAAGAGTGTGATTAGGTGACTTGAATCGCGACATGCACGCGCGTTACGTCGGTTCGCGCTCCTCTGTGATGCTCAATCTCGCGGGAATTCACGTATCCACTGCGAGAAAAGCCACTTTTCGCCCGATGTCGGCGGCATGCCGATGTGTATCGTGTCTTCATCCGGCTGGCCCGCGGCATCGACATTCGAGAACAGGAGCGCGTCGCCCTTTGCACCCTTGTTCGAGAGGTCGATTTTGGAGAAGCGCGTTTCTCCGCCTTCAAAGTCTTCATTCAGATAGATAAGAAAGGTGTCAGTACGCTGGCCGCGGTTCGCGAGTTGAGCCGCATAGGCCGGTTCTGCAGGATTGAGGTAGTCGAAGTGCTCGGCAAAGGTCTCGCCGGGCGAATAGTGCAGAACTTTCGGCACCTCCATCGCCTGGTCGTGCCTGTGCGTGATCGCGGCAATGCGGGCGCGAATAACGAACGTGAGTACACCGCAGGTCTCGATGTCCAGATCGCATTGCGAGTTCGTGCGCCGGCCATCCTCGGTCGTCCCGCCGGTCTTCTTGTCATAGATCGTCGCGCGCGATAGCTGGCCTCGAGTCTGCGAGATCAGCCAGTCACATACGGCAGGTGGTACAAACCTGTCGATGACCTGGATGCGAGGAGATTCGCGAATCAGCTGCGGCTCTGGCGGAGCGAGCCATGCGTCCAGGTCGATCTTGCCACGCATGTCCGCCCAGTCCTCGCTCCCGATGACGTTGCCAGACGGACCGCCGGCCAGTATTCGCAAAGAGCTCTGCGCTGCGTCGTGACCCCGCTGGGCGGCACGCATGAGGAAATCGAACGCCTCGTCCCAGTTCCGCGTCCGCCAGAAAAAACAGCTTGCGATGGTCGCTGCCAAATAGGCGCCTCGTGCGTCGCCGGCCAGCGCGGCCTCCTCGATGAGTGCCATGCCGCGTGCCGGATCGGGTAGTACATCTCCCCCTAACAAATAGCGCAAACCGAGGCTCGCATCCGTTTCATTTGTCTTGGCCATCTGCTCTAGCGTTCCTCCGGTGTGTCGCGAAACGATATCACGCGCCATCGCCGGAGCTGTGCGAACAGGCGAATCAGGTCCGTATCGGGCAATGGTCCGAGTTTGCCACGCAGTTGCTCGAAGACTTCGTCGGCCCTTGTTTTGCCGTCCATCGCACCGGCGAGCAACAGGTCGAGGATCGCGACGGTTTGCTCGTCACCCAAACCGAAAACGTGGGGTCCCCACGGCGTCGTCACCGCAAAGTGCATCCCAACGCCCGACGGCGGTCGGCGAACGTCTCCTGGCTCGACGAGAAGGTACGGATACAGATCGGCAAGCGAGTGATAGCCCGGTTGCTTCGTTACGACTGCACCGTCAAACACGCACGCGTCAAGTTGAGTCAACAGCAGGCACCACAACGCGTCCTCGGGCGTCTCGACGATAGGCTCACCCATGACGTTGAGCGACGTATTAAGGAGTATAGGGACGGCGGTTCGTTCGCCGAATTCCCTGACGAGATCGTAATAGGCGCCATTGACGGATTTGGTTACGGTTTGCACGCGACCGGTACCGTCAACGTGCTCGACCGCTGGTAACAGGCCGCGCTTGTCTTCCCGGAAGCTCATCACCCGAAGCATGAAGGGGCTCTCGGGATCAACGCCGTCCATGTCGAACCAGTTGCCGACCTCTTCGAGCAGGATGACCGGCGCGAATGGTCGGAAGGCTTCGCGGTGTTTGACGCGTGCGTTGAGTGTCTCTTTGGCGTCCGGCCCACGCGGATCGCAGAGGATGCTGCGCTGCCCGAGGGCACGAGGCCCTAATTCCGAGGGACCCGTGAACCAGGCGATGATCTTGCCGTCGGCGAGCAGATCTGCCGCGGCGCTGACGGCATCGCTCGTATCCTGCGCGATGACCGACGGCGTCTGGTGGATAGCGGCGGAGATTTCGCTGGCTTCATACGTCGTGCCGTAGCCATCGCGTTCATGCGCGCTCGGCGTGTAAGTTTCGGTGAGATGCCACAAGCCGTGATAGGCGGCGCCGATTGCACACCCGGAATCCTCGGCGGCCGGCATGAAGTACACACGATCGAAGTCGGTCTCGCGAATGATGCGCTCGTTGGCGACGCTGTTGAGCGCGACACCGCCGGCATACACGAGATTGCGGCTCGGACACAGCTCGCGCGTCCTGCCGACGAGATAGAGCAGCGCATGCTCGAGGGCGTTCTGCACCGAGCAGGCAAGATTCTCGTAGTCGTGCTTGGCATTTGGCCAGCGCTCCGGCGATGTGAAACGCTTCGGGACATTATCGAAGAACACAAAGCGGCCGTCGCGGATCTCGAAGAATTCACCCGGGTCGATCGTCGGTGACCCGTACGGCGCCAGCCCCATGACCTTGCCGGCGTCCGTGGAGTCGCCGAAAATCTGGGCGGATGCGGCCGAGAAGATTCCGCCGAGGCTGCCGAAGCCCGGCATCGATGCGCCATCAGGCGGAGGGTTCAGCCATCGACCCTGCTCGACCATGTGCTTCTCGAGTGCCTTGAGCGTCGTTCCCTCCGAGTAGTAGATCGAATTGGTCTCGCCACCGACGATACCGGGATCGATAAGCGCACTTTTCTCGTCGTCGGAGAGGTCGTAGGTTGGCGACCCCATGCCGTCCACGATCAACACGGCGGCCTCATCAAACCCGGACGTGGCGAACGCGCTGACCGCGTGGCCGGCGTGATGCGAGATGGTCAGCGTAGGGATCCCGTTCGTTTGCACATCGAGCATGCGGTTTGCGGTGATCTCGTTCTCGGGCAGATGAACGTCGGTCTGCGCACAGAGAACGACGAGATCGAGATCCGTGGCGGCGATCCCGCCTTGTGCAAGACAGTACTGCACCGCCAGGGAAGGCCGCGATCCGTACAGCCGGGCCCGCTTCCTGCCGACAAGTCGCTCCTCCTGCACTGCGGCGACAATGTGGTCGCCATGCAGCAGGCAGGCAGCGCCGTTATGCGAGGCGCTGAGTCCAAGGACCCAGGGTTTGCTGGTGGTGGGGGTCAATCTGTCGTTCCTGGAATGGCGGGCGGCATCAGTATTACTTCTCTGGCGACATTTGACCAGTGATACCAGGGGAAGGTGCCTCTGATGAGACTGACGTCGGCGACCACAAAAAAGGCCCCGATCCGGGGCCTTCTTCATCAATGATTAAGGGTCAGAGTCACATTTCCTGAAGAAATGTGACTCTGACCCTCTTTATTCTTACTCGGTAGTCAGGTTCGCGTCTTCCATCAGGACTGGGAAGCTGTAGCCCGCGCCGAAGTCCTTGTTGAGAATAATCGTCCCGGTTAACACAACGGTCTCACCCACGGCAGTGGTGGCTTTGCTGGTGACAGTCAGGTCGTTGCTGCCGTCGGCCGCATCGCCGGAGCCGTCCTGGATATGGATGAAGTTCCAGCCCAGGATGCCCTCGTTGTACTTGACGACCTTGCCGCGCAGGCTGATCTGCTGGTCGGCCAGTGCATCCTTGTTGCCGTATACGTAGGCAATATTCTGACCTGCCTCGAGTTCGGCTACCTGGACGTCCGCCGCCGGTTCCTCAGCAGGGCGATCGGTAGCGGGGAGGTCGGCGGGCATCGAGTTAACTGAATTCGCCGCTGGTGCCGACAGGTTGTGTAGTGCGTCCACAAAATAAATGACATCGAACGTGCGGTTCAGGGTCTTGCTCTCGAACTGCTCCATGGGCATGCCTTCAAAGGCCTGTACCACGTCACCAACCTGCACGGTGGTCTCGCGCGCGGCCAGCCAACGCTGGACCTGCTCAGTCCCGATTAGCACATAGGTGTACCCGCCGGAGTTCATGGTCTCCAGTACTGCGCCGCGTACCATGCCTGCGGGGATCGGGGCTGCAAGTGCCGGGTTGTCGGCGACCGTCGTTTCGTCGGATTTCGTGCACCCGCTCACAGTCAATAGCAGAGCCAAGGCAAGTCCTGCGACCGCCAGCGTAGATTTGAGTGATTTCAAGGTAATGTCTCCAGTGCGCTAAATCTTGGTTTCAGGGCAGGTTTTTCTCATGCGGTGGGCGCGGTCTCAATACGCGCAACTGCCTATGCGTGTTTCGCGCCGTCAATCCACTTGCGGATTGATGCGCGCGTGGGTCTCTTCCATCGCGATGGCGACCCACAGCCCGGAGAAGGCCATTGCTACCGCCGTGAACCAGAAACCGGCTTCCAGCGACCCGTACCAATCGGCAATCACGCCAAGTGACAGCGCCCCGATGCCGTAGCCGAGATCTCGCCAGAACCGGTAGACGCCAAGGCTCGAACCGCGCCAGTCGGGATGAGAGATATCGCCGATTGCGGCGATCAGGGTCGGGTAGAGCAGTGCCATGCCGATACCCGTAATGGCGGCAGTGATCGACCACCCTGTCATGCCGTCAACGTACAACGTGCCCGCAATGCCCACGGCACAGGTCCACATGCCGATTACGATGGGCCACTTGCGCCCGATGGCATCTGACAACGGTCCCGTCCAGAGCTGGCTGCCGCCCCAAACGAATCCGTACACGCCGACGATCCAGCCGATGTCGATCAGTGACACGCCCTTTGCATGCAGGTAGACCGGGAAGAAAGCCCATACGAGCGCGTCGACGAACTTCTCCACACAACCTGCCTGGGACAAAGCTGAAAAAGTCCTGTGCCGGTAAGTAACCAGCGCGAAGATCTCTTTCGTCGACGGGTGTTCCGAGACGTTCTTTGGAAACCGCGGACGCGGTCCGGCGTGCGTACCGGCTTTGTGAGCGGCCGATTCGGCTTTCGCCCATTGCAGGGTTTCCCGGGAGAACAGTAATGCGGATACAAGCGCCAAAAGTATGACGGATAGTCCGAACACGAACAGGCTAATACGAGGATCGAATGCGCTCGCGAGGTAGCCCGTGATGAGTCCGGCCAGCGCAACGCCGCCATAGCCCGCGAATTCGTTGAAGCCTGTTGCGACCCCACGTTGCTCGGGACTCACGAGGTCGAGTTTACTGGTGACGGTCATCGACCACGCAAAGCCCTGGTTGATGCCGAGCAGGATATTTGCGGCAATGATCCAGTTCCAGGACGGCGCGTACAAGAAGATAAACGGAATCGGCAAAGCAACGAGCCAGCCCCAGATGAGCACTTTGCGCCGGCCGACCTTTTCCGAGACTCGCCCTGAGACGAAATTCATCGCGCCCTTGACGAAACCGAAGCTCACCACGAACGCCATCAACAACGAGAATGATCCGGCCGGCACGCCGAATTCGGCTTCGGCCAGCGCGGGCACGACATTGCGCTGCATGCCGATCGTCAGGCCGACAAAGAAAACCTGCAGCAATTGTTGAGCGAACTGCCCGATGTTGGGGCGAATGCCATGCACGTATTCGGTGACTTCGCCGATTGCTTCGTCGGTGACGGAATAGGGGTCCGTTTTCATATCACAGCCGGTCTCTCATCCGGTAGTACAGCATACCAAGGGCGATCATCTGGTTGCCGAGCCATTGTGAACCCGGAATCCGCAGATGTCTCATGTCGGCGAACAAATCAAATTTCTCCATCGTGCCGCCGACGGCCTCGGCAACGATTTCACCCATGACATGCGTAGCGTTCACGCCATGGCCGGAATAGCCCTGGCAGTAGTAGACGTTTTTGTTGATGCGGCCTAGCACCGGGACACGGTTCGGCACGATGCCGATTTTGCCGCCCCATTCGTAGTCGATCCGCACGTCCGTGAGCTGTGGGTAGATTGCGAGCATACGGGGCAGGATGTATTTCCGGATGCTCGTGGGCTCGCGGCCGGAATAATTGCATTGGCCGCCGTAGAGCAGGCGCTTGTCGGCCGAGAGGCGGTAGTAGTCGACGACCTCGTTCAGGTCGCAGACAGCGACGTCCTGTGGATTAATCTCGTTGACCACATCCTCGCTCAACGGCTCCGTGGCAATGATGTAACTGCTGGCCGGAAATACGAGTCCTGACAGGTGCCTCGGCTCCAGCCGGTTGTAGGCATTGCCCGCCAGCACAACGGCGTCGGCTTGCACGGTTCCCGAGTCGGTCTTCACTGTTGGACGGTCGCCGTGCTCGATATCGATGACGGGCGATAGCTCGAATATCTGCACGCCGAGTTCGTGCGCCGCGCGTGCCTCACCAATACATAGATTCAGCGGATGCAGGTGGCCGTCACGGTAACAGATGAAGCCGCCAAGATAGGCGTCGGTACCGAGCATGG
>Ga0255053_10000928_pt1 | contig 16050 bp, 8 predicted proteins | sample JV7_2_22_MG_FD_188635 | JGI IMG/M metagenome (GOLD analysis project Ga0255053, IMG submission 188635) | Seawater microbial communities from Jervis Inlet, British Columbia, Canada - JV7_2_22 | ecosystem: Environmental > Aquatic > Marine > Inlet | place: Canada: British Columbia | collected...
GAACCACAGCCGGTGGTAGTGTTGCCGTGCCAGGGTCATTGCCGCGTCAAAGCGAATCACCGGCGATCGCCGCGCGACGGCGAGGATGGTCTGAATGACCGCCTCTCGCACCTCGGGATTGAGGTAGTCGAGCTGGGCGGTGTCGTTCCACGGCATCGATGTCCCGTCGTTGCCGTGATAAATGAAACGCTCGTCGCCGGTCTCCCGATCCACCCGTTTGAAGACCACCGCCGCGTCGGACCGGTCCCAGTAGTGGTCCTCGATGAAGATGCCGACTCTCGAATCGTCCGAGAGATCAGGACCGTTGAAGCTGTAGGTCGGGTACGGAGAGTGGCCGAGCGAGAGGAACCAGTCCGGGTGTTCGATCACCCACCGCGAATCGATGCCCATGTGGTTGGGCACCATATCGGTGGAGAGCCGGATTCCATATCGCCATGCACGTCCGCGCAGATCTTCGTAAGCGGCCTCGCCACCGAGTGCGTCCGCGATGCGGTAGTCCTCGAGCGAGTAGGCCGACGCAACCGCTTCCTCGTCGCCCATCCTCTTCTTGATCCGTTCCGAAGCTCGGCTCCGCTCCCAGACACCGATCAGCCAGAGACCGGTGAGACCCCAGTTGGCCAACCGTCGGAGCTCCTCGTCTGGTATGCCATCGAGAGTCGTAATCTCGAAACCGAGGGTTTGGCTGAGCTGCGCCAACCACACATGGGCGTTTTTCGCCAGCAGCACCAGCTGCGGCATCCAATCGCGGTCGGTGGAGTAGCGTTCACCGGTTTCGGCGAGGACCTGGTAGTCAGGCGGCTCGATAGGGCCCGGTCCGGCCGGGAACCAGGCGCGATGCTCCTCGGCCAGGAAATCGAGCCCGCCGAGGACCCGGTGGAGGTCGGGACCGAGGAGCTCCGCCCAGGTGGTGCGAATGAACTCGAGTTGGCCCTGCAGCGAGTCCGGCGCAGCTCGCACCGGGGCCAGCAAGAGGTCGAGGAGGCTGTGTCCGGCCGGGCCGGATGTCTCGGAAGAGGCGAGGAAACTCTCGATTCGGCGCACCGCCGTCCCGTACGCCGTCGTCTGCCGAAGATTGTCGTCATCGAAGAGCTCGCGGAAGGGCTCAAACGCCGGATTGCGGTTTGCGAGCCACATCAGCACCAGCTCCTCGAGGGCGGCCTCGCGATGATCCTCGCCATCGGTCTCGCCGGCGAGGTAGTCCTTAGCTGTGATCTCAGAGCTGAAGACGGAGGTCGGAGGAAACTCCTCGACGAAGGCCAGCAGCAGCTCGTCGAGCGGGCCCTGGCCGACCTCTTCTCCGAGAAGGGCGATGGCATCCGTCCACAGCAGTGGAGCGCTCTCGCGGCGGTGGCGCGCCATCACAAGATGGAGCGCCTCGTCGATCAGCCCGAGAGCATAGATGTCGCTCGCACTCACCGCTCGTTCCGCAGGGCGATGCTCGTTCAGACGGTGGGCAAAGGTCCTCGCCGCGCGAAAATCCGCAAAGACCACATTGCCGGAGACCGCGAACAGACTCTCGTCCAACTGGCAGGCCTCACGCACGCCGCGCGAGACGTGAAACTCGCGCGGCGCATGATCACGGAACAGGGGTTTGCCTTCAGCCATCTCAGAATCCGCGGCCATCATACAGGCTTGCCCCGTGCCCGTCTCCGTCTCCGTCTCCGTGCCCGAATGTGCGCCTTGAGCAAACAAGGGCGGGATATATCCCGCCCCTACAGATCAACGCGTGATGCATCGGGCTGCTGTAGGGGCGGCATATATGCCGCCCGCGGAGTCATTCAGTTAGCCTGATCTCGTATCTCAAACGTCAAAGGGCAATGATCCGACACATCCCAGAAGGTCCCATCCTCCTCGCCCGAGCGGGAGATCAGGTCCTCACATTGCCACCGCGCACAATGGAGCCATGCCTCGAGCGGCGTCGTGACCGCTCCGAACCCACCGACGAAGACATGGTCGAGCATCGACGGTTGCTGGACACCGTCCCGCTCACCCCCACCCTCCCAGTATGAGGTGCAGCCGAGCGGGTTGTGAAGCCGTTCGAGCCCGACCCGTCCGAGGATCGCGTCTACGGACTGCAACTCGCCCTCGAGACCGCCGCGCGGCGAACCGGTGGTGTTGAAATCGCCGAGCGCGATGACATCCGGGTCGCCGATCTCGTCGATCCAGGCCTCGATCCACAACGCCAGCGCCCGGTTCTGGCGCCGGCGGTCCCCGAAGTTGCCCGGTCCCGACTCCAGGTGCACCACCACCAGGGTGAAGTCGACGCCCTCGACGCGGCGGCTGCGGAGGTAACCGGCAAAGGCGGGCCGCATCCCCGGCTCGAGCACGAGCTCAGAAATCTCCATCGGTTTCCCGACCAGCTCGAGGACGGAATCGTCCCACGCGATCGCGAGGTGCTGGCCGAAGCGGCCACCACCCGCGGAGAACCTGACCTGCATCGTTCTCTCGCCACAGGCGCGCCTGAGGATCGGCTGAAAACGACGAATGTCGTTGACCTCCTGCAGCCCGTAGAGATCGGCGTCGAGACCGCCGAGGGCGGTCTCGAAATCGCAGATGTTGGTACGGCGCGAGTAGCCGAGATCGTCATCCTGCGGGCGCTCGTCGAGCGGGAAGTTGCGGACGTTCCACGACGCGACGCGGAGGCTTCCCTCCGCGGGCGATCCGCCCGGCAGCTCGTCGGCCGACACCGCAGCGCCGGGAAAACCTGCGCATCGCAATCGGGCGCGGAGATGGATCGCCGCCGCCGCAATGACCAGGACCGCTACGGCGACAGTGACTACCATGAACTTCGATCTACCGATCATGGCGTGAAGTGTCTCGCGGGCGCGGGAACGAAGCAAGTCGCGGGCCGAGATGCGCTGCTCTCTTCAGTTCACAATCTCGGTGACGGTATCGCAATGTCACGCCAGAGGGGGAGCGAAAACCCACGGTCCTCAGCCCACGGATCGGCGGACGTCGACGTAGCTGCCGTGTTGAAAAGATTACTGTTCCTATTAACCGCAAGCTGTTGTATCGAATATCGTGTGTTTTTGAGACAGAATCTCTTGAGGATGCTCCACATTTTCGGTTATTTGAGGGGAAAGTTCTTCTGTCAGAAGTTTTACGTCATATGAGTATTTGCATAGTTCCTCATTTGAGTTGACATCGAAACGAGACTGCGGCATTCTGGATTGGTCATGGATACGTCACGTCAGTTTGACCGGTTGATGCGGGAGGGGACGGCGGTGGAAACTTCTCACCGCTCTTCGAACGCGACACGATGACACCAATCATTTTGCAGAGGCAACGGCGTATATGTTTGTTCGGGTGCCGGCCGGCCGCCACCTTCGGGTGAATCGCACCTAGTCACAGCAAGGGAGGCAAGAAAATGCTGTCAATCACCAGGAGCCTGTTGGTGCTCGTAACTGCAGGCGCAGCCGTGGGCCCGATGGTCGTTCGGACCCCGGGAACGAGGGTCGCGCCGACTGGAGAGACCGACCCGCGGCAGATGTACACCAAAAACCAGGCCGAGTACTACCTGACGGACAAAGAGCTGAAGTTCATCAGACCCGGCCTCAATGTCACAGTGGTGGACATCGACATCCCGGCGGACCGGCATCCGGTTGTCGAGCTCAGCTTCACCGACGACATGGGCCAGCCGCTCGATCGGGCCGGCGTCATGACGCCGGGTCCGATCAGCTTCAGCTACATCCTGTCGTGGTACAACGCCAGTCGCCGAGACTACGTCCCCTACATCACCCGGGCGCAGACCAGCCCGATCACCGGTGACACCGCGAACCAGCCCTCGAGCGACTCGGGCGGCACCACCGAGGACCTCGCCATCGGTCGCCTTCGATACACCTTCGGCACCGAGCTGCCGGAGGGTTTCGACATGTCGGTGACCCACACCCTCGGCATTTACGCCACCCGTGATCTCAGAGACATTCCACCCCTCGAGACCCGGCAGTACGACAACGTCGAGTACGACTTCCGGCCCGACGGCAACGAGGTCGTCGACCGGTGGCAAGGAATGCTCGATTCCACCTGTAACAGCTGTCACGAACAGCTCGCGCTGCACGGCGGCCGCCGCCGCGAGGTCAGGCTGTGCGTGCTGTGCCACAACAAGTCGAACTGGGACCCGGACACCGGCAACTCGTTGGATTTCAAGCAGTATATCCACAAGATCCACAACGGGGCCAACTTGCCGAGCGTAGAGGCCGGTACTCCTTATCAGATCATAGGTTACCGCCAGTCGGTGCACGACTTCTCCGAAGTCGAGTGGCCGCAGGACGTCCGAAACTGCGACCGTTGCCACAGACCTGAAACTCCCGAGAGTTATATCTGGTACACGAGGCCGAACCGGGACGCCTGTGGCTCCTGCCACGACGATATCGTGTGGGAGACCGGCGAGGGCCACCCGGTGCCGCAGTTCGACGACAGCCTGTGCGCCTCCTGCCACATCCCCGAGGGTGAGCACGAGTTCGACATCTCGATCATGGGCGCGCACACGATCCCGACCAAATCGAAGCAGCTCGCGGGTCTCAATATGGAGATCACCGATGTCACCGGGGCCATGCCCGGCGGCACGCCGACCGTGTACTTCCGGCTCACCAATGACGACGGGTCGCTGGTCAATCCCATCTCCGGCCTCCGCGGGCTCAATCTGCGGGCTGCCGGTCCCATCGGTGACACCATCGACCACACGCTCGATATTTCACAGGATGGACGCGGAGCCACCCTGGTCGGCGACCAGTACATGATGACCTTCGAGGAGCCGATCCCCGAGGACGCTACCGGCAGCTGGGGCTTCTCGGCCGACGTGCGCCGCACCTCGGTGATCGACGACGGGTCCCTCGAGGGCCTCAGTGTGACCGAAGGCGCCTTCAACCCGATCTTCTACGCCGCGGTCACCGACGACGAGCCGGTGGCGCGGCGCCAGGTGGTCTCGATCGACAACTGCAACGTCTGCCACGACAGGCTGGCCATGCACGGCGGTCAGCGTTTCAACACCCAGGAGTGCGTCTTCTGCCACCGATGGAACAACAGCGATGTCAACCGCCGGCCGGAGGAGGAAATGCCGCCGGAGGCGATCGACTTCCGCTGGCTGATCCACCGCCTTCACACCGGCGACGAGCTGACCAACGACTTCACGGTCTACGGCTACGGCAACACGCCGCACAACTTCAACCACGTCGGCTTCCCCGGCGACCGGCGGACCTGCGTGACGTGCCATCTCGAGGGTACCTATACCGTGCCGACGCCCGAAGGCGCGCACGAGACCATCAACCCGCGCAACTATTACTCGCCCACGCAACCGGCCGCCACCGCGTGCATGGCGTGTCACAGCACGGTGGACGCGGCGGCCCACGCCTACACGCAGACGGCGCCGTTCGGTGAGGCCTGTGCAGCGTGTCACGGCCAGAACCGTGAGTTCTCGGTCGACGCGGTCCACGCCCACTAGCAAACCCCTGTTCATGCGACCCGCCGCTTCGGCGGCGGGTCGCGTGTGAGCTGGAAAGGAAGATCGGGCATGAAAAAACTCATGTACTTGCTGGCCGGCACCGCCATGGTGGTCGGGCTCGGTCTCGGTACCGGAGCACGGGCGGAGGCCCAGGGGAGCGACGCGTCCGAGGACTGCGCCGTCTGCCACGAGGAGATCGCGGCCGATTTCGAAAAGACGGTGCACGCGATCGACGATCGCGGCGGACCATCCTGCGTCACCTGTCACGGCAGCGGCGAGCGGCACATGGAAGAGGGCGGCGACCCATCTCTGATCGGCAAACCCGAGGGAAGGGACGGCGAGGTCCTCTGCCTCTCGTGCCACCGCGACACCGCGACCATGTTCTCCAAGCGGTCCGTGCACTCCGGCGCATCCGTGTCCTGCACCTCGTGCCATAACGTGCACACCGCGAGCCCATCCGAGCCGCAGATTCTCCAACAGGCGGCCAACGATCTCTGCGCGAGCTGCCATCCTTCGCAGACCGGAGCGTTCAAAAAGCCGTTCGGCCACAACCTCGACCGCGGCGGTCTGCAGTGCATCTCCTGCCACAACCCGCACGGCGGCCAGGGCAGGTACAGCCTCAAGGTCGACCGATCGGGCGACCTCGTGTGCGTCTCATGTCACGCCGAAAAGCGTGGGCCGTTCGTCTACCCGCACGTTTCTGAAGTAACGGGCACCTGCCTCAGCTGTCACGAACCTCACGGATCGACCAACCCCAATGCTCTCACCCGAGCACGGGTCGATCAGCTCTGCCTCGAGTGCCACAGTCCAACCACGAGCGGTACGCTCGGCTCGCAGCCACCGTCCTTCCACAACCTGCGGAGTCCGCGATACCAGAACTGCACGACGTGTCACGTGATGGTCCACGGGTCCAACACGTCACCGTTGCTGCTCAAGTAGGAGGTGGATCGATGAATACATATCGCCTGTCGATCACCGCCTGCACTTTGGTCCTGGTTGCGGTCTGGAGCCCGCTGGCGGTCGCGCAATCGACTTCCGCCGACATCGAGCTCGGTTACCAGCAGGTCGATGTCAACGGAAACGAGGACATGTACCGGACCCAGATCAACGAAGACGACGGGTTCGTGCTGCGCAACTTCATGATCAACTTCGTCGACTCCTCGGGTGAGGCCGGCATCGCCGACCGCCTGCGGATCGACGCATCCGGCTTCGGCGGCAGCCCCGCCGGACGGTTCCGACTCGATATGGGTCTCGGCGACATTTACCGACTTCACCTCTTCTACCAGGAGCTCCAGTCGTTCAGCGCTTTACCGGCCTTCGCGAACCCGTTGCTCGATGACGGCGTCGTGCCGGGTCAGCACACCTGGGACCGCACACGCGACCTTCTTGACGTCAGGCTCGAGATCCTACCGGGCCGCGTGATAACCCCGATCGTCGGCTATCGCTGGAACCGATACGACGGTCCGGGGCAGAGCACCTACAGCGTCGGCGGCGACGAGTTCCGGGTGGCCTCCAATCTCGAGGAGACCGAAAGCGAGTTCTACCTCGGCCTGAACTTCGCAACCAAGGGCATCCAGGGCACCTTCCTACAGGGCTGGCGCGACTTCGACGGCACCAGTAACCAGACGCTGGCGCCCGGCGAAGGTGTCGGCAACAAACCCGGCACCACCCTCGGTCAGGAGGTAGAGCTCGACGCCTTCAACCGCTCGACGCGCACCACCGCCGACACCCCGGTCACCACCTTTCACATCACCGGAAGGGTCACGGAAACCAGCCGCTTCGTCGCATCCTACGTCAGAGCCGACGCCGAAGGCGACACCTCGATGGACGAGATGCTGACTGGCAACCTGGTGTCGTTCCAGCTCTCCAGGTTCTTCCAGGGCCTCGACCAGTCGGTGCAGAGCAGAACTGAAAACCCATACTGGCGCGGTGAAGCGCGCTTCGAGTGGGACATCAGCCACAAGGTCGGGATGCAGGTCGGATACGAAGCGCGCCAGCGTGAGCTCGAAGGCTGGTCGTTGATCGCGAGCCTCTTCTCCGACACGCTCAACTTCGGCGGGCTCGACCCGCAGGACATCGAGACCCTGGTCGAGGCGAACACCGGCTACGAACGGGAAGACAGAATCGCGAACCTCAGGTTTGACTTCCGCAACCTCGGAGCGTTTTCGCTGTGGGCCGAGTACGCGGTCAACGACCAGGACCTCGACCTCTCCGCCGACGTCTCGCAGATCGTGCTGCCGGGAGGCCAGGAGGGCGAGTACGAGCGCAGAATCTCGTCGTTCGACCTCGGCGGCAGGGCCACCTTCGGGAACGTCAAGATCCTGCTCGATGTCGTCGGCCAGGACGCGGACGACGTCATCGTCCGCACCGATTTCAACGACCGGCTACGGGTTCGCGGACGGCTCGACTGGTCGATCAGCCGTGTCTTCCGGCTGCTGCTGACCGCCGAGTCGATGAGCTCGGACAACGACGCGTCCGACATCGGCTACGAGGCGGAGACGGAACGATACGCCGTCGATCTCAACATCACACCAACTGACGAATTCACGCTGCGCCTCGCCTATGACAGCTACTCAACAGACACCGAGATACCGATCCGGATGCCACAGAGCTTCGAAATCGTACCTTCGATCTATGTCGAGGAAGGCGACCTCTTCGACGGTGGTCTGACGTGGAAGATCTGGCTGCTCACCATCGATGCGACGTACTCGACCTTCGAGAACGCCGGCAGTTTCCCGTTCCAGATGGATCGGGCACTGGCAAGGGTCGCCATCGACATCACAAAGAGCATCTCCGCAGCGGCGGAGTACGAAAACTGGGATTACAGCGAGGATCTCTTTCCGATCGCCGATTACGACGCCGACCGCTGGGGTCTGTTCCTTCGCTGGCGTCGGTAGAGTATCGATTCACAACACTGCGCCTCGGGCGCCGCACGACCACCGCGGCGACAGCGATGGCCAGGATCGTGATCACTACTGCAAAAACAAAGGTTTGAGAGCGACTTGGCAGCGTCGGCAATGTCGCCTGCCTCATTGGATCCTGCAAGCATGTGATCTCAGAATCTGTAAACGAAATGCGATCTCAAATCAAGAAACCAGGTTCAGGGGCTAAATTCCTTATCCACATACGGCTCAAACACTTGAAAACAATGGTTGAATCGTGCTCTTGTCACGCGACTATATAACGGATTGTGAATTCGCTCATTTGAGTTGACATTCAAGAGAATTACGCTCATTCTGTCACAGTGATGCAACGAATGAGACGCCGCTGGACCTACGCGCGCCGAAACGGATCGTCGTTTTCTCAATCTCAACACACCTCGGACGCCACCGGCGACAGTCCCAAAAACTCCCCCCATCACGACCGAGCGAAGGGGTTTTTCATGCCGCGAACGAAATGGTTTCTGTTCCTGGTAACTGTTTGCATAGCTGCCACTTCACCGCTCGCAGCACAGGACTGGAGCGGCGCCATCGGCGGCGCATACCTGTGGCAGAACGTGGATGGCAACGAAGACAGCTTCCGTAGCCAGATGAATCTCGAAGAGGGTTTTCTCCTCGAAGACCTCAATATGCTCTACCGGGGTCAAGGCGCAATCTCCGAGTTCAAGATCGACGCCTGGGGCTTTGGCGATGCCAACCCGACCGAGGCAGCCAAACTCGGACTCGAGTTCGGCGCCGGTTTCAGCGTCTATTTCGACTACGACAGGCGGGCCTCGTTCTTCAAGCTCGCCGGGTCCGACCTCGCCCTGCGGGCGGACGACTGGGATATCACCCGCTACCGCGGCGCGCTCGTCGTCGACGCCTGGCGCCCGCTGGAGATCTCGCTCAGCTACCGCGTGGTGGACCGCGAGGGAACGGTCAAGAGAACGCTCTACGGCCTCAACGAGCTCTACCCCATCGGTGTCAATCTCGATGAGACGATGAACGAGTGGACCTTGCGACTGGCCACCCGCACCCTGCCGGTAAGGTTGGAGCTCGAGCAGTCGATGGCCACCTACACCCGTAAGAATCGGCCCTTCGCAACCGGCGAGGATGCGATCGGCGGCGACCCCGACGAGCTCGGGAACATCTCGTCAAATGTGGTGGAAGAGATGGACAGCGTGCCGACCACACGCTTCATCGCCAGCTACAGCGGCAAGAACTTCGAAGGCGTCGCGTCGCTCTTGTGGCGCTCCGCCGACCTCGACGTGAGCGGTTCGGAAAGCCAGACCTATCTTATCGGCGGCGGCGGAACCGGCACCTGGGAGATGGTGGACAGCGCGCTCGGTTCAGCCGAGCAGGACACCTTCGCGGCCGCCGCAAGCCTCGGGTTCAAGCTCGGCCACCGGTGGATCCTGCGCCTGTCGGGCGACTACCGCGACGGATCGTCCAACTCCTCGATCGTCACCGACCGTCTTTCGCGAGTCACGAGCCCGCTCGGATCGGACGTCACCTGGCGAACCAGCTTTGACGACGCCGGCACCTTCGACTTCACCGACAGCCGGGCGCGGCTGACCGTCGAGTATCGGGACAACAACTGGTCGGTGTGGGGCGGCGGTATCAGCAGCAGCCGCGAGATCAATTGGCAGTTTTCCGAAGAGAACGATCCGTACGACGTGCAGCGCGACGGTACCGGTTACCTGCTCGGTGCCGCGTGGAACGCCGGAGAAAAGATCGATCTGACCCTCGAGCTCGACCGCGGGGATTTCGACGAGTACATTTTCCGCGTCCAACCAGAGACCGTGGATCGGGCGACTCTCAAGCTCCGTACCCGTCTCGGAGGCGGCTGGCGACTCGATCTCCACGGACGCCATGTGAAATCGGATAACCCCGACGATATCGCCGGGCTTGACACCAAGGCGACACCTTACGGCATCGCGTGCTCGTGGACCTCGGATGACGGCTCGTCATCGGTTGGAGTCGATCTCGAAAAATACGCGTTCAAAACCGATACCGGAATCGTGCTTCCCGATGGAGGATTCGACCGTTCGATCTACGAACTCGATCTCTCCACAGCGACCCTCTACGGTCACACCAGGTCAGGGATCTTTGGCGTCTCCGGATCGGTGACGTACCTGACCGATGACGGTGACAGCTTCCCGGTCGATGCGTGGAACGGTCGCCTTCGCCTGACTCTCTACGGCGGCAACAGCCTCGAGTACTCGGCGCTGGTCCAGTACTGGTCCTACGACGAGGTCCAGTTCGATCTCGACGACTTCGATGTCTTGCGCTACGGCCTCGCCGTGAACTGGAGATTCTAATGACGCGCCATCAATTTCTCGCGGTGGCGGCGGCCCTTGCCCTGGCTTCGGTGGCAGCTGCGCAGGAGCCCGTGACGATGGAAACCTGCGAAATGTGCCACGACGATGTGGCCCCGGTCTTTGCCGCCGGGCCCCATGGACGCGCCATGGCCATGGTCGACACCGCGATCCTCGACCGCTCATGTGTCGGCTGTCACGGCCCGGCCGCCGAGCACGTCGACGACCCCACCACTGAAAATATCAACCGCTTTCCCGCGCCGAGCGCATGCCTCAGCTGCCACCCCGGGCGAGAGGGAATGACCGATATCTCGACCCCCGCCCACGTGCGCAACGGTGTTGCCTGTCTCGACTGCCACGGAACCGGCCACAGCGAGCTGAAGACAGACCACATGCTGACCTCAGCGCCCCACAAGCTCTGCGCCGAGTGCCACCTTTCGGAGTCGGGCTCATTCCAGATGCCTTACGCCCACCGCGACGGCACCCGGCCCTTCGAGTGCACCAACTGCCACTCGCTGCACGGCGACAACCGACAGGGCCGCCTGGCTCTCATCGGCAGCGGCGGTGTTTGCCTCGATTGCCACACCGAAAAGACCGGTCCCTTCGTCTACCCCCACCCGCCACAGCAGGTGAACGGGTGCATCACCTGCCACGTGCCGCACGGCTCTCCAAATCCCAAACTACTGACCCGCCACCGTGTCGCGAACCTGTGCCTCGAGTGCCACACCGACGTGCCCTCGTTCCACGACGTGAGCCGGCCGCGATACCAGTCCTGTCAGAACTGTCACGCCGCAGTCCACGGTTCCAACCGTGACCCGCGGCTCTTCGAGGAGTGATCCATGAACCGGAATAAAACAGCCAGAATTTTTTCTGGGAAGGAGGCAGCGATGAAGACCGCAGCGAGTGTGTTGATCGTCCTGGGACTGGTAATGGTCCCGATGGCGGCGGACGCCGGAGGACCGACCCTCCGCGCCAGCCACCGAGTTGGGGCGGGAGAGAGCAAGACGCCGGATACGTTGCCGGCCGACATGATGGCCGCGCTGACCAGCGCGTACACCATGAAGGATCTCGAGGAGACCCCCACAGTCGTCGGTGACGAGTACTGTATCGCCTGCCACTCGTGGGCTGCGATCACCCACGAGGTGAAGCACCGCAAGGCGCTCCGTAAACCGCAGGCGAAAAATACCCTGATCGACGGCAAGGGCGTGGTCGCCGACTACGACAAGAACGGCGTCGACGATTTCATGCAGGGTCTCGATTTCAACGAGATCAGCTCGGTGTTCGACCCGTTCAAGCCGAACGCACCGATCCTGGGTTATGCAAACAACAGATACACCATCACCATCGGTGCGTTGACGAACTGGGTGGTCATCACCCAGGGCGGCACCGGCGATTGGAAACAGCGCTACCTCGTCAGGATCCCGGTCACCGGTACCGGCACAGGTTGGACCCGCGACAACTATGTGTCGCCCGTGCAGTACAACGAGAAGACTGACGGGTACGTGGCGTATCACCCCGAGCACTGGTGGAACCTCGACACCGGCGAGCCGATCTTCAGCGTCCCCAGTCCGCCCGTGCTGGACGTGGCCGCCGTAGGTCGCAGCTACTCCAAGCGCTGCATCGGCTGCCACACGACCGGTTTCCGGAATCCGATGAAACAAAACGGCAACAATGAGTGGATCTACACTCCGTTCCCGGCCACTCTGGTGCCGCCGGACTACGAAGAACAGTACCCGGACTACGACCACGACGGCATCCCGGACGTCGTCAACATCGGCTGCGAGGCCTGTCACGGCCCCGGCTCGGCCCACATTCTGGGCGGCGGCGATCCGGACGAGATCCTGGCGCCGAGCGAGCTCGGAACCTTTGAGTCGAACGAGATCTGCCAGCAGTGCCACGTCCGCACCGCCTCGGTTCCCAACGGCACCTACGGCTACCCCTACCGCGACGACGTCGGCGAGAACTGGATCCCGGGCCGTACCGAGGCGCCCGTCAGTGACTTCTACTCCGAGCACGCCGGCTGGTGGCCCGATGGTGTCACCTCGAAACAGCACCACCAGCAGTACGAGGATCTCTACAACTCCCCGAAGCCGACCTTCGCCTTCCACGAGGTCAAGTGCGTCGAGTGCCACAGCCCGCACAGGGGCGGCAAACACATGGTGGTCACGCGGATCGTCGACGATGGGCTGACGATCGCGACCGAGAACGACAACGACACCCTCTGCCTCGCCTGCCACGCGACTCACGGTCACTTCGAGGAGATCACTAAGGAGATGGTGGCCGAGTACGACGAGAACATCCTGGAAATCGGGGCCGTGGTTTCGGCGCACAGCAACCACCCCTACGGGCCCGAGCGTTCGATGGGCCTCTCGCGTTGCTCTAAGTGCCACATGGCGAAGATCGCCAAATCGGCCATCAACTATGACATCCATAGCCACACATTCGAGCCGGTCGCACCGGAGAAGACCCTCATGTACCAGGAGGCCGGCGGCATGCCGAACGCATGCGCCGTGAGCTGCCACGCGCAGAAGGTCAACTCCTTCGGCCTTGGCTATGACCCGGACATCGGCGTCTGGAACGCCCAGTTCGACCGCGACCTGGCCGAAGACCTGATGTACTGGTACGGTCCCGGCGGTATGTGGTGGGACACCGAGCACGAGGAATCGTCTGCCAAGCGGGCGATCGAGAACTCGCTGCCACCAGGCGCGTTCGTGCCCGAGTCGGAAGATCACGCGGGCGCCGAATAGACGCCTGATTCATAGATCAACCCAGGGGGCCGAAAGGCCCCCCTTTTTTATTTCGGATTTGCGAATTGCGGATTTCGGATTTGACCCCACACACCCGGATACAGGGTTCAGGGTTCAGGGTTCAGGGTTCAGGATGCAGGGCTGCCCACCCATCCTGGACCAAACCTCGGTATGAGGGTGGTCGAGTGGGACCTGCATCCTGCATCCTGCATCCAAACACTGAATGCAGTTCCTGATTCGACGGACTGTTGCTATTCTCCGTTGCCAGTGAACGAAGGATCCTTGACCCAGCGCCGCATCTTCCGCTTCTGGCTGCCTCTTGCGGCCACGTGGCTGATGATGGCTGTCGAGGGGCCTTTCCTGGCCGCTGTGATCGCCCGTCTTGCGAATCCCACCTACAACCTCGCCGCCTATGGCGTCGCCTTCTCACTTGCGCTCGTGGTCGAGGCGCCGGTGATCATGATCATGTCGGCCGCCACGGCCCTCGCCCGTAATCGGCTGTCGTACATCCGCCTGCGCACCTTCACCCACGCCCTCAACGCGGGTGTCACCCTGGCGATGGTCGTTGCCCTGGTGCCTCCGGTCTTCAACGCCATCGCTTACGGCCTCATCGGCCTGCCGCCCGAGGTCGCCTCCAGGACACACATCGCCCTCCTGATCCTCCTCCCCTGGCCCGCAGCCATCGGCATCCGCCGGCTCTATCAGGGAGTGCTGATTCGTCACCGCCTCACCCGCCGGGTCGCCTACGGCACGGTGGTCCGATTGGCCGCCATGTTCGGCGCCGCCTTTGTTCTCGCCCGCGACGGTCGGCTCGAAGGTGCCTGGGTCGGCGCGGCGGCCCTGACCATGGGGGTCTGCTGCGAGGCGGTCGCCAGCCGTTTCATGGCCGGTGGTGCCCTCCGCAACCTCATGGCAGTTCCTGGAAAGGCTACAGGTGCCGCGGCGAGCTGGGTCGCCTTGACCCGTTTCTACTACCCGCTCGCCCTCACTACCCTCCTGAGCCTCGGCATCCACCCGGTGGTGACTTTCTTCGTCGGCAACTCACGGATGTCGCTGGAGTCGTTGGCCGTGCTTCCCGTCATCGGCTCACTGGTCTTCATTTTCCGTAGCGTTGGCCTCGCCTACCAGGAGGTCGTAATCGCACTCATCGGTGACAAGCAGGAGGGTTACGTACCGCTGCGCACCTTCGGAATTCTGTTGAGCGTTGGAGTCGCAGTCGGCCTGTCGCTGATCGCGTGGACACCACTCGCCGGGGTATGGTTCCGGGACGTCTCGGGTCTGACCGATGAGCTCGCGGCCTTCGCTCTCACCCCGACCCGGATCCTCGCCGTCATCCCCGGCCTGACCGCACTCCTGTCCTTTCAGCGTGCAGTCATGGTCATTCGAACCACCACCAACCGCATCACGTTGGCGACCATTATCGAAGTTGTTGGAACGGTGATCGTCATGTGGATCGCGATTTCGGTTCTCGACGCCGTCGGTGCGGTCGCCGCAGCAGCAGCGCTACTCATCGGTCGCATCGGCGCGAATGTGTACCTCGCACCCGCGCTGAAGACACATCGTTGAACGTTGAACGTTTTAACGTCTCCCCCATCCACCCAATTCACCACCAAGGCACCAAGGAATTCCTTTGTTTTCGGAAGGGTGGTATCCGTCAAACAAGGCGTAACGGTCAATCTGACTGATAGCCTTCCGAGGAGCCAGGAAAACACTGGTAAAAACCTTTGTGGGTTCTTGGTGGTCTTGGAGTCTTGGTGGTTCAACCTTTCGGACGCGGACTCGGGCGCGGACGCGGACGCGGGATTGATATGATCGGGAACTCGAAAGGAGTTCGGTGATGGAGTACCGCTTTCTCGGCGATTCGGGTCTCAAGGTTTCGGCTCTCAGCTTCGGCGCCTGGGTCACATTCGGGCCGCAGATGAACGAGGACAAGGCGGCGGAGTGCATGAACGCCGCATGGGAGGCCGGGGTCAACTTCTTTGACAACGCCGAGGTCTACGCCGACGGCGAGGCCGAGCAGCTCATGGGCCTGGTGCTCGCGAAATCGGGCTGGAAAAGGTCGGACTATGTGGTCTCAACAAAGATCTACTGGGGCGGCGAGGGACCGAACGACCGCGGGCTGTCGCGCAAGCACATCATCGAAGGCACTGACGCGGCGCTGGCGCGTCTCCAGCTCGACTACGTCGACCTCATCTTCTGCCACCGCGCCGACCTCCACACCCCGGTCGAGGAGACCGTCCGCGCCATGAACCAGGTCATCGACAAGGGGAAAGCCCTCTATTGGGGCACCAGCGAGTGGCCGGCCGAACGCATCCTCGAGGCTTACCACGTGGCCCGCCGCGAACGGCTGATCCCACCCCTGATGGAGCAGCCGCAGTACAACCTCTTCCATCGCGACCGGGTGGAACGCGAGTTTGCGCCGCTGTACGAGCGCATCGGTCTCGGCACCACTATCTGGTCGCCGCTCGCGAGCGGTCTTCTGACTGGCAAATACAGCAACGGTATCCCGGAGGGCAGCCGCAGCACCCTCGAAGGCTACGAGTGGCTGCGTTCGCGGCTCGAGGGAGACGAGGCCGAGGCCAAGATCGAAAAGGTCAAGAAACTCACAGCAATCGCCGACGGGCTCG
>Ga0255053_10000944_pt1 | contig 15944 bp, 20 predicted proteins | sample JV7_2_22_MG_FD_188635 | JGI IMG/M metagenome (GOLD analysis project Ga0255053, IMG submission 188635) | Seawater microbial communities from Jervis Inlet, British Columbia, Canada - JV7_2_22 | ecosystem: Environmental > Aquatic > Marine > Inlet | place: Canada: British Columbia | collected...
TTAGGACGTTTGTATTAGTATCCTGTCTTTTAATCCCTGATCCCTGTCTTTAGGGGGTTACATTAGTGTATTATCTATAAGGATGGTCAGTGTAATTAAACAATTTTTTGAAAAATATGTTAAACCACCTGCTGATAGTCCGGAAAAAGAGTCCGGACATTCCCTGCAGCTTGCTACTGCTGCTCTTTTCATAGAGATGATGCAGGCAGATGCAAAGACCAGCAAATATGAACAAATAACAGTAGCTGACAGCATCCGGTCAAAATTCAAACTTACCGGGGAAGAAACCAATGCACTGCTACAGCTTGCTGAAAAAAAAGTCCGGAATTCTACGGGCTATTATGAGTTCACATCTCTTATAAATAAAGGTTTTACCTATGAGCAGAAGTTAAAAGTGGTAGAACACCTGTGGGAAATTGCTTTTGCAGATGATGATCTGGATAAATATGAAGAACATATGATACGTAAAATTGCCAATCTGATCTATATTTCCCATAAGGATTTTATCGAGGCCAAACTAAGGGTGCGCAATAAAAAATCCTCTTTAATGTAGGTGTGAAAAATTTTTGAATCTTGAATTAACCATCACATTTTAATATACCTGATGGCCCCGGGATACAGAAAAAATGTGACTTGTGTTATAGTAAAGGTTACTTTAAAGATTGAAGGATCCCCTGTTTTTGAAAAGGGGGAATTTATTTGATCGGGGAGGCATTTAGATGGGGAAAAAACTGTATGTAGGGAGTATCCCTTTTCAGGCGACTGAGGAGGATCTGAAAGGGGTTTTCACAGAAGTTGGAGAAGTTGAATCTGTGAAAATAATAACTGATTCATACTCAGAGCGGTCGAAAGGGTTTGGTTTTGTTGAGATGGTAAAAGAGGAGGATGCACAAAAGGCAATAGAGACCCTGAACGGCAAAACATTCATGGACAGGTCGATAGTAGTAAATGAGGCAAAGCCCCAGAGGCCGAGGGAAAATAGAGGATTTGGCGACGGCAGAGGGGGTTTTGGACAAGACCGTGGTGGACCTGGCGGCAGGGGAACGAAACCAGGAAGGGGAAGGAGATGATTTTTTGGAAGTAAAAGTACACGGAAATGATATAGAAAAAGCCCTCAAGATCCTGAAGCGTCAGATCCAGAAAGATGGCCTTTTAAGGGAGATAAAAAACAGGAGTTTTTATGAAAAGCCTTCTGTAAAAGAGAAACGCAAACGGATAGAGGCACGAATAAAAAGACACAAGGCTATGAAATTCAAGAGAAGAGACTGAGAATTAGAAGTTCAGGGACTGAAAGGGTATCTTTTCAGACTTTTTGTATTTAACTTTTAAACGAAAAAAGCCCCCCTGCTTTCTTGCGAAAGCAAACAGGGGGGCTTTTCAGTTTGTTTACGATACAACTACATTAATTGCTTTTGGGCCTTTTGGGCTTTCTTCAATTTCGAAGCTGACTCTGTCACCCTCGGCAAGGGATTTATATCCATTGCTCTGGATGGAAGAGTAGTGAACAAACACATCGTTGCCGTCTTCTCTTGATATAAAGCCGAAACCTTTGGATTCATTGAACCACTTTACAGTTCCATCTATCATTTCTCCTCCTTAAATATAAACTAAAGTATCAGAACGACCTTACTCCTAATAATAAAAAAAAACCACAAAGCTAAAAGTCTTTGTGGTTCGGCCCTGTACAAAAACTCCTGAAACTTACCACAGATACTATCATCAAAAATAATAATTGTCAAGAGGTCAGGCCCTGGGTATCTCGTATATCGTCATGCCTGCATGCCTACGGCATGTAAACCTGTAGGCAGGATGACAGGCGTGATGCGTATTGAGTTAAAAACTAAAAACTAATAACTAAATGTAGGGACTAGAAAAAATCATCGTGTTTGAAAAGAAGTGGTGGATTGTTTTCATACACTTCAGCATCAAGGACTTGGCCTACAAAGATTGTGTGGTCTCCGGCATCACATGAGTTAACGACTTTGCAGTCAAAATAACCGGCAATATCCTTTAGCAGGGGAGAGCCTGTTTTGCCGGTTGTATATTCTACATCCTTGAATTTATCAGTATTTCTCCCGGATTTAAAGCCGAAATTCTTCCCCTGGGCAATCTGCTTTTCCGAAAGAATGTTCACCGCAAAAATACCGCTTTCCTTAATCATGTCATGGCTGTACCTGGGTTTTCCTATAGATACTGACAGCATAGGTGGTTTAAAAGATGACCTTGCTACCCATACGGCAGTCATTCCATTTATTTTATCTCCCTTTTTTGTTGTTATTACAAAAACACCGTTAAAAATTTGCCTGAATGCTTTTTCAAAACTCATTTTATTCCTCCCTGTAAATTATTGTTTCAGCTTTATCAGAAGGTGCCCTTCTTTAACCTTGATGTCCTGTACTCCCTCGGAAAACAGTTGCCAGAATCCGCCTTCAGTTCCGAATTCATCTAACAGATTTTTGTTTTTCATATACCCAAGCCAGGCATTAGGGATGGGTATCCCCCCTAATGAAACTCCTTTCAGGGCTATCAAAGGTTTATTGTCCTCATAGCTCATGATGAGTCCCATATGAAACCTGAGTGTCTTTCCGCCCAAAACAGGGACCTCTTCATCTACAGGTATAATCAGTTTCAGGCTCACCAGGTTATCTGAAAGGTCGATGGCAACTCTCTGGGCAACCTCGGGTTTGCTGGCAATGAGTGAGTTGAGCTCCTTTTCCGTGAGCTGTATTTCCCGGCGTGAGCCCTTTTCAGTGTAGGGTTCAGGTACTGCAGGGGTATGATAATCAGGGTGTTTACCTGCCATGGCTATTTGTTCATTGTATGCAGACTCTGCCAGCCTGGTCAGTTTGGAGTCAAGAACTTTCTGTTCTTCCGGACGTAATGAAACGGGTGTTAACTTTGATGCATAGATGTTGTGCTTCACCCAGCCGGCAACAAAAATGACCGTAACGAACAGAATTATTAATAAGGTTTTTAAGAAGCTGCCGATTGATGAACGTGATGATTTTTCGCTTGAATCCTTCTTGCTCATTGTCTAAACCTTTAATACTATAATACCATAGTTCAGTAGCTCAATTAACAATATTGGTAAGAAATACGGCTTTGCTATTTAGGTATTACAGGGTTTAAAATATATTTATATGATTCAGAAAAGACGGTTTACAAGACTTGTCATTAAGAGTATGGACCTTAAGTGCAAAATGCACTTTGGCAGTGAAGTGAGACTGCAGAATATGAGCTTAAGCGGTGTCTGTATTATTTCAAACAAGCCACTGAATATAGGAGAAGAATACAAGCTGCGATTTAAAAGCGGCGTGGAGACTTTAAACGTAACCGGTACCGTTGTATGGGGAAAAATGGAAGGCTCGCAGAAAAACAAACGTGGAGAGGTAGTCCCGATATATAAAACCGGAATAAAGTTTAAAGATGTCCTAACCAGGAAAGGCAGGAATATCCTGGATTTTATTGACAACAAAACCTTTCTCAAACGTCTTAGCTTAAGGCTCAGCGGTGTCAGGGTTAAATTATTCAGACCAAAGACCAGGACTTTACTTGGCGACCATAGGTCCCTTAAAATTATTAAGCTCAGTCAGGGCGGTATGTTGATTGAATCTGACCATAAGCTTAAGAAGGAAAAAAAATTCAATATGGAAATAAGTATTCCTAAAACCAAACTGCCTATAAAATTTCTCGGAAGGATTGCCTCCTGTGTGAAAATGCCTGATACTGTTCCGGCTCGTTACGGCATTGGCATTGAATTTCTTGAGATGAACAGAAGGGATGTCTTTAGGCTTAACAAATTTTTAAAATCAATTATCACCCCCACATAACTGCATAAATAAAAAAATGTCTTAATATTAACACCTTGATTTTAAACTAAAAAAACATAATTTATGGAGGTTCAACCTCAATAAATCTGGTTTTGGCTCATGGATAAAGGACGGGCGTAAGCATTGATATTTGTTTGTAAATTGGGGATAATTTTTGTGGATAAAGGGGCAAGGATATGAATTACCGTTTAAGTCCGTCAGATTTAACTTTTTTATATGAAGGGTGTAAACATTGCTTTGTGTTAAAGGTAAAACATGGAATACCGCAGCCATCAATACCTCTGCCCTCGGTTTTTAGTAAGATTGCAGCGCTTCAGAAGGACTACTATTCAGACAGGCGTACGGAAGATTTTTGTCCTGACCTGCCTCCGGGTGTTGTACGTTATGGTGAGAAATGGGTGCGCTCAAATACTGTCAAAATACCCGGATCTGACAGCACGTGCTTCATCAACGGACGTTTTGATATAGTAGCTGAACTTGATGATGGTTCTTTTGCAGTCATGGATTTTAAGACCGGCAGCCCAAGCGACGGAAAGTCTGAAATGTACGCAAGACAGTTACATGCCTATGTATTAGCACTGGAGAATCCATCTCCCGGTGCACTAAAACTCGACCCTGTTTCTAAATTAGGATTGCTGTATTTTACTCCGGATAAGTGTGAACAGTCCTCTATGACACGACAAACAATAGAAGGGGTTATGAAATGGATAGAAATAAAACGTAATGATGCATCATTCATTAGCTTTCTTCAGGAAGTGGTTAATCTTCTTGATGGGCCGTTGCCCGAACCGCAACAAGACTGTAACTGGTGTTCATATCATACAAAAAAAGGCAGCTATATTAGCAGTTCGGGTAGCAGTGTTGGAACACATTCTTCACCCACATGCCCTAAATGTAATGGGCCAATGCAATTAAAAAAAGGAAAGTTCGGCGAGTTTTGGTCATGTACAAGCTTTCCCAACTGTAAAGGGACCCAGGATGCGTAATCATATATCAGGGTTCAACCTCGATATTTGTGGGTTTCTATCCCTGCCTGCCGGCAGGTTTACATGCCGTAGGCATGCAGGCCTTCTAACGGAGTTCACTCTGCCGTAACTCTTGTTAATGCAAGCTGCAATATTTTATTAATGAGGTCACCATAGTTCAAACCATTTTTTTCCGCAGATTGGGCAAAGTCTTCATCTTTTTTCAGGATTGGATTAGGATTAGCTTCGATGATGAAAATTTCGTTTTGAGGACTAAGACGTAAATCAAACCTCCCATACCCTTGAATCCTTAAGACCTTGTACGCCTTTTTGCAAATATTTGCAATTTTATTTTCTATTCCATCTGGTAAAGGGTCTGCAAATACATTCATAATGCCCCATTTTTCCCTATATTTTTTATCCCACTTTGCTTTATATGTAGCTATCTTTGGCTCATCGCTGGGTGCCTGTGTAAATTTTAACTCCCTCATGGGAAACACCTTCAGGTTTTGATTCCCTAATACACTTACATATAATTCACGCCCATCAATGTATTCTTCTGCTATTACATCCATATTCAGACTTTCGTGAATAAACTTTATTCTATTACAAAAATCTGACGCATTTTCAACAAAGGACGCTTGAGATATTCCGGTCGAAGCATCTTCTTTTAGAGGCTTAATTATTGCAGGGAATCTTACCCTTTTAGGATGCCATACCCGTCTTCCTTTCCGGAATACGTGGAATCTTGGAACCTTTATCTTGTGGAAAGCTAAAATTTTTTTGCTCATTGCCTTGTCATTACATACCATAAGACCTTCGGTTCCGCATCCTGTATACGGTATTTCCAGCATCTCAAAAAGTGATGGAATATTTTTATCAAAATGTGCTTTCCCCAGGAAAACCTCGGCAAGGTTAAAAACAACATGATGCTTATTTTTTTTAATCTCATCTACAATAATACTCACATCATCATAAACCCCTAATATCCGCACACTGTGCCCTAATTGTTTAAGGGTTTCTATAACATCAATTTCTGTTAACCAGTCTTCGTCCTTTCCTTGAAGTTCTTTTGAGAAGTCCTGGTCGGCAGGAGGAGATCCCGCTGAATCAAACATAACAAGAACTTCCAATTTTCTATTCATTTTTTTCTCTTTTTTTCAAAACTTCCTGTATAAAGATAATTCATTATAAGAGTTGTAATGTAAGATGAAATTTTAATCACAGAATCTATTTCAGGCTGGCTGACCCGTAAGTCTAATTCTCTGCACCTGTCTATTAAATCCCTTAAAAGCTTGTTAATGGTATATTTCTTTTCACCCGTCCATAAAGAAACATTATCTAGAACGGTTTTTCTGTGATGCCTTAAAAAACTTGCGGCATTTCCTTTTTCCAAATCCTTTTTTTCAGAAAAAATTTTCTTTAAATTTGAATCGTGAAAATCCGGAAACTCTTCTGCATAAAACTTTCTTTTTCTGTGATAGTAGTTTTTCAATACCATCTTTGACTTTGATATCTGCCATAATTTTTGACCTGTTTTCTTAATTGGCTCTTTACTGCCAATCTCCTTCATCAAATGATCAACATATTCCAGCTTCTTCAATGCCTTCCATCCTTTGTATCTCTCCCTCCAGTTTATCTTCGGTGTCAGCCAGACGGCAAAAGTTTCTGCAAAATCTTCATCTGGATGATATTGCGCATACCATTCTTCTAAATGCTGCACAAAACATTTACTAAAAGGTTTATATCTGTATTTGTCCGGATAATGTGTCGAAAAGGATCCAAACAATTCTTTCCAGTTTCTCTTTCTGTATAGTTTATATGCATAATTTATGGCATGGCCTGCTTCGTGTCTTAAAAGCATCATACAGGATGTAGCTGAACCCCCTTCTACATCAAGCATCATTTTCTGCTCCAGTTTTATAAACCTTGGGTGAACAAGATAAAAAGCTACTCCAATAACAGGTTCGTCGTCCGGTGCCAGCCATTCGTCTGCCAGATAACATTCAGGATGAAACAGAATACCCGCATTATCCAGTTCTTTATAAAGCCTGGTTATATATTCTTCAAGATGGGTTCCTGCTATTTTAAGATGCAAATCACAAAATCGAAGAGAGAGGAGCTCTTCGTCATTCATCTTTGAAAAAGAAAGGACATCTTTATTGTTATTTTCCATAGCAGTAGTGTCTTAACGACTTAAAACTATAGTATATCAAAATCTGCATGTGTCCGGGTTTAACCTGGATAGTCGGGGGTTAGGGAAAACATGATAAAAATAAAACCGGGAAGGGGGGCCTCTCCCCGCCTTCCCGGCCCGGGAGGGGAATTTGTGGGATGGTCTTGGGTTAATACCCTCACCGGGAATTACGTTCTTACGTTCTTTCCACTTACGCCTTACGCGCTTACGTTCTTCCGCCCTTATTTATTTAGACAAGCGAAATCCTGAAAAGTTCCTCCCCGCTTTAAAAGGTGTTTTAAAAACAACAGGGGAAAGCTATTTAAAAATTAAAATTTGTTTTCTAAAACAAGTTATTAGGGACAAACAGGCATTAATCGGGGTTCAACCTTGATAAGGGGGAAGCTATATGACAATAGTCATAGACAGCTGATTAAAAAAGGAATACATTTAAAACAGGAGAAGGTTTATCCGGTTTCTATAACCGGGTTATTGAACAGGCTGATGTTTAGCCTGGAGAGGAGGAAAGAATATGACAGCCAGAAAATTTGAAATAAACTACTATAGCGATTCCCTTTACAAAGAGCTTTTCGAAATGAAGTCAAAGCTGGATGGGTTTGCAGCTGAGATAGAGCGTTTAGAAGGCTATAGAAGTGAAGCTCTGAAACCTTATGTCAGGCACCTACATGAATTGACGGGTTTTATCGACTGGAAACTTGAGATATTTAACAAGGTTTGCCCGGTTGACTGGAGCAAATACATCAGGGATCTTGAAGACACGGTATCCGTACCGTTAATAGAGGCTACAAAAGAAGGTGAGGAGATTGCAGGTGGTTATGTTGGCGGATAATATCGGGATCGTAAGTGTGATTGTCTCCTGAGGTTAGTTCTCAATACTCAGGAGACATTTTTTTTATTGGGCTCCAACCCCTGAAAACAGGTAATAGTTATTATTTTTCAGACTGTAAACTATTCGTCCATTGATTATAGGCTATAACTATTCGCCTGTTTAGAGATTGTTGTATTGGTGAGCCATTTCTTGTACTGTGGCGCAAGCGTATCCCATGAGAAACGTTCTGTTAATTCAATTGCCTGCTTTTTCGAAAGCCGCTGTTTTCTGGAGACCTCTTGCCGCAGTCTCATTAAGAATTCTTTTTCCTCATACAGGAACTTTTTGGGAAAAAGCTCCGGATAGGAGAGCCGGCACGGAAGGAGAGGTCTGCAGCCCGCCCTGATAGCCTCAATGATTGCCATTCCAAAGAACTCATGTCTTGCCGTTGATACCACAATGTCACTTGACTTCAGCCAGCGTGCATATTCCCTGTGAGACCTGGCGTATCCAAAATGAAGCAGTCTGTGCCCAAGCCTTTTTCTTGCTTCTGCAAATATCAGGGGAATTTCTTTGTAGGATTGCCCTAGCACAACAAGATTGAAATCAAAATCCCTGAGGTCGAATTTAAAAAGCGTCCTGAAGAAAACTTCTGGATTTTTGTCGTGTTCCCATCGATGGTTCCAGAGAATCACAGGGGACTGGTTTTTGTTATGACCCTGAACTGCATCTATATCGGAGAAATCAATCCCCGGAGGAAGTATCCTGGTTTTTGCGTCAAGAATTCCGGATATATCGCCCAGTCTCATATCATGTGATGACTTGAGGAGTTTCTTTGCCCCAGCAAGAAAAGAACTGAAATTATATAAAGAGTTGAATGCCACACTGTCAGAAGCAAGGGCAGTGGTCAGATTGGTAAGCGAAAAATGCAGGTCTCGTTCGTCCTCAGCCTGGACAGGATATGCGAATTGATTTTCGTGGAAATAGGTGAGAAGCGGCACCTGCCGGGTCCATGCAGGGGCGAGGCCCCGGAAAGTAGCGACATCAACAAAACTGGAGCATAATATCCGGTCGAATCTTTGTCCCAATTCGTGCAGCTTCTTAGCATAAAGCGGGGCCGCAAGTCTCATGCGCCATTTCCACTTTCGTGCCGGAAATGTCATGAATTTAAACTTAAATGGAAATCGCTTCAAACCGTCAAGGAAAGACTTATGAGAACCCCCGCAGTAGGGTTCGAGGACAAGAATCCTGAGGTCTTTATCATCAGCCTGCATACAATATTATACTTATCATTCAATATACTTGTTCTTATTTGCCTTAAAATAATGGGGAAAACAAAGATAGGAAGAACGTAAGAGCGCAAGGCGTAAGAGCGTAAGCGAAAAAGGGCATTGATAAAGAAGGAAAGGCAATAACTTAATGGCTCAATGACTTTTTTTTTGAATACGATATACGCCTGCCTACCGGACAGGCAGGCATCACGGACAATTAAACAAAAGGGGTATATGTTTTAATTAGAGAAGAAGTTAACCGGTTTTTGTAAACGTGTTATTGTACAGGCTGATGTCCGGCCTGGAAAGGAGTGCAGGTAAGTTATATAATTATTTGATATAAATACCAGGCTGGGAGCTTGGATTATTAATTATGATTCTTAATTATATATGGATTGGATTCTTTCTGGTTGCATTTGTTGTCGGGATTGTAAAACTCGTTTTCTTTCACGATATGGATGTATTCCCGCAGATAACCAATGCTACATTTGAATATGCCAGGACCGGCTTTGAAATTTCCCTTGGTCTTACAGGAATTCTAACCCTCTGGCTTGGGCTGATGAAGATCGGGGAAAAGGGGGGAATTGTCAGGATTTTTTCAAAGGCCGTAGGGCCGTTCTTTCACCGCCTGTTTCCTGATCTGGGCAAAGACCATCCCGCAATAGGGTCAATATTAATGAATATTTCCGCCAATATGCTCGGGCTTGACAACGCAGCAACTCCTCTGGGCTTAAAGGCGATGAAGGAGATGCAAAATACAAATAAAAATAAAGATGTGGCGTCAGATCCAATGATCATGTTTCTTGTATTAAACACCTCCGGACTTACCCTGATTCCCGTCACTATTATGGTTTTTCGCTTTCAGCTCGGGGCTGCAGATCCTTCGGATATTTTTATTCCCATTTTATTGGCAACTTCCTTTTCAACAATGGCAGGCCTCATCAGTGTTGCCATATATCAAAAAATAAATTTACTCGACAGGGTAATTCTTTCCTATCTCGGAGGGTTCTTCGTGCTCGTAAGTACGACTATATTTTTTCTTTCACGAATGAGCAGGGAAGAGATAACAACCTTTTCGACCGTCACCGCAAATATAGTCCTCTTCTCTATAATTATCAGTTTCATACTTCTTGCAGTTGCAAAAAAAGTAAATGTTTACGAAACATTTATTGAAGGAGCTAAAGACGGCTTTGGTGTCGCAATCAAAATTATTCCATATCTGATAGCAATACTTGTTGCCGTAGGTGTATTCAGGGCTTCAGGCGCAATGGACATGTTTATAAATTTGTTTCAGAAAGTGCTTTTGTTGCTTGGCATAGATACCGATTTTATAGGCGCCTTGCCTACCGCATTCATGAAACCGTTGAGCGGGAGCGGAGCAAGGGGTATGATGGTGGATGCAATGAACACATACGGGGCGGATTCATTTGTCGGCAGGGTTGCCTCTATAGTACAGGGCGCTACTGATACAACCTTTTACATTATTGCGGTTTATTTCGGCTCTGTAGGGATAAGGAATGCAAGGTATGCAGTTACGTGCGGTCTTATTGCTGATTTTGCCGGTATTTTAGCGTCCATATTCATCGCCTATCTGTTTTTCCATTGATTAAAATGAACAGCGAGAGTAACTTGCCTGACGCCTGCCTTTTCTATGAATCGTAGACCGGTAGGCAGGGCAGTCAGGGTTACTGTAGCTTGCTGCAGGGAGCTTTAATAATAAGAATCGGGTTAAGTGAGCAGATGTTGAGTATCAGGAATTTGTTTTTTTAAAAAAATACCCTTCAATCTGGAGAAACTATTATCAAGGGCTTGCCCCGGGAACCATTTCCGGAATCATGGTTTGCTCGTTTGCTGTAATGGATTTTATCCCATCAAGGATATTTTTTAATGCTGTATTCTCTTTCTCGAGATTAGATACCTGACTCGCAAGGTTGTCGCTTATTAGCTTTTGCTCCTCGTGTGCCATAGTTTCTTTCTCAGCTGCTGAGAGCACTGCCCTTATGGTGGTTGCCATATTATTTAAGCCGTTAATATCCTGCTGTAATCTCTGCAGATGTTCTTCGAGTGCCTGCCTGTCTTTTTCAAGAACTGCCATCTGTGTTTTGAGGTCATCATTTAAAGCCTTTTGATCCTCATCGGCACGGCCTTTTTCCTCGGCCGCGGATAAATCATTTTTTAAGCTGGATATCTGAGATTGCAATTGTTTATTGTTCTGCTTAAATTTTTGCAATTGTTCTTTCAAGACCTGATTTTCTTTAGAAAGTTCTGTTGCCGTAGTAATGTCTGCCTTTGCCTTGTCCATGGTACCCTTGAGTTCCTGGTTTTCCTTTTCTATTATCTCTACTTCCTGGATTAAGTTGTCTAATATTTGTTTTAGAGTTAATTTTTCCTCTGTTTTTGTTCCCCAGATGCTATACCCTGCCAGTAAGCCAACCACAAGGGCTACGGCAAATATTATAATTAATGTTTTATTAAGCTTCATTTCATCCTCCTTCTTTCCCCGATTCTATAGTTATACCCTTTTTAATAGTGAATTTCAATATATTTAGACCCTTCAGGTATATTCAAAACTCTGAGATAACAAAAAACAACAAAAAAATAGGCAAACAACGATAAGTTATTTGCGATGGGTATAAGAAATAGCTTTTTTTAGCTGAAGAGCGAAAGATAGAAAGAACGTAAGAGCGTAAGCTCGAAAGTTCAAAAGGGCATAAGATTAAAAAGGTCTTAAATGCAGATTTTCATAACTTGTCTATTGATATTCTATATTTAATTCATTGTCTTCCAGACAGGGTTACTTTCTTTGGTCAGCAAAGAAAGTAACCAAAGAAAGGTGGCCTGACCGATTTTCATACGGCTCTTCTCTCGATGAAAAGGGGAATGATTAAACTCGCCCTAATACATCGGGACTCAAACAGTAATCATTCCTTTATCCTTTTCATTTTCGTTCAGAACCTAAAATTCCCAAAGGGACACTAAAAAGATATGTTTTTATAATCCCCTTTGGAAATTTCAGGTGAGTAAAGGAAACCAAAGGGTTAAAAATTAATTCGTGTCTGAAGACCGAAGGGATGAGTTTGAATTAATTTACCGGAGGTCGACTGAACGAGACGCCCGGAAATTTTCAGGGGTGCCCTTTTCTTGGTTCTTCATTTGGGCACGCAAAAGAAGAACCCGGGTATGGGATGGAATCCCATATTAATATCAAGCAAATCAAATGTTGCGTTTACAATTACTGTACAAGCAACTCTTAACTTGTGCAATCAACTATAGAAGAAATCATGCGGGCAGCAATATTATCTTTTCTTTATCGCCGTTATTGCCTGATTTAAAATTTGCCGGCTGCTCCATATCGTCACAGACTTCAAACATCTTCATATGACTGTCAATTAATTTTTTTAACTCATCTTTAAAATGAATTTTTACTTTTTTCAGGTCTTCTATATCTTCGTGTATCTTAATAGCTTTTTTTTGTGCATCTTCTGTTATCATGCCTGCCTGTAATTCAGCATTTTCCTTAATAATGTCGATTTCTTTCTGTGACTTATTTTTATACTCTTCCAGCATTTGCTGAGTGCCTATAAACATATTTGTCAGGACTGATTCCAGTTTTTTATAGTCCTTAATTTCATTGTCCATCTTTAAATTATCTTCAATTAGTTGGGTATTTTCCCTTGAAAGTTTTACCAGCTCTTCTCTATAATTTTTAAATTCTTTGTCTTTCTTTGAATCTTCTTCTTTTAGCAGGGCGTGCTCTCTTGAGAGTTCTTCCATCTCTTCTCTCACAAGTTCAAGAAAAGAATAAACATCATCTTTATCAATGCCCCTTAACCTTATTGGAAACTGTTTTTTCTGAATGTCCAGCGGTGTTATTTTCATAATATAACGCAGGTGGTTTCTTAATTTACCTTAATTATGATACTAAATTTGCAGGAAATCTGTGATACAGGTCACACATTGTTCAGTGCCTGCCTGCCGGCAGGCGCATCTCGTATGTCGTATTGAGTCATTATTCTGCCTTTGTGCCTAGCCTTGCTACTTTGTGCCTTTGCAACTCTGTGCCTCGCCTTCCTTCGTCTCTCATCTTTGCCATACAGCGTAGCCTTTGTTGCGTAAATAATTTGCCAGTTTTTTTTCCATTGCGCAGGCTTTATCATATGACATTGGGTTGAACTTTTCGTAAAGGCTTGGCATGAGGGTCAGTCCGAATTTTTTAACAAACCTGCAAGATTTGTAACCTGCTTTATGGTTATCAAACCTTATATCAGGTGACAGCCCCGTAATGCCGACATAAACACAAGGTTTACCCGGATCATAACCAGGGTTTTCATCTCTGAATTTCCTGGATTTCAGAACATCCGGATGCAGCCTGACTACATATATATTATGACTCATATCTTCCTTCACCGAGAATATCCAAATTCTCCCGGGAAAATCAAGAAGAACAACAAAAAAGTAAACCCCGTAGGGAAATAAAGAAGATGAAAAGCTCGGAATACGAAAAACATGCTACCTGTGTTATAGTAGTTGAAGTCTAAAAATTCTGCAGATTTTATAATGGCCGGAGATTTTATCAGAGGAGGCGTTTAATGGGGAAGAAACTTTATGTAGGCGGTATAGCGTTTCATGCTACAGAGGAGGACCTGAAAAAGATTTTTTCTGAGATTGGAGAGGTTGAATCTGTGAAAATAATAACTGATTCATTCTCAGAGCGGTCGAAAGGGTTTGGATTTGTAGAGATGGTGACAGAGGAGGATGCAAAAAAGGCAATAGAAGCCCTGAACGGCAAAACATTCATGGACAGGTCGATAGTAGTAAATGAGGCAAAGCCCCAGAGGCCGAGGGAAAATAGAGGATTTGGCGACGGCAGGGGGGGGTTTGGACAAGGCCGTGGTGGACCTGGCGGCAGGGGAACGAAACCAGGAAGGGGAAGGAGATGATTTTTTGGAAGTAAAAGTACACGGAAATGATATAGAAAAGGCCCTTAAGGTATTAAAACGCCAGATCCAGAAAGATGGCCTTTTAAGGGATATAAAAAACAGGAGTTTTTATGAAAAGCCTTCTGTAAAAGAGAAACGCAAACGGATAGAGGCACGAATAAAAAGACACAAGGCTATGAAATTCAAAAGAAATGGCTAAGATTTACAGATTCAGGTACTGAAAACCTGTCTATTTAGAATTTCTGTTGTATTTAATGCCGATTTCGTAGGAAATTTTCGCATGGCTTGAGTAAAGAGAATCATTTTTCCCGGAGCAAACCAGCGCCCCCTTTAGTGACTGCGTATGTTTCTTTATCATATTGGATATTACCGGGGTTAATTCAAAACCGCCATTGTCACAGCCTTTTGTCAGGCAGTTCAGCTTAAAATAAGCATAACTTTTAGGGGAAAAATTAATAGTACGTATCATAAGAAGCTGCTTTGATGATTTATGGTGGTATTTCATATGTATCGCAATACTTGAGACTTTAGGATAGCGGTCTAAAAGCAAGCCTGCGTCAATCTTTTTTTGCTTATGAATTTCCTTATTTTTGAAATAGTCCTGCCTGTTTACCATGTCCTCCTTTAAAAATTAACAAGTGCCCCTGCTATGCAGGGAAACTTGTGCTGATGTTTAGAGTTTAACAACGTTAACTGCCTTGGGACCTTTTGGGCTATCTTCAACTTCAAAGCTGACGGGATCACCTTCAATAAGGGATTTAAATCCATCGCCAGATAAAGAAGAATAATGGACAAAAACGTCAGGGCCTCCCTCTCTTGATATAAAGCCAAAACCCTTTGATTCGTTGAACCACTTTACTGTTCCTTCAACCATCTCTTGTACTCAACTCCGGACTTATAAACTAAAGTATCAGAACGACCTTCTTTTTAATAGAAAAAACCACAAAGCTAAAAGTCTTTGTGGTTTGGTCATACAAAAACTTCTGAAACTTTTGTTAAATCATACCATAATAAAGGGAAAATTGTCAAACCGGAGGCAAGGGGCAATAGGCTGGCGGAAATAGGCATATCGTGATAAAACATAGCTAATGCCTTGATTTTACGTTAAAATGTAATAAGCGAGCGTACCTGCCTGCTGGCAGGCAGGTTCCCCGTGGTCTTGCCACGGGGTTAGCGAGAGAATATGATAAAAAAAATTCCTTGCATTAAGAATCCTTGCGGTTTTGCCGCAGGGATTCTTCAATTTCACTGAATTACTCAATAATAATGAGCTTCAGCCCGCAGTCCGGGCACTCAGCAGCATCAGAGCCCACAGGGGAACCACATGCAGGACATTTCCCCTGGCTGACCATTTCCTTTGAAGCCCGGATTTCCGGATGAACTTCTGTGTAGTAGTCCTCAATTCTTTCTTTTGCCTTTTTAAAATCCTGCGATGATACCAGCAACTGGCGTGTATCTGCAGAACATCCTTTTTTGCACTCGGCATCAGCAGTGATAACGCAGGGAATACCAGAATCAATAAGAACATCATAAAGTTCACCTATCCACTTTTTGTCACCCTCCCTGGCCACGACCTGGTCTTCCAGGGCCCTGTCCATACACCGCTTCTTATCTTCCTGCACCCTTTTGTTTTCCTCCGGGGATAGCAGAACAGCGCCGCAGTCCGCGCAGTTCTTGATGTGCGGGAAATACTCGGTAGAGCAATCAGGACATATTTTCATCGTTTCTGAATCCTCTCTTTCCCCTTCCCCGTTTTCATACTTACGCGCTTACGCTCTTCCGTACTTTTACTCTTTTCCCCTTCCGCCTTACGCTCTTACGTTCTTATGTTTTCGGTTTCAGGGTTCTCAATCTGGCCAGCTCTTCCTGATATCCATAAATATGAGCGCCTGCGCTGTAAACATACATGGGGCCATTTTTAAGACCGGCTTCC
>Ga0255053_10000945_pt1 | contig 15941 bp, 27 predicted proteins | sample JV7_2_22_MG_FD_188635 | JGI IMG/M metagenome (GOLD analysis project Ga0255053, IMG submission 188635) | Seawater microbial communities from Jervis Inlet, British Columbia, Canada - JV7_2_22 | ecosystem: Environmental > Aquatic > Marine > Inlet | place: Canada: British Columbia | collected...
CCGTACCGGATTGCAACGTCATTGGCGTAGTCATCTGAGATCCTGTTCGAGTGATACGAGCCCTCCGGCCGTTCGTCGGCGTTCGGTAAGTACCCGACGTGCGTCGTGTGCCAGTACGACGACATCTTGTGATGCGAATCGAAAAACGTGCCTGACGTTCTTACCGGGTTGGACAGCAACAGTGTCTGCGCGTTTTCCTGAGACATGGAACCGACCGCCGACTCGAACACTTGCTCGGCGACGCCCGACGCCTCGTCCACGACCAACAGCACCCAGCCCGGATCGCAGTGAACGCCCTGCAACGCTTCCGGTGTTTCTGCGCGTGACGTTCGCGCCTTGAAAAACGATTCTTTCGGTCGGGACTTCAGTACTATCTCACGTGCTTTGATCTCGTACAGATCACGCAACGGCGGCGGAAGGCGCCCAGCCCATTTGACCAGTTCGGCCACCAGTGCATCGTCTAGCTGGCCTCCCGTCGGCGCCGTTGCGATCACTTTCTGCGGATAGCGTGTCAGTAGCTGATGCCAAATGCACCAGTCGGCTCCACAGGTCTTGCCCGGCCCGTGCGCGGACCGAACGCTGATCCTTCGCTCTCCCCGACCGTACGGTCGGAGCAGTCCGTGGATCTGCCACTCGTCGGGCTCTTCTTTGAAGACCTCGCGCACCATGCGCTCCGGTCCCAACTCGCCGGCCGGTGGTCCATACCTCGCAACAAATTCAGCGAACACATTATTGATGCTCTCGGTGGTCGGGATCTGCGTCATATCTGAACTCCGATATTGATCGTGATATACGACTCCAGCACGTCGCCGGCATCGGTCTCCGGTGCAACAAGCTCAAACGCGCTAACCTCCGCTGCACGCGGCGCTGGCGCCGTCTCGAACTCGAACGCACTGACCTCTGCGGCACGATCGGCGTTGGGTGTCTCAAGCTCGAACGCCGACACCTCTGCGGCGCGATCGGCGTCAGGCGCCTCAAGCTCGAACGCCGACACCTCTGCGGCACGTGGCGCGATCGGTGCCTCCAGTTCGAACGCGCTGACCTCGGCTGCGCGGGGCGCGTCCGGGCTCTGAAGCTCGAACGCCGATACCTCTGCCGCCCTGGGCGCTGTCGGCACCTCCAACTCAAATGCCGACACTTCCGCAGCACGAGGCGCGTCGGCCACCTCGAACTCGAACGCCGACACCTCGGCGGCCCGTGCAGCGTCCGGCGTCTCAAGTTCAAATGCACTGACCTCGGCAGCGCGATCGGCGTCCGGCGTCTCAAGCTCAAACGCGCTGACCTCGGCCGCTCTCCCAATGTCCGGCGCCTCAAGCTCGAACGCCGATACCTCTGCGGCACGTGGCGCGGTCGGTACCTCCATCTCGAACGCCGATACCTCTGCGGCACGCGGCGCGGTCGGTACCTCAAGCTCGAATGCACTGACCTCTGCGGCACGTGGCGCGTCGGCCGTCTCGAACTCAAACGCCGACACCTCGGCGGCACGAGGCGCGTCCGGTGCCTCAAGCTCGAACGCACTGACCTCCGCAGCACGATCGTCCCCGCCCTCATCAATCAACTCCAACGAGAACGCGACGATGTACCTCTGAGTGCAGGTCCCGTTGGTGTCGTCCTCGTTCATTACGTCGACATCGAGCGTCTGAGCACTGGCCGCCACGTCCTCGACACTGGCCCAGCCGTACAGCACCCTGTCAGTGCTGTCCCATCGACGGTTGCGGTACGCCGCAGTGGAGAGATCCCAACCGTTCAGATCGGATTCCTCGATCTGCATACGGTGCCCGACGTCGTCGGACGCGCCACTGTTGTAGGCCGACCCGCCCAGGACGGCGATGTTGCCCGCGCCCGTAGGCGTGAACTCCAGGGTCGCTACGTTCGTGCCTGGCCAGGTCCAGGTGTTCGATATACCGACCGACCCGGCCGTCCATAGCTGCGACACGTCAACGAAGTGCGCGTCCAGTTGGATCGCCAGGATCTTACTGTGGTAGCGAGTGGTCGAGCCACTGCCATCTAGGCGGCTCTGTTCGAGGATGGTGTGCTCGCTGTCGTCAAGGGCCCCAGCAGGCATGGGGCGGATATTGACCAGCACCATCTTGTCCTGGGTCGTGTCCTCTGCTTCCTGGCCCTTCCAGGTGTCAGTGTCGCTGTCGTCTATGTTGATCCGGGACTCGTGCTGCCGGTTGGAGTCGGCACTGTCCAGTTGCGAGAGCGAAAGTATCAGCCATTCCTGGCCCGTATCGGACGGAGTGAACGTGATGCTCGCACCGTCAATGTTCAGGTCAAAGTCGTCGTCATCTATAGTGTCGTCAGTGGCGCGCTCCGCGAAGTGGTAGTCGGTGTCCGCTTCGAAGCCCGCGTCGGTCAGACTGATCGCGAGTATGATGATTTCGTCGATGTCCGCGTCGACCGTGTCGGTCATCGACTTGAACTGGACCTTGATGTCTTCCGTGCTGGCCTGTGTGAAAACGTCCCAATAGTTGTACTGGCTCCAAACACCACCATAGCCCTCCATGATGTGCTCGGAGTCCACGAAGTCGGTCGAGCCATGGACGCACTTCACGGCCGTGGACGCGCCGCCGTTCTCGTTCCTGAACGTGGCCCGAACTAGAAGTAGATAGACTTCTCCGTTAGTTAGCCCGGACCCGGCAAGAACGTCCGCGTCTGCATATACGTTGGTGGAGTTAGTGTCGTCGGCCGTGAGATACGAGACTGCATAGGAGACCTCTGCCATCAGACCAGCACCGGTTTGTTCGACAGTTCGAGGACCGTGAAGCCGTCCCTAAGCAACAACGTCTCAAAGCCGTCCCGCCATGCGTTGTAGACTTCCAGGATCGCTTCTTGCTCGTCGCGGTTCTGCTTGAGATCCGCCAACGCGTACATCTTAGGATAGATTTGCCAGCCACCAAAGTCCGGACGCTCACGCACACGCGGATCGGTGCCGACAAAGATGCTCTGCACGAAGTAGTCGCTGGCGAACTTCGAACGGACATCGGCCGCACCTGTCACCAGCACGACGTCCTCGACCCAGGCCCAGACCTCGGCCGTCGTCATCGTCGGATGAATGACGTTGGCGACGACCTTGAGGTTGTAGGGTCCGTGGGTCCGGTCTTTGGGCTCGTTGGTCCAGCCCATGGTTCTTAGGCCTGATCGGCGGACATACGCAACTGCAGATCCGTATAGTCCGTGATCGAGTCGGCCTCGCCGCCCGTCAGCGTGTCGGTCTGAGTCGCATACGCGTCTGGAATGTCGTTGTCGGCGTACGCGTTGATGAGCGTGCCCTGCGTGCCCTCGTCCACGTAGCCCTCACGAAGCTGCATGGTGAGGTTGATCGTCGCGCCACCAGCCGCGTTTTTCTGCCGGCGCCATCGCATGATGTGCCCGCTCGAACTTACCGGGTCCTCGATGTTGGAGAGACCAAACCCGCAGGCCTCGTCCGACGGAGCACTGGGCGACACCGCGTAGGTCGCGTCGTCACCGGCCCCAATACTGCCCGGTGTGCCTGGCGCGATGTCCGCGTACAGGTCAGCGTTGGAAGAGCCCTGGTCGACCCAGTTGCCGTCAACGAGGTCAGCGTCTGGGACTGAGTACTGAGCCATGATGTTCTCCTATGATAGGAACTGTTCGCCCTTGACCGTCGACTTCCCCCATACCTGCTTCTCGACGTACCATCGGACATTGACCCACCGCACAAGCTGCAGGCCGTGATGCCAGGCGAACCGAATCCGCCTGCCTCTGAACCACGGAATCGAAATTCCGAAGTTCGGTGTGAACCGGACGTAGTATGGATAGTTTGGAGTGCCACCCCATTGAATCAATCGGACGCGCGCCTTCCTCCACTCCTGGAACGTTCTCATGTCATCACCATAGCGCGAGGATGTTGGTCGCGGTCGTGAGCGTGTCAAAAACTTTCTTGACCTGGAGCGGGTGAACGATGCCGGCCGCGATCCCGACAAACGTCAGGGTCGTGCCCGTCACGAGCGTGACCTTCAGATCGCCCGAGACGCCCACGTAGATGCCTCGCGAGTTCGTCGTGAGATCTTCCGTGTCACTGGGCGAGACGGCCGCGCCCTCGAACGCGGGCATCGTGGTCGAGTGCGGCTGTGCTGGAAACAAGGGCATGTCAGTTCTCCACGTTCAGTTGATCGGACTTCTTTTCAAAAATCACGTCGGTGCGATGCCCGTTCGGTCGGCGCCACGGACCACCGGGCTCGTTTATCACGTCGTACAATGGGCGCCAGGCCCCGCACAGCAGACAGGCCACGACGTCGTCCACGGGCGACAGGTGCCGTGCCTCTTCAGGGTGAGTGCATGTCAGGTCTGACATGGCGGTACCTCCGTGGCCCCCTCGCGCCAGACCGCGTCGCACTTCACACATAGACAGTACGCGAGTCCGCGCGTTGGCCAAAAATCGAAGACCTCTGTATGAGAGGCCCCAGCACGCGGGCCGGCCATTCGGATGTGCCCGTCCTTGTCCTTAATCACCTGGTAGGCCGGCTTGCCTCTGGAGTCAGGTCCGTGCGGCATCGCTATTCCTCTTTCCAGAATCTGGAAAATTTTCGTTTCGTGTTTGCCTGGTGGCGCGCGGCGCGGCCCCCAGGTGGGGCCCCAAGGGAGGGGGGCCTAAGTCGTTGCGCCCCAGGGACTTAGCCCCCTCCCCCACCCCCAGCGTCCGCCTGCGTTTCCGTTAAGTCGTTGGCTTGTAAGCACTTAGCCCCCTGGGTTACATAATAGCCATTATGTGCCATCGCCTGACTAAGTCCTTACACTGCAACGACTTAGCTTTCAGCCCATCTCGCGCCTGCGCGCAGTCGCAACATCGATGACCGCCACCGGCTCATCAAACCTGGCAGGCCGGGCGTGAACTCAGCACTCGGGATAACACCGAGATCACCCTGGCTCCGAACCTGGGTGGCTTCACTTAGCCCACACCAAGCTCACACCCTACCGATGGCCTGCCGCTTAAGGTATGCTGTCCGATGGCACGGTATCGGCCGGCAGCCCACCAATACTCAAGCTGTCCGAGCACGCAACCGAGCCGGTGTCACTGACCGTGCCGTCCGCCAAGCACAGCACGAAGATGTGTCGGCTCTCAGTTGGGATCGGCTCACACGACGTCACTACCCACGCCATCGCAGCGATGCCAAGCACAACCACGACCTTCGTCACCCAGGTCCTCATGCGGGTGACCCAAGCACGAAGATGGCACCGAACGCAGTGAGTGCCGCTACAACGCACACACCCATCGCGATCCGATACCATGTTGACCTACCGTTCACTGCCTGGTGAGCGCAGATACCTGCGAGCCCCAACGCCACCACCGCAGCCAGTGTCTGCTGGAACCCTGCGGTCGCTATCTCATACTCAACCATGTCACTGCTCCTATAAGAGGTCCACTAGGATCGGGTCCGCTTCGAACTCGTCCTCGGCCGGGACGACCCCGGACTCTTCTTCGATCGCCAACACTTCGGCGTCTATCACTTCGCCTGCCACTTCGAGACTTGGTTCGGCCAACCCACCACCGATCAATGCCTGGAGGTGTAGCTCGCCGACGTTCAGGTTGAGAGCGACGGCCGCCGTCTTATCGTCGCCGTAGGTGTCAGGGTCACGCTTCGAAGCCAACCACTTCCTCCAGTTGGCTCGCGAGTTCGCCAGCGATACCTCGGCGTTCGAGAGCAGCACTTTACTACCGAGGTCGTCGAGCAGCTTTTGACCCTGCTCAACGTTCGCTTCCGCACCAAGCCGACGGGCTCGTGACCACATCTTCTCACGCTCACTGGACTGATGCACCCAGTCATAGAACATGTTGCGGGACAGATTGTAGTCGCCCATGATCTTGCCGACAGAGTCGCCATCGGCAATCCGGCTCAGTATCACATCGTCGCCGCCCTCGCTCTCGATCTGTTCTGAGAACGCGCGCAGCAATGGACGTCCTGGCATGATTCACTTCCTCCGTTGACTCCAACATAAGGCACAGCACGCACCGCGCTGGTATCTAGGGTCGCACTCACCCCCAACCCCCACATCGGGGTCGAGCCCGCTTTACACAACGACGCTCGCGCTCAATATACTTTCCGCAAAGCCTGCTCTTCTTGTTCTTCCTGCTCATCACCAGGTGAGCAGAAAAGAGCAGAAAAGAGCAGAAGGAGCAAACTAAGTGAACACACTTATCACGCTGCGGCCCTAGAGCTTAAGAGGCTCCGAGCAGAAAGAGCAGCCGTTCCGAAACTATTCTACTACCTGTCGCTTTCGCTTCACTGCCCGAGCAGCTTTCACTCCCCTCTATATATTACATATACCTATACACTATAAGTACACTGCTCTTCTTGCTCTTCTCGTTCTTATCCGCGCCGGGCTTGGGCTAAAAGGGCGAGCAACTTCTGAAGCGGGTTGCTCTTTCTGCTCACCCCGCCCGGAGGTTGTGTCCTGGCCGTATAACTTAGGGGACAGGGCATCAAAGTGAGATGAAGTCTCACTTTGATGCCCATCAAGGCCCCATCCCCACAGATACGGTCGCTTGCTGTTTCAGGGGTCGGTGCTAAGTTGGAGGTGACGGACCCCGCCCCACATAACACAGGAGGCGACATGACACGGGACCGATCTGATATGCACTGCGCCATCAACGACCGGCGCTGCTCGACGGCCTACACTCACCACGCGTGTCGGTGCGTGGACTGCAAGGAGTGGCGCAAGCTCACGTCACGGGCCAGTAAGATCAGCGCCAAGCTCAAGGCCGAGCAGTACGGGCTCCGCAGGGACATGACGAACGTGCAGCAGATACCGCTCGACATCGACCCAGAGCGATCGCTGGCCGGGGAGCCGGACGTCACGGAGGTCTCTGGCGTCAGCGAGCACCGGATCACGAGCCTCGCTCAACTGTACGATTTCTTCGAGATCCCGTTCGAGTGGGTGCATGGCACGGACTGCGCCTGCGTCAAGACCATCGAGATCACGCCCGTGGAGGCGGGCCCGTTCCAGTTCGAGGGAGCGACCATCGAGATCGCTGGCGACCAGTGCCCTGACAAGGTCCCCGTCAGCGCCACGTACGACGTCACCAGCTTCAGGATCAATTCCTGGGAGCAGCACAGCGTGAAGAGGGGCGTCGTGACCCTGTACCAGGTCCGAGCCACGCTCGTACCGAAAGGCGCGCTCGATAGTCCGGAGGTGATCCAGGGCATCTGGGACGACGCCATGGCCGACTTCGAGAAGCGATGCCCGGCCGCGAAGCGTGTCGGGTACCTGATGAAGCCGCCGGTACTCAAGGACCCCGACAACCCGCAGATGCTGGAGATCGCGCTCATGGACCCGCATCTCGGTATGCTGGCCTGGGCCAAAGAGGTCGACAACGATTACGACATGGAGATCGGACTCACCGACTACAAGCGAGCGTTCAGCCGACTGCTCGCGATGGCCTCGCACTATAACATAGAGCAGATCCTGTTCTTGGTCGGCAACGATCTGTTTCATGTGGACGCGCCAGGCATCGATCCGAAAGGCGGATCGAGGGGAGGCGCAACGAGCAAGGGCACGATGCAGGACTTCGACACGCGCCTGGCGCGCATGTTCACGAAGGTGCGCCGGCTGATCGTCGAGTGCATCGAAGACGCGTTGTACGTCGCGCCGACCACGGTGCAGATCGTACCCGGCAACCACGATCGCCACACCATGTACAAGTTCGGCGAGGTGATCGACGCCTGGTTCAGGCACGACGAGAACCTGAACGTCCGCAACCCGGCCAGTGTTCGCGACTACTTCCTATATGGTGGCAACCTGTTCATGTTCACGCACGGCGAAGAGTTCAAGCGCAAGCGCGATAACCTGGTCAGTGTGTTCGCTACCGAGTGCCCACCGGAGCTTTGGGTCGAGGGCAAGATTCGCGAGGTGCATGTCGGGCACAACCACATTAACATGGAGAAGCTGTACACTGGAGAGCCGTACGATCTGATCTGGGAGGGCCGTGCAACACGCGTACGATCACTGCCGGGGCTCACGCCCGAAGACGCCTGGCACTACGAGTCAGGCTACAAGCACCAGCGACGCGGCACGGCACTGGTCTGGCACCGCGAGGGCGGCCTGGCCGGACTGCACGAGTTCACTCTCTAATAGGAGAACAAGGACGATGGCACGAGCAAGACACGAGGCAGAGAAGGCCAAGCAGGTCAAAACGATCGTCCGGCCGGCGCGGGTCGTGCTGGAGATGAACCCCGACGAAGCGAACAAGCTGTTCGCGACGCTCCGAAAGGTCGGCGGCGACGCCGGCACACAGGACCTGTACTACGCGCTGGAAACCAGCGTCGATTGCGACAAAGCGCTGCGCGACTTCGACGTACAAGGATCGCTGCACGTTTTTCGACGCGACTCACAGCGCCAGCACCGGTCCGCTCTGGGCGGATCGTTCGGTGAGCAGTCCGAGTTCGGTCCCGGTGGTCAAACCTTTGGAAGCAGGAGGGTACGATGAGCGTTCCCCGACGACGTATTTTCACAGGTCTCGGAGACGAGAGAGCCAAGTACTACATCGAACTCGACGGCGACGGCGACGGCATGATCGAGATCGAGGTAATGAACAACGGCCGTTCGGAGTCGCTATACATCGCGTACGGACAAATGCAGCACATCAGGTCCTGGCTTGATCTAGTTGAGGGTGCGATCACACCCGACGACTTCATGGACTATAATGACTAGAGCCCTGCTCCTGGTCCTGTGCTTCGTCGCATGCCCGGTCGCGGTACAGGGCCAGAAAGCTCCGAACTACTGCCTTGGGGGCAGCGAGACGTTCGTGTGCAACTTCACGCACGACCTGGGTCACTCGGTGACATCGATCGCTGTCTCGGAGGCATTGCGGCTCGTTCCCGGCCATCACAGCCCGACCACACGGTACCTGATCGGCACGATCTGGTTTCCGATCGCTCACGAGATCGTCGATCAGTTCAGGTGGCCGGGCCACAGTTGGCGCGCGGCACTGCAGGACTTCGTAACGTACCAGGCGGCCTGGGTAGTGCCATTGATCCAGCACAAGAAGTACTGGGCTGCCATCGGGGTGGGGGTGACGGTGATGGGATTCATTTACTGGCGATACAATCGACTGTCGCCCATCGTGATAAGGATCGGCCTATGAGTGTCAACCTAGCACGTCACCTAACGAACCGGCCGTCGGCGGCCAACGGACACGGCAAGCCAAAGATGTCCGACTTCCACGCGAACTCACAGCCACGCCGGCTCGCGTACCCTGACTGGATGCGGCCATCGCAGACCGCGTTCAGTTCCAACAAGTACACGACCGACAGCAAAGCGCACCGAGCACGCAACCGTGCGATGGTGCTCAATCAGGAGAAGGTGGACAAGTACCACGGGAGGAAACGATGAGGGTCAAATCGACCAGCACAGGGATCGAGGTCACGATCACACTGACCGAGAAGGAAGCGATGCAACTGGCCGCGATAACAGGCGGGATGTCGGGCAACTACGTTCACGGCGGTCCTAAGTTCAACAGCACGATGTATGAAAGGCTCGACGACATCGTTCCTGACTGGCACAAGTACTACTACTTGGACCGAGGCGGAGTCGAGAGACCACCGAGCCTTCGTGCAGGGCCCAGGCCATGACGATCAGCCTGCTATGGTGGGGACTGATCCTCATCGCGCAGAACGCGATGTTCACCTGGGTCAGCCGGGCTCGCAACTCTGGCAGCGACTGGTACCATGCGGTCGCTGCCGTGTTCAGCAACGGCGTCTGGTTCCTCGCGTTCTATTTCACGTTCGGATTTTTGAATCAGATACACACGACCAACAGCGTGCTGTTCGCGGTGCTGGTCGGCGGCACGTACATCGCCTGCACCGTAACGGGCTCCGTTATGGGTGGTAAGCTGCTCCGCAAGTACTTCGAGCGGGGCAACAGACGGGCCGGCCATGGCGCGAACGAGGAACGCATGGTGGTCATCGAACAGAAGCTCGCCACTATGGCTGAAATCATGGCGAGATCGATCGGCCGGGCCGAAGAGATGTACGTTCATGTCCAAGAGATTCTCGTGGCGCAGAACAGGATCAACAAGGCGCAGATCAACCTCACCGAGGAAGCGGTGCTCGTGAATCGTCGCGAGTCCGAGGAAGCGGAGGTCTGATATGTGGTGGCAACCGATTCTAGTGTTCATGCTCTCTGCGGTCCTGGGCGTACTGGTCGAGCTTAGGTTCAGACCGATCGAGCGGCTCGTTGATTGGTGGTTGAGAAGGCGATGATCGTCCGAATCGAGTTCACCAGGCACGAGGCTCCGCACGTCACGCAGTACATACACGACGCGTGGAGCAGAGCGATGGGCAAGGAAGACTTTATCGCGGCCAAGGCACTGGGCCGGCTGCATGGGAAATTGACGGGAGGTAGAGGTGAGCATAGCGAAAGCACTCGACGAGCTTTACGGAAAGCCCGACGAGTTTCTGAATAGAGTACGCTCGGAGCTTCAGCTTCGCGGCCTATCGATCTACGGGCTCGCGCGCTGGGCTCAGATGGACTACTGCAACGTGAAAAAATACTTCTCGGGCCGTCGTCGACCGATGCTCGATACCATGATCCGGCTCGACGACGCGCTCGCAGACTACTTGAGGGAAGACGATGACGTTACGTGAAGACGTTCGTCTCGTGACGGAGCAGGTCGAGAACGTTCGACAGTGGCTTCAGAGACCCGTTCGCTCGGAGACGTCGCGGATGGAGGCGGTCCACATATTGGGCGGCTGCGTCGGCAAGCTTCGCGTGGTGGTCGACCAACTGGCGGTCGATCCCGACGAGGTGGTGTGCAGTTACTGCCAGGACGTGGGGGACGTGTGATGGCCTGTCCCTACTGTCTTCAGCACGCGCAGTACGGTCTGCAGCAACAGCAGCAAGGTCTGTTTAATGCGCTGCTCAACGCCGGTCCCTTTGGCGCTGGGCTCGCTGCTCAACAGATGGGCGGCTCGTTCACTGCGACCTCGGGCCCAGGCACGCTCGTAAGACTGAAAGAGCTACAGAACATAATCGCTCGACGGCACGTCGTGTGGCCGAACGAGAACAAAACGACCCGCGTCTGGCGCCGGAACGAGTGGCGCAAAGGGAGGTACTTCTGGTGAGCTTAACGCAGAAAGAGGACGAGTACTGGCGCGCTCTTGGCTACCACGCCGAGAAGGTCGAGTGCCAGCAGGGAGGCCGGGGACGATCGCCGAGCAAGCGAGACCTGTTCGGGTTCATCGATCGTGTCTATGTCGGTAGCGCAGGACAGATGGTGTACGTCCAGGTCACGAGCAAAGGGAACATGCTTGCTCGGCTCAAGAAAATTCGAGAGGGGACCACAGGCAAAGGACAGTGGGCTCTACCTATGCGTACGATCGTAGGACGGCTAAGACTGTCCGGTGCGCTCATCCTTATCGCTGGATGGGAACTGGATGACAGGCATCGCTACGCGCGTACCGAGTGGTCACTCACCAACCTACTGGACGAGCCCACTCACGGAGGCAGCTAAAATGAATTACCTGTATCCTTATCAAAGGGAGGGCGTCGAGTTCTTAACAGCGAAGAAGCGCGCCTACCTTGCGGACGAGATGGGACTGGGCAAGACCGCCCAGGCCATCCGCGCCGCTTCCAAACTGGGCGCCGACCACATTCTCGTTATCTGTCCGGCGTCCGCGATCTTCGTCTGGCGGCGCGAGTGGAAAAAGTGGGCGGACGAATCGACGCCCATTCCGGCAGTCATATCATATAGTAGTCTGGTCCGGCGCATTGATGACGTGATGGGCGCGGACTGGGACCTCGTGATAATGGACGAGGCGCACTACATAAAGACGCCGAGCGCGAAGCGATCGAAGGCCGCGCTGAAGGTCGCACGAAGTGCGGAGCACGTGTGGCTCCTGTCCGGCACTCCGATGCCCAATGACCCCAGTGAGCTTTGGAATCCCGTCAAGCATCTGTGGCCTGAGTTCCCGGCGTCCCTGGGCATCCATGACGGGTGGCAGTGGTACCAGCACTTCTGCAAGTACACCGAGACCCAGTTCGGGCCCCGCGCGTACGCGGTCAACAACGCGCACGTACTGAAGCCGTTCCTGAAGGAAGCGATGCTGCGCCGGACCTGGCAGGAGGCCGGCCTGGACCTGCCGCCCCTCCGCATCTGTGTCGACTACCTGGACCGTGACGACGGGTTCGCGACGATCCTCGAAGAGATGGGCGCCAGCGAGTTCGGTGCCGCGTACGTCGACGAGCACCTCAGTGAAGATCCGCACGTGGCCCGACTGCGTCGGCTGCTCGGCGAGTACAAAGCGACACCGATCGGTGAGCGCATCATCGGCGAGCTACAGGACCAGCAGTACAAGCAGATCGTCGTGCTCGCTCATCACCTGGACGTGATCGAGCGGCTGCAGCAGATGTTCAGCGCCGCCGACATCGGCGTCGTCGGGTTCACTGGCGACACACCGGCCACCCAGCGAGGCATCGCCGTGACGGCGTTCGAGAACGGGAAGGCGGCCGTGTTCCTCGGCCAGTCACAAGCGGCCGGCATCGCCATCAACCTGCAGTCAGCGCACGAGATGGTGCTCGTGGAGCCGTCCTGGTCACCGGGCGACAACGCGCAGGCCATCAAGCGCATTCACCGGATCGGCCAAGCGTCGCCCTGTCGCGCAAGAATTTTTTGCGTGCCGGACACACTCGACGAATCGATCATGGGAGTGATCGCGCAGAAGACAGCCATGCAACTGGAGCTTGAACTATGAGCGAACGAAGATCGGGGCGCACACAGCGCATGATTGACAAAGCGGCGGCAGCGGTCAACCGTGGAGAGAACGTGACCGTGTACGTTCACTCTCACCACTTTGTGGACGAAGTAAAGGGCCGACTATTGCATAATGACGGTGGAAATCGTAGCGCGAAAAGAGAAGAGTGAAACATGACGAACATAGAGGTCCTGGTCATACTGGCGGCGACGCCGATCATATTACTGCTCTACGTGGCAGCGATCGAAGCCCTGGTGAACATGTTCAAGAGATGGAGGCTGTGATGAAGAAGCTCCCGACCGCGCACTCCGAACTGGGCGCGAGCAAAGCGGAACGCTGGATGAACTGTGCGGGCTCGGTCCGGATGTGCCGTGGCATTCCCGAGACCAGTAGCCCGTACGCGCAGGAAGGCTCGGCCGCGCATGACCTGGGGGCACGCGCCCTCCGCAAGAAGCTGCCGGCCGACACCTGGGTCGACACCATTATCGGTGGAGAGCAGGTCACACTAGAGATGTGCGAGGCCGTGCAGGTCTACGTCGATCATGTACGCGAACGCCAAAAGAAATTACGGGCCGCGCGGCTGTTCATTGAGCAGACGTTCGACCTGGCACCACTGTCACCTCCGGGTCCGATGTTCGGTACAGCGGACACCGTCCTGGTCTACAAGGGTGGCGTTCACATTGAAGTAATAGATTACAAGCATGGACGAGGCGTTGTTGTCGACCCGACCGAGAACGCGCAACTCATGTACTACTGCTTGGGTGCGGTGGTCGGTCTCCGTGACTTGCTGAAGGCCAAACCAGAAACGTTCACAGTAACGATCGTTCAGCCTCGGGCGTTCCATGCGGGTGGAATTGTCCGGTCATTTGATTTCGACTACGAGGCACTGGTGGCCTTCAAGCACAAGTTGTTCGATCGAGCGGTCAAGACCGGGGCGCCAGACGCTCCGTTAGTTGTGGGCTCTTGGTGCCAGTTCTGTCTGGCGCTCCCGGTCTGTCCCGCACAGGAAGATCATGCGACCTCGGTCGCGCAGGCAGAGTTCTCGACACTGCCGGCGACCATGCCCCCGGCACCGGAGGTAATGACCGAGCAGCAGTTGGCCACCGTCCTGGACAAGGGCAGCATCATCGAAGATTGGCTGCGCGCCGTGAGCGCGCACGTACTGGGTCTGTTGGAGGCCGGCGTCGAGGTACCGGGCTACAAGCTGGTGCCGAAGCGAGCGACCAGGAAGTGGATAGATGAGGAAGCGGCGGTCGAATGGGTGGAGGCGTCAGGGTACGACCCACTCCGCTCAGTAGTGAAGAGCCCCGCGCAGATCGAGAAAGACATCAAAGAGAAGCTACCACGTGGCAAGAAAAAGCAGGCGGCCGAAATGATCGGTCACCTGGTCGAAAAAATTTCGTCGGGCAACACGCTTGCGCCGACAGCAGACGCTCGTCCAGCAGTAACTGGCACCACAGCAGAAGACGAGTTCACCGCGTTGCCACAAGGCGACGGCACCAACTAGGAGCACAAACATGTCGGACAAAGTTAGGACTCCCCGCGCCATCCTCTCGTTTCCTCGGCTCTACAAGCCCGAGGCGTTCAAGGAAGGCGACACAGCGTATTACAGTGCGTCCCTGATCTTCACGAAAGAGGCGCAACAGACCGACGCGTTCACGGCCCTGAAGGAAGCAGCGTACGACGCGGCCGTCGAACGTTGGGGTGACGAGGCCGTACCGATCCTTCAGGCGGCGAAGCACTCGACGTTCAGGACCGACGGAGAGAAGAAGGGATACCCCGAGGGCTCCGTCTACATCAACGTGAAGTCCAAGCAGCCGCCGGGCGTCGTGTCCCAGGTCCCCGATCCGGAGACCGGCAGAGCGATGCGGATCACTGAAGAGATGGCCGAGACGATGGGCTCACCGTACGAGATGTATCCGGGCGCCCATGTGCTTACGACGGTCAACGCCTGGGCCTACGATCAGTACGGTAACAAGGGCGTGAGCTTCTGGCTGCAGAACATGCAGAAAGTTGGAGAGGGCGATCGTCTCGCTGGCGGCATCCCGGCCGACGAAGAGTTCGAAGCGGACGAGGAAGCGGCAGCGGACCTGCAGGACCTTACCGAAGAGACCGGGGACGAGACGCAGTCCGATCCATCGGACGTGGCTGCGGCCGAGGGCGACGAGCCTGAAGAGAAGCCCAAGAAGAAGGCCGCGAAGAAGAAGGCCGCGAAGAAGAAACCTGACCTCAAGGATCTGTTCTAGGGAGGGTCGGAAACCGCGCGTAGGATAGTATTACGTGGGCGGGCGGCAGAGCGTGGGTGTTCGTGGGGTTCCCCCTGTAAGTCTCGTCGCCCGCCACCCTTAACTCCTGGAGCGATCATGGAACGACTCAACATAGATTTCGAGACCCGATCGGAGATCGATCTCAGAATGGTCGGCGTCTATCGCTACGCAGAAGACCCGAGCACGGACCTCATGTGTGCGGCGTACTCGTTCGACGACGAGGACGACGTGCAGCTATGGGTGCCTGGCGCACCCGTACCTGCACGGATCACCCAGCACATCGAAGAGGGCGGTGACATACGCGCCTGGAACGCGAACTTCGAGCGCGTGCTCTGGTGGCTGATTCTCTGCCAACGGTACGACTGGCCCAAGCCGACGCGTGAACAATTTTTCTGCACGATGTGCGACGCGCTCGCGATGGCCCTGCCCGCCGCACTGGGCCAGGCCACGAAGGCCGTGAACCTACCGTTCGATAAGCAGAAGGACATGGATGGCCGGAAACTGGTCCTAAAGATGTGCAAGCCTCGCTCCACCAAGGGAGGCGAGGTGGTCTGGTGGGACGACGACGATCACATGCAGCGTCTGTACGAGTACTGCAGGCAGGACGTGATCGCAGAGCGCGCCATGTACCACCGCACGCGCCGGCTCATTCCACATGAGCGTGAGGTGTACCTGCTCGACCAGAAGATGAACGACAGGGGAGTACTGATCGATGTCGAGCTAGTGACGGGCGCGCAGAAGATCGTGAAGGTGGGACGTACACGAGCCAACACCATGATCCGCGAACTGACCGAGGGCGCTGTGACCAGCGTCACGCAGTACGCAAAACTAAAAGGGTGGCTCCATGAAAACGATCACACCGTACCAGATGCGACGAAACCGACCGTTCGCGACCTGCTCGCGGACAAGGGCGTCCAGGGCCCAGTGCGTCGCGTGTTGGAAATTTGGGCAGACTCGG
>Ga0255053_10000948_pt1 | contig 15912 bp, 22 predicted proteins | sample JV7_2_22_MG_FD_188635 | JGI IMG/M metagenome (GOLD analysis project Ga0255053, IMG submission 188635) | Seawater microbial communities from Jervis Inlet, British Columbia, Canada - JV7_2_22 | ecosystem: Environmental > Aquatic > Marine > Inlet | place: Canada: British Columbia | collected...
CGCTTTTCATCGCAGCGTTTGAGAGTTCATAATCCGACAGCGAAAGGGAGTCGTTATATTGCTGCGTCATTATGTCCGAGTCTTTGGTTTGTTTTTCGGCGAATAGTCTTGCCGCTTCAATTGCGTCAGATTCTTTTGCGTACAGTTTATCTTGATTGTAAACAGACCCGGTGCCGATTCCTGTTTCCACGCACATATATTCCACGGAGTTTTCTTTGTGCGCAGAATCAAAACGTATTGACCCGATGGTCAAACGCTTCACGGTGGGCGTATAAACGGTATAGTTCAACGTCAAGGCGTGATTGCTTTGAAACGCGGCCGAGCAGCGCGGGCACGCGAAAGTATAGCGGACCCCTGCTGGTGATAATGCGTTCCATTCTTTAGTGCGTAAACAATCGGGGCAAGGATGCTGCCGTTTTTCTAGCGTTGTGCCGACATAGTAAACCGTGTCGCCGATGTCGTGTTGAATCTGATCGATTACATCTTTTTTCATCGTTGTTTCTCCTGTGTTTAATTAATCGTTGGAACGTTCCGTTTTGTTTTCATGTCCAAGGTATATCAAGCAGCAGTCTTTTTTATTCTGCCCTGGTTAACCCAAACACCATTTTCGTACACATAGTCTTCCATGGTTTCGATGTCTTTATACTTTAACCCTTCTTCGATCCCCTCATAACATTCCGGCTCACCGGCTCCCGCCGATATACATTTTTTTGAAATCGTAAAATCATGCACTCCTCTTATTCTTCCCGAATCCATCACATAATATTTACACTTTCTGGTTTCAAGTTTCTTGTAAAATTGAGTTATTATCCCGCTCACCTCAGATATCATTGGGAGGTGAAGTCCAGGAATGCGGACACTACATTGCAGGCCGTTATATTCAAAAACCCTCAGCCCTCGGATATGGGTTTTTACTGTCGTAATTTTTTTTCTGCGAAGGATGAAGTTTAAGATTCTTTTGTACCACGCAGACTTGTCTTTCAGTTTCCTGTGGTGAGAAGTCACCCAATGAACAATCGGCCGCCTCTTTCCTCCCTTTGTCATTACATACTCAACTTTATCTCGATCTTTAAACAAACGTTTAACGATGTCTGGACTTAGTATCATATTGACTGTAACGTTCCCTTTAACAGCAGAGAAACACCAATTCGTATCAATAAGGTTTCCAACCTGAGCCATGGAAGCAGTCACAAAACCATAAGTAAGATATTTTTTGTTTAGTATCTGATAGGTCTGATCTTGCCATAAATAATCCAATTTCCATTCAATGCGCGTGTAGCCAACTCTCTCATGAATTAAGGCCCGATAAAAAACCGGATGCAGTCGGTTTGTTTCTGGATCATATGTAAAATAATATGAATACCGGTTTAATTTTTCTTCCGAGTCCAAAAAAATTGTCACTTCATAGGGTATCCCCGGTCCACTTGGCGCAATATTAGTCGGAAGATGAGTGCATCTTTCCAGCAGGCAACAAACCAATCTTATACGCACTTCTTCCGGTTCCTCGTCGGTGTAATTTTCATGCCAATCATGAATGTCCTGTCCAGCGAATACGAAATTCCCCAGCTTCCATGGCATAAACAACTGATAATACAATCCATCCTCTATCCATTCTGGTTCTTTGACTTCAGACAAATTGCTTGAATCAACAATGGTGGGACCGATCAATCGTGGCATCCCCAACCGACTTTTGCTCGGGCCTCTCCCATGATTTCCTTTTCCTTGTTTATCAGTTGATACGATTTTTAACGCGTAGCCCGCAACATCAATTAAATTGGATATTTCCCATATCCCATCTGACCAGGTGTGTTTATCCATCTTCTTTTGCCTGTGTGTTGTGTGTGATTACCAAATCGGCGTATTTGAAAGCGCCCATAAACTGAGCGCGAGCAGTAGCGGGAAGCGCATTATTCGTCTTGCAAAGAATCAAGTATTGTTGCGCGCAGGGCATCATATTTTTCTTCGGCCCCAAGGAATTTGCTTCGCAGTACTTCAAGTTCGGATTTGAGTTCCACAATTTTCGCATCGCTTTTTGCAAGTTCGGATTTGGCTCGCAAAACAAACTTGTCGTTTTTTTCGAGTTCGGATTCAACCGCGCGAATATTGCCGCTGTTACGCGCTGCGAGCGTATATTGGCGGTTGCGCTCTTCCAAATCGCCTTCTAATTCAGCGACGCGCTTTTTCAATTTTATTATTTGGATTTCCCTGTCGCTTACGTTGCACGACAATTGGTCTATTCTTTGACGCAACGCGCCGGGGTGTTGTTCTAGTTCAGCGGTATTAAAACTTAAAAACGCCGTCATTGCAGCGTTGAATTCATGCAAGCAAATTCGTAAATCCATCGACTGTTCCACGGCTTGCTCGTATAGGGATTTTTTATCCATGGCGCATCGCCTTACTATCCGAATCAATATGAACGCCCCACTCTTTCGCTTGTTCTTGCGAAATCGCGTTGTCTATCATAAAACGCGTTTTTAACGATTCGAGTTGTCTCCACAATAGATGTGCCGACATGCACTCGCGAGTTAACGCTTTTAAAAAGTTTTCATCATTCATGTTTCCTCCTGTAGAAAAAGACGAGCGGCAAAGTTTTTCGGATTACTATTGTCAAGTAAGCAAAGTCATTTCACCGCCCGTCTGTTTAGCGTGTTAGTCGTCTCGAACGTCATAATTAAAAATGCACAGCGGGGCATGTCGCAACGCCCCGCAGCACCAACATTTTTGAATGTATTTCATGTTTGTATAATCGGGTTTCGCTGTCATCGTTCGCGCTGCTTCGTCGTGTTTTGCAATTCGCATAAGTCCTCGGCGATTATTAGCAGCGAGCGAGCGTCGAAAGTGCCGCGCTCGGCGTCGTCTGTCGCTCGCGCGTCGATTGCGGAATCTATAAAATTGTTGAGCGTGTCGCATCTGTCTAGAACGTGTCGTATGTTTTGTGCAAGGTCGAAATCCACCGCCTCGATGTCGTCAGCATGAATACGCAACAACAACTCAGGATCGACGTTGCCGGGTTCAGGGAATATCCACATATCACCAACCACATTTTTCGTTATAAGCGCGCATTAACAATTCCCCGCGATGTTCGTTAAGTTCAAATTGTTTTTTACGTAATTCCATGATGGCTGGTTCCGCCACCTTGTCAGCGATTTTTTCAAGTAAGAGATTTTTTATTGTCTCGGTCATTAAATCGATGTCGGTTTTGTTATTCATCGTTCCCCAAAATCCAAGAAGCAATCAACGCGAGCAAATAATAAACAGGCATCAACACGCGATCCCACCACGGTTCTTTTTCGTCGTCTTGTGTTGCCATCGCAAACATTTATTTGCGCTTGTTTCTCGACATTTCGCGCAGCGTCGCGTGATATTCAGAAACCATGGATATAAGTTCTTCGTCAGTAATCGAGCGCAGTTCTATAAGTTCAATCAATCGATCAATAATGCCATCGGTCATTGCGTCCGGTGATTGCTTTTCGTCTTGCTTGCTGCGAATCGAAATGCCGGTGGCTAGATAATCCTCGCGCTGCTGTTTATCAAAATCATCTAGGGCCTTGTCTGCTAATTCGCGCCCACGCGCGAGTTTCAAATTTGGCATTTTCAGTTTTTTTTCGTCTGTCATGGTAAGCCCCTTCATTGTCAATGTTTCACTTCGTCGTCGAGGAATTTCGGCCCTTCGGTAATGCAGAAACGCCATTTTTCGTTCAGCACTAGCGAGCCGTCTTCGTAAGTGTTTATCGTGTCGCCTTTTTCGAGCGAAATTTTCAGCGTGCCCGAGTTCGTTTTGACCATATAGTCCTGAGTTTGCGGCGCGACGAATCGACGACGCTCCGAAGGCTTGACAAGCCGCGCCCCGTTTTCGTTTTCGAGTTTTGGCACTGTTGTTTCTCCTGCATGTTGGGGTAAAAGCGACGAATCACGCCGGATGCGCTCGCCCTGCGCGCCAGATCATGCCTACCGAACGCGTGCGATTCTGTCGTCGCATTGCATCGACTAGCGAGAAAACGGCACAGGGGGCAAATAAGGGGCGCATATTAGAAAACCGTAATATTCACATGATGTTCCACGTGGAACTTAATTACCCTTTTTTGCGGCGGTCAACAACACTTTTTTACGCTCAGACACGGCGATGGTCACGCGTGTAATGTCTTGCTGTGTCAGCTCTGAACATTGTTTGATGATTTCACTAAGTTCTTTTTGTGACGCAATCGACGCGCGCTCAATCAAAACGTCGGCAGAAATAGCGCCGGCGTCTTTCTCTTGCGGGTTCGCGTCGTCGTTGATTGCTTTGGTGAGATCGGCGTCGCTCGCGCCCGCGTCTTCTTTTGCAACGTCGAAATAATCGCCCGGTTTTGCCATGCCATCGTGCAGCGCAGAATAAATATTTCGAAGGTTTAAATATTCCTTACGCGTCAGATCGGCGATGGTTACCGCGTGCCCTAAAAAAGTTTCAAGTTGTTCTGCCGATACACTGTAATCGGCGAATGTTTTTATCAACGCCTTTACCGTATCGTCATTGATGACTATTTGTGCCTCGACAGTTGCCCGGCACTTTTCAAGCGCGATGTCCTGAATATATTTCGGAATAATCGTCAACATACAAGCCCGCTTTCTACGCGCCGCGCTGTTGGCGATATGCTCGTATATATCGCGCTCGTCGTTAAGCACTTTCGATCTGCCGTTTTTGTAGTGTCTGACGTGCGACACTTGAAACATTTTCAAGTCTTTGGTGTTCGACTCTTGGTCCCACGCGTAGGACTCGACCTCTGAATACGGGATGCCGGTCTGCATGTCGACGCCGCGCGACAGTTCGCGGACCCCTGAATTCATATTCCCCCATGACAATTGCAACACTTCAGCAAGGCGAATAGATGGGCCGCGAATCGCAGTGCCACCACGGCTGTATGTGTACTCCGACTCCAAGGCAACGGAAAGTTGGTCACAGTTCGCGCTGATGCGCTGCATGACTTTGTTAATGTCGCGTGGAAAGCGCTGCGCGATAATCAGCGACGCTTGCACTTCTTCCATTGCGCGCTGCACTTCAGCGTAAATCGATGCGAGTACAGGCGCGGTTGGTGTTTGTTCTGCTGGTAAATTCATGTTGTTTGTTTTCCTGTGTTGTGTGTAGGGGTTGTTAAAGAACGTTCTATAGACCATCCTCTTTTTATACGGTAATAGAGCGTTAAGTAATTTATAGAATAAAGTCTCGCCCATTCCGCAATGGTCAAGGTCGACCCAAATGCTTTTAAAAAACGAGAACTGCTTTTATTGTTCGCTTGTTGTGTAATTAACACCCAACGACAATTTTTTGGTGTGTAATTTCCGTCATTGTCAATGCGGTTAATGGAGTGTTTTGACGACGGGCGTTTGCCCATATCTGTTAAAAAGTTTTTAAAGGAGCCCCACCGTTTACATACTTGTATTCCTCGCCCGCCATAATAGTGGTAACATTTAGTTTTCGGGTTGTTGCATCGATGGTGCATTGTTTTCCAAATGTAATATTCGCGCGTATGACTGCTGCCATGTATGGTGGCCTTATCGCGTTGAAGACATCCGCAAGATTTCGTATTACCTGATCGAGCGTGTCTGCCTTGCGTTATGGTTTGCTTCCCGCATTCGCAATCAAACAACCATAAAACGTTGTTGTGTTTCTTGCCAACTATGCGCAACGCAGTAAGTCGACCAAATTTTCGCCCAGCTATATCCACCACTTTTTTTGACATTATCATGCAGACATACTCCACTTGGGCATATTTATCGGTATTATATAGTCCGGGAAGGAACACCATTCATTCGTCTCAACACACTGATTAAATAAAGTCACCCCCACTCTAAATTTTCTATAGCCCATTATTAGAGACTCAGGTTCTAACACGTAAATAGCGACCGCAAAGGGAGGCGTTTTTTCTATAGCGGCGAATAGAAAACGAACGTTATTAATATCGGGGTGCGCGGCTTTAATCCCCTCCGTGTACATTGCACTCTGCACATCATAGGAAAAGTTCGCTATGGCTTTACTGAACCCGACGTATGACGCGTCGATGGCCGTTTTCAGATCAATGCAAAGCATGACCGTCTGACCGTTCATGATTATTCGTTTCATCGCGTCGGGACGACATTTCAACAGTGCCCCGCTTTCCACATCGCGCCAAAATATTGATTGTTCGATTTTGGTGTCTGCAAACGTGTTTTTAAACGTCTGACTATTATCGGTCGTCTCTTTCATCCATTGAATAATCTCGAAGTCGTCGACAGTAATAAATGTTTTACCGGGATTATCTGCCGTAAATGCAAGAATGGTTGCTTTGCCCGCATTGGTGCGTTTATTGACGTTCGGCAATATGGCGATTTCCGCGTCGAACCCGTCCGGTTCTAATAGGTATTTATGGGCGGCGCGACCGAAAACAAGGGCCGGTTTTTCGTCTAGTTTTTCGTATCGTTCAGGGTGAATCATGGGGTCTATAAAATGCAACGGTGTACGCAATATCCGTTTTACGCCGGTGCAGGATAACCCCGGGCCGGTGTGGTATTCGTCGTTCGACATATCGGGGTATACCCCCGGCTCTACGCCGTCGAGTTTTTCTTTCGGATAAACAATGCTCATATGAAAATTAAATTCTCCGGGGAGGTTGCTTGTGCCGTGTAGTCTTCGTCGCCTGTCTTCATTATCATCACCGCGTTGTCATATTTGACGAACACATATTTATTGTTAACAGACGAAACGACGCCGTTCTCGCAATCAGGGTGTTTTGAATTACCGAACGCGTGCGTGGGAATGTATTTCACGCGCTGCCCTTTTTTGAAGTCGCTTAGCTGCATAACTGGTTCCATATTTCATTTGGCATTTCCCGCACGGAAATTTTGGGTTCTTGATTAGGCGTATTTAAGTAGACGTTACAGCCTTTGCCGTTTTCTAGCGCTATGATTGCGCTCACATATTCCATATTAATCAATATTTCCTCGCCGGAAGACGCCCAATGCAACAGCACGAAATGTAAATATTTCATTTGCCGTCCTCCAAATCCAACGATTGCTGCATGGGCCCGATTTGCAATTCAACAAGTTGTTGCTGTTGATGACACAAACGCCCGATCTCTAATTGCGCCGGGTTGCCCTGCACTTGCAGCAATAAAAAACACGGGTCGCCCGCTGCGCCGATTCGTAAGCGAAATTTTTTCACAACGCAAGGAGCGAGCGTGATCGATTTATTTTCGCGCCCCACCCACAGCACTGTTTCGTGCTGTTCGAATTTCAAATTGAATTTCATTTCATACAATCCCTTGATTGCCGGGTTTTGGTTGTCATCCCAAAGCGCTGTTTTCAAATAATCGGTTTCTAATATTATCAACGGCAACAGATCGAGCGCGCCCTTGGCAGAAAAATCCAAGTCAACAGCGTCAACCGCCTCGCTTTCTTCGTCGTTGCCGTGCCGTTCTTTGCGTGCGTTTACGTTCGTCAGTGTTACGACTTGTTTGGGAAAAGTGAATTCGTGCATTGTCGGTTCCTCTTATCTGTTTTTGCTTGCGGGTGATACTCGGATAAATCAGGCAGCGGGATTCGTGTATTCAGTTTTTTTGCGCGCTCTTGTTTTTTCTTCATGCTTTACCCTTCGTTTGTTGTGAAAGCTATAACGGCAGAAGTTTCGCCGAAACGTGTTCCTGCGTTAATATAAAAAGAATTCTGTACATATACAATAACGAAACTAATAACGGTTATCAGGGATATTAAACAGTAAAAGTTTGCTATTGCACAGATACATTAAAGGTTATATTCTACAACGAATCTTTGTATCAACAGAACAATCGGGGAAGTCATGAAAAAGAAAGAGGCATTAGAAAAAGCAATAGATATATGCGGCGGGCAAGTTGAATTCGCCCGGCTTTTGAGCAAACGCTCCAAAAGAAAAATACTACAACAAAACGTATCTTATTGGCTCAACAAGCCGGGGGAACTGCCTGTTGATATGGTTCTCATTGCTGAAAAGTTGTGTGATGGCGCAATTACGCGGCACGATTTCCAACCGAAAATATACCCAAGAGAGCGCGCGCCACTGTAAAGGGGTATACTATGATTTACTCGTTGAGGTTCTTTGGGGCGGCATTTGTCGCCCTCTTTTTTTGAGCGCTGACATTTATCAATGTGCAGGGTGCTACAACGCGTGCGCTGTTCGAATCAAAACAAAAAAAGAATTAAAGCAGTATTTGGACACGCTGCCCGGCAATGTTCGTTTATCGGTGCAGCAACACGCAGAAACCTATTTTGCTTTGAGTAAACACCATGAAATTAAAACCAAAAACAAAGCACTGCAAACAATGCCACAGGCCGATAATACACGACGAAAAAAAATCCGTTAACGAGTATCTGAGCCGTATCTATTGCAGTGTCCCTTGCGCCAATCGAGCGCGCACATACGACAACAGTAAACGGGGAACGCGTAAGCGCGATTTAATACGCGCAAGCAGACAAAACGAAAAATTAGAAATAGGAAAGCGTTTTGTAAAAACAACGCCATTCGAAAAGTTTTTATACAACCCATGGGGCCAACGCGACGAGAAAGGAGCCCATGAATAATGACATCGCCGCAATTAGAAAACGGCTACACGCGCATCGCCAACGAGTTATTGACCGCATTTTATGAGCACGATTTCACCAAACGTCAACAACGCTTGCTGTTGTGTATTGTTCGCAAAACCTACGGTTTTCAAAAAAAACAAGACGACATGACAATCACGCAACTGTCGAATGAGACGGGAATTTCACGCCCGCATTGCTGCACGACGGTAAACGAATTATTCGAACTAAATGTGATAAAAAAAACGAAGGGAAAACGCGGTCAAATTATCGGAATTAATAAGAAATTTTCGTCTTGGGGTGTTACCAATTCAGTAACAGTAAAACAGGACCAACAAAAACGGGCCGCTGTTACCAAAACGGTAACACCACTCGCTGTTACCAAAACAGTAACGAAAGTGTTACCAAAACAGAAACAAAGGTGTTACCAAAACGGTACATCTGCTGTTACCAAAACAGTACACACAAAAGAAACTATACAAAAGAAAGGTTTTAAAGAAAATATAAAGAAAGAGAAAATCACCCCCAAAACGGATACTTTGTTCGAAAACGCGTGGGCGATATACCCAAAAAGAACAGGAGGAAATCCGAAAAATTCTGCACGAAAAGCATGGAACGCTAGAATCAATTCCGGGGAAGACCCCGAAGCGATGTATTCAGGCGCAAAACGATACGCTAATTTCTGCGACGCAACAGGCAAAACCGGAAGCGAATACGTCAAGCACACCGCAACGTTTTTCGGGCCGGATTGTCACTTCAACGAAAAATGGGAAATCAAACCGATCAAATCAAGCAAGACCATCAGCAATAGTGGCGCAGTAGCGCAAGCGATGAAAAACCTACAGCGTGAGAGGTCAGACAATGAACATTGACGACGAAGAAAGATTTTTAACAGCATGGGCTGGTGCATGGGAAATCTACGGCAAAGAAATATCCGCCACTGCGTTACAAATCGCGTTCAGGGCATTGCAGCGTTTCGAACTGCAAGACATCACGCAAGCATTAACGCGACACATCAACGACCCGGACAGCGGACAGTATGTTCCTAAACCTGCTGATATTGTTCGCATCATTGACGGATCGAAAACCACGCGTTCGGCGTTAGCATGGACGCAAGTCGATAAATCAATCAGGCAAGTCGGGCCATATTACGACGTGTGTTTTTCAGACCCGATTATCCATGCTGTGATAAACGATATGGGCGGGTGGGTTCATATCAACCTAAAAACAGATAAGGAATTTCCTTTCACTCAAAACGAATTTGAAACACGGTATCGCGCCTATGCACAGCATGGGGTGAAACAATACCCGAAAGTTCTGATCGGCATCGCGAACGCACACAATGAAGCGCGACACCACAAACCCCCGGTTTTAATCGGCGACAAAGACAAAGCGGCGCTCGTGTTTGCAAAAGGTTCCGACACGCAACACGAAATGAAACGACTGCAAGATTATGAACCGTTGAAAGCGCTTGAAGGAAAAGCGGGCGCACTTGAATAAATCAATAGAGTTTTTTGTACATGGGATACCCGGCCCCGGTGGATCGAAAAAATACATCGGGCATAACGCGAAAGGACAGCCCATGATTGTCGACGCAGGGGGAATAAAAACAAAGAAGTGGCGCAGCGTCGTTGCCGAAACAGCGCGCGAAGCGATGTACAATAAAGATATATTTTTGTGTGCTGTGTCGTTGACGGTATCGTTTTACCTTGCGCGTCCAAAAAACCATTACGGCACGGGATCGAATTCGTGGAAGTTGAAAGAAAGCGCGCCTGAACACCACACGAAACAACCCGACGCGACCAAATTACTACGCTCGACTGAAGACGCGTTGACAAAAATCGTTTGGGAAGACGACGCGCAAGTCGTAGAGCAAACGGTAAAAAAATACTATACAGCAGGAGCAACCGGGGCCTTGATTAAAATTATCGAGTGCTAACGAGCGGCATTCGATTACACCTAAGCGCAACAAACACGCCGCCTTTCTCAGGTTAAACCCCGAGAGTTGCCAACGGCAGGGAGTTTGGTCTATAACGACGCTGTGAGCATCACCAACCCTAATCGTTTGACGGGGGCAGCATGTCGATAACTTTAACCGAAATAATCGAGGACTCTCTGCACACGCCAACTCGCCGTGAACTTAGATACCGTCTGACGGACCATGTGGGAGGCGAGTATGTTACCCGCAAGATTGTAGACTCTCCGGCGTTCGATGCTGTGGCTGATTTAGCCGCCACCGCAACACAAGTGGAAGCGCAGTTGGATGAAGAAGAGCAAGAGCGAATAGAAAAGCGTGTCCTGCGTGGCGGAGACGTTTTAGCTTTAGTGCAAACTCCAATTCATTCAACTGATAAAAAACTCGCCAAGAAATTAATTCGTGCACTTATGCGCGCCGGCAAGTCTGATGACCCTGCGGAACGAGAGAAAGCAATCTATCTAGCCATCATGTTAAAGCCGCTCGTCGATTGGATGGCGGCTAATCTGAGTCCCGCGCAAATCAGGAATTTTTTAGATATCACGGCTGGACAACTGTCCGCGATGAATACTCGGTTGAACAAAGTGTATTCGCATTATGCCGACCTACTCTCGTTCCTTGATACTTTTGAGAACTGGGACTAGCTAGTGGCAAATTATTACTATGTAAAGAGTGGTGGGACTGCTCAAGACAATGGAGCAAATGATGGTCGCTATACATCACAAATAACGAGCAGCGGGTTCGCGGATGCATTTACTGATGATTGGGGTGCAAAAGGTTTTGCAGCGGCAGATGATTATTATTACGAAAGTATTAATGACTGTTTCCTTACTGCCGGCATTACCGTTCCTGTCTCTGGGGATATCATCGTTATATCCGACGCTAGCGCATTTACTTATGCATCGGGGGATATAACAATTGATAATAATTTGGGGGGTACAAATTCTGATATTCCTGTCGTATTGATTTCAGTCGATGATGCGGCGGTCGATACATACTCCGAGGCAACAGCAGCACAAGAAAAATCTCTAGGGACAGGGGATGACCTAACATTTAAGGGACACTGGGCAATGTATGGCGTTTGGTTGGAAGCGGGGCAAAATATACTGTTCCAGCCTGATTCTAGCGAGGGTATTATTTATTGCAAAAACTGTACTCTAGTTGTTGACGATGGGGAGTCTGTACTTTTTGGTCTTGGTTTTGCAGGTAGTGTACAGAGAATGCAAAGTTGTAAACTCGATTGGGCTGCCGATGCTGCAAGTACCACTTGGATAATTCACCACCTTGGTGGGATGCTGGAAATGCAGGACACTTTGATCGGTGTTAATCGCGCTAGCTCTACAGGACAAATGGTCAACACCCAACAAAGTGGTGGTATATTGATGTCAGGTACAGATTTCACATCACAACCGACGGGATATATCAGTACCGCCATCTCTGATGAACTGTCCTGCATACAAGAATATGTGGGCATTGCCATAGCGACCGGGGCCACAGTATCGAGCGGTGGGATTACTCAATACCCGGACGTTATAGTAAGATCGGTATATGCAGACTTCGATGGAGTGGAAGATGATTACGACACCATGTATGGTATCTGTATCAAACAAGCTGACGTTAAACGCACAGGCGGGAGTGATCATTCATGGAAGATCACAACAAAGGTTAGTGCTTCAGAACGCGCACCGTTTTATACCCCTTGGATAACGGGATATTTCGATTCGACGGCAGCAAAAACCGTAGATATCTATATCGGTACTTTGACGACTACGGATGGGGGAGATTACAACAACGATGAACTGTGGATTGAGTGTGAGTATTTTATAAACTCCGGAAATCCACTTTATGGATTCTACACAACTGCACGAGTATCGCCTTTAGCCACTGCGGTTGATCCATATGATGCTACTGATAGTAGTACTTGGACTGGAACAGGCAATCCCAACGCTGGAAGTAAGCACATTTTGCGTGCAGCGGTAACTCCGGGCCAGGTTGGCCCATTTCGCTGTAGGCTCGGATTTGGCAGAGCAAGTGTATCTACAGATCCCCTTTTTGTTGACCCATTCCCGGTGATAACGTAATGACTGGGTACTATTATGTGAAAGATGACGGGACCGCTGCTGCTGCGACGGATGACGGTCGATATACTTCTCTGCAAACAGGGAGTTTTGCTGCTTTAGGAACTGCAAATTATTACGCCAGTACCAAAGATGCTGTCGCTGCGTCAACCTCTCCTGCATCTGGAGACTTCATACTGATATCCGATGCTAGTGCGTTGACTTATGCATCAGGTGATATTGTTGTTGATAATGGGTTGGGAACTGTCAACACTCATATTCCGGTCGCGCTTATTTCAGTCGACGATACGGCGGTCGATGCGTATGCCAAAGCGACAGCCGCGCAAGAGAAGTCGTCAGATGCGACAGATGATCTAACATATAGCGGGCATTGGGCTATGTATGGAGTTTATTTAGAATCAGCACAGAATTTGAAATTCTACCCTGCCAACACCGAAGGACTTATTTATTTCAAAAACTGCACGCTGGTCTGTGATAATGGACACGCTATAACTATGGGCGGGGGTAGAACAGGTCATTTAAAAAGGATACAAAGTTGTACGCTCGATCAATCGGCAACAAGCACCCACAATAGCGCGATGCTGATTCTACCGGGTGGTCTGTGTGAAATGCTGGATACAGCATTTGGACCCAATCGTTCTAGTAATTTCGCAGGTGGGCATATTCAGACACAGCAAACAGGTGGCGCACTAATCTCGGGTTTAGACACATCCACGCAAACTGTTGGATGGATCTCTGGATCGGGTGGTGGTGAAATTTCACAAATTCTCGATTTCGTTGGGTGTCTTAGAGCAACAGGGGCAACAAATACAAAGGCCGGTGGAAACGTTGCTTATGCCGATATAATTGATCGAATGAATTATGTTGATTTTGATGGACTTGAGGATGAGTGGGACAGTATGTATGGGGATTGTCTCAAACAGTTAGACGTCACGCGGGATGGCGGAAGTAGTTATTCATGGAAGATTACAACCAAGGTTAGCGCGTCCGAAGGTGCGCCATTCTACTCGCCGTGGATTACAGGGCACTTTGATTCGACAGCAGCAAAGACAGTTGATATTTATATTGGTACAGACGATGCTGATTATAACAACGACCAACTGTGGCTAGAACTAGAGTATTTTAAAAACAGCGGGAACCCCTTATACGGACTCTATACAACGGCAAGAATATCCCCGTTCCACACAGCAGCAAATCCACATGATGCGGCAGACTCAAGCACTTGGAGTGGCACAGGTGCGCCATCGACTAATAAGCACATTCTTAGAGGATCATGCACGCCGGGACAGGTAGGACCGTTTAGAGTTCGACTCGGGTTTGGTAAGGCAAGTGTGTCGGGTAATCCACTCTATGTTGACCCGTTAATAGTGGTGACCTAATGGCGCGCGATTGGCAAGCACCGGCTGGGCCTTATGTTTTAGAAGACGGGACCGATGATTATCAACTCCCAGCTGGGCCGTATATTGCAGAAGATCAAGCGGCGGCTGGCACCGATGTAGAGAGCACACTTACCGCGCTCGTTTTCTCCCCTCTTGCTTCGACAGTAAAAATAAATTCCTCTATAGCGTCGACGCTTGCAACACTTTCAATCACGCCGCTGCTGTCAGTTGTAGCGCAAGACACAACGCAAGCGATTACCTCGACACTTGCAGCGCTGTCGATTACGCCGCTCGACTCAACTGCAAAACTCACGCACTCGGTCGACTCGACGCTGGCAAGTTTATCGATTACCTCGCTTGATTCGACAGTACGAATAGACAAAGCAATTGACTCGACACTCGCGGCGCTCGCAATCACCCCGTTTATTTCGACCGTCAACGTCGGATCGGGGATTGTTTCCGATCTTGTAACGCTCACAATCTCCCCGCTGCTGTCTTTAGTCAACGCGAAGAAAGAAATATCAAGCACGCTCGCAGCGCTAACAATCACCCCATTGCTGTCGGAAGTAAAATTAACGCACTCGGTCGACTCGACACTCGCGGCGCTCGCAATCACCCCGAACGCGTCGACAGTTCAGATAAATCGGAACATCGCTTCAAATGTCGTTGAGTTGACGCTGACCGCGTTTATTTCCTCGCTGTCTAACAACATCAATGTGTCCTCAACGCTCGCCACGCTTGATCTGACGACGTTTGGCAGCAATGTAGCGGTAAATCGAGAAATTACGTCGGATTTGGCAGTTCTGTCGATTTCGCCGCTTTTGTCGTCTGTCGTCGTACAACAAGGCATCGCGTCAAATGTCGTTGAGTTGACGATTTCGCCGTTTGCGTCAACTATAAACGTACAGCGGGCCATCGTGTCTAGCGTCGCCTCGCTTGCGCTGACGCCGTATCCGGCGAGTGTCAGCAGTACCGGTGCGAATGTCGTATCCGATTCGGTTTCCATGTCAATCTCAGCGTTTCAAACGAGCATATATCGCCCGAAAAACGTTCAATCGCTGCTGGCTACGCTTGATCTCGTTGGGCTCGTTTCTAACGTCAATAACCGAAGACAGGTACAATCGACCCTGCAAACGTTATTAATTACGGCATTTACTTCAACAGCGTCATGGAATATTGTTACGGCGGGCGCGTTCAATGCGAGCGCACAGGCGGATTTTAACGCAACAAAAACCACGGGTGATTTCAACGCGTAAGCGAAAACCCAATCAATTAATTTTGTGAGGTAACAAGATGGCACAAGGTACTTTATTGACTTTTGAAGAATTCGCCCTGTTTATCGGCAAAGATGATACGCACGATTTGGACAGCGATAGTTATAAATTCGCGCTGTTGAGTGTAATCCCTGTCGTGACGCTGGCAACGCCTGTGTGGGCCGATGTGTCGGCCAACGAAGTATCAGGCAGCAATTACACCGCGGGCGGCGAACTACTCACCACGACATGGCTTGAAGCGGCCGGCACTGCAACGTTCGACGCGACAGGAGTCCCCGCAGCGTCATGGACGCAACACGCAACCGGCCCGACGAATATCAAAGCGGGCGTGGCTTACAACAACACAGCGGTAAATAAAGATTTAGTCTGTTTCGTCGACATGACGACAGACGGCGGCACGACTCCTATTTCACTCGTCGACGGTGATATCACTTGGACGCCCCACGCTTCCGGTATTTTCACACTCGCATAAACCCATCTCTCAATACATGAGGCAAGCAAAATGGCATCGTTGCAAATGTTACAAAGACGAATTCTCGCTAACGCTGATCGAATCGAAGCGAAGACGCGGCGCATTGAAGAAATAAAAGCGCGCCCGTCAATTGACCGCGTGAAAGTTTACGGAGCAGAAATTGAAGCGC
>Ga0255053_10000951_pt1 | contig 15884 bp, 12 predicted proteins | sample JV7_2_22_MG_FD_188635 | JGI IMG/M metagenome (GOLD analysis project Ga0255053, IMG submission 188635) | Seawater microbial communities from Jervis Inlet, British Columbia, Canada - JV7_2_22 | ecosystem: Environmental > Aquatic > Marine > Inlet | place: Canada: British Columbia | collected...
CCCGCCGAGCGCGCGGTCGATGAAGATGGCGTCTTCGGGGAAGACCATGTCCTTGCTGTACTCCATATTGGCGAAGCCGAGCTGGAAGAGACGGCGGTAAAGGTCCTCGTTGTCGCCGAAAGTGTATGGAGGCTCGGCTCGGAGGACCTCAGCAAACATCTCGATGTACGGGTCGATGGCCTCTGCCGGTAGGGGCTGGTCGTCCTTCATGTGCATGCCCATTCGCTGCAAGATCTCGGGGACCTCATCCCCGCGTCCCTCAGCCGCCGCCACCAGCAACTCGGCATAGCTGCCCGCCATCGCCTCCGGCACCTCCTTGACGCAGCCAAAATCGTAGACCACGACCCTTCCCTCCTCGCGAAAGGCGAAGTTGGCGAGGTTGGGATCGGCATGGAGGAAACGGTGCTCCATGAGGCCGCGCATCAAGAACTCGGCCAGGACGACGCCCCATCGGTTGCGCGTCTCCTCGTCGAATTGATCCGAGCAGGCGTCGCTCGGAGCGATGCCCCCGACGAATTCCATCGTCAGCACATTTCGAGTTGTGGCCTCCACCACAACCCCGGGAATGACGATCTCGGGAACGTCGGCATGAAGCTCGGCCATACGCCGGATGTTTTCCGCCTCATGGGTGTAGTCGAGCTCCTCGAGGAGGCGATCACGGAGCTCCGACCAGACGGGCTCGAAGTCGAGGTCGGTGATCAGACCGAGGAGCGTGCGCAGCAGGGTCTTGAGGTTCTTGAGGTCGGCCTTGACGATCTCGTCAATCAGCGGGTACTGGATCTTGACCGCCACCTCGCGGCCATCGCGCAACCGGCCGAGATGGACCTGACCGATGGACGCGGCGGCAAAGGCCTCGAAGTCGAGCTCTTCGAAGAGCTCATCGTAGTTCTCCAAAGACCCTCGGACCTCGTACTCCATGACCTCGGCCGGCACCCTCGGCGCCTCTTTCTGCAGCCCGCGCAGGACCTCGGCCACCTCCGGCGGCAGCATGCCCTCGTGCAGGCTCAGCATCTGCCCGACCTTCATCGCCGCACCCTTCATCTCGCCCAGGGTCTCGGCGATACGCATGGCGTTGCGGACCAGGTTCTCGGTCTTTTTGATCTGTTTGGACGGTCCCGAACGCGCCACATCGAGGACCTGGTTACCGACAACGGACGCACCAACTCTGCCCGCAAGCCCGCCAAGCTTGACGAAGCGCCGTACCGCAGAGGTGATCATTTCGTCGTCAGCCATTTACTCAGCAACAAGGATAGCCGCAAATCTCCGTTGACAAACCACACGATGGTGGCGCCTCGGTGCCCGTCGATTTTTCAGGGGCAGCAGCGCCGCGACGTTGAATCCTCGCGCCCCTCTTCTGCGTATACTCAGAAGAGATGAGATCTGACAGCGCTCGTTTGATGACACACGCGCGGACCGCCGCGCTCGCACCCGTGGTCCTCAGTGTATTACTCATTGGTTCGTTCACCGCTCTCACGTCGGCTCAGTCATCCCCTCCCCTCTCCGAAAATCCGGGCGCACGACAGATCGCCAGGCCCGCAGCTCCATCGACGATTCCTCCGCACACCAGGATCGGAAGGTACACGGTCGAGGAGTGGCGGGAACGAGTCGACACATTCTGGGGCGCCGGCGAGGCAACAAGCGAGAAGCTCCGGATCTTTGACCTCGCCTGGAATGAGCTCGACCGGGAGTACGGCGCCTACATGAATCTCGACGTCGATATGCAGACCCTGCGGAACAGATATCGACAGGAGATCGCCGACGGTGTCAGCAAGGGTCGTTTCGCGGCCATCATGAACTATCTGGGGTTCGCGATGATGGATGCACACACGTACCTCGTAAACATGACCGTCAACGTCAACACCTACGTTGGCGTTGGAACACCCCTGTTCGTCATCGGAGCCTGGTCGGACAACTCGTCCTTCGGCGCCTCCCTCACACCGATGCCCGACGGTTCGCTGCTTGTTTACAGGGTTCTGCCCGATCACGTGCTCGGGCTCGAACCGGGAGATCTCGTCCTCGGGTACGACGGCGTCCCGTGGCGCAGGCTCTACAGGCAGTTACTCGACTTGGAGATGCCGATACGACTGCGATTCACCTGGGGCAGCACGGAATCCTCGCGGGAGCACGCGTTGCTCAAGAGCGCCGGCAAGAACTGGCACCTCTTCGATACCATCGACATCAAAAAGTACGGAACCGACGAGATCGTCAGTCTGCCCACGGATTTGCTGGCCAATCAGCGGACGACCATCTGGGGCAACGAGCAGCTGCCCGTGCCCGGAGTCGAGATGCCGGACTTCATCAACGAGGATTACATCACCTGGGGCGTGGTCGAGGGCACGCAAATCGGTTACATCTACGTCGCCTCCTGGCACTGGGAAGACCAATACCGGATCAGCGAGCAGTGGTACGAGGCATTGAACGAACTGATGCACCATCACGAGACCGATGGCCTGATCATCGATTTCCGCCTCAATTACGGCGGCTACATGCTCGAAGCGCACGACGGTTACTCGCTGCTCTTCAACGAGCGCATCGAACAGTTTTCATTCGACCTTCGCGGCAGCCCGGACGACCGTTTCGACATGTATCCCCACCCCAGCTACAACGCGCGCCACTTCGCCATCGTCGGCAATCCCGCCACCTTCTACGACAAGCCGATCGCCGTCCTCATCGGTCCCGGCGCTGTGAGCAACGGAGACTGGGAGTCGCTCCGCATCGGCTATCACCCCAGGGTGCGCACCTTCGGCAAGCCGACCAACGGCGCCTTCACGCTGTCCGATTTCCCCGACATCTGAAGGGATTGGTATTTCAGTAAGGCCACCGGCAGCGGATACCTGGTCGACGGCCATGTCTATCTCGCCCACACGGGCGTCCAGCCCGACATCAGGGTGTGGCTGGAACGCGATGATGTCGCCGCTGGCCGGGACACGGTGGTCGAAGCCGCAATTCGGTGGATCAACGGCGCCCCTCCCCCGCGGCGACCAACCGGTCGACGCCCCTAGCTCGAAAATCTCTGACCCGGACCTGGAAACGATCGATCCCGGCGTTCGGCCTCAATGCACCCGCACCGCGCGCTGAATACTCAGCGGCGGGTCGAGGCTCTGGCCGTTGGCCGACATCGCGTGGATCTCGCGCACCAGCTCCATGCCCTCGACCACCCGACCGAAGGTGGCAAAGCCCTGGCCGCCGTGATTGCGCCGGCCACCGAAGTCGAGCTCGGGCTGGTCACCGACGCAGATGAAGAAGGAGTGGGTCGCGGAGTCAGGGCCTGAACGGGCCATCGAAATGGTGCCGTCGAGATGGCGCAGTCCTGTCTCGCTGGTCCTTTCGAGCGGGATCGGGTCGTACGCCTCACCCTCCCGCGCTGGATTCGCGCCGGCCTGAATTATCGCGATCTTGATCGTGTCGTTGGGCTGGTTGTCCTCAGTTACGGCTCTGTAGAACTCTCCGTCGGAATAGAAGCCCTCGAGCACATAGCGGACGAAGTTCTCGGTCGTCACGGGGGCGTTCAACGCATCGAGCTCGACCGTGATGCTGCCGAGGGCGGTATCGATCTGCACCCTTGGTCTGTCGGTGAGCGGATACTCCCGCCACTCGAAATGGGGTACGGCCGCCGGATCGAACGAGGCCAGATGGGCCTGCCCCTCGGATCCTCTTTCCCGCGGCTTCCGATAGCGCCACTCACCATCACCGAACACTTCGGCGCACATCGCAGCCAGGGCGGGATCGTACTCCTCGAGCTCGGCGCGGGTGTTGACCTTGTTGTGGAGCGCGTCATTCTGGCGGTTGTCGTCGAACCAGCTCTGGACGGCCTCGGCCCAGTACTCACCCGGGTTGGTGATGGCGTAGGTGCCGCGCCACAGGCCCTGCTCCTTCGCACCCTCCCACGCCTCGCGCAGCCGTTCCTCGAAGGACGGATCGACCCGGTTGAGACCCATCTCGTGCATCGCGTGCGCGAACTCGTGGATGAGGATGTTTTCATTTTCGTACGGGTCACCTGGAAATGCCAGCAGGTTTTCCTCGGCGCAACTCACCGCCGGCGCTTCGGGCGTCGAACCCAGACCCCGCGCACGCCGGTCCCAATAGACCGCAGGCTCGAGGTGGGCGTGTTCCGGCACGTCGGTGGTGAACTCGTTCCAGGCCATGACGACGAGCCGTACGTGTTGATCGGCCATGGCGTCGAGAATGTCTTGCCGGCCAGGCACCATCTGCCGTAGGATCCACGCCGCCTCGAGGAGGGCCTCGTCCGAGACATTCGCCGAACCCACGATCGGAAACGAACCGAGGATCACACTCTTCTGATAAAACGGCGCCAGCTCGAACTCGGCTCGGAGTTCATCGGACACGGGTTGCACCGCCTGGCTAGCCGTCCCCGGGCCCTGCTGGCACCCAAAACTCAAAGCCACCACGGAGAGCAGCGGCACCAACACCGCGCATCGTGCCCATCGGTTCCGTTTGACCGTCATTTCCTACCTCTCGAACAGGGCCTTGCGGCCCTTCTGAACGTTGGCTGACTCGATCCTCCGAAGACAGGCCGCGGTGGCCGCGGAGAGAGAAATCTCGAACTCTTCCGGGGTTACATGCCAATCGGGCTCGATGACCAGGAGCCTACCGCCCGGTTTGAGAGTGTTGGAGATCTCACTGAACAAATGGACCTGGTCGGGCACCTCGTGCGCCACATGGATCAGGGTGCAGAAATCGGCCGATCGAGCGAGGTCGTCTATGCCGAGACCATCTGGCCCGGCCTCGCGAATCTCGATGCGTTCGATGAGCCCGGCCCTCCGAGCCCGGCGTTCGAGTGCTGCCAGCATTTTGGGCTGGATATCGACCGCGATCACCCTGCCCTCCGGCCCGACCATCCGCGCCAGCGGCAGGGTGAAGTAGCCCATCGCGCACCCGGGCTCCAAGACCACCATTCCCTCGTTAACAAACGGACCGAAGATCTTCTTCGGGTTCTCGACTAGCTTGCGCAGCGGGCTCAGCAACAAGCGGCCGACCCACGGTGGGCAGACATGATCAGCCATTAAGGGTCCTCTCGGGGGATCCGTGACCCCGCAGGAGAATTTAGCACTCCCCTGTTACTATCGCGCGATGCCATGGGGTCTGCTCATCGTCGTCCTGGTGATCATCGCCTTCTACCTGGTGGCGGGAGTATTCCGTTACCTCCGTCAGTGGTTGCAGCCGGATCCACCGGAAAAGAGCGGCAATTCCCGCTAAATTTCGGACAGTCTGAACCGACGCGCCGCAGGCGCGTCGGCCGGTGAGAAGCTAGCGACGACGAACGCTCGCGTTCGGAACTCTCGAGCTTCTCACCGGTGACAGGCGATCACCAATCGCCTGTCGTTCTGCCACCATGAAGCGGAATCGCTTCTCAAGTTCAGCGTCCACCCCTTGGTGTCTTGGTGGTTGCGACGTGGGCGGTTGGGTAGATCTGCGTCCATCTACGTGATCTGCGGTTTGAGATGGACGGGTGGGTGGCTCTGTGCTTTCTCTGTGTCTCTGTGCCTCTGTGGTTAGTCGGTCTTCAATCCACAGACGGCGCCAGAGAAAAGCAAAACGCCCCGGCGTTGATCAGCGACCGAAGACGAGGGTGCCGCCGACGTGGCCGAGGGTTGCGATGACGACCATCCCCGCGCCAAGGACCGCAATCTCGACCGCCGCCAGCACCAGAGCCAGGGGTGAGCTAAGGTCGACGAGGCCGGTCGCAGAGGAGAATGCCGCTCCCGAAGCGTGCAGGGCGATGGCGAGCCCGCCGAGGACCAGGAAGATCACCGAGAATGCGATCTTGAGCCGGATCTGAGCGTACGGACGCCGGCGATACCGCCGGTACCAGTCGCGAAGACCCGAGAAAAAGGTCACGACCGAGAACCCGACCGAAAGCACGAGCAGGACCAGGGTGGCGTCGGCAAGCACCGGAGCACGATCGAGGAGCGGGGCGAGGCCCGGCATCACTGGCCCGAGGATCGATACGATCAACAGCAGGCCCGCGCCCAACACCGCGAATGGGTAGAGGCCGATCGGGAGGTGGGTGGCGAGGGGGTGGATCCGCGTCTTGGGCTGGGGACGACGCACCTCGACACCCAGAACCACCGGCACCGCGTGGCCATAGACCTCCTCGACGTCAAGCACCACTCCGCACACGGGACAGACCATGAGCCGGTTGCCGTTGACGTCGACCAGAGCCAACTCGAGGTGGCACACCGGACACTGGAAGGTGCGCCCGTAGAAACGGTGCTTGAAGCGCTCCGCGATCTTCGCCGTGACCTTGCGGATGTCGCCAATCATCAATAGACCTCCTTCATCCGCATCAGCTTGCCGACAATGATCATTTTCTGGATCTCGGACGCGCCCTCGTATATCTGGTAGATCTTGGCGTCACGGATGAGCTTTTCGGCCGGCATCTCGCTCGTGTAGCCGTAGCCGCCGAGAACCTGGGCGCACTCGATCGCCGCCTGCATCGCGACGTCGGCGGCGAACCACTTCGCCTCGGCTGCCTCCCGCGCGTTGTCCTGGCCCTGATCGAAGAGCCAGGCCGCCTTGTAGGTGATGTACCTGGCGGCGTCGAGGCGGGTCATGATTTCGGCCAGCTTGAACGAGATGCCCTGGTTCGAGATGAGCTTTTTGTCAAAGGTGCGTCGCCGCTTGGCGTAGGAGAGCGCGATGTTGAGCGCCGCCTTGGTGATGCCGTTGGCGCCACTCGCCACACCCGGCCGGGTGTGGTCGAAGGTCTTCATGGCGATCTGGAAGCCGTCGCCCTCCTCGCCGAGCCGGTTCCTGGCCTCCACCTTGACGTCCTCGAGGGTCACCCGCACGGTGTTGGAGGCGTGCTGGCCGATGTTGATCTCCTTCGGACCGCGCACGACTCCCGGCGAGTCGGCAGGCACGATAAAGCCCGTCGATTTGTCGTCGACACGGGCGAGGACGAAGTACCAGCTCGCCACCGAGCCGTTGGTGATCCACCATTTTACTCCGTTGAGAACGTAGTCGTTGCCTACCTTTTCCGCGGCCGTCTTGACCCGCGACACATCGGAACCGGCCTCGGGCTCGGTGACCGCGTAGGCCGAAAACATCAGCTCCTCGGTCATGGGCCCAAGGAAACGCCGCTTCTGGTCGTCGGTGCCGGCGAAGATGACCGGGTATTGGGAAAGGCCGTTGGAGTCGATGGCTGTGGCGATGCCTGAGCAGCCGGTGCACATCTCCTCGAGAATCAGACAGTGGTCGAGTACCCGGTGCGGCGCGCCGCCGTACTCCTCCGAAACGTGAGGATTCATGAACCCCTGTTTGAAGGCCTCGCGGCAGATCTCGAGCGGGAACTCACCCGAGCGATCGTGCTTGACGGCGTTGGGAGAAATCCATTCCTTGGTGAAGGCCCGGGCCTTTTCGACCAGCTCCTGTTGCTCGGGGCTGAGGCTGAAATCCATCATCCGCCCCCCTCCTTTTGAACATCGATCATCTTGGGTTCTTCGTGGGCGTGCTCGGCGACGACCTCAAGGATATCCACAGGCGGCTCGCGGTCCATGTCGGACACGTACGACGTCGAGCCGATACCCTGCCGACCGAGGCTGATCCTCAAACCGTAATAGGACAACGCCATGGCCACAAGGCAGTTGCCGACCACGATCGCGAGCGCGAGCCACGAAATCAGTCCGCGTCCTCCAGCTCCTGACCACAGGGCGACGATTTCGGCGGACACCATCACCACCAGGACCAACGAAAGAACCAGCTTGGCGCGGTGGCTCGGGGGCCAATTCGCGTACATGTGGTTGCGTTCGCTGATGCCGGTCAGGGTCGCGGGCAGGGCGACGGCCAGCATACCTACGAGCGCCACCCAAAGAAGCAACCGCCATACCTCGGTGTCGATCCCGCCCACGGTCGCGGCCGACGCATCGAGCACAAAGCTGACGGCGGCCAGCGGCGCAAAGGCGATCACGGCGTGGACCAGCATCGAGTGAAGATGCACTGGCTGGTGATCCACGGCTGCCCTCCTCGGTTGATCGACTTCTGCTGACTGCTCTTATTTCGGCGGTTGATCATATCATCGAATATGAGAATATGAATACAGCCTGATGTCGTTGTTGCGACTCTATTTCATTCAGCACCGGCCTCTCGGCCAGTGGATTTTCGCACAGTTTCGATGGTTGGGCGTTACCTCCCAACCACCCGAGAAAACCACGAAGACACCAAGAGCACCCATACAGATTCTTCGACTTCGGCGTCACCTCGTGACACCTCCGCTTCCAATGACATCTCTTTCCGAATCGCGAAAAATACGGGATTGACCCTGAAGGTGGGCTGAAGCCCACCCTACAATCCCGCGCAAAGTGTGGGTCCGAAGTAGGGTGGGAGGCGGCCCTCACCCCCTCACTCCCTCATCCCCTCACAACCCGCAACGGACATTCGGACGCGGACTCGGGCGCGGACTCGGGCGCGGTTTATGACCAGACGCCGGGGATTTTTCGTTTGCAGTCGGGGCAGGTGCCGTTGACGAGGCGGTTGGAGAGAATCCGATAGCCGACGCGGCGGATGAGGATTTCGCCGCAGCCGGGGCACGTCGTGTTCTCACCCGGGTGACCCGGGACGTTGCCCAGATAGACGTAGTTGAGGCCTGCGTTGCGGCCGATCTTCCACGCGCGCTCGAGCGAACCCACCGGCGTCGGCGGCAGATCGGTCAGCCGGTAGGTGGGATGGAAACGGGTGAAGTGAACCGGCACGTCGGGACCGAGCTTTGCCCTGACCCAGGCACACAGGTCGCGGACCTCGGCCGCAGAGTCGTTGAGGGTCGGTATCAGCAGCACCACGATCTCGAGCCACACCCCGATTTCCTTGATGACCTCCAGGCTTTTCATTACCGGTTCGAGCTCGCCGCGCAACTGCTTGCGGTAGAACTCGTCGCGGAAGCTCTTGAGATCGACCTTGATTGCCGACAACAGCGGCACCACCTCACGCAGCGCTTTTTCTTTGATGAAACCGTTGGAGACCACGGTCGGCTTGACGCCCACTGCGTTGGCGGCGATGGCCACGTCGCGCACATACTCCCAGAAGACCACCGGCTCGCCGTAGGTCGCCGCGGTCAGGCGGGCGCGGTTTCGACGCGCGGCAGCCACCAGTTTCTCGGGCGGAAGGTTGTAGGCCTGGACCTGCTCCGGTCGGAACTGGGATATCTCCCAGTTCTGGCAGAACTTGCACTCGATGTTACAGCCCGCGGTCGAAAACGAAAACGCCTTCTCACCCGGCAAGACGTGAAACAGGGGCTTTTTTTCGATCGGGTCCGTGTGGATCGAGCAAGCGAGGCTGTGGACGAGAGTGTAGTAGGTGCCACCCCGGTTCTCCCGCACCCCACACATCCCGCGTTCCAGGTCCGCCACCTTGCACGCCTGCGGACAGAGCTCGCACTCCACCCTGCCCTCTTCCAACTTCTTGTACCAGGAGGCCTCGCGCGCCGGCAGCTCGTCGCCCGAAGCCGACGAACCGCCTCCGGCTCCCGCGGTCAACCGCAGCAGCGACGGATGGAGAGCGGTGACGGCCCCCGCCGCGCCCAAAACCACCAATCTTCGACGATCGATAGTCATGCCGTCACCAACAGCAGCTTTTCGGGATCGTCGACGCCGAGACCCTGCTTCGCCGCCGTCGCCAGGAACCGCACCGGCCGCCCCGCGGCCTCAAGCGTCGGCAAGCCGCGCTTCGCGCGTTCGGATTCAATCTCCCGCCACGCCCACAGGTCAGCGGCAACCGGGTCGGTGCTGGCCGCCACCATCCCGAGATCGAAGGTGGCGCCGGGCCGGTAGGCTGGACCACCGTGGCACTGGGCGATGACACCGTCGAGGACGGTCAAGCGCAGCTTGTTCCGGATGTACGGATAACGGGCGACGTCGGCAATGTAGGGGTCGCAGCCGTTGTCGTGGTACTTGTTTGGATTGTGGATCACACCGTACCAGTTCTTCATCCCCGCTGACACGCCCGACAGATCGTGGTCCTTGACGACTCCAAAGGAGACCAGAGCGGAGCAGGTTGTGGACACCATACGTGCGAAACAGGAACCGATGGCGCCGCTGATCGACGGTTCGCGGTCGTAGTCGTTGTTGGTCCCGATGCAGCGGTACGGGGGCCCCGCTTCGCGGATCGTGAACCCCGCGCGTTGGAGCTCACGGTTCGAGCGCTCGAAGACGATGATGCGCCGACGGTCGACACCCGCCTCGGCCAAGAGATCGACCAGGGCCTCGACCAACTCCACCCGCGGCGAGAGAAATTTGCCGGCCAGGCAGTTGACCTTGATCCCGACAATGTCTTTGGGCGAGAACATGGCGGCTGCGGCTTCGACGCCCGACTCTGCACCGACCGACGCCGCCAGCGCTCCAGCCATGGCGAGACGGGCCGTCTCCGGACCCAGCGGCTTGCCGAGCGCCGCTCTGGCCTCGGCCAGACCGACCACACCCGGCTGCACCGATCGACTCCACATTCTCCCCTGGGCGGTCCCCGCCAGGGCGCCGGCACCGAAGATCAGCGCCAGCTCGCGTCGGGTCATCTTTCTCAATGGTCCTCCCCGAAGATCTGGGCAGTAAAGACATCGAAGAGCGCACCCTCGCGCCAGCCGTCGCTCGGCAACCCAGCCTTGCGCGCAAGATTGTCGAGCATGGTCCGTCGGTCCCAACCCTGTTCGGTCGCCACATGCGGCAGGAACACCGCCCGGTGGCTGCCCTTTTCGAGGATCACGCCGTGCTTCCCAACTTCGATAGCCGCCGGCCCGGCGACTCGTCGTGGCGGAGACAGCACCGAAACCTCAACCTCCAGGGCGCCGAGCTCGCCGGCTTTGAGACGCGGAAAACGCGGGTCCTTTGACGCCCACACCGCTGCTCGCACCACCGCTTCGGACAACGATTGGCCGGCCTCTATGAGACCCATACAGGCGCGAAGCCTACGCGGATCGCCGACCTTGACTCCTTTGTGGTTGAGGGTGACGAAGGCGCCTGCTCTGGCGCGCAGCGCTTCACGCTCGCCGGCAGCCGCGTACCACTCGGCGAGGCTGCCGTCATGCAGCAGCAAGCTCTCGAGCGTCGCGCGGGCAAGGGCCACCGCCTCGGCGCCCTGGACAGGAGACATTCGACCGAGCAGCGGAGCGAGGCCGGGTCGTTTCCATCCGGTCCAAGAACCGCGGAACGCCACCGCGGCGTAGGTCACGGAGAGCTCCCAGGTCCCGATGCGATGGCCCGAGGTTGTGACCTCCAGCACCTCGCCGACGCCGTCGAATGCATGCGCCAGCAGCTCGGCGAGAACCATCGCCGGTCGGACGCCGCAGACCGTGTCGCCACTCACCTCGACCTGGTAAGTGAAACCGTCAGGATCGATCGCAGCGAGGCGGCCCGCAGTCACCTCACCCAGATGAAGCAGTTTGGCGCCGAGATCGGGTTCGGAGAACGGCGTCCAACGGTAGCGGTGGCCGTGATGCGTGAAGTCCGATGAAACGATCACAGCGGTACCGTCGTCGAGCAGGGGCACCAGCGCCTCGGCCATCCGCCTGGCAATCTCGGTGTCGGTTTCGTTGCCGACCAGTATCGGGATGATCACAACGTCAGGCGCAATGACCTGGAGAAATGGGAGCTCGACCTCGAGGCTGTGTTCCGGGCCATGCGCAGCGGGCGGCCCGTTGAAGTCGGATATTTTCCGCAGCGACTCGACCGCCGGCCGATCCACCCTCACCTCGCCAAGCGGGGTGGTGAAGCTGTCAACTCCCCGCGCCGGCAACGCACCTCCAGCAAAAGCCCTGTGATGCGATGGCCCTAAAATAATCACCCGCCGCAAGCCCTCGGTATCGAGGGTCGCGAATGCCTTTCCCGCCACCTCCCCGGAAAAGGCATAACCGGCGTGCGGGACGACCAGCGCCCGAGCGTCACGCGCAGCTGGGGACGTCTTCAGCGCCTGTTCGACCACGAACCGAAGCTGCTTGGGGTTATCGGTGTAGAAGCTGCCGGCGACGGCCGGTGGCCGGGTTGCCGCGCCCGCTGATGCGGAAACGCCAATGACAATTGCAGTGAGGAGAGCTTTCACACTTCTAGTGATAAACCCTGCGGAGGGAGAATGCAATAGCCGAAGTTGTTGGTTTACCCGTACTTCTCACCGGGTTTCGTGGCGAGGGCAACGAGGTGCCGTGCACAGTGGGGTTTTCGACCCGAGGGGCGCGGAGCGCGTACTTGCGGTACGTCGAGCACCCCGAGGCGAGAATACACCGCTGGGTGTTGTGCATCGTCGGCCGCAGCAGAAAGCTGGTGAGAAGTGCGGGTTAATTCCGACGCTCGTCGGACTCGTTCAGCAGTTTGAGCTGGAGTTCCATAGCCCGCTTCGCGAACTTCTGCGCCTTGCCGTCGTCGCCTTCGAACCTCGCGAGACGGGAAAGAGCGAGGTAGACCTCGGGCTCCTTGCCGTACCACCAACGGGCCCGCTTGAGGTATTGGCGCGCCTCCGTGAAATGGCCGCGCGCCATTTCGGCGTTGGCCATCGCGATGAGAGTGAAGGGATTGCGGGTCGAGTCCGCGGCCGCACGCATGGCGGTATCGGCCTCTTCGGCCCGGCCCTGCTCACGGTAAATCTTGGCCAGATTGACGAACGCGGAGGAGTTTCCGGGCTCGACCTCGAGCGCACGCTGGAACGCGACAAATGCTTCCTCTGTTTTGTCGAGGCGTGCGCGGGCAACGCCGAGATTGACCCATGCCGGCGCCCAGCGTGGGGCCAGCACGACCGCGATCTCGAGGTTTCGCACCGCTTCCTCGAGATCACCGGCCCGGATCGCGGCGCCGCCGATGTTGGTGTGATAGATCGCGGATGCGTCGAGATCGTCGAGCACGCGCTGACTGATGTGAGGCGAGGTGTTCGTGACGTAGAAGTCGAAGAGGTGAACCTTGGTGGGGGCTCTGAAACCGGCAACGACGTGGCGGTTCACCACCACCAGTCCTCCGTCCTTGATGACCTCGGGCTGGCGTTTCACTGACACCAGAAAGGTCGGCAAATCGAGACTGCGCGAGAGAGCGATAAACAGCGAGGTAAACGACATGCAGTTGCCATGGCGGGCCGCAAATGCCTCCTCCGCGGTCAAGGTCCTCACGACGTCGTAATGGAACTCGAACTCTCCACCCTCGAAAAAGGAATGCTGCAGGATTTCGAGCTTGACTGCCGGCATTTGGCTTTGATGTCCGCGGACCATTTCGTCAGCCCAGGCCGCCATATCGTCGGTGAGGTGGAATGGGTAAACGACCTGGTTCGGGTCGACGTCAAGCTCGGCCACCGCCTGCTGCCACGCATCGTATCCGAACACCTCCCCACCGGGCCCAGCGCACACCTGCCCTGCAACCGCAAGCATCGCGGCCACGAAGAGGAGAGATTTCACGTTTGAGGGATTCATGCAATAAGTTTACGCGGATCGGGCGGAATGGTTACGCACAGCGGGTAGAGGATGGGGCACAATGGCTGTCAGTAAACTCACCGCTGGAGGCCTGAATGCTCCGACTATCTGTCATCGTGCTGATTTTCATCCTCTCCGTTGCCGCTGGAACCTCGGCGGGCGAATCGTTCGAAGACAGCTTCGAAAACGCCACCCTGAGGATCGACTATCACCACACCGGCAACGCCGAAGAAGAGATCGTTGCGATCGATCGCCTCTACCGTCAGGGCGCCTGGGCTGGGCCATTGACCAGACTGATCGACGGTTTTTCCTTTGGTGGTTACCGCGTCCAGGCGCACGATCCCGAAAGCGGCGCCCTTCTCTTCTCCAGGGGTTTCGACAGCTACTTCGGCGAGTACCGCACGACCTCGGCCGCGACCGCCGGTACGATGAGGACCTATCACGAATCCGTGCTCCTGCCCTTTCCAAAGCAGCCACTGCGGGTGACATTGACGGCCCTCAGACGCGATGGGACCTCGAACCAGCTCTTGGAAACCATCGTTGACCCGACGTCAGTCGAGATCGCGACCGAGCCGCCGGCCGCAGATGCGCTGGTGATCGAGACCCACATCGGCGGACCTCCTCACAAGGTACTCGACATCGCCATCCTCGGCGAGGGTTACACCCGGGAGGAGATCGAGACATTCAAAACTGATCTGGAGCGAGCGGCCGACGTCCTCCTCGGCCATGCCCCGTTCAACGCCCACCGCAGTCAGATCAGTATTCGCGCTGTCATGGTCCCATCGCCCGATAGTGGGTGCGACGAGCCGACCCGAAATGCGTTCCGCTCGACCGCGCTCGGCGCGAGCTTCAACTCTCTTGGCTCCGAACGCTACATGCTGACCGAGGACAACCGCGCGGTGCGGGATATCGCCGCCAACGTCCCCTACGACGCCCTGGTCATCATGGTCAACCACGATCGCTACGGCGGCGGCGGGATCTACAACCTCTTCAGCACCTTCACCGCCCACTCCGGCTGGGCCGACTACCTCCTGCTGCACGAGTTCGGCCATTCATTCGCCGGCCTCGCCGACGAGTATTACAGCTCATCGGTGGCCTACAACGATTTCTACCCCAGGGGACACGAGCCTGACGAGGCCAATATCACCGCCCTCCTCGACCCGGAGAAGCTCAAATGGCGCGACCTGGTGGATCCGGACACCGAGCTTCCGACGCCGTGGGAGAAAGAGGCCTACGATCGGGAGGATGCGGCCTACCAGGAAGAACGAAAACTGCTCAACGAAACTATCGCCGAAGCGTCCACGTCGGGCGCCCCTGCCGAGAAGATCGCAGAGCTCGAGGACAACGAGGTCCGTCACGCCGCCATCCACGCTCAATGGGCGCAGGAGTATCTCGCCAGGAGCCGTTGGGTCGGCACGATTGGCGCTTTCGAGGGCGCCGGCTATTCGTCGACCGGACTCTACCGACCGGCGCTCGACTGCTTGATGTTTTCACGAAGGGTGCAGCCCTTCTGCCAGGTTTGTGAGCGAGCAGTTGAGGCAATGATCCTTCGATATACGGAATAACTCGCCCTGAAATAGCCATGGTTTCGGGATAACCGTGCCACGAGGGAGTTGCACACTCGAAGACGATTACCGATCATGGAGTAGTGGTCATGACCGTTGAAACAAAATCGAACCGGACCTTTGCAGCGACACTCGAGCTGAGCCCGAGCTCGCGCTTCGACGTCATCGATGTCCGCGCCGTGATCGAGAATCTCTTCAACGGGGTGCTCGAGGGCTTTCAACGCGTGCTCTATTTTTCACACCACACCACCGCGGGTTTCCTCGAACAACGCATCGCCCACCGATTGCACGACCGACGTGAAGAACTCGACGGCTTCGTTCGCAGCTTTCAACAGCTCTTTCCCCGAGGTGCCGGTTACAGCCACGACGCGATGGAGCTTCGCACCGAGCTGACGGACGAGGAACGCCTCAAGGAGCCTCCCAACGCCGATGCCCACCTCACATTCATGAGCTCGGGGCTGCAGAGCTGCGTCACCTATTTCAACCGTCCAGGCCACCCGGTTTTCTTGTTGGATCTCGACGGCGTCTACCGTGGCACCGCCAGACGGCGCCAGGCGACAGTAGTGGCGTATGACCGCGAGGTGTTGGTGGCCGAGGTGGAAGCAAAGGTGCCGGTCAGCCGCCACGCCATCGACTCGGTCAATTTGAGGGACGAGAATATCGGCCTCGATCAGCAGATCGACGGGCTATTGCGTACCTACGGAGTCGAGAACGGCCGTCTCGACATCGTTCTCGGTGCTCACGAGCGAACCGCCGGGCTCACGGTCAACGAGTACGAAACCCTGTTGATGCGTCACGATCTCGCCGACATTCTCCGCGACCCCGTTCGATTCATGGCTCGTCAAGGGCGACGCATGCTCCGTGACCCTCGCGCCGTCCCGACCAAGAGCCTCGGCTATGCCCGCTACGACGTGGTTCGCATCATCAAC
>Ga0255053_10000952_pt1 | contig 15879 bp, 7 predicted proteins | sample JV7_2_22_MG_FD_188635 | JGI IMG/M metagenome (GOLD analysis project Ga0255053, IMG submission 188635) | Seawater microbial communities from Jervis Inlet, British Columbia, Canada - JV7_2_22 | ecosystem: Environmental > Aquatic > Marine > Inlet | place: Canada: British Columbia | collected...
CTTGAGCGCCTTCACCACTTGGCCGGCGATGTCGTCCTGTACCGCGAAAATATCCTCAAGCGTGCGGTCATAAGTCTCTGACCACAGGTGGAAGCCATCATCGGCTTCGACCAATTGCGCCGTGATCCTTACCCGGTCTGCGCCTTTGCGCACGCTGCCTTCCAGGATGTTCTCCACGCCGAGGCTTTGGCCGATTTCGCGCAGGTCCTGATTCTTGCCTTTGAAACTAAACGACGAAGTGCGGCCCGCCACCTGGAATTCCGGAATCTGTGCCAGCAGGTTTAAAAGCTCCTCCGAGATTCCTTCGCTGAAGTATTCCTGGTCCGGGTCGTTGCTCATGTTCACGAAGGGCAAAACCGCAATGGATACCCCTTGCGCCTGGGCAGGCGCCTCGTCCATGACAGAGCGATCCAATACATAGTTATCTACCATCACAAATGCGAGCGTCACAACTAACAAGGCGATAATCACGCGGTCGAGCTTCCGGCCGGTATGGCGGGTGATGGACTGGCTGCGATCGACATCTTTTTCTTTCTTCAGGCCCTCCGGTGTCAGCTCAAAGGCCCAGGCGAAGATCAGTGCCAGCGGGAGGCCGAGAATCACAAATAACACGAGGATCCTCAGCGTCCAGTCAGGCAGCAAAAGCGTCGGAATAACGACCGACGCAACCTCGACCAGCAACCAGCCGACGATGGCATAGGCAATCGCTACCCTGATAACGTTGCGGCGTCTGAGTTCTTTGAAAAAGGACATAACGGCCTGTTTGTTGCTTTTGGCGGACTCTGTTCAGCCCGTAGCTTAAAGCATGGCCGCGTTAGGGTCATTTTTCTGGTTTTCGCCCGGATTCTCGAGAGTCAAGCGTATGCGGGCAACAATGAGCCGGAAGGCGCGGTGCAGGTCTTCTTTTGGGTCCTTCCCCGGTTTGGTGGACACTTTAAATATAGCCGCGATAGCGGGCCCGAAACCCGGGGGCGACTCGCCGAGCGATCCCGCTATCAACCGCTGGTCAAATCCGGATTCAGCGTATAGGTCCCCACGATCCGTGCCTCCGCCAGCACATGCTTCTCGATCGCCTGCTTGACGTCACTACCCGTGAATGCCCCGCCCACCGGACAGCGCTCAAGATCCGTCGCATACAGAATGAAATGATAGTGATGCATGATTTCATCATTCCACGGCGGGCACGGTCCGTCATAACCGAAATAGTCGCCCTGCATGTCCGGATCGCCGGCCAAAAAGCCGGTGTAGTCATTGATGCCCTGGCGTGAGCCGGTGGGGCCATCCGGTGCGCCTTTGCCGCCTATGGTGACGCCATCGGAGCAGGCGCCTTCGGCGATCGATGTTTCCGTGGGCACGATATCGGTCATGACCCAGTGACAGAAATCCACACGCGGCACGTTAGCGGAGACCGTGCGGTCTTCCTGGTTGACGTCGTCTGCAACGTCGGGCACGTCCGGGTCGATGCACATCAGGACCAGGGATTTGGTGCCTTCGGGTACGTCGCTCCACGCAAGCGACGGATTGCGATTCTGTCCCAGCGCCATGTGTGATTTGGGATCCGGTATGCCGAATACGTAGCTTTCCGGGATGGTCTGATCGTTGTCGAAACTGCTGGATGTGATTTGCATCGGCTTCTCCCTTTTGTTCGGCCCGCAATCTATTCGTTACCGGCGCTGGCCAAGATTTATGCAGTAATACGGAGATAGCGTCAATTCGGAGAAATGCGTAGCACCAATGCCTGCGCATGGCGGCAAGCGGACATTCCCGATTCTGCGGTCGATACGGGTTGTGCTAGTGGTGGCAAAGGCGTAAGCAGTTATTTATGAGTCTGGTGTCAGAACTCAGGCGCCGCAATGTACTCCGCATGGCGGTGCTGTATGTCATAGCTGCCTGGTTAGTTATCCAGGTGGTCGATGTGATGATGTCCGTGGTCGGATTGCCGGCCTGGGCTGGCCGCGTCACATTTGCTGTACTCGCCATCGGTTTTCCGATCGCCCTGATTTTCTCCTGGTTCTATGAGATTACGCCCGAGGGCATCAGTCTGGAGAAAGACGTTGATCGGTCAGAGTCCCTAACCCGCGTCACCGGCCGACGGCTGGACTTCATCGTCATATCGCTGTTGTGTGCGGGACTCATCGTGTTTGCTTACGACAAATGGTGGATAAGTGGGCCGCCAGAGCAATCCATTGCGGTCTTACCGTTTAAGAACATGAGTGGCGATCCTGAGCAGGAGTATTTTTCCGATGGCATTTCCGAAGAGCTGCTGAATGTGCTGGCGCAGATGAAGCCGCTGAAAGTGATCGCCAGCACCTCATCGTTTTCGTTCAAGGGCCAGAATGTCGACATCGCCACGGTGGCAGAAAAGCTAAACGTGCGCCATGTGCTGGAGGGCAGCGTGCGCCGCTCGGGTAACCGGGTGCGCATCACAGCGCAGTTGATTGATGCTGCAGACAGCACCCATGTGTGGTCGCAGATTTATGACCGTGAGCTCGACGATATCTTCGCCGTGCAGGAGGACATCGCTGCAGCTATCAGCGATGGGCTGAAGGTGAAACTCGCGCTGGTCGCGGGCGAGGCAGTGCTGCCCACTGTTATTAGAGCGGCCAATAGCGATGCTTATGATGCCTATCTACGAGGACGGGAGTTGATTCGCCTCCGTGGCCAGGAAAATCTGCAGCAGGCGGTTCACCACCTCGAGCGTGCCCTGCGTCTGGACGAAAGTTTTGCGCCAGCGCATGCGCAACTGGCTATTGCCACTACCCTGCTGTCGAACACGCCGGGATCTTACGGCACATTGACCCTGGAGGAAGCAAGGCGAACAGCCATTTCGCACCTGGACCGCGCTCAGGCGCTTGAACCCGACCTTGCCGAGGCACATGCGGGCCGGGCGTTGCTCGCACTACGTGGCGATCCGGAGTCCGCGATCGAACATGCCCGAAAAGCACTGACATCGAACCCGAGCTACGTTGATGCCATGAACTGGTTGTCCATTGCACTCACGACGCTCGGCCGTTACGAGGAGTCGGATGCAATCGTCAAGCAAATCCTGGTGATCGACCCGCTGACCATTGTCGGTCGTCTCAACTACGTCTGGAGGCTGAGTGATACCGGACGGATCGAAGAGGCCCACGAGGTCGCCGATCAGTTACTCGCGCAAAGCCGGCCGAGGGGGTATGCGGCGCACGCCCGCACGTCGCTCGTGTACGAGGGCAAGATTGCTGAGGGCCTGTCCTGGGCCCTTAAGTTGGGCGGTGGCAACGGTTTAATAGTGTTCGCATTCAATCTTGTTGGTGAATTCGATGAGGCTCGGCGCATCAACCCCCTTCAGTCTCACTGGGTCGACCTCTCCGAAGGGCGTTGGGACGAAGCCATCCGGGCAACGCAAAGAGATCTGCAGATGGACCCGGATAACCAAGGAGTTATTGAGCCTGCAGCAATTGCTCTCTCTCTCGCAGGCCGCTTTGATGAGGCGCTGCCGTTATTTGAGCGCTTGCTTGATTTTGTACCTGACGGCCGACCTATTTATGAGCCACATGCTCTTGACCTGACGCTGTGGCTGGCACTGGCCCGCAGGAAAACGGGCGATGAGGCTGGTGCGCAAGCTGCCGCGGAGATTGCCAGGCAGGAGCTTGCTGCACGTCGCGCGGCCGGAAGAAAAAGTCAGCAACTATACCGGGCAGAAGCCATGATCGCTGCGTTCGAGCATGATCCGGACCGCGTGATCGCCGCGCTGAAATCAGCCATGCAAGGTGGACTACGGGGCCGGTGGTTCTTTGACGATCCTATCTTTGAAGACTTACAAGATGAGCCGCGTTTTGTCGCGCTTCGACAGGAATTGGACGCAATACTTGCTGCAGAGCACGAAAAAGTATTGCAGCTGATCTGCTTCAATAATCCCGTACCTGACGACTGGCAACCCTTGCCGGAGACCTGCGACGGGGTAATCGAGCAAAGCAGACTTTAGCCACCGGGATGGTGAAAAGGTGTCAGATTGATAGCCAGAAGGCTGCCGCTATCGTTCCATAAACGAGCTCGATACCTAGAATGTCAGTTTCAGGTTGACAAAGTAAGTCCGTCCCATGGTATCGAACAAGCTCGGAAACGTGTTACCGGAATTGAACGCTGTCGAACTGGTGGTGTTGCCGAGGATTGGTGGATCTTCGTCCATGATATTAGCTACCAGGAGCGAGATTCGACCAAAATCCCTGTAAGCGAAGCCGAACGTCAAATCGAGGTAGTTTTGCGCGTCAACACTTCGAAAGTCTGGATATAAGATCGGGGCTTGACTCGGCTCGACGTCCATGCCGCCGATATGGCGCCATAACAATGACGCATCCAGGTTGTCACGGAACCAGCTGACGCGAAGAGTATGGCGGTATTCCGGGACCGGGTCGCAGAACCAGCCGTAGAACCCAGCACAATCAACTACCGGCGACGCCCGTGTTGTCTGGAATTCGTTAGTCAGGTACTGGTGCGCGGTAAGCGCCACTGCAAACTCGCCGATATTACCCGTGTCGAAACCGGTGTTTACCACCAGATCGATACCCTCCGCCTCATACGCTAAAAGGTTCCGGATGTGCAATGGCACGCCGGTCCCGGTCTCGCCAAATGCGCCGCCGACTCTGACGATGCCGCTGCAAGTCACCGGATCTTCAAGAACATAACAGAGATCGAGCGCTTCCTGCCCGCTCGGCTCACCGATGTAACCGTCGATCGTGATGTCATAGTAATCGATCGAGATGGTTGTAGCGGTCAGGAAATCGAACTCCGGTTCCCAGACGAACCCTAACGTGGTTGTGCTCGCCTCCTCCTCTTGTGGTAAGGCGTTCGGGTTCGAGCCATAAAATCCAGGAATCCAGCCTTCTTCAATATCCGGCACCGTGCCGACCTGGCTCGGCAGCATACCCGTGCCCGAATTGACACACAGGTCGAACAGTTCGCTGCCCGGGGCCGGCGGGTTCGGATTGCCGATCGAGCACGGATCAAAGTCGGCCAAGTCTCCTCCGTACGTGACCGGGTTGAATAACTCGCCAACATTCGGCACGCGTACGGCTTGCTGCTCCATGGCCCGCAAGCGGAAGCCCGGAACGATCTCCCAGCTGATGCCCGCCTTCCACGAATCGGTGCTGCCCTGCACATCGTAATCCGAGCTGCGATATCCGAGTTCGATGCTCAGGTTTTCGAATGCAGTTCTGCCCTGGACGAGCGGCAGGATTGCTTCAACGAACCACTCGTCGGAGCTATATGCGCCGTTTATCGGGAGAGCGTTGCCGCCGGCACCGCCCTGACAGCTGAATGGCACCAGTTTCATACACTCGTCCGGATTCGAACTCGCCGTCAGGTCACTGTGTTCGACCCCGAAGGCAACGGAAAGACCATCATCCGCCGACGGTAGTGACAACCGCTCGATAGTGCCATCGATTGATGCGTGATAAATCGTCTGTGTGGCTATATCCAGGATATTGGCAACCGCGATGAAGAATCCATCGAGGCGCTGCTGTTCGGTGATCGATCCGACCGGTCCGAATATGTTGATCGGCGTACAGGGAAATTCTGTCAGGACTCCCTGCGGCGTGATGCACTGGTCCGGATCGACCGTATTGATGCCTGTCTGAAGGTTGGTCAGGTTGGTAAAGCCATAGCGAGCATTCGTGATATCGGATTCCCCGCGCTGGTAGGATACGTCGTAGTTCCAGCCCTCCATGGCCCCGGGCAGGCTACCGCGAACACCCAACACATACTGGGAATAGTCTGTGTCATATATTCCCGAGCGTACGCCGAGTCCGAGCGTACGACGACGGGCGGTTGATGTGAATGAGTCGGAGTTGTCGAATACGCCGTCGCCGTCCAGATCCTGAATACCGACCGCAGAAAAGCCCAATGGGTCAGCAGCCAGCGCAGCCTGCAAACCGGCTATCGATTTCAGGTCATCCTCCGTGGGATTCGGCAAGGCCAGCAAATCATTTAGAACTTGAGTATTGGTGGTCACCCACTCCACCGCTCCTGCATTCAAATCATTGACAATTGTTGTGCGCGTTGCGTCGGTAAAGAATGGGTTCATGACTGGAATCGTGAACGGATTTCCGAAGGTGCCCGACGGGGCTATCTGGAAAGCCGATTCGTTAGCCGAGAATGAGGCCCGGGCATAGAACTCGACATGATCGTTAAAGTCGTATGAAGCGACCGTCGTCGCCTGCCAGCGTTCCTGCGGTGTTTGATAGTAATTGAACGGATTGAAATTGAATCGCGCACACCGAGTATCTGCTCCAAGACCGGTGAACGGGGCAATGCTCATGTCGTCGCGAAACTGGTAGCTGCTGCCACTGCGAAGATCGAGTGTCGCCGGGATCGAGGTGGTTGATCCCACTCGCGTCGAATGCGCGGTCGTGAAAGACGTGTTGCCCGAGCAGTCCGGCGTTGGTTCGGCTGGCGGCGCTCCCAATCCGGCACCCGTAAATGACGAAACGCCGAATAATCCAAATTGTCTTTCGGAGAGCAGAACCGCGCCTCGGCTGGTGTGGCCACCGCCGAATACGATGTGGCCGCGATCGTCGTCAAAAGCCACGCCAAACAACGCATTTATGTAGGTGGTGTCTTCACCACCGCCATTGGTCGCCTGACCTGAGTCGGTATCCGAGTAGCCAAGGTCAATCTCAAAGCCCTCGAAGTCATCGCGCAGTATGAAGTTTATTGCGCCGGACATCGCATCCGATCCATAGACCGCTGATGCGCCCCCGGTTACAACGTCGACGCGCTCGAGCATATTGACGGGAATGACATCGGTCGAAACAATGCCCCTTGCGTTGTAAGGCGCCAGCCGCTTGCCGTCGATCAAAATCAGCGAACGTCCTTCTCCAAGGCCTCGCAAGTTGATTGTCGCCTGTCCCCATGTCCCGTTGTTCACGTTTTCGCCGTCGCCCGGAATGGTGATGGGCAAGTCGCGAAAAACGCGTTCAATGTTTGGCTGTTGCTTCAGGCCGATCTCTTCCTGGCCCAAGGTCATAACCGGACTTGCCGCTATGACATTTGGGTTTTTGATGCGAGTGCCGGTAACGAAGATCTCTTCGATAACCTCATCGAGATCGTCGGTTTCTCTTTCAGAATAGGTAACCTGGGCCTGGGCGGGCACGGCGATAGACAAGATAAGGATTGCCGGCAAAAGAAAAAAGCATCCAAGCTGGGCGGATACGGCAGTTGCACCACCGCCTCGAACGCGATTTGAATTGAGCGTCATCTTCATCCCCTGGTAAGCCATACGCCGGGAAACGTCTCGGCTTTAGGGGCGCTCTTCAGCCTGCTATTGCAGCGGCGAGTGTGTGAGAATTACAAGGGTTTAAGGCACGTAGCCTGAAGACTCACCCCACCACATTCCCTTATATTCGCATTCAAAACCGTGTGCTATACGTGTTTTCCGAGAGCTACATCATGCAGCTCCGACTTTAGATCCAGTCTAGTGATTCTGCTTTCGACCGGAAACGGGCATTCACTTCACCCGCGACCGATCCTCATTTGCGCTTCTTCTTGAGCTGGACTATACGTGTCCGTATGGGATTGGTGTCAGAACTCAGGCGGCGCAATGTGCTGCGCATGGTGGTGCTTTATCTGGTAGCTGCCTGGCTGATCATGCAAGTGGTCGAGGTGATGATGTCCGTGGTCGGATTGCCGGCCTGGGCTGGACGCACCGTTTTTGTTTTGCTCGCCGTCGGCTTTCCGATTGCCCTGATCTTCTCCTGGTTTTATGAGATTACACCGGAGGGCATCAGTCTCGAGAAAGACGTTGATCCGCAAGAATCGATAACACGCGTCACCGGCCGACGGTTGGACTTCATCGTCATTTCGCTGTTATGTGCCGCCGTTATTCTGTTTGCTTACGACAAGTGGTGGATAGGCCCACCACCGGAAAAATCCATAGCGGTCTTGGCGTTCGAGAACATGAGTGACGATCCGGAGCAGGAGTATTTCTCCGACGGCATTTCCGAAGAACTGCTGAACCTGCTGGCGCAGATCCCTGAGCTGCGAGTGATCTCACGTTCCTCGTCGTTTTCCTTCAAGGGCAAGGACATTGCACTCCCCACGGTGGCGAAGCAATTGAACGTCGCGCATGTGCTGGAAGGATCGGTACGCAAGATGGGTAACCGGGTACGCATCACGGCGCAGCTTATCGAGGCGAGCTCCGACTCGCACCTGTGGTCGCAGACTTATGACCGTGAACTTGACGATATCTTCGCCGTGCAGGACGAAATTGCCGCAGCTATCAGTGAGGCGCTCAAAATGAAACTCGCGCTGGTCGCAGGCGAGGCGGTGCAGCCCACTGCAATCAGGGCTGCCAATACCGATGCATATGACGCCTATCTCCGGGGGCGCGAGTTGATATATCTCCGTGGCCGGCAGAATTTGCAGGAGGCGGTTCGCCACCTCGAGCGTTCCCTGCGTCTCGACGAAATGTTTGCGCCGGCCCATGCGCAACTGGCTATCGCCACGCTCCTTTATAAGGCGCCCACGTGGGAGGAGGCAAAGCGAAAGGCCATTCGGCACCTGGACCGTGCTCAGGAACTCGAACCCGACCTTGCCGAAGCACATGCAGGGCAGGCGTTGCTTACACTGAGTAGCGATCCGCAGTCCGCGATCGAACATGCCCGAAAAGCGCTGGCATCGAACCCGAACTACGGCGATGCAATGCTCTGGATGTACCTGCCGCTTGCTAATTTGGGCCGCTACGAGGAGGCGTTTGCAACCCTCAAGCAGGTGCTGGTGACAGATCCGCTGTCTGTTGCCGGTCGTATCAACTACGCCTTCTGGCTGGGCGCGATCGGGCGGTTCGAAGAGGCTCACGAAATGGCCGATCAATTGCTCGTGCAAAGACCAGCGTCTGCGTATATAGCGCATGCTGAGACGTCGTTCATTTGGGAGGGCAAAATTGCTGAGGGCTTGTCTTGGGCCCTCAGGTCGCAGGCCGCGGAAACTAGGCACTACACCGCCGGATTTCTAGTGGGGGTGTTAATCATAATTGGAGAATACGAAGAGGCACGGCGCGTCGATGTTGATCTGGCTTATGTGGTCGATGTCTTCGAAGGGCGATTCGAAGAAGCAATCCAGGCGACGCAAAGAAATATGCAACTGAATCCGGAAAATGAAAGAGCTATCGCCGTGGCCGCTAATGTTTTGTACGATGCAGGCCGCATTCATGAGGCGCTGCCGCTATTTGAGCGCTTGCGTGACTTCGTGCCCGAAGGACGACCCATTAATCATTTAGTCGAGATGGACATCAGCGGTTCGCGAATGACGATGCGGTTGGCACTGGCCCTCAGGCAAGCGGGCGACGAGGATACTGCGCAGGCTGTCGTACAACTGGTCAAGCAGGACCATGCCGCATCGAGTCGCGTTGGAAGAAATCAATTTCAGCCTCGGAAAGAAGCGATGATCGCTGCGTTCGAGAACGATGCGGACGCAGTGATCGTCGCTCTGAAATCAGCCATACAACTTGGGTTACGGAATCCCCAGTTCTTCGACGATATTATTTTTGAAGACTTGTGGGACGAGCCACGTTTTGTCGCACTTCGAGGGGAATTAGATGCAATACTCATCGATGAGCACGACAAAGTATTGCAGCTGATTTGCTTCAATAATCCGACGCCTGATAACTGGCAACCCTTGCCGCAGACCTGTGAAGGGGTAGAGGAGCAACGCAGGCTTTGAGTGCCTGAATGGTCCTTTCTGCGGTCGATACGGGTTGTGCTAGTAGTGGTAACGGCGTAAGTACTTAATCATGAGGTTGGTGTCAGAACTCAGGCGCCGCAATGTGCTGCGCATGGCGGTGCTGTATGTCGTAGCTGCCTGGCTGATCGTGCAGGTGGCCGACGCACTGATCGACCTCGCCAAGCTGCCGGATTGGATCGGCACAACCATTCTCGCACTGCTTGCCGTCGGTTTCCCGATCGCCCTGATCTTCTCCTGGTTTTATGAGTTAACCCCTGAGGGCATCAGCCTCGAGAAAGATGTTGATCCGCAAGAATCGATAACCCACGTCACCGGTCGACGCCTGGACTTCATTGTCATTTCGCTGTTGTGTGCGGGACTCATTCTGTTTGCTTACGACAAATGGTGGATAGGCCCACCACCGGAGAAGTCCATTGCGGTGTTACCGTTTCAGAACATGAGTGCCGATCCGGAGCAGGAATTTTTCTCCGATGGTCTCTCCGATACGCTGATCCATGTCCTGGCCCAGGTGAGCGACCTTAAGGTGACGGCGAAGACCTCATCCTTTTACTTCAAGGGCAAGAACATCGATGTCAGCGAAATCGCCCGGCAGTTGGAGGTAGGCACCATCCTGGAGGGAAGTGTGCAAAGAGCCGGCAACCGGGTTCGGGTGATTGCCCAGTTGATAAATGCGGGAGAAGGCACTCACCTGTGGTCGAAAAGCTTCGACCGTGATCTCGAGGACATTTTCGCGGTTCAGGACGAAATCGCCCAGGAAGTGGTGGAAGCACTCAAGGTCACGCTACTCGATACCGAGAAAGAACGCCTGGCGCAACGTTACCAACCCACTCTGGAGGCCTACGAGCAGCTGATCCTGGGGCGGCATGAAATGGCCAAACGTACCGCCGGCAGCCTGGCCGCCGCGGAACAGTACTTCAAGCAGGCCATCGAGTTGGACCCCGACTATGCGCTTCCTTATGTCGGTCTGGCGCATACCTATAATCTTCAAGTGCTCTTCGGCGGCCTGGTGTTTGAAGAGTCATTGCAACGCCGACAACCGCTGGTCGAAAAGGCCCTGGAGCTGGATCCGCTTAGCGGCGAGGCCCATACGGCGAAGGCTGCTCTCCATCAAATGCAGCAAGCAAAAACAGGAGAGGAAGATCACGACGTCATAGAGGAAGAGTATCTCAAGGCCATCAAGCTGAATCCCAACTACGCCACGGCCCATCAATGGTACGGCATCCTGCTCGACGACCAGGGCAGGTTCGAGGAAGCGCTGGTGCAGATCCGTTTGGCGGCTAAGCTGGACCCGATGTCGCCAATCATCCAGAGTAATGCTGCCGGTATAACATGGGACACCGGACGTGCGGAAGAAGCATTGACGCTGAATCGGCGCAATATCGAGCGAAATCCCGAGTTTCCGAATAACTACGCACAGATGGCCGGGTTTCAGATCCGACTTGGTCATTTGGGCGAAGCACAGCGGTGGATCCAGGAAGCGCGGCGGCGAAACCCGGATAACGCCTATACCTGGAGGAGAGAGTGTCTCGGCTTCCTCAACCTTGGCGATGTGCTGTCCGCGGACGATTGCGCCAGGCAACTCGGCGAAGCCCATCCGGAAAAGACCATTTCGCGTGGTCCGGGGTTGGCGCTTCACTTTTACCGGGGCGAGTGGGATGCGGCCTTAGCGATACTGGAGTACCTATCAGAGCGTGTGCCCGGATTTCTACCCTTCGATCAGGCGCTGGCGGACCTGATCGCCGGGCAGGGTGACGTGGAACGCGCCCGGCGCCTGATGGCCGATACGTTTCCGGGGTTCCTCGAAGACGGATTGGAGCTTGCAGTCACTGATCTAGAATCGGCGTTGGTGTTCGCCGCGATCCTCCACGCCAACGGCGAAACGCAGCAGCGGGATGCCCTGCTACTGGCCCTGGAAGAACGAATCGCCACCATGCACCGGACCCGCGGCGTCGGCTACGGCATCCTCGACGTGTATATCCACGCAATTTGGGGTAATCGCGACCAGGCCATTGCCGGTCTGCGCGAAGCGATCGACGTAGGCTGGAGGATTTCCTGCTGTTATCCCCATGATGCCAGCTGGTGGATGCTCCACCAAGACTGGAAACTGGCTAATCTACACCAGGATCCGGAGTTCATCGCGATGGTGAATGAGTTGGAAGCAGACATCCGCAGGCAACACCAGTGGTACGAGGACCACAAGGACGACCCGCTTTTCTGATTAGCCCCCGAGCGGCAGTCACCGTCAGCTGAACGACCGGCTGAGATCGCAACCCAAAGCAGACGTTCTCAATTCTGCGGTCGTTACGGATTGTGCATGCCTCATTAACGGCGTAAGCACCCTTTATATGGGGCTGGTGTCAGAACTCAGGCGTCGCAACGTCATCAGGGTAGCGATTGCTTATGCAGTCGCGGCTTGGCTGTTGATCGAGATCACAGCCACGACCTTTCCTATTCTGAAGCTTCCCGATTGGTCGGTGACCCTAGTGACAGTCCTCGTGCTGATCGGGTTTCCCCTGGCGTTGATTTTTGCCTGGGCCTATGAACTCACACCGGAAGGTCTGAAAAAAGAAAAGGATGTCGATCGCTCGGAGTCCATCACTCATATTACCGGGCGCAAACTGGATTTCATGATCATCGGCATGCTGGTCGTGGCGCTGGGTTATTTCGCCTATGACAAGTTCGTCCTCGATCCGTCGCGGGATGCTGAACTGGTGCAGACCACTACCGAAGCCGTAACGGAGCGGGCGGCCGAGACCGGCACCGCAGAGACGGCTGATAAATCCATCGCCGTGCTGGCCTTCGCAGATTTGAGCCCTGAAGGGGATCAGGAGTATTTCTCCGATGGCATATCCGAAGAACTGCTGAATGTACTGTCCAAGATACCCGGTCTCCGGGTGGCGGCGCGCTCCTCATCGTTTCAGTTCAAGGGCGAGAACCGGGATATCATCGACATTGGCCAACAGTTGAATACGGCCTTCGTTCTGGAAGGCAGCGTCCGCAAGGCGGGCCCTCAAGTACGCATCACCGCCCAGCTTGTCGACGCCAGCAACGGTTTCCACCTCTGGTCGGAGACCTATGACCGGGAACTCGAGAATATCTTTACGCTGCAGGACGAGATTTCGGCGGCTATTGTCATGACCCTAAGAGAACATCTGGGACTTAAGGTCGAGGTGGCACCCAGCGTGATTGCAACAGCAAATACCGAGGCTCATGAGGCATACCTGCGGGGCCGACATCTGGTGGTCCAACGCACGAAGACCAGCATTGAGGGTGCGGTTCGCGAGTCTGAAAAGGCCATATCGCTCGATCCCGATTATGCGCTTGCCCATTCGGAGTTAGCCATTGCGACCCTATTCCTGGACTTCTATGGCGACCTGACTCTCTCCGACGCCATCGCCAAGGCAGCACCCCATGCCGAGCGGGCGATGGCCCTTGATCCGACCCTGGCCGAGGCTCACGCCGCCACCGGTTTTCTCCTGTTTAAGCAGTGGAATATGGAAGAAGCCCTGACATACTTTGAACAGGCCATCCAGATCAACCCCAACTATGCGATCGTTTATAACTGGATGGGAATCACCTTCGCTGGCCTCGGGCGCTACGAAGAGAATTTTGCCGCGTACGAGGCGGCCTTGCGGCTCGATCCGCTGTCGATTCCGACCAGGTACAACTACATAGGCTGGCTGATTTGCAGGAACCGGCTCGATGACGCCGACCGGGAACTGGAAAAGCTTGCTTCCATCTCGCCGGTCCGTTACGCGAGTATGCGAGGTGAACTGACATCCGTCGGCGGCAAATGGGCCAATGCGGTCCTGGGCAACCTGGATGCCTTGCGGATCGATCCGGACAGGGCAGCTGTGCGATATTTTTTGGCCTCGCAGTTCGCTGCCATCGGTCTTGAGAAAGAGGCGCTCGCCATTTCGGAACACCCGCGGCCCGGTGTGCTGAGTTGGTTGGGCAGACGCAGCGATGCGGTTGGGACTGCGGAGGCACGCCTTGTCGAGGACCCGAATAATCTCGACGCCCGCCGCGATCGGGGGCTGGCCTTGGCCAGCGCCGGTGATTACGCTCAAGCCCGGCCCATCCTGGAGGAGATGTGGCAACGGAGCGGTGGACGGATCACGATCTTGGGTCGGTTTGGAGTTGCCGAAGCAGCAGCATTGATCGCCATGCGCCGTGACGCCGGTGAAGAAGCCGAGATCGGGGAACTGGTGGTGGCGTTAAGGGACAATGTGCGCCGTTATCGCGAGGCCGGGATGGTTAGGGCCCGTCTTCTTTATACCCTAAGCGTTGACTACGAAGACGGCCTTGCCGCCTATCTTGCCGGCGAGCGCGAGAATGGCTTGGCGCTGATTGCCAAAGCGGCGGAAGACGGGTTTTTCATCGCGCCCAGTGAAGCTTATCTGCAAGTGTTATATGACGATCCGGGTTTTGCCCCCATCCGCGCTGGGCAACAGGCACGGCAGACCCGCGAGCGCGAAAGGGTCCTCGCCATCGTCTGTACCGATAATCCATACGCGACCGTGTGGCAACCCGAAGAAGGGACTTGCGAGCAGTTTGCTGCGGCGGGCGGGAACTGACTTATTACAATGTCTGTTTTGGCTGCAGCAAACATAGGTGCCCTACTACCGATCCGCTATGCAGCTACTATAATTAGGTCACTGGCAACACCGGTGCAGCCGAACCCGCCTAAAGATGGTGACGGATTGTCATGGCTTCGCAAAAACCGTAATACGCAGACCATCAGAATTTGATTCCGGAGCAACCATGTCATTTAAACGCATTGTGACTAATACGCTGGCCCGGGCGGGCGTTTCCATCAACGGTGAAAAGCCGTGGGACATCCAGGTGCTTCGGGACCGGTTCTATCGGCGCGCTGCGCGCGGAGCGCTCGGCCTGGGCGAATCCTACATCGACCGTGACTGGGATGTTGCATCCCTTGATGGTCTGTTTGGGCGTATCATCGCTGCCGGTTTGCGAAACAGTCAGATTTCCAAAGTGAATCGCACGCTATTGGCATTGCGTGCGCAACTTTCCAATTTGCAGAGCATGAAGCGCGCCACTGCAGTGGCGGAGGAACACTACGACCTTGATTATCGGATGTACGAGCAGTTCCTGGGTCCGTACAACCAATATACGTGTTGCTTTTTTGACGGCACCGAGGACCTCGAGCAGGCCGAAATCAATAAGCTTGAGATCACTTGTGAGAAGCTGGAGTTGCAGGCTACCGACCGTGTTCTGGACATCGGTTGTGGCTGGGGTGGCTTCGCCAAGTACGCGGCGAGCACCCGTGGCTGTCAGGTGACCGGAGTCACCCTGTCTAAAGAGCAGACCGAGTACGCGCGAAAATATACTTCAGGGTTACCGGTCGACATCGTTTTATGTGATTACCGGGAACTGCCAGAAAGATTCGATAAGCGATTCGACAAAATCCTGATCTGCGGCATGATCGAACATGTCGGATATAAGAATTACGCCACGTTGATGGACGTTGTTTATCAGATGCTTGAGGATGACGGTCTGTTCCTGCTGCATACGATCGGCAATAGCGAAGAAACGTCGGTTGTCAACCCGTGGATAGAAAAACATATATTCCGAAATTCCATGGCACCTTCGATGTTGCAGCTGGCACGATCGATCCATGGACTGTTCGTTGTCCACGACTGGGAAAATTACGGCCACTACTATTCGAAGACGCTGAGTGCCTGGCAAAGTAACTTTGAGCGCAATTGGGAGACCATCAAAGCACTGAAATCGGAACGGCTATTTGACGAAAAATTCCGGCGGATGTGGAACTACTATCTGCTCTCCTGCAAAGCGGCGTTCGATGTCGAGGACTTGCTCTTATGGCAGATCGTCATGTCCAAGATGGGCATGCGCGATTCAGTTTACGAGCGCGTCAATTTGCATGCCTGACCGCGCTAAGGTTGATAGATACCATCCCATTTCCTTGTCGTCTGCCAGACGTTCCCTCCGAAGGGGCTTGTAAGGGTAATTCCGAATGGCGCGCCACGACAGGAAGGCGCATATGAATGATCGGCTGACCGGGAGTTAGGATATGAGCACAATCAATGCACTGATGGAGACACACCACCGAGCGATCATTTTCTCGCTGGCTTTTATCGTGATTTTCTTTGCAGCGTCCTGCACGTTTCACGACATCAT
>Ga0255053_10000954_pt1 | contig 15869 bp, 19 predicted proteins | sample JV7_2_22_MG_FD_188635 | JGI IMG/M metagenome (GOLD analysis project Ga0255053, IMG submission 188635) | Seawater microbial communities from Jervis Inlet, British Columbia, Canada - JV7_2_22 | ecosystem: Environmental > Aquatic > Marine > Inlet | place: Canada: British Columbia | collected...
TGAACGCTCACGAAGCGGCAATGATTCAAGCAGCCGCGCGACCTCGGCCGGATGGAGGCTGTGAATCATCAAGCGAGCGGAACGCATGCCACCGCTGTCGAGCTGTTCGCGCAACAGTTGCAGGCTGGCCTGAGTGTGCTCTCTCGTTTCCATGGTTCCGCCTCGGAAAGGTAGCCGGAGTTTACCGATCTTCAGGCGAATGCGCACGGAGGGGCGCGCAGCTTGGGCGGGCTCCTACTGTTTGCTCAGAGGATGGGAGCCCAGCTCGTTATGGCGCGTCAGGACGGGGTCATGCGATTCGCGCAGGGCGTTTGCGAGCTTTTCCGTCATGTATACCGAGCGATGCTGGCCGCCTGTGCAGCCGATCGCGACAGTCAGATAGCCTCGGTGCACGTCGTTGTATTCTGGTATCCAGCGCTGCAGAAATGCGAGGACGTCCTCGTACATAGCGATAAAGCCGGCCTGGGCATTCAGAAAATCGGTGACTTCCTGGTCGCGCCCGGTCAAACCACGAAGTTCAAGCGTCCAGTAAGGATTGGGCAAACAGCGTAAATCAAACACAAAATCCGCGTCGGACGGAATGCCATTCTTGAACCCGAATGACTCAATTAGTACCGACAGCTGACCCGTATGGCGCCGATCAATTCTCTCTCGAATAACATCACCCAGTTCGTAGATGCTGGTTCGCGACGTATCGATGATCAGATCAGCTGCATTGAGGACGATCGAAAGTACTTTGCGTTCATTCTCGATCGCGCCGCGTAATGCAGTTCCAGGCTCTGCAAGCGGGTGTCGTCGGCGAGTTTCGCTGTAGCGCTTGAGTAACACATCGTCACTGGACTGGAGAAAAAGCAACTCTGTCTCAATTCCCTGCTGGCGAAGTTCCTGTATCAGTTGCGGGAGCGCTTCCAGATTTTCGTGCTGATTGCGCGCGTCAACGCCAACGGCAAGCAGTCGCGTCGACTCGTCTACTCCCGAAGTGACTTCGTCGACAACCGACTTCAATAGAGCCGCCGGCATATTGTCAACGCAGTAGTAGCCCAGGTCTTCAAGCACGTGAAGAGCAATGGACTTTCCAGAGCCGGACAGACCGCTGACGATTATCAGGCGCATAACGTTTTATACAGCTCGATACTTGTTGTGGCCTCACGCAATTGCACACGTAATTCTTTATCACCAAGAAACTCAGCGATGTCGCAGATATTTGCCTGATCTTCGTCCTTAACCTCAGCAGGCACCATGAGGCCCAGGATCAGGTCAACGGCCTCGCCATCGGGTGAATCGAACTCGACTGCTTCGCTGAGTTTGATTAACGCACCGACACCAGTGTCGAGTCCTTCGACTCGACAATGTGGAAATGCGACACCTTGATCGAGGCTCGTGCATCCAAGGCGTTCGCGCTCAATCAGGCCTGCAAATATATCTTCGCTGGCAATCTCGGGTCGGGAACGGACGAGCAGTTCACTCAGTATTTCAAGGCAATGCTTCTTGCTGCGCGCATGGGCATTGCACAAGACACTGTCGGGCTTGATGATTTCTTCGAGCAACATTTTGATTGAACGATATGCGAGGGCAGAAGACCCGTGCGGCCGTTAAGCCGCACGGGTCGAAAGTGGGATCAGTATCTGATTTTGTGTGCTTCTCTGGCGTGGTGGTCGACCAGCTTTTCTTTGTATTTTCTTACCCGTCGTTCCAGCTTGTCTATAAGGCCATCGATAGCGGCGTACATGTCTTCTTCGGTATTGTCTGCATAGATAGTTCCACCATTCACATTAACAGTGGCCTCAGCTTTGTGCCGGAGTTTTTCGACAGTGAGGATACAACTTACATCAGACACTAGATCAAAATGACGCTCGATCTTTTCAATTTTTGACTCGACGTAACCTCTGAGGGAATCGGTTACCTCGATGTGATGGCCTGAAACATTCAATTGCATACTTTTCTCCCATGCTTATCGTGTTGTATGCGCTCGGTCTTACCGTCCCCCGCGAAGATAAAAACAGGGCGGATACATTTATGACGGGTTCAGATTACTAGTAGCGCCGACCTCCTTCTGTAGGGTGAGATACGTATGTTCGTTTCTCTCATTTCGACATGACACATCTACGTCGGGCGTTTCCTGCGCTCGCTCGACGATGCGATGTTCATGGACTCACGGTACTTTGCAACGGTCCGTCTCGCAACTGAAATACCGTCTTCGGCCAGCATATTTGCGATTTTGCTGTCGCTCAACGGCTTTGCCGGGTTCTCGGCACCAATCAATTTGCGAATCTTGGCGCGTACCGATGTGGATGACTGATCCTCCCCACCCACTGACGATAGGTGAGAAGAGAAGAAGTACTTGAATTCGAATACTCCACGAGGTGTGTGCATGTACTTGTTCGTCGTGACACGGGAGATCGTGGACTCATGCATGCCGATCTCTTCGGCCACGTCTCTGAGCACCATGGGCTTCATCGATTCGTCGCCATGCTCCAAAAACTCTGTTTGCCGGGAGACGATGCAGGTTGCCACTTTCATTAGCGTCTCATTTCGAATTTCGAGACTGCGAATTAACCATCGTGCTTCCTGCAATTGTGAGCGAAGAACGGAGTGATCACCGCTGCCGCGCAGCAGCCTTGCGTATTGCTGATTGACAGAAAGTCGGGGAATGCCGGTCGGGCTGATTTCGACCTGCCATCGGTTGTCGACCTTGCGCACAAACACATCCGGAATCACATATTCGGCGGCAGATGGGCTGACGGCGAGGCCGGGTTTGGGATTGCAGCTCTTGACGAGGGCCAGCGCGTCATGCAAACCCTCTTCGGAGGTACGCAAGCTGCGCCGCAATTCGCCGTAGTCGCGACTCGCAACCAAATCAAGATGGTCGTTGGCAAGATCGATGGCCAGGGAAAGTCCGGGCGTCGAACTATCGAGTTGCCTGAGTTGCAGAATGATGCATTCGGATATAGAGCGGGCGGCAATGCCGATGGGATCGAGACGCTGCACTTTTTCGAGCGTCTCGACGACTTCGTCGAAGGTGAAATCAGATGCCGTGTCGAGGCCTGCTGCTATTTCAGCGAGATCGTCGCCCAGGTAGCCGTCATCATTGATCGAATCGATGATGGCCTCGCCAATGACGGCCTGGCGAGGCGTGAAATGTTCCATTTCCAGCTGCCATAGCAAATGTTCTCGCAGAGTCTGTCCTGATTCATCAGCGAACTCGGTGATTGGTCGGCCTTCGCCGTTCCAGCCCCCGTCCTGAATACGTTCAGCTGAGCGTTCTTGCCAGGTATCTTCAGCCTGAATGGTCTCGACTTCCGCTGTCGTCTCGGCGTTGGTTTGAGGAACGTCCGGTAAGTCCTCCATCTCGAGCATGATGTTTTCTTCGAGGGCTTCTTGAATCTGCGCGTTCAAATCCAGAACAGGTAGCTGCAACAGTCGGATCGCCTGCTGCAACTGCGGCGTCATCGTCAGCGTTTGTCCGAGTTTTAACTGCAGTGACGGTTTTAGCATTGCCTCGATTGTGCGACGGCGTTGTGCGCCGGCCCGTTAGTATGTTTGTAAGCAGTTTGCCTCAGAGTTTGAACTCCTGTCCGAGATACACTTCTCGAACGTGGTGATTCTCCAAAATCTCTTTTGGCGAGCCCGAAGCGATCAAACTGCCATCACTCAGTATATAGGCTCTACCGCAAATTCCGAGGGTTTCTCGCACATTATGATCTGTTATCAGGACGCCAATGTCGCGTTCGCATAAGTGCTTGATTATGCGCTGAATATCAAGCACAGAAATTGGGTCGACGCCGGCGAATGGCTCGTCCAATAATACAAAAAACGGATTTGCGGCCAGAGCCCGGGCGATCTCGACACGCCGGCGTTCACCACCTGAGAGGCTGATGCCAAGGCTGGATCGGACATGCCCGACATGCAACTCGTCAAGCAGAGTCTCGAGTTCCTCTTCGCGACCGGCCTGGTCCAGGTCATCACGGATTTCCAGAATGGCGAGAATATTTTGCTCGACAGTTAGCTTGCGAAAAATTGACGCCTCTTGCGGCAGGTATCCGAGACCAAGTCTCGCGCGTCGATGCATGGGTTGTGCGGTCAGGTCCTGACCGTCAAGCAGTATCGTGCCACTGTCTGCTGAGATCAGGCCGACAATCATGTAAAACGCTGTTGTTTTGCCAGCACCGTTCGGACCGAGCAAGCCGACGACTTCGCCGCTCTTGATTTCCAAAGACAGGTTCTTGACTACTTTGCGAAGTTTGAAGCTCTTGGAGATCTCCTGAGCACTGAGAATGCTCATGGTGTCTCGGTTTCCGCGGCGGCGCTTTCGTCAAGCACGGCATCCGCATCATCCGTCGTCGCAGCAGCCTCGGGGATGACCGTGATCTTTACTCTATCCTCACCATCAGCAGAAGACTGCGCGTTGATACGCTGTTCCTTGATGTTGTATACGAGGAAACTCGACGAGATCTGATTGCCTTGTTCGGTGATTATCGCCTCGTCCGAGAATTCAACGACACCGGCGACCAGGTCGTACCGCAAATTGCCGGCTTGTGCGTGGGTAATTTCGTCACTCTCGGGCCGTCGTAAATCGAACGTTGCGGGAGATCCTTTGATCGTCGCAATTCGTAGCTGTGTATCGGTGAAACTCAGCTCCGCGGACTCGCATTCGATGTGTCCTGCGTCAACATCGATGATGACATTGCCGTTGAAATGCCAAACGCTGTCTTTGAAATCGAGCTTGCTTGCGCGGCCGATATCGGCCTCAATGTTCGTGGTTCCTTGCGACAGTCGTAATCCACGAAACAACAACATCGAGCTCTTGCCGTCATAGTCCGTCGAGTCGGCATCCAGTGAAATTGGCAGCCTGAGATCATCGCCCTGTGCGAGCGCAAGGGCCGGTAGCAATAACAGCACGGCGAGACTACGCGCAATCATCGAATTTACTACCGCCGTCACGGGGCGAACTTTCCGCTGACATTCGATTTTAATTTCACCTGGTTTTCCTTGAGCGATGCTAGCATGCCCGTGGCAGTCAGGCTGCGTGGACCGATCCGAATCTGTACCCGTTCATCGGTTTCGGCCACATAATTTTCCGGATCGATTTCAAGGTATTGGGTGCGTATCTCCGTGTCATTACCGGAAAATCCCTCACGACTGACTGCCCGAACATGGCCACGCAAGAGTACACGCTGATCATTCTCGTGGATCGTTGCTGAGTCGGCATGGACAGTCCAGGGCACTCCGCTTTGTGGTGAGTAATTCAGGTGCACATCACTAAACGAGACACGACCATCTTGTTGCTCGGCGCTTTCTGCCTGTATCTCATACAACAGCGCGCCGTCAGATCCGGTGCCTAAAATTCGCGCCGACCGGAGATAGTAACCGCGGTGAGTTGCGTCGACCTGAGATGCATTTGTATCGTTGCTTTGATCCTGTCTCGTTAGATACCAACTCGCCATGGCTCCGGCAGTAAGTACGGCCAATGCAATGATATTGCGCGGGCTGATCATTAGCCCGACCCGTTCTGAGCAGCCAGAATCAGTTCGCAGATCTCCCGTACAGCACCAAAGCCGCCTTTGGCCTGGGTCGTATGCTCACATTGGTCGCGAACGGCGGTCACCGCATTGGCGACAGCAATGGGAAAACCGACCTTGCCAAGGAGCGGCAGGTCCGGAACATCGTCACCGACATACGCACACTCTGCCGCGACAATGCCGAGTCTTGCAGTCAATTCATCGAACGCCGCGACCTTGTCCTTGCAGCCCTGAATTACATTTGAGACGCCGAGATCGGCCATGCGCCGGTCAACTGCGTGAGACTGCCGGCCGCTGATCACGGCGACTTCGATCCCGGCGTCGAGCAATTGGCGGATGCCGCAACCATCCTGCGTATGGAACGCCTTGGACTCGATCCCGTCATCCGACAAATAGAAGCGACCGTCGGTAAATACGCCATCAACGTCGAACGCGATCAGGCGTAGCCTGGACAGCGCTCTTGTCTCGGGTTTGGCGCTCACATGATTCCCGCGCGAAATAGATCATGAACGTTCAAAGCACCAAGCAGGTGATTCTCGTCGTCCGCGACGAGCAGTGATGTGATCTTGTTTTCTTCCATAAGATGCACAGTCTCGGCGGCGAGTACATCGCTCGATGTTGTCTTGCACCTCTCGTGCATGATTTCGCTCATCTTCGTCTTCTGGACGTCTACTTCGGCATCGAGCGCCCGGCGCAAGTCACCGTCGGTAAAAATGCCGAGAATCCGATTTTGTTCGTCGACGATTGCCGTCATACCGAGACCCTTTTGAGTCATCTCCATCAGGCCATCTTTCAGGAGAACATCGGCGGTGACTCGCGGGATAGCGTCATCAGTGCGCATAACATCTGCGACTCGCAACAGAAGTCGCTTACCAAGGCTGCCGCTCGGGTGAGACATCGCAAAGTCTTCCGCCGTGAATCCGCGAATCTTCAGGAGTGCGACGGCCAACGCATCGCCCATCGCAAGCGTAGCAGTCGTGCTGGCTGTTGGCGCGAGGTTCAACGGACATGCTTCTTCGCTCACGCTAACATCAAGATGTACATCCGCTGCTCTGGCCAGCGTTGATTTCGGATTGCCGGTCAGTGACAAGAGCTTCGCACCCATGCGTTTGACCAACGGCAGGATGGTTACGATTTCATCTGTTTCTCCGGAATAGGATACGGCGAGCAATACGTCCTGCCCCGTGATCATCCCGAGGTCTCCGTGACTGGCTTCGCCCGGATGCACAAAAAAGGCCGGGCTGCCGGTGCTCGCCAGCGTCGCTGCAATCTTGCTGCTGATGTGGCCGGATTTCCCCATCCCGGTGACGACAATACGACCTGGCGTGTCCAGACACAGCTGGCAGGCGGCCACAAAATTTTCGTCAAGTCTCGCGCGCAGGGACTCCACCGCGCGGGACTCGATTTCGAGTACCTCCGCGGCCAGGGAGACTAATTGGTCAGATGTCAGCTCGAGCGACATTTACGGCCCCGGTCCTGGATCATTAGTACATTCTAACGTTTTGCAGGACTACGTAGGTATCGTAAGCAATAAAAGCGATCAACAGGGCGGCGCCCTCGATTCTCGATAACTCGCTCTTGCCATCGTAATCGTAGGTCATTGCAAACAGAACAAGAGTGAAGGCGACCATTACAAATATGTGCAGGGACAGTACCGATGGCGCCAAGGCCGACGGCGCAATCGTCGCCGCAACGCCAATGACCGCGAGTAGATTGAAGATATTTGAGCCGACAATATTGCCGATCGCGAGTCCATACTCTCCTTTCAGCGCGCTGACCATGGAAACCGCGAGTTCAGGCAGGCTAGTGCCGAAAGCGACCAGCAGAATGCCAATGACAACTTCGCTGACGCCAAGGTATCGGGCGATCCAAATCGAGGCGTCAACCAGCAGATACGCACCAACAAGCAGGGTAACAAGGCCGATCAGCAGCCAGATGATGGCCATTCGTGTGGTGACGTCCCGAGGAATTTCGGCCTCATATTCCGCCTTTATGGGATCGCCCGGTGCGGATCGCATACCCAGGCGCGCGAGCCAGATCATGACGATTACCAGCCCCGTTAACATAACGATCCCGTCGATGCGGCTCAGATAGGAATCGAGAAACAGAGACACTGTCAGAAGGGAAACCGCGAGCAGTGCGGGCATTTCACGCCGTAAGGTGGCCGAACGAAGTTCGATTGGCCTGATAATTGCGACGCAGCCGAGCACCAGGCCGATATTAACGATGTTTGAGCCGATGGCATTGCCAAATGCCAGCCCGGGCTCGCCGCGCAATGACGCCACCACTGAAACAAGAATCTCGGGGGCCGAGGTCGCAAACGCGACAACCGTCAGGCCGATCAACAGCGGCGCAATACCCATATTGCGCGCCGTAGCGGCAGCGCCATGGACAAACCGGTCAGCACCCCAGATCAGGAGCACAAAGCCGGCAACGACTTCGAAGATATTGCCTAGCATAAATATTCGGTGTGGTGAGCACTCTAGGGCCGGCTATCATACACAATCAAGGCGGTGCATTGGGAAGCCCTGTGCTTTCCCGGTACACTGCGCGCCCCGGGGCTTAAGGTAACATTTGACCATCATGGACCCAGTCGAGATAGGCGGCCTGATCGAGGCCGGATTTGGTGACGCTACCGTCAAGGTTTTCGGTGACGGTAATGGACATTTCGAGGCGCTTGTTGTCGCCGGGGAATTTGAGGGCAAACGCCTTTTGGCTCGGCATCAACTCGTGTATCAATGTCTTGGCGCGTTGGTTGGCAACGAGATTCACGCTTTGTCCATCAAGGCATTTACCCCGGATGAGTGGCAGTCGCAGACTAATGGTTAGAACTCTTGGATAAATTACTAATTGAAGGTGGTACCCGGCTGTCGGGCAAGGTAGCTATGTCGGGCGCGAAAAACGCCGCATTGCCCATACTCGCAGGTACGCTTCTCGCAACCGAGCCGGTACTGGTTCGCAACGTGCCGCATCTGAAAGACGTAACGACGACGATTTCCCTGCTGCAATTGATGGGTGTGCAAGTCACAGTCGACGAGCAACTCAATATAGAGGTTGACGCCAGAGACGTCAGTCGGCGCGAAGCGCCATATGAGCTCGTAAAAACAATGCGTGCGTCGATACTCGTGCTCGGGCCGCTGGTCGCACGTTTCGGAGAAGCGGATGTATCTCTGCCAGGTGGCTGCGCGATCGGGGCCCGACCGGTCAACTTGCACGTTGCTGGCTTGCAGGCGATGGGTGCCGACGTTTCGGTCGAAAACGGCTTTATCAAAGCGCGCGCGGATCGTCTCGAAGGAGCCCATATCGTCTTTGACACAGTGACGGTGACAGGCACCGAAAATTTGTTGATGGCGGCTGTGCTGGCAGATGGCGAGACCGTCCTTGAAAATGCAGCGCGCGAGCCTGAAGTGACGGATCTCGCAAATTTCCTGATCGGCATGGGCGCGATTATCGAAGGGGCGGGCACCGGCACAATTACAGTACAGGGTGTCGAGAAGCTCGGTGGCACAGACTACTCGGTGTTGCCTGACAGGATCGAGACCGGAACCTACCTGGTTGCCGCAGCGGTCACCGGCGGCCACATTAAAGTCGTCAATACGGCACCTGAGACTCTGGAGGCCGTATTAATAAAGTTATCCGAGGCCGGAGCGCAAATCACCACCGGTGAAACCTGGATCGAGATCGATATGAAGGGCAAGCGGCCGCGCTCGGTCGACGTTCGAACAGCCCCGTATCCGGCGTTCCCGACCGACATGCAGGCACAGTTTTGCGCGTTGAATGCCGTTGCGGACGGTATTGGGACAATCACCGAGACTGTATTCGAGAATCGCTTTCAGCACGTGCTTGAGTTACAGCGGATGGGAGCTGAAATACAGCTCGAAGGCAACACAGCGATATGTACCGGTGTCGAGCAGCTCACTGCAGCACCTGTCATGGCTACAGACCTGCGCGCATCAGCCAGTCTCGTACTTGCCGCTCTTGCCGGCGAAGGCGACACGCTCGTCGATCGCATTTACCACATTGATCGTGGCTACGAGCGCATTGAGGAAAAACTGCGCCAGCTCGGGGCGACGATTCGGCGCGTACCGTCCTAGTCTGGTGCAGTGGAGCGTTCGGTCGCGACTACCGTCGTTCGGAACCGCTGCCCGTCACGTATACCGATCAGATCGAGTTCGTCTCCAGGACTCACACGAGCGACCAGCAACTGTGCCTGGCGCCGCGAAAATATCGCTTCGCCGTTGATATCTATGATGACATCGCCTTGCCGAAGATCTGCCACCGCCGCCGGGCTGCCGTCAAATACAGAATTCAACAGGATGCCAACGTCGCCTTCGATGCCCATCACGGCTCGTTCGGCGCTCGTTAAATCGTCAGGGTTGAGCCCGATCCAGCCACGAATGACCCGTCCGTGCTGCTTGATCTCGGCAACTACACCGCGAACGAGATCGACCGGAATCGCGAAACCAATACCCTCGGTTCCTGAATCCTGCGCGAGAACTGCCGAATTGATGCCGACGAGTTCGCCGGCGACGTTGATCAGCGCACCACCCGAGTTGCCGGCGTTAATCGCCGCATCGGTCTGAATGAAGTTCGCAAACGTTGCCAATTTCCAAATGGTGCGTCCGGTCCCGCTGACGATGCCTTGTGTCACAGTCTTTGTAAGGTTGTAGGGATTGCCGATAGCCAGCACGACATCGCCGATCCGCAGTTGCGCGGAATTGCCAAGGGTGATCGCAGGCAGGGTTCCGAGATTCACTTTGAGCAGGGCGAGATCACTCTCGGCATCGACGCCGACGAGTTCCGCAATTGTCGGCGGGCCAACTGACAAATCCACCTCGATCTCGGCTGCTTCCGCTACGACATGGTAGTTGGTGACAATATAACCCTCGGGATCAATAACAACGCCCGAGCCGAAGCTCTTTTGGACGCGAAATCGTGTTCGCTCGCCAGGCGAGGAGCTTGCTTCAACAAGACGCTTCGTCGTAACGCTGGCTACGGCAGGCGCACTGATATCTACAGCGTCTGCATAGCCGGCCACTGCAGCGCTGCCGCCCGCATCGATCACTGGCATCAAATCGGGCCGGATGAGCACGACCAGAAACGCGACCGCCAGTCCGACGACGATCGATTGCAGGACGAACAGCAACGCTGATTTCAAACTGGTCAAACTAAATTCCTTTGAGAATCAACACGAAAGGGCACCTGGCTAGCCAACTTTGATTCGCCGCGTGTATAATGCGCGCGAGTTTCGCACCAAGACCTGAACGATACGTCATCCTGACGCCAAATCGGGCCTGCTGCAAATCTACCTTTATCGATACAAAGCAAGAAAGCCGCGCTGACGAAGAGGCCTCATAACAAACCTTTTTTCAGCCGTGCGCATGGGAGTGCCTGATGAACGAGGACGACGTTGATCGCATTGATCGCAACAGACGTCATTTTCTAACCGTAGCAACCGCAGTGACCGGTGCGGTCGGTGTCGGATTTGTTGCGGTTCCGTTTTTGTCTTCACTAAAGCCGAGTGCGCGCGCGCAGGCGCTGGGAGCACCGGTCGAAGTACCTATCGGCTCCTTGGAGCCGGGCGAAATGGTGCGTGTGCTGTGGCGTGGCAGGCTGGTTTTTGTTTTGCGCCGCAGCGAAGAAATGCTGGCGCGCCTGCCAGAGAATCTCGATCAACTTGACGATCCGAATTCCGAGGTTATCGAGCAGCAACCTGACTATTCGGCGAATGACACACGATCGGTCAAGCCGGAATACCTGGTCGTCGAGGGTTCCTGCACTCACCTGGGATGTGCGCCACTTGAAGATTTCCAAGTGCGGCCTGCCGAGAATTGGGGTGGTGGCTTTTTCTGCCCCTGTCACGGTTCCAAGTTCGACCTCGCAGGACGCGTCTACAAAGGTGTCCCGGCGCCGACAAACTTGCGGGTACCGCCGCACCGATTCGTCAGGGATGACCTGATTCTCATCGGTCAGGATACGGGAGCAGCGTAATGGCGAGAATCGAGGCAGAGGTCGGTAAACCTCAGGGCGGATTCATGAAGTGGATTGATGATCGTTTTCCGTTTACGGAGACCTTGAAATATCATGCCACCGAGTACTACGCCTCAAAGAATTTCAATTGGTGGTACATATTCGGTGTGCTGGCATTTGTGGTGTTGGCGATCCAGTTGATCACAGGCGTCTTTCTGACGATGAACTACAAGCCTGCCGCGGTTGATGCATTCGCCTCCGTCGAGTACATCATGCGCGACGTCGAATGGGGATGGCTTATTCGCTACATGCACTCCACAGGCGCATCGTTCTTTTTCATCGTTGTCTACCTGCACATGTTTCGTGCGATGTTGTACGGCTCCTACAAAAAGCCGCGAGAGCTGATCTGGGTCATCGGTATGCTGATCTTCTTCGTGCTGATGGGCGCAGGTTTTTCTGGTTACCTGTTACCGTGGGGTCAGATGTCCTACTGGGGTGCGCAGGTCATCATCTCGCTGTTTGGCGCCATACCCGGCATAGGGGAGAGCCTCGTAGAGATCATCCGCGGCGACTACTCGATCTCTGACATTACACTTAACCGGTTCTTCGCATTGCACGTGATCGTGTTGCCGTTGTCACTGATCGGCCTGGTTTTTGTGCACATCGTCGCGCTGCACCAGGTCGGATCGAACAACCCGGATGGCATTGAGATCAAGGATCACAAGGGACCGGATGGTGTGCCACTCGACGGCATCGCATTTCATCCATATCACACGAGCAAAGACCTCGTCGGGATTATCGTATTCTTGATGATCTTCTCGTCGGTCGTGTTCTTCGCTCCTGATTTGGGCGGCTACTTTCTAGAGCATGCGAACTTTGAACCAGCCAATTTGACAGCGACACCAGAGCATATCGCGCCTGTCTGGTATTTCACGCCGTTCTACGCGATCTTGCGGGCCGTACCGGACAAGCTCTGGGGAGCCGTCCTGATGGCGGCTGCGGTGCTGCTGTTTGTATTCCTGCCGTGGCTGGATCGTGCCCGAGTCAAGTCGATCCGTTATCGTGGCTGGATCTACAAATCCGCGTTAGCCACTTTCGTCGTGAGCTTCTTGGTGCTGGGTTGGCTCGGGACTCAGCCGGCAGGAGGTCTTTACCTGCGGGCAGCCCAGTTCTTCTCGGTCCTCTACTTCGCATTTTTCCTGTTGATGCCGTACTACACGACAATCGATAAGACGAAGCCCGTGCCGGACAGGGTGGTCTACCATGATTAAGTCAAAGATTGCTGGCAAGCTCGTTGCCATCATTGCATTGCTTGTAACGGCCGAGAGCTTTGCGGCCAGTGGTGGTGTTGCATTAGCGCCCGCGGAGATCGACCCGGGCAATATTTCATCCTTGCAGCGTGGTGCACGCAACTTCATGAACTACTGTTCCGGGTGTCATTCGGCACAGTACGTGCGCTTCAATACGATAGGTAAATACCTCGAGCTGTCAGACGAGCAACTCGTGGAAAACCTGATGTTCAACGCCGAGAAGACGTACGAAACGATAAATGCGTCGATGTCCGCTGAGGATGCGGCTCGTTGGTACGGAACTGCGCCACCGGACATGTCCCTGATGGCGCGAGCCAAGGGCGCGGACTACGTCTACAATTTTCTAAAGGGATTTTACCTCGATCCTGAAAGCCCGACTGGCGTTGACAACCTGGTCCTCGCGGGCACGAGCATGCCGCACGTGTTGTGGAAATTGCAGGGGTATCAGAATGCTAGTTTTTCGGAGCATACTGTTGCTGGTGTCACATCGTATGAGTTCGAAGGTTTCGAACCAGTCACGACAGGCATGCTGGATGCAGAGGACTATGATGAGTTCGTTCGCGACACTGTCAACTTCCTCGCATACATCGCCGAGCCAATTCGTTCCGAGCGTCGCAAACTCGGTGTCTGGGTGCTGATGTTCCTCGTTGTCTTCTGGATCGTCGCATCAATGCTCAAAAAACAAATCTGGAAGGACGTCAGCTGATGGCTTTGATCGCCAATAGACGCTCCGTAATGACCCTGTTTTCGAGGCCGACTGACATTCATAGTCATCGTACTCGCCTGGTCCTTGCTGAGAAGAACATCAATATCGAAATCTCGAGCGTGATGGGCAGTGAATTGCCCGAAGATCTTATGGATCTGAATCCGTATCACTCGGTCCCGACCCTGGTTGACCGTGATCTGACCTTGTATGACTCACGTGTCATCATCGAATACCTCGACGAGCGCTTTCCGCATCCGCCGCTCATGCCCGTCGACCCGGTTATGCGCGCACAGTTCCGTTTGGCGCTGTTCCGCATCGAAACGGATTGGTATTCGATTGCCGAAGAGGCGGAAGCAAGCGGCGACGGCAAATTGAGCAGCAAGTCGCGCAAACTTTTGAAAGAGAGCATCCTGCAAAGCACCGAGCTCTTTGGCGCGAAACCGTATTTCCTGAGCGAAGAGTTTTCACTTGTCGATGCGACGATTGCGCCAATCTTGTGGCGTTTGCCCGTGTACGGCATCGAACTGGGCAGTCAGGCTGGCGCGATCGAGGATTATATGAAGCGGGTGTTTGTGCGGCGGTCGTTCCTGCAAGGTCTGACCGAACTAGAGCAGGAAATGCGATTGTAACGACGAAGTTATGTCACCTTTCCTGAAATAAACGGAAACGGTGGTAAGCTTGGTGGCGTGAAAACGATTGCGGGCACCGAGCAAATTGACTAACCCAAGTCGATCCAAAAGACCGTACCTGATTCGTGCAATGCACGAATGGATGGGCGATAACGGACACACTCCTCACGTCGTAGTCGACGCGTCCGTGGATGGTGTCACCGTGCCTCGCGAGCACGTCAAGGACAGCAAGATTATTTTAAATATCAGCGAAACGGCTGCGCACAATCTGAAGTTGACCAATGATGCTGTCAGTTTTCGTGCTCGTTTCTCCGGCGTGCCTTTCGATGTCTGGGTGCCAATGAAGTCTGTCCTTGGAATCTATGCTCGCGAAACAGGGCAGGGCATGATTTTCTCGCACGACTCGGACGCGGGTGAGCAAAAGGTTCGTGACGAGGATGTCGAACCAACACGCAGCCGTCCGCACCTCAAAGTCGTTAAGTAAGAATCCGTTCCAACGGACGATAGCCACACAGGCGCGGCCTCGGGTATACGCGCTCACTTAACTTCGCTCGCCGTCCCTGGCTCGCTCAGATCGTTCTCCGCTTGCTTTGGCGTCCTGCGTCGCGACGCTGCGCACGACGTTCGCGCGCATATTATCCCCGGATGGGGACACACCGATTCCGAGCCTCTGCGAAGTCCGAAGGGCCTGCGGGCGAATTCGCCGCACAGGACCGAGGCCGGCATATTTCTTTCCGGCATGGCTCACTTCGTTCCGCTTTACTGCCGGAAAGAAACATCCCGCCCTCGGCCTCTATTGGGATGGTAGGGCCTGCGGGCGTGGGGGCTTCCGAATCCGAAGTAAAGCGCAGCGCAGCGAGCCATGAGGATGCGGAAGCCCCCGGGTTCGCTGGCCGTGTGAGTCGATCGCCTGCTGAAGTGCGATCTTACAGTCGCGAATTCTCCGGGCGGAATGCGTCCTTGATCCATTCAATGGTCTTATTGCCACGATCGTCGGCATCGATTGCGATGACGTCGAAGCGCACCACACTATTTGCATACTGTGGTCGCTTTGCCAGGAAAAAAGCAGCCGTGCGAATGAGCTTTCGTTGCTTGTAGATATCGACTGTCTGACCGGCGCGTGAGAATCGATTGCTTGTGCGGTAACGTACTTCGACGAAGACGAGGCAGTCCTCGTCGCGCATGATCAGATCGATTTCACCCAGGCGGCAACTGAAGTTCCGGGCGACTGAAATCAGACCCTCACGCTTCAGATATTGCCCGGCGAGCCTCTCGGCGTCACGACCTACAGTTCGCGAGTCTCGTCGTACCACGATTCGTCATCAGCGGCATCGGGCAGCAACAGCTCGGGATCATCACTGATGTCCTGAATCGGTCCACCGACGTTTTCGAGTTCAGGCAGAGCGACGGGCTCGCCATTTTGGAACTGTGCCCAGGCCAGGTGACGACGCACACGGCCGTCATGATCCAGGTACAGCTTGCCGGTCGCGCCGTCGATTTCCTGCATTTGGTCAGTTCGCGCTGCGAACAATGCGGCGATCAGTTGGTACGCGTCATAGCCCATTGCATGCAGTCGGCCAAGGCGGCGTTCTTCAGGCCAATGTTCGTTATACAGAGGTGGCAGACTCTCTATCCAACTCTGAGGCGCAACGATCCACGGTGTGTCCGCGAACATGATGCCATTCAAGTCCGAATTGGAGCGGCCATCCATCGCATTGATTGATGATGTCGAATA
>Ga0255053_10000955_pt1 | contig 15869 bp, 14 predicted proteins | sample JV7_2_22_MG_FD_188635 | JGI IMG/M metagenome (GOLD analysis project Ga0255053, IMG submission 188635) | Seawater microbial communities from Jervis Inlet, British Columbia, Canada - JV7_2_22 | ecosystem: Environmental > Aquatic > Marine > Inlet | place: Canada: British Columbia | collected...
CCAGAGGCCGGCGCCTTCGATCGGCAGAATCACTTGTTCGACGGCGTCACCGTCCATGACGAAATAAACAGGTGCTTGCTCACCCGATGCGAGTTCGGTCGTGCTTTCTTTTATCGATGAGTACTGTGACGCAATGTCGGCGCCTGGCTCGTACAGCCCCGCGACGTCGAGAATGATGCGTTGCCGGTATTCCTCTTCGTTCTTCAACTGTCGCGGTTTAAGCAGGATTGCGGCGCTGGCAACGAGTACCGAGCACACGAGGCTGACGCCGATAGCGACGATCAGCGTGTTGCTGATACTGTCACGCGATCGCTTCGGAGTCGTGGTTGCGTCGTCAGACATTGCGGCGAACCCTCCGTTTCATATTTGCGTGAACGACAAAGTAGTCGATCATCGGTGCGAAGACATTGCCGAACAGGATTGCGAGCATGATGCCTTCAGGAAATGCCGGATTTATAACCCGGATGACAAACGTCATGAAGCCGATCAATAGCCCGTATATCCATCGTCCTGTGTCGGTCTGGCAGGCAGACACCGGATCGGTAGCCATGAACACGGCACCGAAGGCGAAACCGCCGATTACGATATGCCAGTGCCAGGGCATGTCCATCATCGGGTTGCTGCTGTCAATGAAGCCGACGAGCAAAACGGGAATGATCAGGCCTGCAAATACACCAACCATGATGCGCCACGAAGCGATGCCGGAATACACCAGCACGACGGCGCCAAGCAAGCATGCAGCGGCCGAAGTTTCACCGAACGAACCCTGCATCTGGCCGAGGAATGCCTGTCCCCAGGTAAGCCCGCTTGCGACGACCCCGGAGATTCCTTCGATCGCGCTGATACCCAGAGCCGTGGCCCCACTAAACCCGTCCACTGAAGTCCATACCGCATCCCCGGAAATTTGTGCCGGGTACGCGAAATAGAGGAACGCACGACCTGTGAGCGCGGGATTGAGAACGTTTTTGCCGGTACCGCCAAAAACTTCCTTGCCGATGACGACACCGAAGCTGATGCCGATAGCAACCTGCCAAAGCGGAATCGTAGCGGGCAGGATCAAGGCGTACAGCAGCGATGTGACGAAGAAGCCCTCGTTTATCTCGTGATTGCGAACGCCGGAGAACAGGACCTCCCAAAAGCCACCGGCCGCCATCGTGACGGCGTAGATTGGCAGGAAGTACAGCGTGCCCAACAGGAAATTGTCATACAGGCTGCCGGCGTCGTGCCCGGCGCCCAACAAACTCAATACTGCTTCGCGCCACCCCGGCATCGCATCGATGCCCAGCGCCATAATGGCGGCGTTGGCTTGGAATCCGGTGTTCCATATACCGACAAGCGCGCACGGCGTGGCCGCGAATACCACCATGATCATGACGCGCTTGAGATCTATCGCATCGCGAACGTGTGGTGAGCCGCGCGTTACGTCCGGAGGTGAATAGAATAGTGTATCCACCATCTCGTACATCGCGTGAAAGCGCTCGAAGCGACCGCCTTGAACAAACAGTGGCTCGACGTTATCGAGCATCTTGCGAAGTTTCTTCATCAGCCGCCTGCCTCGATTTCGTCGAGCGCTGTGCGCAGATGCGGCCCGTAGTTGTATTTGCCGTTGCAGACGAACGAACACAGCGCCAGGTCTTCTTCGTCAAGCTCCAGGCAGCCAAGTTGTTGTGCGCTCTCGGTATCTCTGACCAGCAGCGCCTTGAGCAGCACAGTGGGCAGGATATCGAGCGGCATGATGCGCTCGAAACTGCCTGTCGACACCATTGCGCGCGGGCTGCCGTTCTGCGAACTCGTCATCGCATAGTCGCCTTTGTGCGTAACGACGGAGGCAAACGCTCGCAGCGTCGAGTACTTGTGTCTGCCCGGCCGCATGAAAGATAGAAATTCCCGTGGGCTGCCTTCCTGAATCACACTGATCTGATTGTGATAGGCGCCGAGCCAGCCCAGCATGCCCGAGGCTCGATGACCGGATAGTACTGAGCCCGAAATTACACGGGCGTTGCCGCTGTGCAGTTCCCCGTCGAGAATGTCAGCGGTGCTGGCGCCCCTGCGGGTCCGCAACAGACGCGGGTTCCTGACCATCGGACCGCCAAGCGCGATAATCCGTTCCGTCGGCAATCGGCCGCTCAAAAACAGCCTGCCGATGGCCATCGTGTTTTGATAGCCGATGTGCCAGACAGTCTTCTTGACGCTGACCGGGTCGAGGAAATGAATGTGTGTACCAACCAGTCCTGCCGGATGTGGGCCGGCGAATTCAGCGTGTCGATATTGCTCGCCTTCGGGGACCGGGATATCAGCACCTGCCTTGGTGCAGATGTACGTTGGTCCTTCGGTAAGTCGCGATACCAGGCGAATGCCGGTAAGAAAGGCCTCGGCATCCTCGGCAATGACCAGCGCCGGATCGACGGCAAGCGGGTTGGTGTTGATCGCTGTAATGAAAATCGAATTCGGCGTCGAATCGGGCGCCGGAATCCTGCCGAAAGGGCGACTGCGCAGCGTGGTCCAGAGGCCTGACTCCGCCAGCGTCTTGCGGATCGTTTCGGCATCGATGTTGTCGATCTCACCGGGGTCAAAGGCGCGCCAGGATTCTGCATCATCGCCATCGAGCTCAATCGCGACAGAATTCAGTACACGACGCTCGCCACGGTTAATGGCCGATACGGTGCCGCAACCGGGCGCCGTGTAGCGAACCTCGGGATTTCGCTTGTCCGTGAAGAGGTGCTGGCCAAGTTTGACGCGGTCGCCTTCGGCAACGGCCATTTTTGGCTTGAGTCCCGGGGTATCCCAGCCAACCAAAGCGACACTGCTGACATCACTGCCATTCGCGATGACCGGATCGGGTTTGCCGCTGATCGGGACGTCAAGTCCCTTCTTTATCGTTATTCGCATAGGGTGCTGTCGATTTTATGCAGCTGGCCACCAGTGCAGATACAACATGCAGGCGCATAGCCACAGTGAACCAATTGTATGAATCGCGAGCGTACCCTCAATTGCGCTCGTCATACTATTTCGGTCTTCCACACCTTTTCGGATGGCGATACCGCCGCGAATGGCCAACATCAACAGTGCAATTGGCACCAGGGGCGTCAATAAAGGCAGCGAGCCGGCGTAGGCCAACCAGCCCGTTATCGCCGCAGCCGCAACATGCAAGACGACATAGAGAATCGCGGTGCCCGTCAGGCCCAGTCTGACCGGTAGCGTGCGTTTTCCCGTCGCGCCGTCGGCTATGACATCGGGCACCTCGTTTATCAGAAGAATCGCCGCGACCCAGGCGCTGACAGGCAGAGAGAACAGCAGCAAAGAGGTGTCGAGCGTGGCACCCTGCAACCATGCGGCGCCGGCCACCGGCACTACACCGAACCCGATAGCAACGGCAGTTTCTCCGATACCGAGATAACTCAGGCGTGCCGGACCAAGCGAATACAGAATGCTGAGTGCGACACCGACGAGGCCGAAATACAGGATCATCGGGCCTTTCAGTGCGAGCAGCACCAGGCCAGCTATGGCAGCCACGGCGAGCAGGCTGATGCCGAGTCGTGCCATCTCTCTCGCGCTCATGATGCCGATTTGAATAAACCGCGAGCCGCCGGTGTAGGGGTAAATACGGTCTTTATTTTGTCGATCGGTGCCGCCGGAGTCGTCACCAACGTCATTCAGGACATTGCTGGCGGCGTGCACGCATACCGTGGCCAGCAACGCCAACGCGAAGACCAGAAACGCAAAATTGTCGCTTGTTTGCACTCCCCAGGCTGTGCCGACCAAAACAGGCAATGCAGAGGCCGGGAAAAACTTGGGGCGGGTGGCGTGAAATAGTCGCCTGGCTGTCTGTGCAAAGGAATCGCCCGCGAATTGTTGTGCGGACGGTTCGACGATTTCAACGGAATCTGGTGGCATTACTTGCTCCATGGCGCCGTCAGCCACAATACTGTGGCCGACTTGCGCTTGCTCTTTGTGTTTATACCGAAATCGGCAGGGATTGTAATCCAGTGGATACTACGGACTGTATTGCGTCAAGGGAACTCATGCAGTGGCGGCCTGCAGTGAAGGTCGTGCCCACTTGTGGATAAGCGCCGCGGCATTGCCGGCCGCCCTCGGCATCGAGCGACGGACCGTTTCGCTTGGCGCGTCGCCCCGGCCAAGCTGCTCCGGTTGAATACCGATCAGCGCGTAGCGTTTTGGTAGGTAGCCTTCGAGTCGCGCGATGTCCATGAGATCGGCGAACGCGACCTCGTGCACACTGCAGCGTCCGGACTTCAGAAACTCATCGACCTCGTCATTCTGGAAAACCTTGATGTCGCCTGGTTCTGCACCGATTTGTGCAGCATCAAAAACGATCAGGTTGTCAGCTTCAGCGATATCAGCGGCGAGTGTGAAACTCAGCGTGCCGGCATCGAGGTAAGTGGTGTCGGGAAGATCGTAATGATCTTTGAGGTAGCGCATCGCATGTACGCCAGCGCCTTCGTCCGCCAGAAAAGTGTTGCCGACACCCAGTACCAACGTGTTCGTCACCGTTGGCCTCCTTTCTTTGTGTCGGACATGGCGTACCCCTCGACTCACGACAGGTACTTCCGTTAACTCCGTCGTGAGACTGCCCCCAAAAAATAGAGTAGGCGGGTAACTATGCCAACTGAATAAGCGTTATTACGTACAGTAGTTCGTTACAACGTCCGACCATGCTTGAACAGAACTCTTTATATATAGGGCTTCTGGAGGGGCGTTGGTGACCGGGTGGTTCGCGAAACCGGGTCCCGGGTTGATGTTGCCCCGCATTACAAGCCAACGAGCTCCTTGCTACTATGGTATTGGACGTGTTTAGACACCTTCACATAGTTGCATGCTCGCCACGCAGTGGTACGACGTTACTGTCGGAGGTCATGGTGACGTGCTTCAAAGTAGACAAACACTATGATCACGAAGTTCGATTCAATCTCGTATCGGCCGAGGACGGGCAATTGCTTGTCACCAAGCGGCCCAAAGATACGATGTACATGCCAGCCGTTATTGATGACGATCCCGAGATCTACGTAATTTATGTCATGCGTGATCCCCGCGATGTCATTGTCAGTCGTCATGGTAAAGACAAGAGCGTGTACTACTCGAACATTCGTTTGTGGCGCCAGATGCATGCTCACGCGAAACGCATGTATGGCCACGATCGTTTTCTGGAAATTTGCTACGAAGACTTCGTGACAGACCCCGATGCGACGCAGCGGATGATTGCCGAAAAATTCCCGTGGCTCGAAAAGACGCACAACTTCTCCGAGTATCACGAGCACGCGCAGATCTCCGAGAAATCGATCACGGCGATGCATAGCGTTCGTCCGATCGCGCCGACGAGTGTTGGGGTCTGGACGCAACATCCGGGCCGAATCAAAGGGCAGCAGTTGGTTCATGGTTCATTGACGCCAGACCTGATCGAGTGTGGCTATGAATCAACGGCCGACTGGGAGCAGGTGCTCGATTCGGTTGAACCGGACTTTTCCAAAAGTCTCTACCCGGAGAAACTGTACTTCTGGTCCAGGATTTCCCAATATATCAATGCGTTGCGCAAGGTCGCCATGTACCGGCGTATTCGCCGGTCCGCGTAGGACCAGAAATGGAGTTGTGAATGTCCGGATTCAGTGAAAGAGCTGTCAGCCTGTTTTACCGACTTGCGGTATCAGGCGCCTTGCCTGTCTCGTGGTTTCGCGATGTGGACCCGGCGACCGTCGAGAAAGCAAGGAAAACCGGCAAGCTCAAGCTCGAGATCGTCAGCCATTGCTGGCGTTACGGTCACTTTTTGACCTACCAACTCAGCTCGCTCGTCAATCATCGCACTGACAAGTTCGATATCACGATGACGGTATTCCATGTTCCCGAGGACGAGCGGGTCACACGCGTACTCGATTACTTCGGGCGTATGGAAGTTCCGGGCGTGACCTGGAACTGGCAACCGCTGCCGAAGGAAAAACTGTTTCGGCGCAGCATCGGCCGAAACCTCGCAGCAAAGAACACCGAGGCCGACTGGATCTGGTTTACGGACGCGGACATCCTATTTCATGAAGATTGTCTCGATACCCTGGCGGACCTGCTACAGGGAAGGGACGATGGCCTGGTGCATCCGAATATCGGTTTGGGCACATCATTGCTTCCCGAAGACGATGAGATACTCGAAAAAGGTCGCCAGGGCCCGACCTTGCTCGAGATCCCGCTCGATCAGTTCAAGCCCTATGGTGGTCCGCGGGCCAAAGCGACGGGTCCGCATCAGATAACGCACGGCGATATCGCGCGCGCCTGCGGCTATTGTGATGCGATCAGGCATTACCAGACACCGGCCGAACGCTGGATGAAGACTTACGAGGACAGGGCATTTCGCTGGTTGATCGACACGCACGGCACGGCGCTCGAGATTCCGAACGTCTGTCAAATTCGACATATTGTCAAAGGGCGCTACAAAAAAGACTCGTTTCTTACCAAGGTGCGAATATTCATTCGTAAGAGCCAGGACCACTGATCCCCGGTCACCGCGTAGTGGTCTGAGGGGCTATAGGCCCGGTAGCCAAACACCCGACGACATTCTGTCCCCATACGCAATTATGCTTATTGCGAATCATTCGCATTTGCATTACGGTGCTTCAATACCACTGGAAAGGCCACCAGGACACCGTAATGCAGCACCTCCAGTTCATTCGAGCAGCATTCTGTGGCGCCGTTTTTGTCGTTGCTACAGCGGCCCAGGGCCAGGAATCCGGGGGCGGAGATGCGATCGACGCGATCGACACGGTGACCATTATCGGGCGCAGGAGCGATGTCGCCGACGTGCCCGGATCTGCTCATGTAATGGATCAGGATGACCTCACGGTCTTCATTGATACCGACATTCTGCGCGTCCTGCGCTCGGTGCCTGGTGTCTACGTGCAGGAGGAAGAAGGCTTCGGATTGCGGCCGAATATTGGTATTCGGGGTTCCGGCCTCGATCGCAGTGCCCGAATCGCGCTGTTGGAGGATGGCATTCTGATCGCTCCGGCACCCTATGCGGCACCATCCGCCTATTATTTTCCTACGCAACGGCGCATGCATTCGCTCGAAGTACTCAAAGGCCCGGCATCCGTTGTCGTTGGACCGCGCACGACAGGTGGTGCGATTAACATGATTTCTACGCCGATACCGGATCACCTCGGCGGCAAGCTGGATATTCGTGTTGGTGATCACAACATTGCCGATGCATTGCTGAATTTTGGTGACAAGGGTGAACGGGTATCGTGGCTCATCGAGACGGTGCAAAGTCAGAGTAGCGGATTCAAATCGATCGACGGGCCTGTTGCCGGTGACACCGGCTATGAGCTGCAGGACTATGTCGCCAAGCTGCGGATCGATAGTGACCCGACGGCTTCGTTCTACCAGAGCCTGCGTCTGAAGGTCGGCCTCACCGATCAGACATCCGATACGAGTTACCTGGGGCTTACGGACGAAGACTTTGGCGTTGATCCTTTGCGGCGCTACGCCGCCTCAGAGGGCGACGAATTGCTTGCCAAACATAATCAATACCAGTTGAGTTACGTTTTTGATCCCGGTAAGAGCTGGCGCGGGGAGGTCACCGCGTATCGCAACGACTTCGAACGTAACTGGTACAAGCTGCAGGTCGTGAACGGCGCGGGGATGAGCAGCGTGCTCGACGATCCGTTGACATTTGCGACAGAACTCGCCTGGCTTAAAGGCGCCACGAGCCCGGATGATGCAATCACCAAACGCGCCAACAAGCGCAGCTATTACTCGCAAGGCATCCAGGCGAGCCTTGAATGGGATTTCGGTTTCGGTGACACAGAGTTTGCGCTAACGGCAGGTGTTCGCGTTCACGAAGACGAAGAGGATCGTTTTCAACACGAAGACGGGTATCGAATGGAAGATGGCGCGTTGGTTCTGACGACTGCGGCGGCGCCCGGTTCCAGGACGAATCGCGTTTCAAGTGCCGATGCGACATCGTTGTTCGTCGATACGGAAATTCGCAGCGGCAAATGGATTCTGACGCCCGGTGTGCGTTTTGAAGATGTCGACATGCAACGCCTCGACTATTCCACCGCGGATCCGACTCGTAGCCAGGGACCGACACGAGTGCGCGACAATTCGGTATCGGTTGTTATTCCCGGTGTCGGTGCACTGTATCGGCTCAACAGCGACTGGCGACTCCTTGCGGGCGTGCACAAGGGCTTCAATCCTCCCGCACCTGGCAGCTCAGCTGAAGAGGAATCCAGTCTCAACATCGAGGTGGGTACCCGCTACGATAGCGGCAAGCTGAGTTTTGAGGCCATCTATTTCAACAACGATTACGATAATCTTGTCGGCACTTTTACCGAATCTACGGGTGGTGGAGACGTTGGCGAACAGTTCGATGGTGGTGAGGTTGTTGTCAGTGGCCTCGAATTGAGCTCGAGCTACAACTGGGACATCGGCCACATCGATGTGCCGTTGAACCTGAAATACACGTGGACAACAGACGCCAAATTCGAAAGTGCTTTCGATAGCATTTTCGATCCATGGGGCGAGGTCAGTGTTGGCGATGAGCTGCCATACATCCCGGAACATCAGATCCGTGCGGCGGCGGGGCTCATAACCGAGCAGTGGCGCATCAATGTTGCCGCCAGTTACATCGGAAAACTGCGGACGAAGGCCGGCCAGGGTTCGTTCAATGACGCGGAGTCGATCGACGACCGCGTGGTTTGGGATCTCATGGCCGCGTGGCAATTCACGCCCAGACTATCGAGCTATGTGAAAGTCGACAACCTTCTGGACGAAACCTATATTGCCGCCCGACGCCCGGCCGGTGTCAGACCCGGACTTCCGCGCACGGTATACCTTGGATTGACCTATCGTCTGTAGCGCTGCCGCTGCTAACTTTGTTTGAGGAAATTCTTGATCTTTCGCGACAGACTTGCCTTGTTCGCATGCGGAAACGGTCTGTTCGGAATGTCGTGGCCGAGAAACGGACATAGCTTGTTCCAGCCGTCGTCATTGGGCAGGTCGATAACCAGAAGATCGCCCGGCCGGTCCGCGAAATACTCGAGCACTTCTTTGTTGTGCCGTTCGTATCTCGCGACATAGGTCTCCTCATTGCCCTTGGGGCAGCCGGCCTCCTCACCGTAGATCCAGCGCCGCATCGGTGTCTCGGTCGACGCGAAGTCTTTCACCATGCTGTGTATCCATGCCTCGGCAGGCCGGCGCGTCAGAATGAACTTGCTGCCCGGGAAGCGCTGATCCAGTTCTCTGTAGAGTATTGGCCAGGGATTATCCTGAAAGGCATCGTAGCTATCGACCAGGGCATACGCCATCTCGTGAACCTTGTCGGCGATCGCAGGGTCCTTGGTGCCAAATGACCCTGTCACCCGGTAGCCGAGTTTCCTGAGTGCTACTTCAAGACTGGTTGTGCCGGTTTTGTGAGACCCAATACAGAAAACCTTGGCATTCATCATCAGAATTGCGCACCGAATTGTTGCCAGGCTATCGCGCCCCACACGAGAACAACGACCAGAAGGCTGATGAAGACGGCGGCCGAACCCATGTCCTTGGCCCGCCCGGACAGTTCGTGATGCTCTTCACCATGACGATCAACTGCCGCTTCGATAGCCGAATTCAGCAGTTCGACAATCAACACCATCAACAGCGTGCCGATCAGGAGAGCCCGTTCGACAATGCTCTGGCCCAGCCAAAAGGCGACCGGCGACAACACAATCACCAGGACCAACTCCTGACGAAAGGCTGCCTCGTGTCTGATGGCGTGCGCGAGTCCCTGAGCCGAGTAGACGGTCGCGCGCATTATCCTGCGAATGCCCTTATTTCCTGGCTTGCCCATGATTGAGATCGTAGCAGAAAGTTTGCGCTGCAACGTCGCGTCCGGGATATCGTCAGTATCCAGGCAATAAATTCAATTCCTCATGTAAACTTGAGCGCACCTCAAACGTTACACACGATTGACTGTTACAAGCGTAAGTTCATGCAGAGTCTTGCCACACAATCTATGCCCGACCTATCCGAAGTCATTCGACTGCAAGGCGTGCAGCGCCGCTACGAAATGGGGACGACGTTTGTGGATGCGCTCAGTGGCATTGATCTTGTCGTGGAGCGTAACGAATACCTGGCAATCATGGGTGCGTCCGGGTCTGGCAAGTCGACGTTGATGAATATCATCGGCTGCCTGGAAACGGCGACCGGAGGCGAGTTCTGGCTCAACGGCCTGCGAGTTTCCGACATGGGTGATCGTGAACTCGCTCGTGCCAGGAACCGGGAAATTGGTTTCGTATTTCAGACATTCAATCTGCTCCCGCGGGTGTCCGCGCTTGCCAACGTCGAGGTTCCGTTGATTTACGCTGGACTGAAGCGCAAGCAGCGCGCCGAACGTGCGCGACATGCGCTGGGAACCGTCGGGCTGGCGGATCGCATGCTGCACAAGCCGTCGGAAATGTCGGGCGGTCAGCGGCAACGCGTTGCGATAGCCCGGGCGCTCGTAACAAACCCGAGCATCCTGCTTGCGGATGAGCCGACCGGTAATCTCGATTCGACGACCGGCGTCGAGATAATGGGTTTATTCGATGAACTACAGGCTGCGGGCAATACTCTAATTGTTGTAACCCATGAGCAGCACGTTGCCGATCACTCAGATCGTATCGTCCATCTCAGTGATGGTGCGATTGTCAGCGACACAAACACCGGAGCATATTCTTGAAGCGAACCCTACTGTGTACCGTTACGCTGCTTATCGCCGCATGTGCCGAGGAAGCGGCAGTTGGACCAATGTTCGACACGGCCTCAATTACGCGCAATACGATCGAAGTCAGCGTCAGTTCGGCAGGTATCGTTGAACCGCTGGCTACTGTGGAAGTGAAATCCAAAGCATCGGGCGAAGTTCTCGAGCTGTTTGTCGAGACCGGCGACTATGTCGAAGAAGGGACGCTCATGGTGCATATCGATCCGCGCACCGTGCGCAACAGACTGGATCAGTCCGATGCCGAGTTGAAAGCTGCGAACTCGCGTCGCGAGATAGCACAGTCACAGATGGAGCGCGCCGAGTCACTCCTGGTAAAAGGCACGTTCACGCAGGCGGATCTCGAGCAAGCAGCCCTGGACCTTGCGAACGCAGAGGCACAGGTTGTTACGGCAAGGGTCAGTGTCGAGAACGCGCGCATCGCCGTCGACGATACTGATGTTCGCGCGCCTATAAGCGGGACGATTATCATGAAGCCTGTGGAAAAGGGACAGGTTATCTCGTCGCCCACACAAGACTTCTCTGGCGGCTCGTCGCTGTTGGCCATGGCTGATCTTAGTGCGGTTCAGATCCGGACGCTGGTAGATGAGACGGATATTGGCAAAGTGCGGCCGGGCATGACCGCATCCGTTGCAGTCGCGGCATATCCCAATCAACCGTTCCCCGGGGAGGTCCTGAAGATTGAACCGCAGGCAGTTCTCGAGCAGAACGTTACGATGTTCGCAGTGCTGGTCTCGATCAACAATCCGGATGGATTGCTCATGCCAGGTATGAATGCCGAAGTCGATGTGCAAATCGCACGCAGTGAAGATGTGCTGACGGTGCCGATCATGGCCCTGCGTACTGAACGGGACCTGGAATCTACGGCCTCGATTCTTAATGTTGCGACGGACGATGTGCGCGAGTCGCTGAGGAACAGTGGTGGCGACAAAACCGAAAGTGAGTCAGCGACCTTGGAAAAGGCCTTCCAGGGTGCCGGTAGGAGGCAGGGACGCCGACCAGCTGGCGGACCCGGCGGGCGCCGTGGAGATGATGCGGATAGCGACTATCGATTTGGCGGAAAATTCTGGGTTGTGGTCGACAATGATGGTGACTACGAATTCAGGAATGTAACAACAGGCATCACCGACCTCGACAGGGTCGAAATTGTCGATGGACTTGAAGCAACTGACTCGGTCCTGATATTGCCAAGTACTCACCTGGTGGAAACACAGCAGGAATTGCAGAAATGGATCAACCGGCGCGTCGGCGGCGTGCCCGGAATACAGAACTGATTGTTCGTATGTTGATCTCTGAAACATTGCGAATCGCGCTGCTCTCCATCCGCAGCAATTTGTTTCGCGCGGCGCTGACGATGCTTGGCATCATCATCGGCGTTGCCGCGGTCATCACAATGGTCGCGCTCGGCACCGGCGCCCAACATGCAATCGATCAGCAAATGGCGGCGCTCGGTGGTGACATTCTCTCGATCGAGTCTTCAGGTTGGTTTAGTCGCGGCGTTGCCCGTCACCGACGAACGCTGACAACTGACGATGCCGCCGAATTGACAGTCGGCACTCAGCATTTCGCCGCTATAGTCCCCGAGATCAGTAATCGTTATCAGGTCAAGTATGGCAACATAAACCTGAATGTGACGACAGTCTGTACAACACGGAATTATGTCGATGTCCATGGATTCACCATTGCGGTAGGCCGGATGTTCTCAGCGGCAGACGAGTCGGCCCGTGCGCGCGTCGTTGTTCTCGGTGCTGACATACCTGCAATGTTTGACTCAGACGCTGTCTCGATGATCGGGCGCAACATCCTGATACGTTCGATCTCTTTCCAGGTCATTGGCGTAACGGAAGCCAAGGGCTCGTCCGGCTGGCGAAACCCTGACGACGATATATGGATTCCACTGAGCACAGCACAGTTTCGTGTCACCGGTGATGAATACGTTGAGACAATCAGCGTGCAGGTGGATGAGAATTCAACCATCGAATTGGCGATGCTGGAAATCGAACGCGTGCTACGTCGCGAACACAAGATTCAACCTGGCGGTGACAATGATTTTTCGATCTTTGACCGCAAGCAATTCGTCGAGTCTCGACAGGAAGCGACGGAAGTGTTTACGTATTTGCTGGCCGGAATTGCGGGCGTCAGCCTCGTCGTCGGCGGAATCGGCATCATGAACATCATGCTGGTGACCGTGACCGAGCGAACCCGTGAAATTGGAATTCGTAAAGCGCTTGGTGCGACGCGAGGCAACATACTGCTGCAGTTTCTCGTTGAATCGACAACGCTTTGTCTGTTCGGTGGCCTCCTTGGACTCGCGGCAGGCGCGTCAGCAGCATCGTTGCTGGCGAAATTTGCCGGTTGGCAGACTATGGTTACTGCCGAGGCGGCGGCGGCGGCATTCGGATTCAGTGCGTTCGTTGGCATCATATTTGGTATCTGGCCTGCCCAGCGCGCTGCACAGCTTGACCCAATCGACGCACTGCGTCATGAGTAGCCGCCAGACGACTCGTTGGTCACGCCGGTAGCAAACTTGCCGAGGCACTGACGCAGACCGCCGATTTCCTCCTCAGTCACTGATAACGCTCCCTTGACAGTTAAAGTAATAAGATTAATATATAAATCATTAATATATTAATAAATGGTTCCGGCTATGGCAATAGAACAGTTCACTCGGTCCCTGCCAATGATGTTATACCGCAGCCTTGATGCAGTTACGCCAAGATTTCGTAAGATTTTCAGTGATTTCGGCCTTACCGAACAACAATGGCGCGTACTTCGCGTGCTCTGGGAGCGGCAGGACGTCACGCTCAATGAGCTCTCCGGTATAACGCTGATTCCTGCGCCAAGTCTTGTTGGTGTTGTCGATCGACTACAGGGCATGGGTTTCGTTGAACGCCGCAGGTCGGATGCCGATCGGCGCAGGGTGTACGTGCTGGCGACGCAGAAGGGCAGCGAACTTGAAGCGAAGGTGATGCCGCGGGTGGCCTCAGCTTACGCTGCACTGAAACAATCGGTGGACGCCGAAACCTGGGACCAGGTTCTCAAGGGCCTGCAACAGATTTCCGAACTGGAAGAATCAACTTGAATCTCTCATTCTCATTCATCGTCATCGCCTGCTTCGACCTGCGGTAACATCGCCGTTGCCGCATGGTGCTGCAGGACATATTGATGATTCGCTCGGCTCTCCTGGCCACACTCAGCATGATTGCATTCGGGTTCGTGCAAAATTCGGCGCACGCGCACGGCGGCGTTGTCGAGGAAGAGGACCTGTGTGTCATCAAGGTCAATTATCTGCGCGGACACTTCAAGATCTATCAGCCACTTATCGGTGGGCACAAGGAATTCTGTGAGGACCTGCCGAATGCGACCGAAACTGTTTTCGTCATGGAATACCTGCACGAAAGCCTCGGCGAAGCGGCTGTGGATTTCCGGGTCATTCGCGATGTTACCGGCAAGGGCCGGTTCGCGAGATGGGAAGACGTTGCCGGGATCGAGGATCTGGAAAGCGCGACCGTCTTCTATCATGAGCCGAGAGTCGACCCTGACTTGCTGACAGTTGTTTATGATTTCACGGAGGAGGGCGATTACATCGGCATAGTCACAGCAAATGTCGATGGAGAGGAGCGAATTTACAGGGCTGTTTTCCCTTTCGAGGTCGGCTTCACCGGGCTCGGCTATTGGCCATTCTTCATCGCTCTCGTTCTTGCTGTACAGATTCAGTACTTTTTCATGAGCGGGCGCTTCTCCCGTTGGCGCGCCAGGCGTAAACCGCCCACACCAAATGTAAGCGCCGGGCTGGTGTTGCTGTTGATGTTCGCGCCGCTGGTGTGGCCGGAACAAGCGGCCGGCGAGTCGCCGCTGGAGTGGGTATCCGAACGAGGTATCTACGAGGTCAGCTTCGAGAGTTCGCTACAGCCCATCGAAATCAATCAGATTCATACATGGGTGCTGCATATTACGGCTAAAGGTGTGCCCGTGGTGAATGCGGAGGTGTCTGTCGTTGGCGGTATGCCGGCCCACGATCACGGCCTGCCAACTCGTCCGCGCGTACGTGAAGAACTCGGCGACGGAGATTACCGGCTGGAAGGAATGCGTTTTCACATGAGCGGCGCCTGGGAAATATCGATTGAGATCGAAGCCAACGGTAAGACGGATACCGTAATCATCACGTTGCAGCTATGAGTGCTGCGAGATCAAAAACGAATGCTGTCATAAGTTGGTTCACGGCGACACTGATGGTTTTGTCGCTGGTAGCGTGGATACATTTCCGACCCATCGGGCCGCAACCGTGGACCGACACTGATTTCGAGGTCCTGCAGTCACTCTGGATAGGCAGCCTGCCTGCGTTGCCTGCAGATCCAACGAATTCGGTTGCTGACGATCCGCGTGCAGCCAGCTTCGGCCACCACCTGTTCTTTGATCCGCGCCTTAGCAGCAGTGGTGGAATTTCCTGTTCGACCTGCCACCAACCTGAACGGCGATTCACCGACGGACTGGCAAAAGGACAGGCGATTGGGACGTCGAAACGCAATACACGCAGCATCGTCGGTGTCGCCTACAGTCCGTGGCTTTATTGGGACGGGCGCCGGGACAGTCTTTGGTCACAGGCGCTCTCGCCGCTTGAAGATCCGGCGGAACACGGTGGACGTCGGGAGCAGTACGTCGAGATCATTGCGGCGGATCCTTCCTATCGTGAAATGTATGAAGCCCTGTTCGGTGAAATTCCTGATCTTTCGGGTGACGGCGCAGTCAATGTGGTGTTTGCGAACATCGGCAAAGTCATTGCGGCGTACGAACGACTACTGATGCCAGGGCAGTCGAGGTTTGACGTTTACGTTGCAGCTATCATCGCTGGTGACAATGACTTGCAACGATCGACTTTTACTGATGACGAGATTGTCGGATTGCAGCTGTTCATTGACGAGGCAGCTTGCACCCAATGCCACAACGGACCGCTATTCACCAACCACGAATTTCACAACACGGGCGTTATCTCATTTCCGGGGGAGGTTCCCGACAAAGGGCGCGTCGCGGGTGTGCGTCAGGTACTGGCCGATCCGTTCAACTGTAGCGGTCCATACGCCGATGCTGCCGAAAAGAGCTGTGCCGAACTGGAGTACGCCCGGACCGGGCCTGA
>Ga0255053_10000958_pt1 | contig 15847 bp, 16 predicted proteins | sample JV7_2_22_MG_FD_188635 | JGI IMG/M metagenome (GOLD analysis project Ga0255053, IMG submission 188635) | Seawater microbial communities from Jervis Inlet, British Columbia, Canada - JV7_2_22 | ecosystem: Environmental > Aquatic > Marine > Inlet | place: Canada: British Columbia | collected...
GTTTAGGTCCCGCTTACAGCCCGGCCACCATCTCGAAGCTGGCGCTAGCCCGCAGGGCGAGATGCATGAAGGCACCCGATTCACGCAACGTGACGGGGTGTCTGTAGTCAATCTTTTCACATCGACCAATTTGCATTCTATCTTGCAGGTCATTGACGGCTAACAATTGCGAAATCCATCGACGCATTTTCATTGTTACCGAATTTGCTTCGATATTTTTTGCCCGCGCTAATCTTGCCATGCGAATTTGTTAACTACGTCATTGACGGATATACGTCATTGCAGTATAGTGCACAATGGTCATTGTAGCGACCCGTCCGTTCGAGCGAGTACGCGATACTTACTTCAACGATGATGCGTTTGCTGCATTAACTTACGCGCTATATCAGCGCCCGAAAATGGGCGTGGTAATTCCGGGCACGGGCGGTGTTCGAAAGGTACGTTGGCGTTTGCCGGGCCATGGTAAGCGTGGTGGGGTCCGAGTGATTTACTACGTTGAAAATGTGCACGAGACGATTTACTTGTTAACGGTTTACGGCAAAAGTGAAACTGCAGATTTACCGCGTGAGCTGTTGCGCAAGATGCGAGAGGTCATTGACTATGGATAAGGCAAACAAGCGAAACATTGGTGCTGAGATTTTGCAGGGACTACGTGATATGAAAGCGCATCAATCCGGCAAACGTCGCCTCCGCACACATCAGATTGACCCTATGACCGGCGCAGATGCCAAACGAATTCGCAAGCAGCTTGATCTGTCACAGTCAGAGTTTTCGGCCTTGCTTGGTGTCAGTTTGCGCACCCTGCAAGAATGGGAGCAGTCTCGGCGCGAGCCGCGTGGTCCGGCACAAGCGTTGTTACGCGTTGCTGATCGGCATCCTGAAGCTCTTATTCGGTAATGGGCTCTTCAATCGAAAAACGGTAGTACAAGCTGGGTAGCGCCCGGATTTCCGAGTGGCACAAACCCCCAAGTCAGCGGCACGGATGCGGGCTCGAGTGCCGTAGGGAGCACATCGCCCGCGCTGCGCGCAATATTATTGCGGATTGAAGCCGACGGCGTCGCCAATATGGATCGTCAGGACCAGGAAGACAGCCGCCATCGCAAAAAGCTTCAGCAACAGCGGTCCCGTGAATCTGACCCACGCCCCGTAGGGAATCCTGCCGAGCGCCAGGGCCCCCATGACCAGTGCACTGGTCGGGACGATCATATTTGTGAAACCATCACCAAACTGGTAGGCCAATACGGCCGTCTGTTGCGGGACGCCGGTGAGTGTTGCGAGCGGGGACATGATCGGCATCGTCACAAATGCCTGGCCGCTACCGGAAGGAATAAAGAAGTTGCAGATCGTTTGAACGACGAGCATGCCCAGCGCAGCTACTTCCGCTCCGAAATTCTTGAGAAGGTCCGCGAGCGCATTGATGATGGTATCGATGACGCGACCGTCGGAGAGCACGACCTCGATCGTTCGCGCAAACCCGACCATCAAAGCCGCCGCAGTCATTTCTGCAGCACCCTTGATGAATGTGCGACTCGTTTCGCCGGCGGGAATCCGTGCGATCAATGCGGTGAGCAAACCGATGCCGAGAAACACGGCGTTCAGCTCGCCAATATACCAGCCGTACTTCGCCACGCCGGCTACGAATCCGACAATGCCGGTCACGAATACGAGCAGTACGGCGATTCGCGGACCCGTCAGGCGTACATCCGCGGGCGGATCAAAACCCGAACTGTAGTCGATATGCGCGACGAGACTTGCTGCCGGATTGCGCTGTACTTTCATCGCATATCTGTAAAGGTGATGAAAAGCGACGGCAAGGAAAGCTGCGAGCATCACCAGGCGAAATGCCCATCCTGAGGTGATTGGAACATTCGCAATGTTTTGCGCGATGATTACGCCGAAAGGATTTGTTCCAGCGCAGGCCCAACCGATTCCGTAGGGAATCCAGACCATGCCCATTGCGACGATGGCATCCATACGCATCGCCAGGCTCATTGTCACGATAATGGGTATCAGCGGCACATACTCTTCGCCCATGCCTATCGTGTAGGAACCAAGGCTGAACATGATGAGGCAACCAGCAATCAGTATCCACGGGCTCTTGCCGAGTTTCGCCACTGCCTTGTGCAGCACGGCATCGATTGCGCCGCTCTTTCTGAGGATGGCGATTACTCCGCCCACGAGGAAGATCAGGAAAATAATATCCTGGGCTGCTTCGAGTCCCTTGGGTATCGCAAGCAGAAAATACCAGGGTTGAATATCGACCTGCTGTTCCTCGGTCGCCTTCGCATAGGTCTCGGCCACAACCATTGACCGGTTCGGGTTGTCAGGATACGGCTCGCGTTCGAACTGGCCCTGGGGAACTATGTATACAAGGAGTTGCGCGAGGATAATGATCGAAAAGATCAACACCAGAGAATCGAGGGACCAGGAACGTTTGGCCATCAGAGCACTCCTATTGTTATCGTTTTGAGCCTGCCTGTGCGCGCCAGTATATAGAAGCTTTCACGTGAAATTGCGCACCGTGATGAGTAAATGCTAGATGAAGGGCTTATTGATAAAAAGTGCCGCCTCGTGAAACCGGGTAGCCCGGCGACCTGGGCCATTCATGATAGAAATCGCCCGAGCCAGGGGCCCGGGCGAAATGATTTCGTCACCCGTCGAACTACGACTGACGATTGGTACGTTTGCCGCGGCGATCGTGCCGTCGATCGATACGCTGACCTTTTCGGTCCAGCCCGCGATCAATGCGATCGCCCTTCCTGTCCAGGCGACGGTCTATGTGGTCACCTTTGCGGTCAAGACGGCGATCGATTCGATCACCCTTCCTGTCCAGGCGCTCCGAGAGTCGATCCTTGTCGGCATCCGCGGCGCGGTCCGACGCGCGATCAAGCCTCGCATCAATTCGATCACCTTTTTTGTCCATGCGATCGTTAACGCGATCGCCTTTGTTATCGAGACGATCTTCGATGCGGTCTCCTCGCCTGTCCAGACGATCCTCAATGCGATCTCCCTGATCGGCAAGAACACTCGTACTGAAAAGCACGATTCCGACCAGAAACAACGGGATGACTGCCATGTCCCAAACTTTCCTGTTTTTCATATCCGTACTCCTTGTATCCATATGATTTGGCCCTCGTTAACAGTCACAACGCATCTTATGGGCGACGGTTGACAACGCGCACGTAACAAGTTTGGATTATTGTGAAATTGCCAGGAACGGCGCAGGCTTATTGCATGACAAAGAGGGGGTGGACAGGCCCCATTTTCGTCATCGGACCCGCTCACGGCTTGCGTCGCGTCTATCCCCCTCGCTCGGGCTTTAAACTCGCTCGTGGAACACACCCGACGCAAGCCGCTCGCGAAATCAGCAATAATCAGGGTCGGTTCCCTTTTTTCTGGCAAGCTGCGAGTCAAGCGGACAAGGAAATATCTGTGCAACCAGCAAGTGCGGCCGTAGCAAGCCAGGACGTCAAACGGACTTTTCAGAGGCACCGCCTGCGGATCATGCTGGCGATCACGCTGGGATACGGCTTCATCTACACCTGCCGGCTCGGCCTTTCGATCGTGAAAAAGCCGTTAATCGACGGCGGCATATTCACGGTCGAAGAACTGGGCATGATCGGTGCAGCACTCTTCTACGGATATGCGGCAGGCAAGTTTCTTAACGGCTTTCTTGCCGATTACATCAAACCAAGAATATTTTTCAGCGCGAGCATCTTCCTGTCAGCTTTGATCAACCTTGCCATGGGCTCGTCGACACTGCTCTGGGTAAGTGTCGCGCTTTGGGCGCTTAACGGCTGGTTCCAGGGGATGGCGGCGCCGTCCGCCGTCATCACCATTACAAACTGGTTCGGTCTGCATGAGCGTGGCCGCCGATATGGCATATGGAGCGCGTCCCACGCAATTGGTGAGGGCATAACTTTCTACTTTATGGCGGCAGTTGTCGCCGCTTACGGCTGGCGCTTCGGTTACATTACGCCTGGCATTATGTGCATAGCGGTTGCTGCGTGGGTCTTCTCATTCATGCGCAATGCGCCACCGACTATCGGACTGCCGACCGTCAATGAATGGCTCGGTGCAGACCCGGATCCGCCAAAAGAAAGAAGTACATGGCAGACCCAGAAAATCATTTTTGGTATTACAGCCATGTGGGTGGTTGCCGTTGCCAGCGCCCTCATGTATGTAACGCGCTACGCGATCAATAGCTGGGGCGTACTCTATCTTCAGGAGATTCGCGGTTATTCATTAGTCGATGCCGGATTCTTTCTCGCCATCAACACAGTTGCCGGCATCGTCGGCTCGATTGCCTACGGCTACCTGTCGGACAAGTGCTTCGACGCCCGGAGGCCGCCTGCAAACCTGATATTCGCGATCGTTGAGATTATTGCTCTCGTCGCCATATTTTTCGGCCCGCAAAATGACGTTGTGTTGTTCTTCGCGTTCGTAATTTACGGTGCCGCGCTCAGCGGTCTCATCGCCTCTGTCGGCGGCCTGTTCGGCGTGGATATCGCACCGAGAGGCGCGACCGGCGCCGCGATGGGTTTTGTCGGCGTGTTCAGCTATCTCGGAGCTGCAATCCAGGAAAACGTCAGCGCTGCCTTGATCAGCCGGGAAATGACCATGGTGGATGGCGTTCGCGTGTATGACTTCGACCTGGCCATCTACCTCTGGATTGGCACGTCAGTCGTCTCAATGTTGCTGGCCGCAACGCTCTGGAACACGAAGATCAGGGATTGAACACAAAAAATGGGCAAGCTGAAAACCTTTAAAGTCATTCTTTTCGATCTCGGCGGCGTTCTTTTGGAACTGCGCGACCCGATTTCGACATTCAGGCTGGACATTGATGCATCGGAATTTCTTCGAACCTGGACCATGTCGCCCTTGGTGCGCGCCCTGGAATCCGGCCAGATCAATAGCAAAGAATTTGCTCAGCAAATCGTTGACGAAATGGAGCTGCCAATGGACTGGCAGGAGTTATTGCGTCGCTTCGACAGCTGGCCTGCGAAAATCTATCCGAGGGCAATCGACCTGATTGACTGCGTTCCTTCAAATCTTGCCTGCGCCATATTGTCGAATACCAATGCAGTACATTGGGAACGGATAGACGTACCAGGGAATTTTGGGGACAGGTTCGACCGCTATTTTCTGTCCTACGAGTCTGGTTTGCTAAAGCCCGACCGGGAATCTTTTTTGCAAGTGTCCGCAGGCTACGATTGTCGGCCTGAGGAAATACTCTTCTTTGACGACGATCCGGTCAATGTTGCGGCAGCAGAGAAAGAGAACATCAATGCGGTTTGTGTCCAGGGCGTAGAGGAATTGGAAACCGCGTTAATTAACAACGGCATTGTTGGAGCATTGTAAGAGCTGCTCGAATAACCCGCAAATCATTCGTTTAACCGCGCTTCGGGTACTGCAAACTCCTCTTCCGGCTCTGGCTCCACGACGACATCGGCGGCCTGCGCGTCAGCATCAGTGAACACACTCGTCCAGTCCGCGCTGATATAACCGTTGAAATCTTCTTCGATCTTAATTTCGTGCCAGCCATCGACGGACCGTACAAGCGTCATACTATCGCCCTTATACAACCTGCCAATAACGTCAGAATCGGCATTGGGCTCGGCACGGATGTTGACGAATTTTTCGACAGAATCGACAGGGACCACGACGTCTGCCGCTGTGAGTGACGGCAGTCCGAATGCTGCGACAAATAAGGCCAGGGCGGCTCTCATAACGGATTCCTTAAGCTTGCGTCCGCCTGCCTGTATGACATATCTGGCCTGACAATGAAATGATTTGGGTTACGACCTGGGTCTTAACTCAGAAAAGAGATTACATTGCGATCATTATCGGCTTTTCTATCGCATCGGTACCGACTTGGTGTCGGCGATTGCAGACACTCGCGCCTGCTCGCCACGGATCCGGAAAAAGCCAGGTGCGCTGAATCTGGCGAGCTTCTTCAGCTCGTACTCGCTGTTTTCGGTTATCGCGTTTGCCGCAAGAATTGCACTGCGAACCGCGGGGCCGATGCCCTCACCCATATCTATAGACGCGAGCCCCACTGCATCCCCCACGATCATTGCATTTCCGTTTCGAACAACATCGACATTACCACGCAGGTAGTAGCTGTAACCGGTTGGCTCGTACTCGGCATCGTGGACCAGTGCATCGCCCACCAGCTTTTTCGTGAAGCCGTTCCAATAGTCCTGCAGGCGGCCTCCACATTTCTTTATTTTTTCGGCCTTGCCGCCGAGACCAACATTGATGTACCCGTTTGCTTTCGGCACATACCAGGCGTAGCCAGGCAGACCATCTCCGAAAAACCAGAGATGACACTCGTCGTTTTCCCAATCATAGGGAAACTCGCGTTCGTACGTTGCGATCTGCAGTAATCTTGCACGCGGATTTACGTCATGAAAGAACTCGCGGTATACGGGGCACCGTGTTCCGCCGGCACCAATCAGGTACTTGCAGCGGTACAAACCGTCAATAATGTATGAACCATTTTTCTTTTCGATTTTTTTGACTTTGTGCTCATGCACCGGTGCACCTGAGCGGTTCAACAGGAAATGGTCGAACTCGTAGCGACGGATCGAATGCTGCGTGGTTTTCTTGGCGAAATGAAAATTCTTGAAGTGGAAGTGCAGCTTGTCAAAGCTCATGAAACTGTGCGGATACGAATCGATATCCAGTTCGAGATCGTCGACGGCCTCAGGTGTGATCCACCCGGCACAAAGTTTGGTTCTCGGAAAGCTGGCGCGATCGAGAACGATAACATCGACGCCGGCTTGACCGAGTTTCCAGGCACAGGTCGAGCCCGCCGGTCCACCCCCAACGATGACTACGTCAACGTCCTGCACGGGCCGCTAATCCCCTGTGGAATCCGGCGAATAAACGTATTTCCTGCTCCACGGCACTTTGTTATTACCGCGAGGCGCGAACAGGACCTGATAGAGCTGCAGTGTGCCGGACTGGAAAGCGGCAGATGAGCCTGCGAGATATAAACGCCATGCCCGCACAAACTCGTCGCTGTACATTTCCCCGACCTTGTCGCTGACGTTCTCAAAGTTGTTCAGCCATTCGTGGCAGGTTCTGGCGTAGTGGAGGCGCAGGTTTTCAACATCCAGTATCGAAAACTGCTGTGGCTCGAAAATCGATGTTATTTCTCCCAGGCTCGGGACATGCCCGCCGGGGAAAATACGCTTGGTGATCCAGGGATCCGTCGGCTTCGGGTGGCTGCGGCCGATCGAATGAATCAGACCAAGGCCGCTCGGTTTGAGGCAGCGATCGATGACCTTGCCTAGCTCATGATAGTTCTTTAGCCCCACGTGCTCGAGCATGCCAACCGAGACAAATACATCGCACTGTTCTGAAATCGTCCGGTAGTCGTCTTCAACAAACTCGACGCGGTCGCTTAAGCCCCTGGCCGCCGCCCGTTCGCGGGCGTAGCTCACCTGCTCGTGGGAGTTGTTATAGGCCCTGACATTGACGCCGTAGTGTTCGGCCATATGCATCGCCAGCGCACCCCAGCCGCAGCCGGCCTCGATGACATCCTGCCCGGGTTCCAGCTCCAGCTTGCGGCAAACATGATCCAGTTTGGCGACCTGCGCTTCAGCCAGCGTCAGGTCGGGATGCTCGTAGTAAGCGCAGGTATAGACCATGCGTTCATCGAGCCACATCTCATAAAAGTCGTTGCCGAGGTCATAGTGGTGATGAACGTTGTCCCTCGAGCGCCCCAGGGTATTGCCACGGACTGCCTTGAGCAGGCTGCGGAACTTATCCAAGTAGTAACTGCCATCACCGCGCTTGGTAAATGCCCGGGAAACTTCGTTCAAAAACTCGAGGATATCCCCGTGGATTTCAATCTTACCCTTGCTGTAGCCCTCACCGAATCCGACGCGCTGTGAAAAGATCAGGTCTACCAACGCGCTGCGGTCGCGAAATTCCATCGCTCCGACGGGCGTGCCATCGGCGAAATAATACTCATTACCATTCCACAGCCTGACAGCAATCCGCGGATTACCGACAAGCGTCATTATCCAGTTGGTGGCCAGGCGATCGAACTGGTTTTCTGAAACCGGTTGTTTGACTTCGATGTCCACGATCAACACCTCTCTCGGAGATTTTCTTTTTTGAAATGCGTCTTATTATTTTAGACCGTTATTTTGGCTCCAAGTTTGGCATTTGTCTGATGAATCGACAAGCACCATTGGCCCATTGGAACCCTATAGAAGGCTATCAGGACCCTCCCGGAATGCAATATCGGCTAACACCTATGCTGAATCGGGGGCATTGTCGGCCTTTCAGAAAGACCGTATGAGCTCAAGCATATGGACCCTCGTTTTCTCGTCGGGTAAGCGCCCGAAGCCGGCTGACAAATTGTCAATGGCGTGCTTTATCTTGCTTGTTTCGGTAAGAACGCAATTGACCGCGGGGTTTGCAAGGATATATTTCAAGGAGAATTGCGCCCAGCTCTGGCAATCAAATTCGGCCACCCACAAAGGTAAGGTTTTATCTCTTACGAGGGCAAAATATTGCCCATTGATGAAAGGCCTGTTGACAACGGCAGCGACGCCATTGTCCCGTGCAAGTGGCAGGAGCTTATCGCCAGATTCCGGCTCGAGCATCGAGTAGTTCAGCTGGATAAAGTCCGCTGTCCCACTGTTGATTAGCGACGCCACCAGATCGTAATAGCTGCTTCTACTGATGGCGATGCCGATGTAACGTGCGTGTCCCTCTTCTTTGGCATCGCGCGTCAAGCGCCACTGCTTGTCGAAATCGCCCGGATTGGGTAGCTGCAGGAGATCGAGCACGGCTTTTCCCTGCGCCTCTTTTGCATACCGGATGGCAGCATTACTGTCCTGTGCACTTGTGGCGCCTACGTTATTGGCGAGAAAGAGTTTGCTCTTCGCATCATGCTCGTGCATGTACCTGCCAAGAATTTCCTGAATGCTGCTCCAGGAATCGACAAAACTTCCGCCGTTGCCGATCAAAATGTCCAGCAACTTACGTGAGTTCTCGTAATCACCGTCTCTGAATGACTGAGAGTTTCCCAGTCCGACGATCGGCAGCAGTTCCCCCGACGACGGGATCGGCCGTGTCGGCAATCTGGCAGTCTCAACAGCATGAGCCACAATCGCATTTGGCAATGACAAAGCCGCGCCAACGGCGCCGGCATCACGGATAAACTCACGGCGATTCATTACTGTTCATCCTTCACAATGACCGAGAATCCGTCGAACTGGTATTCCCGGTTGCCGTCGGTCATCATATATTCGGCGGTACCCGCCTTGATTTCTTCAAATGCCCTGCCAAGCGCGATCATGTAGCTGCCGTCGACGATGGCTACATTGTGTGACGTAATGGCGATATCAATTTCGCCTGCGAGCCCGGCAAGACGGGCCGCACTGTTGGCATAGTCCTCAAAATCCGATCCATCGACATGCGTATAAAGCGGTGCCAGGTAAAATGTATCACCCGTAAAAAGAATCCGGTTTTCCCTGTCGAGCAGACAGATCGAGTCCGGCGCGTGGCCTGGCATTTCGAGGATTTCCAGTTGCCGCCCGCCGACGTCAATTATCTGGCCTTCGGCGACGAACTGACTGATCGCAAACGGATGGCTGTGATATTCATCACTGATGAAACCGTCAGGTAGCGGCTTCCAGACCCAGCCCTCACTAACAAATTCGGCCATGTGCTCGTGTGGAAGGCCAAGTGCACGTCCGCGGGTAAACTCGGTATCCATTGCGTAAATGGTTTTGAACTGATAATTGCCGCCAATGTGATCGTAGTGCGTGTGAGAATTCAGCACGATGACGTCCAGGTTGGTGAGCTGATCGACCACGCTTCGCATGTCTCCGATGCCAAGGCCGGTATCAAACAGGAGTGCATTGTCTTCGCCGCTTATCAGGAAAGAAATGACTTCCTCAAACTGACCCGGCTCGTAGATCGCGAAGACCCCGTCGATAATCCGGTACACCTCGAACCAATTATCGTCGACAGCGACCCGCTCGTATTCGCCCCACTCCGGCCGCGGCAGCTTATCCCACCAGTTGCCGGTCCCCGCGCCACGATTTTGCACCTGACCATCAGCGGGATCGTCGGCTTTGGGCCCCAACTCCGGTGCCGTATTAGGCGTACAGGCTTGCAGCAACGTAACAAAGGCGATTACAAGGACGAAATTCAGCTTGTTCACTTATTCCCCCGGCCGGGCTGCCGTATTGGCTCCGTGATCGACTAACTGTAGCAGAATCAAGACTACTCAAAACGACGCTGGCCGAGCCGCGCCTTTGTGCTGGCGCCATATTCAGGCTAATCTGCAGGGAAAATTTGGGGCTTAGTCCTGAGCGAAGAGCAGGAATCAGCTTCCCGGAGACGCTCGGCGACAACCTGCCGCCCTGCGTATCCAATATGCGCACGATTGTGATGTGATGCTAGAAAAAATTGCTAAAGCGATCGTCAGAAATTCCGGTTGGGAAATAATCGGTGAAGTGCCGTCCCTGGACAAGGCTGTTTATATCGCCGCACCACACACTTCCAACTGGGACGGGTTTTGGTTGCTTGTCGCAAAGACAGCGCTCCGTCTCGAGGCTCGTTTTCTTGCCAAGCACACGCTTTTCTGGTGGCCTTTGGGCGCTCTTTTGAGCTGGTTCGGCGCCATCCCGATCGATCGCAGCCACGGTGCCGAAGTGGTCCCGCAGCTCGTTGAGACATTCAACAAAAGCGCTCATTTCTGTCTGGCATTGGCGCCGGAGGGCACGCGGAAATGGATGCCGCACTGGAAAACCGGCTTTTATCGCATCGCAGTTGAGGCGGATGTTCCCATCGTGCTCGGTTTCATCGATTACCGCAGCAAAACGATGGGGATTGGCGGCGTATACAAACCCAGCGGCGACCCCGACAAGGATTTGGAATACTTGCATAATTTTTATGCGCCGTTTACCGCCTGCCGCCCCGAGAACAGGGGGCCGATAGCGTTCCCGCCCTGACGGTAGAGTTTATGTGGCACAATCAGCCCAGAACCCCGGCATATTAGTGCTGCCTGATACTTGCCTGATGACCCGTACTGTTCCAATCCTGATCATTCTGGCCTCTGCAATTGGATCCGGGTCGGTGCACGCCGAACCCCACGATGAGTGGACACATTACGGTGGCAGCCAGCACGGCCTGCAGTTTTCTTCCCTGTCTCAGATCACACCGCAAAATGTCGAGCGCCTTCAGGAAGTTTGGCGATTCCGGACCGGAGAACTCGGCCAGGGGCATCGGGAACCATTTGCCTTCGAAGCAAACCCGATACTCGTCGAGGGGCGACTTTATTTCCCGATCGGCAGTGCTGTCGTTTTTGCGCTGGATCCGGAGACCGGCAAAGAGATCTGGCGTTTTGATGCGAAGATCGACAGGACACTGCACCATGCCGAGATCGCGAACCGCGGCGTCACCTCATGGATTGATGAGACGGTCGAGGAAGGTGCAAGCTGCCGGCATCGTATTTTTGTCGGTACGCTCGATGCGCGCCTGATCGCACTCGACGGAGAAGACGGCAAGCCCTGCGCCGATTTCGGCGAGGATGGCCAGATATTTCTTGATCGGGACGTCGGCACCGAAGTCCACGAATGGATTAATTACACTGTTACGTCGCCACCGGCCATTGTCGGCGACACACTCGTCGTCGGATCGGCAATCGGTGACAATCGGGCGGTGCAAACGGAGCTGGGCATCGTGCGCGGCATCGATGCCCGTAGCGGTGCCGAGAAATGGCGTTGGGACCCGATACCCAGAGCAGCGGATGACCCGGCGTATGCAAGCTGGAAAGCCGATGAGGCTGCCATCAACGGATCCGCCAATGCCTGGGCGCCATTTGCGGCGGATACCGAACTCGGGCTGGTGTATGTGCCGACGGGCTCGGCCAGCCCCGATTTCTACGGTGGGGAGCGCGAGGGCGACAACCTCTACGCAAACTCACTGGTGGCCTTGCATGCCGAGACCGGAAGCGTCGCCTGGTATCAACAACTCATTCACCACGATGTCTGGGACTATGACCTGGCATCTCAACCCACGCTGGTCGATTTGCGGCATGAGGGAGAAGTCGTTCCTGCGGTTTTACAAGGTACTAAAACAGGCTTCATTTTCAGTTTCGACCGAAGAACCGGCGAGCCCGTATTTCAGGTAGAAGAACGTCCTGTGCCACAAGGCGCTGTCGCGGGCGAACATTTGTCACCCACGCAGCCGTTCCCGGTTGCCCCGCCATCGCTCGTTCGAACTGATGTAGTCGATGAACAAGATGCCTGGGGCATACTTTATTTCGATAAGAGGTCCTGCAAAAAGAAAATTGCCGGCATGCGATCAGAGGGGATTTTTACGCCACCCAGTATCGAAGGCACGATTCTTTTGCCCGGATTCGCAGGCGGCATCAACTGGGGTGGACTCGCGTTCCATCCGGACAAACAGCTTGCCGTTGCATTCGCGATGAACGTACCGATGGCGGTGGCGCTCATTCCGCGCAACGACCTGCAAAACGTGTATGAGTCAGGCGAGTTCGCCGGTCAGGAATTCGCGCGCCAGACCGGCACGCCGTTCGGAATGCGCCGCACTGCGCGGCTCTCGCCCATTGACATGCCCTGCATTGCCCCGCCCTGGGGAACACTTTCCGCCGTCGATATGGAAAGCGGCAGAATCAACTGGCAGATACCACTGGGAACGATTCAGGATGTTGCCCCTGCGATCGTGCCGAATTTCGAATTCGGGGTACCCGGTCTCGGTGGTCCGATCATTACGGCGAGTGGTCTGATTTTTATTGGTGCTGCAATCGATAACTACCTGCGTGCTTTCGATATCGATAGTGGAGAAAAACTCTGGGAAGGCAGATTGCCGGCCAGCGGACAAGCGACACCGATGACCTACTCTCTCGAAAAAACGGGCAAGCAGTACGTCGTCATCGCGGCTGGTGGTCATGGCAGGATTGGCTCAACGACCGGGGACTTTCTGATCGCCTACGCATTACCGTAGTTTTGCCGATCATCCGGCCAAGTGGTCTCGCTGCGGCACTCTTTCGCGACCGATATTTCTACCGCGCAGTCTGCTAGCCGGGATCCGACTCGGCTCCGGCTGAGCTCCTCAACAGGCCGCGAAACGCTTTCCTCGCACCGCGCCTTTCCTGCACGACCTCGAAGACTTCGGCCGCAATAGGCATCTCCACTCCATACTCGTCTGCAAGCGCCATGACAGTCGGTGCACTCTTGACGCCTTCGGCGACCATGTACATCTCGTCGATAATTTCGGTTATCGCCCTGCCCTTGCCCAGTTCGAAACCGACAGTGCGATTTCGGCTTTGGGCGCTGGTGCAAGTCGCAACGAGATCACCCATGCCTGTCAGGCCCGCAAAGGTCTGCGGCTCCCCACCCATGGCAACGCCCAGCCGGGTAATTTCGGCCAGCCCCCGTGTAATGACTGCGGACCGCGTATTCTCCCCGGCGCCCTGGCCGTCTCCCATGCCGGCCGCGATCGCGATGATGTTCTTCAACACACCGCCCAATTCGCAGCCGATAACGTCGTGATTGGTGTAGACGCGAAACAGCCCGCTGTTAAACGTCTTTTGTAACTCCTTGACAATAATTACGTCTGCCATCGCGATCACGCTCGCCGCGGCGTAACCGGCCATAATTTCCCTTGCCAGATTGGGCCCCGTCAGGACACCGGCGGGATGTCCGGGCAGTACCTCCTCGATTATCTCGGTCATGCGCATTCCTGTATCGAGTTCGAGGCCCTTGGAGAGGCTGACTACCGGGACCCAGGGACGTATGTGATCTTTGACCTGTTCAAGCACGCCGCGAAACCCTTGTGATGGAATACCCATTACGATGACGTCTTTTCCTGCGACCGCCTCCTCGATGTCCGCTGTCGCGACAAGTTTTTTGGAAAGTTTTGCATCGGGCAAGTATTTCTTATTCGTGTGGTGTGTGTTGACCTCGTCGGCGGTCGCCGGATCGCGTGCCCACAACGTCGTGGACGTATTTCGTGCGACCAGGGCGGCGACGGTCGTTCCCCAGGAGCCGCCTCCCAGTATTCCGACATTGAGATTCATTGCTTAGCCACCGCCTGCATGAGATTTAACTCCAGCAATCAGATCGATGTGATGGCCAGCCGTTACCTTTGGACTCTCGACCATTGGCACATGCCCCACGTCCTCGAGTATGACAACTTCGTTATCGGGAATCGCAGCGCCCATGACTTCGGCGCAGCTGACGTCGATCAGCCTGTCATGCCGCCCCCAGATGATCAATGTCGGCATTGCTACATCGCCCAACCTCTCTGTCAGGTTATGCTCCAGCACTTCATCAGTGATCGCCCAGAAAACCCCGTTGAGAAAATCAAAATGCCGGATATGAACTTCCAGCATTGCCTGCATCATGAACCTGGGCGTTGGAATGCGCTTGTGCATAACGAAATCCAAAAGGCGATCGAAGTCATCAAACGATGATGCAACCAACGGATTCGTTCCTTCTTTGACGGCCAGTTCGAGTTCGCTCTTGTGCTTGCCGGTAACGCCCGCATTGTCTATCAACGTCAGGGTCTTAAGTTGATTGGGATAAGTTAGCGCATAGTGCAGTGCTATGTAGCCGCCCATGGAATTGCCGGCGAGATGAAAACTGTCCACACCGAGTTCGACCAGGAACGCATGCAGGCGCTCGGTCTGGGCCAAGCCGCCGTGGTCCCAGTCGGGATTGCGGACGTTTTCCCCGAAGCCGGGAAGGTCGGGCGCAATGACCCGAAAGCGCTTCGTAAAGTAACGGGCATACAAGGTCCAGTTGTCCTTGTCGCCGCCGAAGCCGTGCAGCAAAACAACTGTATCGCCATCCACCGGGCCGCCCTCCAGGTAGGGCCAGGTGACGCCGTCCACGATGACAGATTTCGCGGACAGGCGGCCCCATTTGCGCGCCAGTCCGATAACGACGTCGACAAGCCGCCCCGGGAAGAAGAAATACAGGCCGAAGAGCACAAAGCCTGTGGCTATTAGCAGCCAGATGAACCAGTTCATGAGTGTCTGATCCCAGGCATCAGCTCTGCGCCGGGGACACGAGGCGCGGCGCCAGCCAGTCTGCGACATCCGTCATCACGTCTTCCTGCTCTGGCTCGTTGTAAATCTCGTGATACAGGCCTTCATAGATGATGAGCTTCTTGTCACGCGAGCTTATTATCTCATGCAGCTTTTTTGAACCTTGCGGTAATGCCAATCCATCGGCTGACCCGTGCAGGATCAGCATCGGCAACTCGATGACGCCAAATCTCTCTTCGAGCCCCGACATCGCACTGAAAAACTGCTCCAGGAGGCGCGCGGAGACCTTGCCCGTGAACACCAGCGGATCGTTACGATAGCGATCGACCACTTCCGGGTCACGGCTGATCTCCGATGCATCGAGTTGCAAAAGACCGAGCTTTGGCAAAACTTTGCTGAAAAGGCGAATGGTCAGGCGCTGCAGCACGGGGACTTCGACGGCCGGCTGCACAGCGGCGCCTGAGAGAACACAGCCCGCAAACTCGGACTGGTGCTCAATGAGAAAATGCGTCGCGATCAGCCCACCCATGCTGTGACCGACCAGGAATACGAGTGTATCCGGAACTTCTTCGCGCACTTTTTCGAGCAGAAAGCCGACGCCGTCCGTAAATTGAGAAAACCGCCGGATATGGCAGCGGTCACCGTCAGATTTGCCGTGCCCCGGATGGTCCAGCGCATAGACAGCGTAGCCGCGGTCGACAAAAAATCGGGCAAAGTTCTGGTAGCGGCCGGAATGCTCCGCAAGTCCGTGAGCAATCAGCAACACCGCTCTCGGTCGATCGAAAGGCTGCCAGCTCT
>Ga0255053_10000959_pt1 | contig 15839 bp, 12 predicted proteins | sample JV7_2_22_MG_FD_188635 | JGI IMG/M metagenome (GOLD analysis project Ga0255053, IMG submission 188635) | Seawater microbial communities from Jervis Inlet, British Columbia, Canada - JV7_2_22 | ecosystem: Environmental > Aquatic > Marine > Inlet | place: Canada: British Columbia | collected...
CACCGGCGGCATCGGCAACGCGGCCTGCGGCGGGTCCTTCGCCTTCGGGATGAAGAAGGCGGGCATCGACGTGCTGATCGTCGAAGGCCGCGCCGCCGGCCCCGTGCGCCTGGAGATCGACGGCGACAAGGACGCCGTGGAGTTCGTCGAGGCCGGCGACCTGTGGGGCAAGGGCACCTACGAGACCCAGACCCTGCTGCGCAAGGGCTGGAACCACGCGGTGATCGGTCCTGCCGGAGAGAACCTGGTGCTCTACGCGGGAATCGTCTCCGACGAGCGCATCGCCGGTCGCACCGGCGTGGGCGCGGTGATGGGCTCCAAGAAGCTCAAGGCCGTCAGCGTGCGCGGCTCGCGCAAGCTGGAGATGGAGGACCCGGCCGCCTTCAAGGCCTATACGAAAGAAGTCCGCAAGCTCTTCGAAGAGCACGCGGTGATGGGCGAGTCGCTCAAGCGCTACGGGACCGCCGGCATCGTCAACACCACCAACGGTCGCAACATCCTGCCCACGCGCAATTTCCAGCGCGGCCACTTCGACGGCGCCATGACCATTTCCGGCGAGTGGATGGAGGACAACGGGCTGGTGGGCGTGAAGTCGAGCTGCCTGCACTGCCCGGTCACGTGTGGCCGCGATGTGGAGGTGGAGGGCAAGGGCCGCGTCAAGGGTCCGGAGTACGAGACCATGGCTCTGATGGGCTCGAACCTGGAGATCGGCGACCTGAAGAAGGTGTCCGAGTGGAACTACCACGCCGACGACCTGGGCATGGACACCATCAGCCTGGGGGCCAGCCTCAGCTTCGCCATGGAGCTTCACGAGCGCGGCATGCTGGACGTGCCGCTGGACTTCGGCGATCCGGCGGGCGTGACCGAGATGATCCAGGACATCGGCCACCGCCGCGGGCTGGGCGACGACCTGGCCGACGGCACGCGGCGCATGAGCCAGAAGCACGGCGGCCACGACTTCGCCATGCACGTGAAGGGGCTGGAACTCTCGGCCTACGACCCTCGTGGCTCCTACGCCCAGGGCGTGGAGTACGCCACCACCAACCGCGGCGGCTGCCACGTGCAGGGCGCCAGCATGTACCTGGAGTCGGTGGGGCCGCTCACGATTAACCCGCAGAACCTCAAGCTCAAGGCCGACATCCCGGTGGTGCAGCAGAACCTGGCCTGCGCCATCAACTCCATGGTGCTCTGCATCTTCACCACCTACGGGATGATCCCCAACGCGATCCACAACATGGATCCCAGCTCGTTCACCTACAAGGCCATCACCAAGGCGTTCGAGAACAGCGGGCCGCTCTTGCGCAAGGCCATGAGCATCAAGGGCAAGCCCATGCTCTGGTTCGAGAAGTGGCTGACCTACATCACCGGCACCACCTTCTCCGGCGGACACCTGCAGGAGATCGGCGAGCGCATCTTCAACCTGGAGCGCATGTACAACCTGCGCGAGGGCTTCAGCGCCGCCGACGACACCCTGCCGCCGCGCCTGCTGAACGAGCCCACCTTCCCGGGGATGACGTCGGGGCACCCCCTGGATCAGCTGCTGCCCCGCTACTACAAGAACCGCGGCTGGGACGCGAACGGGGTGCCCACGGCAAAGACCCTGGATCGCCTCCAGCTCCACGTCTGAGGTAGAGCGTCGTGAGCGTGACCGTCGAGCTGACTTACGAGATGAGCAAGCGCCTGGGCGCGCCGCGCTTCGAGGTGGACGGGGCGAGCACCGTGGCTGACGTGGTACGAGCCGCCCGCGAGCGCTTCGGCGCCGAGGCCGCCGAGTTCGAGAAGCTCTCCCGGGTGGCCGCCGTAGCGGTGAACGGCGTGCTGGTGAACCACCGCAAGGGGCTCAAGACGACGCTGGCCGACGGCGACCGCATCAGCTTCGTCAAGGCGGCGGCCGGCGGCTGAGTCCAGCCGGCACCGGGGGCCTCAGGCCAGGGCGGCCAGCTTCGCGTCCACCTGCTCCACGCGGTGCGGCGCCTGCAGAGCGGTGTAGCGTTCACGGGCGGCGCGCAGGTCCCGCTCGGCGGCGGCGCGGTCCCCCAGCAGAGCGGCGGCCCGGGCCCGAGCTCGCAGCGCATCGGCCAGGTAGGCGCCCCAGCCGCGTTCGTCCATGCTGGCGATCCGGGGATCCAGGAGCGCGATCACGTCCTCCGCGGCCCCCGACCCGTGCAGATCCAGCCGGGCGTTGGCCAGGGTCATGAGCAGGAAGGGCATGCTGTCCAGCAGCTCGGGTCGTTCGCGCAGCTTTTCCTCGACCCACTCGGTCTCGCGGAGCGCCGCGTCCCGGTCTCCCAGCGCGTGCAGCGCCTGGGCCATCTGGCAGGTGCGGCCGACCTGGAAGACGAGTATCCGCGCTGCTTCGTCGCTCCCCGACGGGAACCTTTCGAACATCGCGACAGCCTCGGCGTAGTCGCCGCGTTCGAAGGCCGCCTCGCCCACGGCCGTGAGCTTCATGAAGCGGCTCAGGCCGGACGGGTAGTCGGCTTCCGGGTCGATCCGCTGCGTGAGCCGTTGCATGGTTTCCATGTCTCCGCGCAGCCAGGCGATGAGGTGGTAGCCATTCTCGGCGTACGACAGCGTCAGCTCGTCCTGCCCGGCTTCCGCCAGGGACTCGCCCTTGCGCAGCTCGGCCTCGGCCTCGTCGAAGTGGCCCATGTTCAGCAGCGAAAAGCCCCGTTGGCAGATCAGCCAGGGCCAGGTGCCGAAGCCGCTGACCGCGCCCGCCCGCTCGGGCTGGTCGCGGCAGAAGTCGTTGCCGCGCTCGGTCCACTCGAGCCCGGCGCGGTTGTCGCCGGCCAGGCCGTGGGCCCAGCCGATGCGCTGATACAGCGACGCCTCCAGCTCGAAGTCGCCGCTCTCCTGCGCCAGCTCGAACGCCTCTTCGAGCAGCTCCACCTGCACCCGGTGCTCGCCGTCGAAGCCGCGCATTCCCGCGATCCCGCTCAGCAGCCGTGCCAGGCTGGCGCTGTCGCCGGCCGCACGGCCCAGCTCCAGACCCTCCCGGTAGGCGCCGCGCCACTCCTCCTCGGGCACGCCCACGCGCCAGCTGGTGAACAGGAACTCGAGGCAGGCCTCGGTGCGCAGGGCCAGCGCCTCGGCGTCCTCGCAGTCTGCCAGCAGCCGGCGGATGCGTCGCCAGTGCTCGATGGCACTGTCGGGGTCCGGCAAGCGGGCGGCGATGGCCGCGCGGCGGTGCCAGCGCGCGGCCTGTAGCGCCTCGCCGGCCTGCTCCCAGTGGTTCGCAATCAGGGCCGCCATCTCGTCCAGGCGCCCGCTCTCCAGCTCCTCCAGGGCCCGGGCCGCGGCGGCGTGACTGCGCGCGCGGCGTTCTCCGAGCTGGGAGCCGAGCGCCACCTCATGGGTTAGCGGGTGCTTGAAGGCGTACTCGGCGATGGGGTAGAGCGCCGTCTGGTGGATCATCTCCGCGCGGCGCAGTGCGTCCAGCGCTGCGGCCAGCTCGTCGGCGTCGGCTTCGACGACGCGCGCCAGCAGGGGTTCGCTGAACTCGCGGCCGATCACAGCGGCCGCTTGCAGCACCCGCTTGTCGCGCTCGGCCAGCCGATCAATGCGCGCGGCCAGCACGCCGTGCACCGTCTCCGGCAGCGCCAGTGGGCCGGGGTCGCGGGCAAGCTGGTATGCGCCGCGCTCGCCCTCGAAGGCGCCGGCCTCCTCCAGCCCGGTCACCAGCTCCTCGGCGAAGAAGGGGTTTCCGCCCGAGCGCTCGCGCACCCGCGCGCGGATCGCGTCGAGTGAAGGGGCGCTTCCCAGCAGATCGCGCAGCAGGTCGTCGCAGTCCTCCGGCCCCAGGGGGCGCAGGGCGATCTGCTGGTACTCGGAGCGGCTCATCCACGGGGCGTTGTACTCGGGCCGGAAGTTCAGCAGCAGCAGCGTTCGCGTGGCGCCCACCACATCGACCAGCTCCGCGAGGAAGGCGTCGCTCTGCTCGTCGATCCAGTGCAGGTCGTCGAAGAGCAGGACGGCGGGCTCCCGCGTGCTGCGCGCCTGAAGCAGGCGGCGCACGAAGTCGAGGACACGGCGGCGCCGCGCGTCCGGCTCCATGGGCGGCACCGGCCGCGCGGGATCCGGGAAGCGCGCCAGCTCGAAGGCCAGCGGCAGGTCCTCGCGGAACGCCTCGTCCAGCAGGACCAGGGTGCCGGCGATGCGCCGGCGCGCCTCCTCCGGCCGCTCGCGCTCGCCGACGCCGAAGAAGTCCCGGGTCAGCTCCACCACCGGAAGCATGGGTAGCGAGTGGCCGTGGGGCGGACAGTGGGCCCGCCACACCGGGATGTCGCGCGAGCCGCAGCGCTCACTGAACTCGTGGCACAGCCGGCTCTTGCCCACACCCGCCGGGCCGACCACACCGAGGATCTGGCCGCTGCCCTCCACGGCTCGCGCCAGGGCCGCCTCGAGCTGCTCCAACTCGCGCACACGCCCCACGAAGCGCGAGAAGCCGCGCGCCTGCGAGCGGTCGAGCCGGGTGCGCAGGCTGCCCGCGCCCTGGAGCTCGAACACCCCCACCGGATCGCTGACGCCCTTGACCGTGAAGGAGCCCAGGTCCCGCAGCTCGAAGTAGCCCTCCACCTGGCGCGCCGTCTCGGCGGTGAGGTAGGCGCTGCCCGGCTCGGCCAGCTGCTCCATCCGCGCGGCCAGGCCCACCGTGTGTCCCTGGGCGGTGTAGTCCATGCGCAGGTCGTCGCCGATCTTGCCGACCACCACCTCGCCGGAGTGGAGCCCCATGCGCACCGAGCAGCTCAGACCGCGGCTGCGGCGCAGCTCATCGGCCCAGTTCCGCAGCGGTTCGCGCAGCCACAGGGCCGCCCAGCAGGCGCGCTGGGCGTGATCCTCGTGGGCGATAGGCGCGCCGAACAACGCCATGATCCCGTCGCCGGTGTACTGGTTCACCGTGCCTTCGAAGCGGTGCACGCCCTCGGTGAGGATCTCGAAGAAGTGCTCCAGGATCCCGTGCCACTCCTCGGGGTCCAGGTCCTCGCTCATGGCCATGGAGTGGCGCACGTCGGCGAAGAGCACCGTCACCCGCTTGCGCTCGCCCTCCAGCGCCGAGCGCGAGGTCAGGATGCGCTGAGCGAGATGGGGCGGCGTGTAGTCGCGGGGCGTGCGTTGCGCTGCTTCGGATGCCGCCTCACCTTGCGGGGCTCCGCAGCCGTTGCAGAAGCGCGCGCCCGGCGGGTTGGCGCGGCCACAGGCCGGGCAGGCGGACTCGCGGGCGAGCGGAGCCCCGCAGGCGCCGCAGAAGCGGGCGTCCTCAGGGTTGGCGTGCTGACAGGCGTTGCACTGCAAGGGAAAGCGGTCCCGACCTCCCGCCGCTTCCTTTCTATCGGGCCAGGGGCAACTGCGTCAAGGGCGGCCGGATCCGCCGTCCTGAACTCACTCGCGCCGCTGGACTCCCAGGTTCCGCTAGCCTTCACGGCCACGTGAACGACCGGCTGAAGACGCTCCTGCTCCTGGTTGTCGCCACCGGCCTTGCCCTGGCGGCGGGGGAGGTCGCCGTGCGCCTCCTGGTTCCGGTGGACCACTACGCCTACGTCCTGGACGAACGCACGATCTACCGCTTTGCGCCCGACACCTGGACGCGCTTCCGGCGCGAGCGCACCCTGGGTGAGGACGGCTTCCTGATCCAGTCCAACAGCCTGGGATATCGCGGGCCCGAGCCGGATCTGGCTCCCGGCCGCGAGCGCATCGCCGTCTACGGCGACTCGTTCATCCACGCCGGGTTCTCGCCCCTGGAAGAAACCTTCGTCCAGCGCCTGGAGGACGCGCTGCGCCGGCGCGGTCGGGAAGTCCAGGTGCTGAACGCCGGCACCAACGGGTACGGCCCCGATCAGTCGAGCCGGAGGATCGAGGAGGAGCTCGAGCGGATCCGGCCCGATCTGCTGGTTCTCGCCGTCTATGCGGGCAACGACTTCGGCGACCTGCTGCGCAACAAGATCTACCGGTTGGAGGACGGGGCGCTGGTGGAGAACGAGTTCGTCCTGCACCACAAGACGCGCGAGCTCTTCGAGGCCAAGGCCAGGCTCTTCGCGGGCGACGGCCTGCTGGACCGCTCGGCGCTGGTGCGCACCCTGAAACGCCTCTACTTCAGCTGGCGTGAGACGCAGGCCCGGACGCCCGAGGAAGGGCCGGAGCAGCTCGCGTCCGACGCGCTCCAGCGACAGCTCAATGCCCGGCGGCGTGAGTACCGTCGCTACGTGCTGCAAGGGGACAACCGGGTGAAGATCACGCCCGACTCCTACGACGCCGACGTCGCGCTGGAGCCGGGGTCCGAGTCGGCCCGCTACCGGATCGCACTGATGGAGGCCGTGATCGAACGCGTGCGCCGCTTCCTGGAGCAGCGCGGCGTGCGGCTGGTCCTGCTGGTCATCCCCGCCCCCACCGACGTGTGCGACGGCCACGCCGGCATGGAGAGGGCTCGCTTCCCCCACTACGCGCCGTCGGGGCCCAGCGACGTGCTGGCCGGGTTCGCTCGCGCGCGGGGAATCCCCTACCTGGATCTCTTTCCGGTCTATCGGGGCCCGGAATGTCGCACGCACTACTTCCGCCATCCCGACAATCACTGGAACGCAAGCGGTCAGGCCCTAGCCGCAGAGCGCATGGCGGATCTGCTCCAAGTCGGTCCGGCGATCGACTAGAATTGGCCGTTCGAGGAAGGAGGCCCGTTGGGTGCCGCCGAGCGACGAACTCCCCGCGTACTGATCATCGGCTCCGGCTTCTAGGTGCTCGGACGCCTCGGCGGCTTTGCTCCGGCCGGCGTCGTGGCCGTCAGCATGGGAGCCCTGGCGCTGCTGCTGGACCACGGCCGCGCTCTCGGCGTCGGCAACGCCGCGTTGGAGGCGATCGGCTACACCTACTTCGCGCTGCTCGTTGCCGCACCGCTGCTGATCTACCCGCTGGCGTGGGCGCGCGGCGAGCGCGCGGGCCGCCGGCTGGCGCTGTCGCTGCTGCCGGGCCTTCTGTGGTGGCTCACGGAGCTGGGCATCCGGCTCGAGAACCACACCCTCCCTGAAGCGGTGTGGCTGGCCACGTCGCCCTTCAACGCGCTCCACCTCGTGGGGACGCTCTGGGCCGTGGCGCTGGCGGACGCCGGCTGCCGCTTGGCGGAGCGCCGACGCCTACCCGGTCGTCGGCGCGTGATCACCGCTGTGGCCGGGCTGTTGCTGGCGCCGCTGCTGGCGGTGGCGAGCTTTCCCGTGCACCTGCACGGCTACCGGCTTCTCTTCCAGCGAGGGCTGCTTCCGCAGCCGGACTCGCTGCCCGGCCCGTTGCCCGACGGCGCGCCGCCGCGCGACCGCCGCGTGGAGCGCCCGCCCAACGTGATATTCATCCTCTCCGACGACCACCGCTGGGACGCCGCCGGCTTCGAGGGCCACCCCTTCATCGAGACGCCCGCGCTCGACCGGCTGGCCGCCGAGGGGGTCCGCTTCACCCGCGCCTTCGTGATGTCGTCCCTGTGCAGCCCGTCCCGGGCCAGCTTCCTCACCGGAACCACGCCCCATCGCCATGGCGTGTGGAACAACTTCACGCCCTGGTCCGACCAGAACCGCACGTTCCTGGAGTACCTGGGCCGCGCCGGCTACCGCACGGCCTTCATCGGCAAGTGGCACATGCCGGGGAGCCTTCCGGACCTGCGCGGGGTGGACCACTTCGTCACGTTCACCCACGTGGAGGGGCAGGGGGCCTATCGGGACTGCCCCCTGATCGTGGACGGCCACGAGGAGCCGTCGCGCAAGTCCTACCTGGCCGAAGAGCTGACCGATCGGGCGCTGGCCTGGATCGACGCCAACCGGAACGCACCCTTCGCGCTGTACCTGTCCCACAAGAACGTGCACGCGCCCTTCACTCCGGACACACAGGAGGCGGGAGCCTACGCCCGCGAGCCGGTTGCGATTCCTGGAGAAGCCCAGCCCTGGTCGCATATGACCGATGCCCAGTACGTGCACTTCAATCCGGATCCCCTGGGCGCCTCGCTGCGGCGCTACGGCGAGGCGGTCACGTCCCTGGATCGGCAGATCGGGCGCGTGCTCGACGCCCTGGATGCCTGGGGCCTGGCCGAAGAAACCTTCGTCCTTTACACCAGTGACAATGGGTACCTCTGGGGCGAGCACGGGCTTGTGGACAAGCGCTGGGCGTACGAGGAGTCGGTGCGAATTCCCTTCCTGGTGCGCCATCCGGCCGCAGGCCACGCGGCGGCCGCCGCGGTGGATCGGCTGATCCTGAACGTCGACGTGGCCCCCACGCTCCTCGATCTGGCCGGGCTGGCGAAGCCCGAGTGGATGCAGGGCAGCAGTCTGCTGCCGCTGCTGCAGGACCCGGATGGCCCCTGGCGCGACGCCGTCTACTACGCCTACTTCTTCGAGCCCCCGTATCCCACGCCGACGCTGGAAGCCGTGCGCACGGATCGCCACAAGCTGGTCGTGTACGAGGGGCGGCCGCCCCAGCTCTTCGATCTGGCGCGCGATCCCGGGGAACGCCGCAACCGGATCGACGACCCCTCGCTCGCGGCCACCCGCCGTGCCCTGGAGGAGCGCCTCGAGACGCAGCGGCAAGCCGCGGGCGCGGCGCATACCATCACGCCGTGAGCGAGCCCGGCGCCCGGCGCAGACCCCTGGTCTTCATCTTCATCACCGTACTGATCGACATGATCGGCTTCGGGATCATGATTCCGGTGATGCCCGAGCTGATCATGGAGCTGACCGGCGAGGGCTTGGGCCGCGCCGCGGTGTACGGCGGCTGGCTGCTCTTCATCTACGCGCTCATGCAATTCTTCTTTGCGCCGATCATCGGCAACCTGTCGGATCGCTTCGGGCGTCGGCCGGTCCTGCTCTTCTCCCTGGTCGCGTTCGGGATCGACTACCTGGTGATGGGCTTTGCTCCGACGATCGCCTGGCTCTTCGCAGGACGCATCCTGGCCGGGATCTCCGGAGCCACCCACTCCACGGCCAACGCCTACATCGCCGACGTGAGCCCACCGGAGGAGCGCGCCCAGAACTTCGGCCTGATCGGCGCCGCCTTCGGGCTGGGCTTCATGCTGGGACCCGTGATCGGGGGCCTGCTGGGCGAGTACGGCCCCCGGGTTCCCTTCTTCGCGGCCGCGGGCCTGGCGTTCTGCAACGCCGCCTACGGCTTCCTGATCCTGCCGGAGACCCTGCCTCCGGCGGCCCGGCGCCCCTTCGATCTGCGGCGCGCCAATCCCATCGGGGCTCTGGCTCAGATGGGCCGCTATCCGGTGATCGTCGGACTGTTCGGCACTCTGGTTCTCTACATGATTGCTCACGACGCCAGCCCGGCGACCTGGTCCTACTACACCATGCTGAAGTTCGGCTGGACCGAGCGCGAGGTGGGCTACTCCATGGGCGCCGTGGGCCTGGGCGTGACGTTGGTTCAAGGCTTCCTGATCCGCGTGGCGATCCCGCGTCTGGGCGAGATGCGGGCCGTCTACCTGGGTTATGCAGTGATGAGCCTGGCCTTTGCGGGCTTTGCCTTCGCCTCGGCGGGCTGGATGATGTATGCGTTCATCGTGCCCTTGTCCGTGGGCGGGCTCGCGACGCCGGCGCTGCGGGGCATCATGTCGAATCGCGTTCCGGCCAACGCGCAGGGCGAGCTTCAGGGGGCCATCGGAAGCGCCATGAGCCTGACGGCTATCGTGGCGCCGCTCTTCATGACGCAGCTCTTCGGCTACTTCAGCTCCGACGCCGCGCCGCTCTACTTCCCGGGCGCGCCCTTCCTGACGGCCAGTGTGCTGCTGCTGGGCGCCATCGCGGTGTTCGCCGGCGTCATGACGACGACCGGCTCGCCGTCGCAGAGCGCGGAGTAGCTCCGGTTCAGAGGCGGTAGCCAGCCTCGTCGTGGAGGGCCAGGTCGAGGCCCTGGCTCTCCTGTCGGCCCTCCACGCGCAGCCCGAGCGTTGCGTCCACGGTCTTGAGGATCGCCCAGGTCGCCGCCGCGGTGTAGGCTGCGACGCCCAGGGCCGCTCCGAGCTGGACGGCGAACTGGCGTCCCACGGCCAAGTCGCCCTGGTTCCCGCCCAGGGCGCCGGAGGCGAAGAAGGCCACCAGCACGGTTCCCACGAAGCCGCCCACACCGTGAACGCCGAAGACGTCCAGCGAATCGTCGTAGCGCAGCGCCCGCTTCAGCGTGGTGGCCGCAACGAAGCAAAGGAAGCCGGAGGCGATGCCGATCGCCAGGCCGCCCACGGGACCGACGAAGCCGGACGCCGGCGTTACCGCGGCCAATCCCGCAATCGCACCGGTGGCGAAACCCAACATGCTGGGCTTGCCGTGCTTGACCCACTCGATGCACATCCAGGTGAAGCCCGCGGTCGCTGCCGACACGTGGGTCACCGTGATGGCCATGGCCGCATCGCCGTTGGCTTGCAGCGCGCTGCCGCCATTGAAGCCGAACCAGCCCACCCAGAGCATCGCGGTCCCGGTGGCGGTCATGGTCATGTTGTGGGGGATGAAGGCGCCGCCCGGGTAGCCGTAGCGCGGCCCGATCACGATACAGGCCACCAGTGCGGCGACGCCCGCGGTGATGTGGACGACGATCCCACCGGCGAAATCCAAGACCCCCAGGTCGGCGAGGAACGCGCCGTCGCCGCCCCACACCATGTGGCAGACGGGGATGTAGACGACGAAGAGCCAGATCGCCGAGAACCAAAGCACCGCCGAGAAGCGCATCCGCTCGGCGAAGGCGCCCACCACCAGCCCCGGCGTGATGATCGCGAAGGTCATCTGGAACGAGAAGAACAGCACCTCGGGGATCGAGCCCGACAGGGTCGAGCCGTCAACTCCGGCCAGGAAGGCCTTGGAGAGGCCGCCGACGAACGACCTCAGCCCCAGGTTGCCGGCCTCCATGCCCGTGGCATCGAACGCCAGGCTGTAGCCGCAGACCAGCCACAGCAGCGTCACCAATCCGGTCAGGCCGAAGCACTGCATCAGGACCGACAGCACGTTCTTGGTGCGCACCAGGCCGCCGTAGAAGAGGGCGAGGCCCGGGAGCGTCATGAAGAGCACGAGCGCCGTCGAGATCAGAATCCAGGCTGTATCGCCGCTGTTCGGGCCGACGTCCTGCATGGGTTTCTCCTTCAGGTGGCAGTCCTGGCCGCCTGCGAAGGGCCCTTCTACCACGCCGCGCGTGGCGATTCCTAGCGGCACGCGCCAAGAACGCGGCGCCCCACGGGGGCGGCGGGTACACTGATCGCCGTGAAGGTCCTGTCCGCAGAGGCCCGAACGTGGAGCCCGTGACCCGCATGCGCGCCGCGCTGCTTCGGCGAGCGGTCCCCAACCTGTGGATCGTGGGCTTCCCCGAGAGCGGGACCACCGCGCTGTGGCGGATCCTGCACCAGCACCCGTCGCTGCAGCCGGCCTACCGCCGGACCGGCGGGCTGCTCAAGGAGGCCTACGTCCTCTACCCCAAGAAGCACTGGCAGGTTCCCTCGGTTCCCCAGCAACCCCGTTCGCTGGCGGGCAGCCTGGGCGAGTCGGCGCGGCTCTTCCTGCGGCGGCCCTGGCCCGGCTACGGGCTGCTTCCGCGCTTCCGCCTGGAGTCCAGCCCGGACTACATCTACGAGCCCGATGCGCCGCGCATCATCCGCTCGCTGGATCCGCACTCGCGCATCTTCATCTGCCTGCGCGAGCCCGCCTAACAGATCCTGTCGCTCTACAAGCACTGGACCCGGATCGGGCTCCACCAGGGCCGGGTCGAGTTCGGCCTGGACGACGTGACCCGCAGCGGAATTCCCCACCGGGCGCGCTTCGAGATGGACCGCGCCGTGGGCCGTTACCTGGAGACGTTCGACCGGGAGGCGCTGCGCTTCGTGTTGTTCGACCGCTTCGCCGAGGACAACACCGGAACTGCTCGGGACATCTTCCGCTGGCTGGAGCTTCCGGGGGTGGCCTTCGAGCCGCCGCCCTCGGAGCCCAGCGACACCGTCCTGGAGCTGGCGCCCGACTTCCGCCAGCGAGCCCAGGAGCACTTCCGGCCCCAGGTGGAGGCCCTGGCCCGCATGACCGGCCTGGACCTCAAGGAAGCCTGGGGCTACTAGGGCCGCTTCAGGCGCTGGCCTCGCAGAGAGGGGCAGCCTTCAGGCTGGCTGCTCCGAGCCCTCGCGCCAGGCGGCGCTGAGTGCGGTGATACCGTCCGGCAGCTCGAGGATGCGGTCCCAATCCGGCTCACAGCCCAGCCGGCTTGCGGCATTGCGTCGCGTGCTCACCACCGCGTCCTCCAGGCTCCGACTCGACGGATCCGCGAGCCCCAGATCGTTCACCAGGAAGTCGCGGAAGCGGCTGGGAATTTCTTGGAAGCTCCCCAGAGCGCCGGCCATGGAGCGCCAGTGATGGGCCACTGCCGACATGTCCAGGTCGCCGTCTTCGTGGACGACGTCGTTGAGCATGGCCACGGCCTTGGGGCTCACGCCGACCCGGCCGAACAGATCGTGCATGGCATCGCGGGGGTTGGCGTAGGTGTGTCCGACGCAGAGCTCGATGAAGCGCTTCACGCGGTCCGGGGTCAGCCCGTCGGGCAGGCACAGTCGCCCCGCGTCGTCGATGCTGACCCCGTGGGCGACGAACGTGCCCATGGCCTTCCCAACCAGCCGGTTCAGGATCTTCACTGTGGCGCGGAGCCTCACCCCTTCAGAGCAGGGCCCCAGGGTAGCCCTGGTTGAGCGGGATGGGCTGGACGGGAAGGAGACCCTGCGTCCCGGCGGCCGCATCGTGGTGGTGGGAGACGAGGAGAACCGGGGGCGCCTCGCTACCCTGGCTTGGGGTTGCCGGGCGTGAGGAGGCATCGACATGAGGAACAGCGAGATTCGTCAGACCATCCTGGACGACCACGCGGCCCTGCGCGGCTTGTTCGCCAGCCTGAGGGACCTGCTTCGCAGCGAGGGCGGCGGGGCAGAGCGCGAGCCGGCCGTGCGCAGCCTGGGTGCGGCCCTGCGCGAGCGCTTCCTGACCCACCTGGACCTGGAGGATCGTTACCTGGTGCCCGCCCTGCGCGAGGTCGACGCCTGGGGCGAAGAGCGGGCCAATCGCGTCAGCAAGGAGCACACCGAGCAGCGCGCGCGTCTGGATCGCCTGCTCACGCATCTGCAGGACCCGGCGCGGCCCATGGCCGAGCTGATCGAAGAGCTGGACGTCCTGCTCCGCGACTTTCTCGAGGACATGACCCACGAGGAAGCGACGGTCCTTCAGGAAGACCTGCTGCGCGACGACCCGGTCACCATCAACGTCGAGGCCGGTTAGGCGGTGACCAAGCCCCGGGTCCTCGCGCTGGGGATCGGCGTCGCGGGCGCCATGTGTGCGGTCGGCGCGGCTACCTTGTCCGGCGCTGCGGCCTGGCTTCTGGCCTGGACGGCGCTCTCCTGCTTCGTTGTGGCGTGGGCCTACGCCGCCAATCGCCCCGAGGTCTTTGGGAAGCAGGAGGACGGGCGAGTCCGGCTCGCGAACCAGCTCCTGCTGCTTCCCTATTTGACGGCCTTCCAGGCCGCCTGCTGGCTCATCCGCGTCGTTCGCCCGCTTCCTCCGGTCGACGAGGTGGCGTCGGGCGTCTATGTAGGGGGGCGCTTGCGCGAGGCCGCGATCCCGCCCAGCGTGGAGCTGGTGATCGACCTGGTGGCCGAGTTTCCCGGCGCACGAGGTGTGCGGAGCCGGCCCGGCTATCGCTGCCTGCCGGTCCTCGACGGCCACCATCCCCGCAGCCTGGACTCCTTCCTCTGCCGGACCGTGGAGGCGGCCGCGGCGCCGGGCGGTGTGCTGATCCACTGCGAGTCGGGGATCGGGCGCGCCCCGACGGCGGCTGCCGTGCTCCTGGTGGCGCGGGGGCTGGTGCCGGACCCGGCTTCGGCGGTGGAGCTGATGGCCAAGCGCCGCCCGAAGATCCATCCCACGCGCTCCGACTGGGCCTTCATGGAACGCGCCGTCGCGCGTCTGCGCTAGGAGCCGGCGCACCCCAGCTTGGGTCAGGCTCCTAGGCGCCCGACGCGCTCAGCCGCTCGAGCAGCGTGTCGCGGATCGAGCGCTTGAGGATCTTGCCCGAGGCATTGCGGGGCAGGGACTCCCCGGTCACATCCAGCCGCGAGGGGATCTTGAAGGCGGCCAGGCGCTCGCGCAGGAAGCGCTGAAGCTCGTCCGGGTCGATGCGCTCGCCGGGCTTGGGAACCACGGCGCAGGCCACCTCCTCGCCCAGACGTTCGTGGGGGATGCCGAAGACCGCCGCCTCGTAGACCGCCGGATGCTCGTAGATGGCCGCCTCCACCTCGGCGCAATAGATGTTCTCGCCGCCGCGCAGCACCATGTCCTTCGCGCGGTCCTCCACGTAGACGAAGCCCTCCTCGTCGATGCGTCCGATGTCGCCGCTGCGCAGCCAGCCGTCCACGATCGTCTCGGCCGTGGCCTCGGGCTTGTTCCAGTAACCCCGGATCAGGTTGGGTCCGCGGAACTGGATCTCGCCCACCTCTCCGAAAGGAAGCGCGCGCCCGTCGCCGTCGGCGATGCGGATCTCCATGGTGGGAACGCTGCGCCCGGCGCTGCGCGGTTTGCGCAGGTAATCGTCTCCCGAGTTCTGCGGGCCGTAGGCGTTGGTCTCGGTCATGCCGTAGCCGATTCCGGGCCGGCCCCGGGCGAACGACTTCTCCACCCGGTTCACCAGCTCCGGCGGGGCGGGGGCTCCGCCGCCGCCGACGCTTGCCAGGCTGGTCGTGTCCCGACGCGCGAAGTCCGGCGACTCCAGGAGGTCCCACGACATGGTGGGGACGCCCACGAACTGGGTGATCCGCTCGCGCTCGATCAGCTCCAGCGCGCGTTCCGGACTCCACTTGTACATCATGACCAGCTTGTAGCCGCCTGCGAAGCAGGAGAGCATCACCGCCACCAGGCCGGTCACGTGGAAGAGCGGCACCACGAGGATGAAGCTCGTCGGGAAGGGATGTGCCTCCTTGGGCGGCTGCACCAGCACGTTGGCCGCCGTGCGACAGGCGAACGAGAGCAGCGCCGAGAGCACGGCGCGATGGCTCGAGACGGCGCCCTTCGGGTGCCCGGTGGTGCCGGAGGTGTAGAGGATCGTGGCGTCGTCGTCGGGGGCGATCTCCACCGGCGGAAGCGGGGTCCCGGGCACCAGCGCCTCGTCCCAGGCATCGAAGCGGGGCGTCAGGCCGCCTTCGGGACGCACCTCGATGCCGTGGATTCCGAGCCGGTCCATGGCCGGCCGCGCGCGCTCGGCACGCTCGGCATCGGCGATGACCACGGCCGGGCGCGAGTCCTCCAGCCCGTAGGCCATCTCTTCGGTGGTCCACCAGGCGTTGAGGCACACTGCGATGGCCCCGACCGACGTCACCGCGGCGAAGGAGACCACGTACTCCGGGTAGTTGCGCATGGCGATGGCCACGCGATCGCCGGGCCGCACGCCGTAGCGATCCACCAGCACCGCGCCCAGCGCATCCACCCGCTCCATCACCTGCTCGAAGGTCCAGCGCTCGTCCTCGTAGACCAGGAACACGGCGTCGCCGCGGCGACGCGCGGTGTCGAAGAGCTGGCGCAGCGAGGGCGGCGTGTTCTTGAAGACCTTGTAGGGACGGCCCTCGAGGGTCGCGTCGGTGAGCTCGAAGCGCGCGCCCGGCGCCGTCAGCTCGTCGATTGCCCGGCCCCACGTCTTCGGCTCAGTCATGCTCTGCTCCCTGAAGGTGGCTCTTGGCCAGCGCCTCGACCGTCTCGAAAAACTCGCGAACGGTGCGCTGGATGATGTCCGACACGGGCTCGACGGACTCGATGCGTCCGGCCACCTGCCCCGACAAGGCCACACCGTTCTCGATTTTCCCACCGAAGTACACGTCG
>Ga0255053_10000964_pt1 | contig 15824 bp, 13 predicted proteins | sample JV7_2_22_MG_FD_188635 | JGI IMG/M metagenome (GOLD analysis project Ga0255053, IMG submission 188635) | Seawater microbial communities from Jervis Inlet, British Columbia, Canada - JV7_2_22 | ecosystem: Environmental > Aquatic > Marine > Inlet | place: Canada: British Columbia | collected...
TTGTCAACCACTCTGGCACCTCTCCTCATTTCCAATAATTTTAACCTGCTACAACAAGCGGTCGAGTCAGGCCATTGACAGCGGGCTTCCTGCCCGCTGCCCTGTGGGCGCCTGCGGCGTCCAAAATCGCTCCCGGCGATTTTGTCGACCACTCTGGCACCTCTCCTCATGTTTTTCCTGCCCCGACAAGCGGGGTGAGGGATTGTACTCAGGTGTTGCAAATTTTAACAACAGGTAAAACGCTGAAATTCCGGGTCCACTGAGGTAGCCTTGTGGGCGTTAGCGCCAGACCGAAATACGTGGCAGGGGATAGATAGCCAGGTTATGCGGTCAAATTATAAAGTGATGCAACACGGAGAAGGCTATTGCGCCTGTTGCTCTACATAACTCTGGCAGCTCTACTCGGCACCTGCTCCTCGCCTCCTCCGCTCCTCGAGCAGGTCTTGGACTCGGGTGTACTTCGCGTCGTCACGCGCGACAGCCCCGTTTCTTACGTCGTCGGGCCGGAAGGTCCTTCCGGTCCGGAATTCGATCTCGTACAGGCGTTCGCCAACGAACTTGGCGTCGAATTGGTCATCGAATCCGTCGATAGTGTGTCGGAGATATTGCCGCACGTGCTTGCCGGTAATTCGCACATGGCGGCCGCAGGTCTGTCCATCACTGAATCGCGCCGCGATTACCTGAACTTCGGACACCCCTACGAAACGGTCAATATGCACCTGATTTACAAACTCGGCACCGGAAAGCCACGCAAGATCGAAGATGCTATCGGCCGCTCCATCGAAGTCATGGCCGGCAGCAGCCATGCCGATGTGCTGGCATCGCTACAGCAGCATGTCCCCGAGCTCGAATGGACCGAGAACGCCGACGCCGAGGTCACCGACCTGCTTGCCGAAGTCGCCTACGGCAACCTGGACCTGACCGTTTCCGATAGCACCGAGTTTGACATCCAGAGGCATTTTCACCCCGACTTGCGTGTCGCGATCGACCTGCAGGTAGGAGACCCGCTCGCGTGGGCTTTTCCCAAGGGCAAGGGCGACACACTGCTGGCCCGCGCGGACGATTTTCTCATCCGGGCGGAGCGTCGCGGATATCTGGCACGCGTTCACGACCGCTATTACGGCCATACGAAAAAGTTCGATTACGTCGGCACACGAAATTTCATTCGCCATTACGAGAGCCGCCTGCCGCGTTACCGACAGATGTTCGAACAAGCCGGCGCGGAGTCGGACGTCGACTGGAGACTGCTCGCCGCCATTGGTTACCAGGAATCGCACTGGCGCTCGGGTGCCGTGTCACCGACCGGTGTCAGAGGCATCATGATGCTGACCCAAGACACCGCGGACTATCTCGGCATCGACGATCGGGTCGATCCGAAGAACAGTATCTTTGGTGGTGCGCAATTCTACGCGCGACAAACGGAGCGTGTGGCGGACACCGTCGATGAACCCGATCGTACCTGGATGGCACTTGCCGCCTACAACGTCGGCTTCAACCATATTAAGGACGCGCGGCAAATCGTCGAGTGGCAAGGCGGCAATCCGGATGCTTGGGTGGACCTATCCGAGGCACTGCCGCTGCTGTCGCAGCGCAAGTGGTATACGCAGGTACCCTATGGCTATGCGCGCGGCTGGGAGCCGGTGCTATACGTCCACAATATTCGCAGTTACTACAACATCCTCAAGTGGTTGACCGCAAACGAAGAGACGGAAGAAGCGGAGCCGGGTATCGAGAATTTACCCGAGCTTCCCGAAGAGCCGGCCGAGATTACGGAAACCTGATCACGAACGTTATCGGCGATCTTCAAAGAACGCCTTGAGAACCTCGCCACACTCCTCAGCGAGCACACCGCCATTTGTTTCGAAGCGGTGGTTGAAACTTGCGCTGTCCGTCAGGTCGATGGCGCTACCCGCGGCACCGGCCTTGGGGTCGTAGGCCCCGAACACGAGACGCTCAACTCGAGCCTGCACCATTGCTCCCATGCACATCGCACAGGGTTCCATGGTCACGTACACGGTTGCGGTTGTTAGCCGGTGATCACCCATTTCTTGTGCGGCGGCACGCAGCGCAACGATTTCCGCATGCGCACTGGGATCGATATCGCTGATTGTCCGATTGATGCCGCGTGCGATGATGTCACCATCCACGACAACAACGGCACCGACGGGAACTTCGCCAGCTTGCGCGGCGACCTTGGCTTCACCGATAGCCGCTCGCATGTGGCCAAGATCCGCATCCGACCAGGCGGCCATCTACTCCCACTCGATCGTTGCCGGCGGCTTGCCGGAGATGTCATAGGTAACGCGCGAGATGCCGTCGACCTCGTTAATGATGCGCAGCGACACATGCTCGAGGAACTCGTACGGCAGGCGCGCCCAGCGCGCGGTCATAAAATCAATGGTCTCGACAGCGCGCAGCGCGATGACATACTCGTAGCGGCGGCCGTCGCCCATGACGCCGACCGATTTCACGGGCAGGAATACGGCGAATGCCTGGCTGACTTTGTCATACAGGTCATGCTTTCTCAGTTCGTCGATGAAAATGTCGTCGGCGAGCTGGAGTTTTTCAACAAACTCGGGCTTCACCTCTCCCAACACTCGCACACCAAGCCCGGGACCCGGGAAGGGATGCCGGAACACCATCTCGCGCGGCAAGCCGAGCTCGAGGCCGATCTTGCGCACTTCGTCCTTGAACAATTCCCGGAGTGGTTCGATGAGCGACATGCGCATGTTCTCGGGCAAGCCACCGACATTGTGGTGCGACTTGATGACATGTGCCTTGCCGGTCGACCCACCAGCGGATTCGATCACATCAGGATAGATCGTGCCTTGTGCCAGCCACTCGATACTCTCGAGCTTGTGAGCCTCTTCGTCGAAGACCTCGATGAACTGGCCACCAATGATTTTTCGCTTTTCCTCAGGATCACTGACCCCTGCGAGTGCATTAAAGAATCGGTCCGCGGCGTTGACGCGAATAACGCGCACGCCGAGATGATCGGCGAACGTATCCATTACCTGGTCGCCCTCGTGATGGCGCAACAGGCCGTGATCGACGAACACGCAGGTGAGTTGATCGCCGATTGCCTCGTGCAGCAATGCGGCAACGACGGAAGAATCCACACCACCGGAAAGGCCCAACAAGACCTTGCCCCCACCAACCCGTTCACGAACGCTGGCAATGCTGTCGGCGACGATGTTGCCGGGTGTCCAGTCACTCGGACATCCACAGATGTCGTGGACGAAACGCTCCATGATCGCCTGACCCTGCAGTGTATGCGTTACCTCGGGGTGGAATTGCACGCCGTAGAAATTTCGTGAGCGGTCCTCCATGGCAGCCAGCGGTGAATTGCTGCTGCTCGCTGTCGACTCGAATCCTGGCGGTAATGACTCGACGCGATCGCCATGGCTCATCCAGACCTTGAGCAACGGCGGACCACTTTCTGTATCACTCAAACCGCCCAGCAGACCGGAGTCGCCGGGCTCGATCTCTGCGTAACCGAACTCACGATGCGAAGAGGCCTCGACCTTGCCGCCGAGTTCCGCCGCCATCGTCTGCATACCAAAGCAAATTCCGAGTACAGGGACCCCGAGTTCAAAAATCGACTGGGAGACACGTGGCGGTTCGTCGAGATTCACCGACTCGGGACCGCCCGACAAGATGACGCCCGACGGCTGAAACGCCTGTATTGCATCGTCGCTCACATCCCACGGATGAATCTCCGAGTACACGCCACGTTCGCGCACACGGCGCGCAATGAGCTGCGTGTACTGGCTGCCGAAATCGAGAATCAGAAGCCGGTGAGCGTGAATGTCCTTACGCGGGATCCTGGATACTGTGGCGGGCTCACTCATGTTCGAATGTCAGGTCCTGGCGATTGCTGTCGGCTCTGAAATCATGGGACAGGATACTATTTAGTGCGGTAGTTCGGCGCTTCTTTGGTGATGGTCACGTCATGCACGTGGCTTTCCCTCATACCGGCACTCGTGATGCGTACGAATTCCGGCTTCGTACGCATCTCCTCGATGGTACCGCTGCCCGTATAACCCATCGCAGCACGAATACCGCCGACCAGCTGATGCACGATGGCGATCAGGCTGCCCTTGTAGGCAACGCGTCCCTCGATGCCCTCCGGCACGAGCTTCTCGAGTTCTTCGGTGGCATCCTGGAAGTAGCGATCGGAGGAACCGTGCGATTGCCCCATCGCACCCACCGAGCCCATGCCACGATAGGTCTTGTACGAGCGTCCCTGGTACAACTCGACTTCACCCGGTGACTCCTCGGTACCGGCGAACAGACCGCCGATCATGACTGAGTACGCGCCGGCAACCAGCGCTTTGGCAATGTCGCCGGAATAGCGAATGCCGCCGTCCGCGATAAATGGGATGCCTTTCTTCTTGAGCGCCGCGGCAACTTCGGCAACGGCCGACACCTGCGGTACGCCGACACCCGCGACGACCCGAGTTGTGCAGATCGATCCAGGACCGATCCCGACTTTGACGCCATCGGCGCCGGCCTTGACGAGCGCTTCCGCCGCATCGCCCGTGACGATATTGCCGCCGAGCACCTGCATGTCCGGATACCGGCTCTTAATCCGGCTGACGCGATCGAGCACACCCTTGGAGAAACCATGCGATGTATCGACAACGAGCACGTCGACGCCGGCCTCGACGAGTTCGTCCACGCGATCGTCGGTATCGTAGCCAGTACCCACGGCGGCACCAACGCGCAGCGCGCCGCTGGCATCCTTGCAGGCACGAGGAAAGTCCTTGGCCTTCTGGAAATCCTTCGCAGTAATCATGCCTTTTAGTTCGAAGTTGTCGTCAATGACGAGCACCTTTTCGATGCGATGCTGGTGCAACAGTGAGACGACCTCTTCTTCAGCCGCGCCCTCGCCCACCGTCACGAGGCGCTCCTGCGGCGTCATCACTGTCGATACCGGCGCATCGAGCTGGGTTTCGAACCTGAGATCACGCCCGGTGACGATGCCGACGGTCTGTTTTTGACTCACGACCGGCACGCCCGAGATACCCATCGCACGCGTCAGGTCGAGAACCTCACGAATACTCATGTCGGGCGTCACGGTGATCGGATTCCGCACGATGCCGCTTTCGAACTTCTTCACCGTGTGAACCTGGCGGGCCTGTTCTTCGATCTTCATGTTCTTGTGAATGACGCCGATGCCGCCTTCCTGGGCGAGCGCGATAGCGAGCCGCGACTCCGTCACCGTGTCCATTGCCGCGGACAGGATCGGGATGTTGAGTGTGATTTCGGCCGTCAGCCTCGTGCTGAGGTCGACCTCGCGAGGCAGCACCTCGGAATATCCGGGCTGCAGGAGGACATCGTCGAAGGTCAGAGCTTCCTTGGCAATGCGCATGGGCTGGTTCGCGTCCCTTGATGAGGTTAAACGGTCAATTGTACGCGCATGATTTTTTCGGCAAAAGCTTTTAGGCGTCGGCTATACTCGCGACCATGGAAAACTCGGGTCAGGCGACCTCGATTACGGTCAGCCAGCTAAACCGACAGGTCAAGGACCTGCTCGAGAAGGGACTCGGGCGCCTCTGGGTCGAGGGCGAAATCTCGAACCTCGCAAAACCGACATCCGGCCACCTCTATTTCAGGCTCAAAGACGAGTCGGCGCAGATCGGCGCCGCGTTCTTCCGTCAGCGCCAGCGCGGGCCGACGATCGGCCTCAAGAACGGCGACCACGTACTTGTTTTCGGCAAGGTCAGCCTGTACGAGGCCCGTGGCGACTACCAGCTCATCGTTGAGAGAATCGAAGCCGCAGGCGAAGGCGTTCTCCAGCGGCGCTACGAGGCACTGAAAAAGAAACTGGCCTCCGAGGGCCTCTTCGACGAAGACCGGAAACAGCCGATACCGGAGTTACCACAGCGAATCGGCATCATCACCTCGCCAAGCGGCGCAGCCGTTCGTGATGTCCTTACTGTACTGAGAAGGCGCTTCCCCGCCATTCCCGTCGTCATTTATCCCACCGCAGTGCAGGGCGATGCGGCGCCGGCAGAGTTACTCGGCGCTTTGCAGGCGGCCATTCGGCGCGACGAGTGCGACGTCTTGCTCATGACGCGTGGCGGCGGCTCCCTCGAAGATCTTTGGGCTTTCAATGACGAGCAACTCGCGCGTGCAATTGCGGATTCACCGATTCCCGTCGTCAGCGCGGTTGGCCACGAGGTCGACTTCACGATCGCGGACTTCGTCGCAGATGTTCGTGCGCCGACCCCCTCAGGGGCGGCCGAACTCATGACGCCTGACCGCGAGGAGTGGTTGCGGTCGATCAATGCAATCGCGAAACGAATCGCGCGACAGGGTCAGCGCTCGCTCGAAGACAAGGCGCAGGCGCTGGACTGGTTGAGTCGCCGACTCATTGCAGGCAGCCCGGCCGCGCGCGTTGCCCGGCAGCAGGACAAACTCAGAGAGATTCGCGGCCGCGTGTCGGCCGCGATGCGCGAGCGTATTCACGAACAAGGCAGCAAATTACGGGGGCTGCACAATGAGCTCCTGCAGCTATCACCGGCCGTCCGTGTACAGCGCTCGATCAGCCTGGTGGCAGAACTCAGGCAGAGGCTCGCGGTTGCCGGACGCGGCACGATTTCCGCTTTGGGGCACAATTTGCAGGTAACCGCGCGTGCACTCGACGCCGTTAGCCCGCTGGCAACACTCGATCGTGGCTACGCGATCGTCACCGATGCCAGTACCGGCAAAGCACTAATGCGAGCGAAAGATGTCAAACAAGGGGACGACATTCGAGCGCGACTCGCCGAGGGGGAACTCGTCGCGACCATCAGGGATGTGATCGATGACAACGACTAGGACTATCGTTTCCTTGCTTGGCCTGCTCCTGGCCGTATTCGCCAGCGCGGAACCGCAACATGCGCCGTGGCCGGGCGGAATTGCCGTAATCGACGTCGGCCCGGCGGAGGCGCCGCGACCGATTGTCGAATTTGGTGAGAGGCGCGTACTGGTTACCCGGGTCGGTGACCGCTGGGCCGCGGCCGTCGGCATTCCGTTGGACACCCCGATCGGAGAAGCATCGCTTCGTGTCAACACGGCGCGCATCGTTCCGTTTGAGGTAAATGATCACTCTTACCGCGAACAGCATCTGACCGTCAGCAAGAGCTACGTCACTCCCGACGAAAAACAACTCGAACGCATCGGGCAGGAGCGCAAGGTCATCGATGCGGCGCTCACTAAATGGCGCGATACGCCGGTAGACGACGTGACGCTCGCTGCACCCGTTGAAGGACCTCGAAGTTCGAGCTTTGGCCTGCGGCGTTTTTTCAACGACGAGCCGCGCTCGCCGCACAAAGGTATGGACATCGCCGCACCGGAAGGAACCGTGATCAAAGCGCCGGGCGACGGCATCGTGACGGCGACCGGCGACTACTTTTTTAATGGCAATACGGTGATCATCGACCACGGACAGGGCTTCGTCACCATGCACTGCCACCTGAGTGACGTCGGGGTCGAGGAAGGGCAAGCGGTTACCGCCGGCGACTCGATCGGCGCTGTCGGGTCCACAGGCCGGGTCACGGGCCCGCATTTACACTTCGGTACCTACCTGAACGGCACCGCCGTCGATCCGGCATTGCTGCTGCAATAAGACGTCAAAAAAAATGAGTGGCAGGACCCGGCATGTACGGGTATCTTCCGCTTGGAATAAATCTAATCTGCCAAGGAAGAACCATGCGTTGGACTGTCATTGGGCTGTTGCTGCTCGCAGCACCCGGTATTTCGTTTGCACAAAGTAATCGCGCCGGTATCTGGGAATGGTCGGTAATCGGCATCTACCAGGATTCATCCAGCAGCGGCGGTGCCGGTGGCTCCAGCCTCGCTGTCGACAGCGATTGGGGACTCGGCTTCGGCTTCAACTACAACCTCAATAATCGTTTCGCCCTCGGCGCGGACCTGGAGTGGGTTAGTCCGGATTACACGGCGATCTTAGTAAGTAACGAAGTTCCGCCGCAACTCGAGACAGTCAGACATTCCTTGTCACAATTCAACGGCCGTATCAAAGGTACGTGGAATATCATGGACGGGCCGTTCACGCCTTATCTCGAAGGCGGTATCGGCTGGACGTACATTGATTCGAACGTTGCTGATGGCCCACCGAGTACGGGCTGCTGGTGGCACCCCTGGTGGGGTCCCATTTGCTCGAGCTTCTGGAACACGTTTGACACGACAGAATTTTCCTATGGCGGCGCAATTGGTCTTCGCTACATCATGCGCGGTGGAACGATGCTGAAGTTCAGCGTCAACCACTACGAACTGGATACCGGTGGTGATCGAGCCAACCCGACCCTGAACGCCGCAAGGCTTGAGGTCGCCTGGAGTTTCTAACCTGCGGTTCTGTCCCGGAGGTTCAGGCCTTCGTAGTGAAGTCGCCGGTGCATTCGATGAACTCGCAGATAATGGGACGAAATGCGTCCATGTCGACGAGGAACGAATCGTGGCCACGAATGCAATCGAGTTCGATCAGCCTAGTGTCCTTGCACGCGGTTTTCATACCGTCGGCCAGTTGCCGTTGCTGATGGATCGGGAACAGGATGTCGGTGGTCACGCCGATCACGAGCACGCGATCGAGTTCCAGGCGCCGAAAGCCGGCGGCTAGCGAGCCGCCGTGCTCCGCCAGGTCGAAGAGATCCGACGCGCGTGACAGGTACAGGTAGCAATTGGCATCGAACGCGCCGCTGAAGCGGTTCGCGTGGGCTTCCAGGTAAGACTCGACCGAGAATTCGATGCGAAACGGCTCGTCGCCGGGACCAGCGTAATTAATCCGCTCGCGACCAAACCGCTGTTCCCACTCCTCCGGTGACCGATAGCTCATCATGCCGAGCTTGCGCGCCAAGCGCTGGCCATCCACGGGCTGATCACCGGGATCGTAGTTGCCACCCTGCCAATTGGGATCGCAGCGAATCAGCTCTCGCTGCAATGACCGCATTGCGATTGCAAATGGCAGCGGCCTTGCGGACGATGAAATCGACACGAAGGACCGCACGGTTCCGGGATGATTCACGCAAAGCGCGAGACCGCTCATGCCACCCATCGAGCAGCCGACGACCGTGTGAATCTTCTCGATGCCGAGACTCCGAATGACGCCAAATGCCGCTTCACCGACATCTTCGAGCGTGAGCGTCGGAAAAGTCAGCCTGTAGAGTTCCCCGGTCTCGGGATTGACGGATGCAGGGCCCGTGGATCCGAAGCAACTGCCGAGCGAGTTAACACAGATGATGCAGTAACGATCGGTATCGAGTGGGAACCCGGCGCCAATCATGTCTTCCCACCAGCCCGGCGTGGAGTCTTCACCTGACGACGCGGCGTGTGCGGATGGCGACAGGCCGCTGAAGATCAGAATCGCGTTGCTCTTATCTTCGTTGAGATCGCCCCAGGTCTCGTACGCCATGGTCGGCGATTCGAGATAACCGCCACGATGCATCTTGAAGCGGCCCTCGAGTGTCACGTATTTTGTTGCCGCACTCATTGCCAGTCCCCCCGGTTCCCGAACTCCCCTGAACGCACTATTTCTTGACGTGTTTCATGAGCCGCTTGCGACGCCGATCCTGTCTCGGCGTGAGTTTGTTGCGCCGGCCCTTGTAGGGATTATCGCCAGTCTTGAATGATAAACGAACCGGCGTACCGCGTAGTTTAAACACTTTGCGGAATCGATTGATGAGATAGCGGCGATACGCCTCCGGCACACGCTCGGTCTGGTTGCCGTGGATCACTATGACGGGCGGGTTGCGGCCGCCCTGGTGTGCATAACGGAGGCGAATCCGTCTGCCTCGCACGAGCGGCGGCGGATGGGCGGTCACGGCGCTTTCGAGTTCCCGCGTGAGCTCCGTGGTCGATAAGTCGCGCGTGGCCGCCTTGTAAGCACGCTCTACGGCAGGCAGCAGATCGCCGACGGCCGTACCGTGCAGGGCCGAGATCGTGATGCGCTCGGCGAAATCCAGAAATGGCAGGCGCCGCTCGAGTTCGTCGCGCACGTGCTTGCGTTCGTTCGCCGTGAGCCCATCCCACTTGTTGGTGACGACGACCAGCGCGCGACCTCGCTCCAGCACCAACCCCAGCAAACTGACGTCCTGCTCGGTGATACCTTCGTGCGCGTCGAGCACGGCGATGACTACCTGCGCCTGCTCGATAGCCTGCAAAGCTTTGATAATACTGAATTTTTCAATCGCCTCATGGACCCTGGCGCGGCGCCGGATGCCTGCTGTGTCGATCAGCACGTAGTTGCGATCATTGCGCTCGAACGGCACGGCGACGCTGTCGCGAGTCGTACCGGGTTGATCGAAGACTACGAGCCGGTCCTCCCCGAGCAGACGATTGATAAGCGTTGACTTGCCGACGTTGGGCCGGCCGATGACCGCGATGCGTAACTCATCGTCATCGTCTTCGCTCGCGTCCTGCTCTTCCTCGTCGACCTCGTAGTCCGCCAGCACCGCGTCCATCAGCGCACCGATGCGATCGCCATGGGCTGACGATACCGCGTGCGGTTCGCCGATACCGAGACCGTGAAACTCAATGGCCGCGATATCTGCATCCAGGCCTTCGGCCTTGTTGACGGCCAGCCAGACATGTTTGGCATGCCTGCGCGCCAGGTCGGCGACGTGCTCATCCGCCGCGGTCAAACCCTCGCGACCATCAACCATGACGATGGCAACGTCCGCTTCCCCGAGAGCACGCACTGTCTGCTCGACCGTGCGCTCATCGATACCGCTCTCGCCGCCCGCGACACCACCGGTATCGATGACGAGATAGGGAACGGCGCCAAGCTTGCCAAAGCCGTACTTGCGATCGCGCGTCAGGCCGGGGTAATCGGCGACGAGTGCGTCGCGGGAACGCGTCAGGCGATTGAAAAGAGTCGATTTGCCGACGTTAGGTCGACCGATCAGGGCGATGACGGGGAGCATCGGACAATACCGACACGACGAGGTGTCAGGCCTCCTCGTTGGCCGTATCGGGTGCGCGGCGCTTGTCCTGCTTGGGTTCCTTAACAATCCAGGCGGACACCGTGCCATCGTCGGATTGCACGTACAGCCTGTCGGCAACGACGATTGGAGTGCCTATGATGGCTTCCCTGCCGGCACGCACCCGTGCCACAGGTTCGCCATCGACGTTGCTGAAGAAATGCAAATAGCCCTCCAGATCGCCGACGACGGCCGTAGTCCTGAAGGACACAGGCACGGTCGGCTCGCGGCGCAACAACGCACTTTGCCGCCAGATCTCGGTCCCGGTGCCGCGGTTCAACGCGACCACTTCGCCATTGTCCAGCGTCGCATAAACATTATTCCAGTCTGCCGTCACGCCTTCATGAGTCGACAATTCGCGCGACCAGAGAATCTGTCCGGATTCGGAGGCTAGTGCGGCGACGCGACCCTGGTATCCGGACGCGTAGACGTCCTGACCGACGACGGCGATGTCGCCATCGATATCGGCAAGTCGGTCGAGATCCGAGCGACCAGTCGGCGGCGACAACATACTTTCCCACCGAATATCGCCGCTGGCCGGATCGATGGCAACCAGCCGGCCGTTATCAAATCCGGACACGACGCTTTGCCCCGCTTGTACTGGAGACGTGGTGCCACGAACCGTCAGGGTCGGCGTCGACTGTTCCATCGACCAGCGTTCCGTGCCGTCAAATATGGACAGGGCACGCAGGATATTGTCGACCGTTTGAATGACAACGTACTCATCAAGCACCAGCGGCGTCGCCAAGGATTCGCCGGCGATGTACGAGCGCCATCGTTCGTCGCCATCGCTCGCCGAGAGAGCAATGACATAGCCGTCGGCGGCCACGACGACAACGAGATTTTCGCCGACGCCCGGTCCGGACGACAATTCGATATCGAGCTTGTTGCGCCATGCCTGCTTGCCGCTCTCCGGATCGAATGCCAGAACGTTACCATCGAAGCTCGCCGCGTAGATGCGATTGCCATCGCCGACCGGGTGTAACGCAACTCGGAGGAATTCTGCCTTATCGCCAAGCTTGGCCGACCACAACTTCTTGATCGAAACCTTGGTTTCGAAATCGATCAGCTCGGCCGGCTCGAGTTCCTCTTCCTTGTCGCCGAAGAGACCGCACGCCGAGAGTGCCACAAGGGCTGGCAACGCCAGAAGATTGCGTGCGACAAATGTCACTCGCCGCTTTCCTCACTCACGTCGTCAGCATTCATATCGGGCTCGACTTCACTGTCCTCCGCCGGTGCCGCGGTTACCGCGGCCTCTTCCGGCAAATCGAGCAACTTCAACTGCACGAGGCCCTGATCGACCGTAGGTGTCGTTTCCCGTAGCGCGGCCTCGTAGGACGCACGCGCGTCAGCAAAGCGCCCTGTCGCCACATAGGCATCGCCGAGTGCATCGGCATAGCGCGCCGCAAATGCTGAGGATCCCTGACCCTCCAACAGTGTCACTACCTCGTCCGCTTTATCCTGGTAGAGCAGGACCTTCGCAAGCCGCACGCGGCCTATGTGCTTGAGGTTGTCGAATCCGTTCATGGCCAGTAAGCCCTGCAACGCATCGACGGCATCCTGATCACGGTTCTTGTCCATGTACAGTCGCGCCATTGCAAGCTTCGACTGCGCCGCATAAGACGTGTCCCCGTGACCTGCTGCAAGCTCCGCCGCCGTCGCTTCTGCTGCTTCGAGATCGCCGTCGGCAACACTGAGCGTCAGCGTGTCATATAGCGCAGATGCTGCAACCTGCGCATCGCGTTGCGCGGTCTGATAGTAGTTGAAGCTGAACAGAATAAGCGCGCCGAGGACGATGCCCCCGATGACGTAATAGCCGTACTCCGACCACCAAGCCCGCATTTTCTCAATTTGTTCTTTTTCCGAAAGTAATTCGTCCACAAGTTGTGCCCTTAGTCCTTGCCCGCGCCAGCCGGTGCTGCCGCCTCACTCAATTTACCCGTCAGCGCCGTCGCCAGGTCATTCAGCCCGACGCTGTATTGCTCTTCACGCGTGTGCATCGGCTTGATGCTGACGCACCCTTCGACCAGCTCCTGCTCGCCCAGTATCAACGCGTAGTCCGCGTTGCTGTTGTTCGCACGCTTCATCTGCGACTTGAAGCTGCCGCCGCCGAGATTCAGCTCGACGCGAATTCCGGCGATCTTGTCGCGCAGTTCTTCCGCCAGCGCGAACGCATGTTCGAGCGTACCGTCGCCGACTGCCACGATGTAGACGTCGGCATCGGTTTGCGGCGCTTCGCCGCCACAGGCTTCGAACAACGCCACGAAACGCTCGATACCCATCGCCCAGCCCACGGCCGGTGTCGGCCGCCCGCCGAGCTTTTCGACCAACCCGTCGTAACGCCCGCCGGAGCAGACGGCACCCTGTGATCCGAGCGCGTCCGTGACCCACTCGAACACGGTTCGACTGTAGTAATCGAGCCCCCGGACGAGGCGCGGATTCAGCGTGTAACTGACGCCTGCCGCATCCAGAAGTGCTCGCAGCTCATCGAAATGCTCTGCCGATTCCGCATCCAGAAAGTCCAGCATCACCGGCGCCGCCTCAACAATTGCCTGCATGTCCGGGTTTTTGCTATCGAGAATTCGCAACGGATTCCGCTCGAGGCGCCGAATACTATCCTGATCGAGCTGACTTTTCACGCCAGAAAAGTAATCGACGAGCGTGTTCCGGTAGCGCTGGCGGGCATCGGGCGTGCCGAGTGAATTGAGCTCGAGATTGAGCTTCGATATACCCAGTTTGCGCCACATTCTCGCGCTCATGATGATGAGCTCGGCGTCGACGTCAGGTCCGGCATAGCCCAGCGCTTCGACGTTGAACTGGTGGAACTGGCGGTAGCGCCCTTTTTGCGGTTTCTCGTAACGAAACATCGGGCCAGCCGTCCACAACTTCTGTCGCTGGTTGTGCAGGAGGCCGTTTGTGATGCCCGCCCGCACGACGCCCGCGGTCGCCTCCGGCCGCATCGTCAGGCTTTCGCCGTTGCGGTCCTCGAAGGTGTACATCTCCTTCTCGACGATATCCGTGACCTCGCCGATGGAGCGTCGGAACAATTCGGTATGTTCGAGGATCGGCAGGCGAATCTCGTCGTAGCCGTAGGAGCGAAAGATATCCTGCACGACTTGTTCGAGATAGCGCCACGTGCCAGACACGTCCGGCAGGATGTCGTTCATTCCCCTGATGGCTTTCAGTTTCACGATCGTGTCTAGGACCCGTACAGCATCAACCGCGCCGTGCGACCCCGGCGATCGGCGTCCGCGATTGCAAAGTCGTTACCATTGACCTGCAGGCTGACGTTGTCTGCGTCACCCAGAAGCACCGACAATGGCGCCTGACCGCTGACGCTGATCGTCCGGCCGGCCCGACCGAGGTCGAAAAACAGTCGCCTCCCCGACGCATCCGTGATCTCTGTCCAGCAGTCGCCGACAAACGTCACTGCCAATCGAACCTCACCATCCGCAGTCGCAGTGGCAGGCGGGACGCGCTCGGCGGCCACCGCAGGCAGGTCCTGTTGCACCGGCACGTCCGGCTGCGCTCCGTCATCGACGGCCTGGTCCTCGACAGCCTGCTCATCGACAGCCGGGTCCTGCATATCATCCGCAGCTTCGTCAGTTATAACGGCGGAATCCGGTGCATCTGTGGCAGCCGGAATATCGACCGGGCTATCGCTTTCCGGCGTCGCGAACGGCTGTACAACCAAAACCAGGTAGGCCATCGCGGCAATCAGCAGCACGACGATCACAGCAATCCACGGCCCGGGAGTTACGCCGCGTTGTGGCAAGCGCCGCTGCGTTACGACCGGTGGCATGGTCTGGGATCGCGTCAGGCGGTAATAGTCGGCCAGGACGTCGTCATTGTCGACACCAACGAGTTGTGCATATTTGCGCAGGTGGCCCTTGGCGAACACGGGAGCGCCGAGCACGTCAAATTCATTTTTTTCGAGAGCGCGGACCTTGGGCTCGTCGAGATGCAGTTCCTTCGCGACCTCGAGAACGCTTATCTGCTGCGCGCGCCGCGCCTCCGCAAGCCGTTCACCACCAAGCGGCCCTTGTGGTTCCACCTGGAGTTCCGCCTGGGCTTCCACCTCGGACTCATTTTCTTCCGGCTTGTCGATCTCTTCGTTCATGGTATCTCTAGCCGGACTGGCGAATGCTCCGTGCTTCCGCCGAGTCCGGGAAATTCTTCAACAGTTGCATCGTGTAGTCACGACGAGCCGTATCGTCGCCGAGTTTTTCCTCGATTTGTATGCCGTGGTACAGCACCGGCGCTGTTGCCACGTTGCTGCTCATGTAGCGTTGCAGAAATGCACGGGCTCTCAGGTAATCACTTCTTTCGAAGAACAGTACCGACATCTGCAGCAGCGCCTCGGCATGATTCGGCCGGCGCTCGAGAGCTTCGCGCAGGTATATCTCAGCCTGATCGTAGTCCGGCTTCTGCATCATGCAGACACCGGCATTGGTGTACGTGCGCTCGGCATAATCGTTCGTCGGCGCACTCAACGCCCGATCAAAATATTTGCGGGCGTCATTGTGGCGGCCCTGGCGGCACAGAAAAACCGCGTAATTGTCCTGGATCTGGAAATCGCGTGGCGCAGCCTTCACGGCCTTGTCGTAGGCTTCTTCCGCCAGGCGCACGTTGCCCAGGGCTTCGTAGGTGAGTCCGAGCGTTGACCACGAGATGCCGCTCTTGGGGTCGAGTTCCAATGCAAGCAGTAAACGATCTCTCGCGAGGTCGTAGTCGCCGTTGTGGTAGTAGCGTGCGCCGAGCTGGTAATTGAGGTCAGCCGCATCGCGGTCGTCGCCTTTCGGTTTCGGCGGGCCAGTCGTCGTTGACACGCATCCCGCACAA
>Ga0255053_10000967_pt1 | contig 15810 bp, 16 predicted proteins | sample JV7_2_22_MG_FD_188635 | JGI IMG/M metagenome (GOLD analysis project Ga0255053, IMG submission 188635) | Seawater microbial communities from Jervis Inlet, British Columbia, Canada - JV7_2_22 | ecosystem: Environmental > Aquatic > Marine > Inlet | place: Canada: British Columbia | collected...
TCTCCTCCGGCAACCCCAGGGCCTCTCCCAGGGCCCGCACGGCAGGTTTTCTGAGCTGAATAATCGGTTCAATAACCTTGTATCCATAAGCGGCTTCGGTGTCGATGCCAAGCTGCGCCAGAATGTTATGCTGGCGCTTGATCCCTGCCACTGTTTCTTCGACATCCGTAAAATTAGTGCCCTGGAGCAGGAATCGTGTCCCGCTTTCCTTGACCAGACGAGCGAACACCGATTTATAAAAGGCTTCAGTAATGGCTTGGCGTTTCTCTTCCGGATCGGTTTTGCCTTTTAAGGCATCAAAAAATTCATCCTGCGCATCAACAAGTTCCACCGGAACGCCACATTTTTCAATGATAGATACCACATATTCAGGCTCCCCTTCACGCATGATCCCGTTATCAATAAAGTAAGTCTTCAATTTGTCCCCCAATGCGCGATGCCCCAGCATACTCACGACAGATGAATCCACGCCTCCTGAAAGCGCATTGATCGCGATTGAATCGCCAATTTCCGATGAAATCGTCTGGCACTGTTCCTCGATAAAGGATTGCGCCTCCAAATCCTCAAGTTTTATTTCCTTGAGCTCCATTTTCAGCCTCCTCCCGATTTGATGTTAATAAATTGCCGCTGCTCTTGTGCTGAGTATGGGCAAATAATATTCATGTCAACTTCTAAGAATGAGAAGTGGGGTTTGATACTTTTTGAACCGGTAGCAATTTTAGAAATTAAATACTTTACCTTCAGCAGCAAGATCTATCAGATGTGGTCCTCCATCCAACGTCATATTAGTAAAAAATTTTGACTCGTCTACCTGACGAGCTTGGGCACAGGGGATTCAGACTCCAATTGGAACTTCGTTTTCAACCAAATACGGCAAATACTCATTCGGGAAATCACCGGTAGGAGTTTTATTATTAAAATCTCTGCTTGAATCAGCCCATACGACGCCATCGTCAATAAAAAACAAGTCCACATTATGCCCTTTTGAATGCGCAATTTGAGCAAATTGAAAACATCTAGTTGCTGCTTGATTATCATCTCGACTTAGGATAAATAGAAAATTAGCCATCACAAATCTCCTTTCTTTTCAGTAAAATTAAACTCTTAATGCATTCTTTTTGATACTAAGGTTTATCAGAATTCAATTATAATTTTCAACCGAAAAAGAGCATTTGGAAAAGAGGCACGGGTTTCATTTTTTGCGTTATAAAAGCCAAAAACAGATAGTCTTCACCAAAAGGATTTGAAAAATGCCAGAAATGACTGTTAAACAAATTGAAGAGACTTTGCGAAAAGAGGTCCAGAAGATAGATAAAAGTGTCCAGGTAGTGGCGGTTGAGCAGAGCAAAAAAAAGAACTTCTATCGGGTAACCCTCCTCAAAGATAGAAAGTCAGGCAGCGCAGAACTGAAAAAGGACCTAATAAAGCAACACCTTTCCCAAGAAAGCACGGGCAAAGAACTAAGAAGAGCGCTGGGCAAGGCGGTCAGCCATTTGAGCATAAAGTACAGGAGATAGCTCATTTCCCCAGGATGGAAAAAAGGGGACGTTGTTGACTAATTGGACTTTTTATAAAGGCTAAATCGTGGATAAGTTCGGCAATTGCCTGCTCACCGCCAACGCGTTCAAAAAGGGTCTGTTGTTTCCCGGGCATTGTATCCATTGTAAATATTTGTCGGATGAATATCTATTTCATTACAAAATTGGAGCACAAAAATGTTTAGCCGGATAATTAATATGCTTCAATCGTGTGATACGGATCATGGGGTTTTACCTCCAACTGAAGTATATAATGAAGGTTGGATGCTTAGACTAATCCTCGATTGGTTTTCCAGGCAACCTACATCTAATCATCAATTGTCATTTGAAAAAGGCGCACGCTGGTATTCAGAAATATTATTACCCTCCCAGTTCCTGCCAAGATTTCAAACGGATCCTCAGGCTGAATCCTATACTCATGCTGATGGTGTCATAGGTCATTTTTCAATTGGTCGCTCTGGAAAAGGCGATATTGATTTACGTTCCGATGCAAAACAATTTGTCGTAATTGAAGCCAAGATTTTCAGCAGGTTGTCACAAGGAACTAAAAATTTTAAAAACTATGATCAAGCAGCGCGAACCGCCGCATGTATTGCAGAAACACTATCTATTAGACAACAACAAATTCATGATATTCCAAAGCTCGGTTTTTATGTTGTCGCTCCTGAAACGCAATTAAAATTCGAGCCGACGTTCCAAACCTTTTTACAAAAAGATAGTATAAGAATAAAAGTACAGAAAAGAATTAAAGCCTATTCAGATCCAGCAGACGCAGAGACGAAGAATAAATGGTTCAAAACATGGTTTCTACCAACCCTCGAACGCCTTGATATACAATGCATGACCTGGGAAGAAATCATATCTCACATTAACTCTAATGATAGTCACAATGGAGATGCATTATTAGAATTTTACAATAAATGCTTGGCTTTGAATCAACCCAAATCTAAGTTACGCCCGGCAGAAAAGTTATCAACGCAGGTATCAACAGGCAAACTATCCGGGTACAGGGTGCTGACTAAATTACGATCCATGGGATTAGTCGCTTATAAACCGGTACCAGATCGTGGAATCGATATCGAGCTCAAGTCTTTGGAGCATCCTGATAAAATTATAAGAGTCCAGGTCAAAGGCAGAAACCCAAAATACGATCCAAATTGGAGATGGTTTCAGATCAGGGTGCAGCCAAAGGAATTGTTGCAGGCGAAAAAAAAAGGGATGGATCGAGATCAAACATGGATTGACAAAGTAAACAAAGTCGACTTTTTCGTTTTAGATGCTGTAAAACATGATGAGATGTGGGTGTTACCTAAAGAAAAAATATTTGAATTAATCAAATTAAACGAGCATCGGTACAGCAGCAGGCCTGATAATGTTTTCAATTATGAAGAGCCCTTAAAGCAGAAACAAAAAGAAATGAATTTAGATATTGAGGTTGAGGGAGAAAAATTAACGCAAAAATTTGCTGAAAACCTAAATAATTTTAAATTGATTCTGGATGCCTTCAAAAATAATTAAATTAAAAACCGATCAGCCAGTGGGCGGCATCATATAAATCTTGTGCCACGTAATCGGGGCGCAGATCTTTTTCAGCCAGAATTTGTTGCGCTTCCCGGCTGTTTCCGGTTTTAACCAAAATGCTACGACCGCATCCGGCCTTTTGGCCACATTCGATGTCCCGGGCGCTATCGCCGATCATTACCGCCGTTGAAAGATCGATATCGTGTTTTTTTTGAGCCTGGTAAATCAGACCCGGCGCGGGTTTGCGGCAATCGCACCCGGCGTCCGGCATATGCGGGCAAAAGAAAATATCGCTTATCTTGCCGCCCTGCGATTCGACGGCCGCTTTCATTTTCGAATGAATATTCTCAAGTTCCTCCGCAGATAAAAACTTACGGGGAATGGCCGATTGGTTGGTGATAACGATGATAATAAAACCGGCGGCGGTCAGATCGCGCAGGGCTTCAATACTGCGGGGTAAAAATTTGAACTCCGGCCAGCTTTTGATGTAATCGGCAGCGTCCTGATTGATCGTCCCGTCTCGGTCGAGAAAAACCACTTTCTTTAGCAAAATAATGAGCTCCTAAACAAAGGATCTTAACCTTGTTATAAGGTTCACCACAGAGGCCACAGAGCTAAACAGGCTCAAAGCCGATCCACAGATTTCAATGAACTTGTGATTTAATAATCCGCAGATTACGCAGAACAAAAAATATTATTTATCCGCAGATTACGCAGATTTCCGCAGATTTAAAAAATTAATTTTAAGAGCTAACATGTAAAATTATTCCAGGGGCGCCAAAAGTTCGAAATAATATAAACTCTGAGCGCTAAAGTATCGCTTTTAACCTAATGTAGTCTGTGAAAATCTGTGTAATCTGTGGCTATTATTTTTATCGGTCTTTATATATAGTTTTAATCTGCGTTAATCTGCGTAATCTGCGGATAAATTATTCTCCAATTCAAGGTAACCTGCGGATCTAATTTTTTTGTATTTTTTAATTTATAATTTAATCTGCGGAAATCTGCGTAATCTGCGGATAAATTTAACTTTAAAATTTCTCTGTGAGCGCTGTGTGCTCTGTGGTAATAAAAATGATGGAATTTGGAAACATCTCTTAATGACCCGGCTATTCGGCAACCAGAATGGCATCCGGGAATCCGTCCCGTATCAGGATTTCTTCCTGTTGCAGGGCTTCTTTCAGAGTTGTAAATCTGCCGACCCGCACCCGATAAAAGACTTGATCTCCTCTGTCATAAACCGCGATGTGCGCATTTTTATACCTTTGACTCAGTTCACGTTTTTGTCTTTCGGCATTTTCACGACTTAAAAAGGCACCGACCTGAAAGGTGAACTTGCCGTGAGAATAATCCTCGGCAGTGTAAGTCGACGCCGCGCTGCCGGAAGATGACGTTCGCCTCCCCAGGGCAACCACTTCGACCCGGGCGGTACCCGGGCCCACGATCCCGATATCTTTTGCGGCCGTGTAGGATAAATCAATGACCCGGCCGCGCACAAAGGGACCGCGATCATTGACTCTAACCACAAGGCTGCGATTGTTTTCCAGGTTGCGCACCCTTACATAGGTACCCAGCGGCAATGTTTTATGAGCAGCCGTCATGGCATACATGTTGTAAATCTCACCGTTCGATGTTTTTTTGCCGTGAAAATCCCGCCCGTACCAGGAGGCCAATCCGCGCTGGCGAAAACCTTCGGAATGCGGCAGCGGCTGATACCACTTGCCAAATACTTTATAGGGTTTTGGATGACCGGGTTTGCTCGGCGGCGGGGGTTGAGAGGTGGGTGTGCTGCTCGCGCAAGCATAGATAAAAAAAGCAAATAACGCGAAGATAAAGATAAAACGGCAACCAATCAACAATGTGCGCACACGTGCTATACCGCTTTCCATTATAATGTTCCAAATTACAGAATTGGGGCATCAGTGGTTGTAGAAATCCGGATACGATGAACTAAGTTTTTTTTCGTCGTCTTTTGCGAACCGGCGGCTTTTTACGATCCAGGGCGATTTCAAGGACCTTAATCATCTTGTCGACAAAATGAAAGCGAACCTCCTTTTTAACCTTTGGCGGTATATCCTCCAGATCCTTCTGGTTCCATTCCGGCAGGATAATTTCCTTGATGCCGGCCCGATGCGCCGCCAGCACTTTTTCTTTGACACCGCCAACCGGCAGCACTTGCCCTCTTAAGGTAATCTCACCGGTCATGGCCAGATCCTTATTAATGGTCTTGTTTGACAACAATGACATCAACGCGGTCAGCATGGTGACGCCGGCCGAAGGCCCATCTTTGGGTATCGCACCGGCGGGCACGTGAATATGCAGATCATGGGAATCAAAAAAATCTTCATCGACTTTTAGTTTTTTGGCATTTGCACGGATAAAACTCAAGGCGGCTATTGCCGATTCTTTCATCACATCCCCCAGCTGCCCGGTCAGGGTCAGGCCCTTTTTCCCTTTCATTGCGGTGGCTTCGATAAACAAAAGTTCGCCGCCGGTTGGCGTCCACGCCAGGCCGGTGGCGACGCCGGGTGTGGTCACTCTGGCCTTGGTTTCAGACGTAAACCGGATGGGGCCGAGGTACCCGTGGATATCGTCTACTTTGATGGTTACGGACCTGACCTTGCCGGCCGCAATCTTGCTGGCCACACCGCGGCAAACATTGGCGATTTCCCGTTCCAGATTACGCAGTCCGGCTTCGCGGGTGTAACCCGTGATAATTTGTGTAATGGCACCCTGGTTAAATTTTATCTGCTTGGCCTTGATGCCATGCTCATCCCGCTGACGGGGGATGAGGAAGCGGTTGGCGATTTTCAGCTTTTCATCCAGGGTGTATCCATGGAGCATCAAAACTTCCATCCGGTCCCGCAATGCCGGCGGTATGGTATCTAAGATGTTTGCGGTTGTGATGAACATGACTTTGGAGAGATCAAAAGGCACATCCAGATAATGATCGGTAAAAGAAAAATTCTGTTCAGGATCCAGTACTTCCAGAAGTGCGGAAGACGGGTCCCCACGAAAATCACTGCCGACCTTGTCAATTTCATCCAGCATAAAGACCGGATTATTGGATTCAGCCCGCCGCAGGCCCTGAATAATGCGTCCGGGAAGCGCTCCGACATAGGTGCGCCGGTGGCCTCTGATTTCGGCCTCGTCTCTGACGCCGCCCAGGGAAATACGGTGAAACTTGCGGCCCAGTGCACGCGCGATTGACTGCCCCAGTGATGTCTTTCCGGTCCCCGGAGGGCCCGCAAAACATAAAATGGGCCCTTTTGATTCGGGTTTCAATTTGCGGACCGCCAGGTATTCAATGATGCGCCGTTTGGGTTTCTCAAGCCCATAATGATCATCATCCAGGACTTTTTGTGCCTTTTTGATGTCAACATTATCCTCGGTGTTTTCATGCCACGGCAACGCGGTGATCCAATCCAGATAGGTTGACGCAACGGTATATTCGGCTGAAGACGGATGCATTCGTGACAGACGGTCCAGTTCACGCTCGGCTTCTTTACGGGCTTCGCGGGGGAGATTTCTTTCCTCAATTTTAGTCCGGTATTCTTCAATTTCGACCTGGGTTTCATCCTGTTCGCCCAGTTCCTCTTTGATGGCTTTGAGCTGTTGCCTCAAATAATATTCCTTTTGACTCTTATCCATGTCCCCTTTGACCTGGCTCTGAATTTTATTTCCCAGTACAAGGACACTGAGCTGATGATTCACCAGACGGGTGACTTCTTTGAGACGGCCCTTCACATTCTGTATCTCAAGAACTTTTTGCTTTTCTTCCGGGTTGGAATTAATCGTAGAGGCAATCATATCCGCCAGGGTCCCGGCTTCCGGAATCGATTTTGCCATCTGGCCGATTTCCGGCGGCAGCCCCGGAGAAAGCTCCACGATGCGGCTAAATTGTCCGACCAGGTTGGACATCAGTGCTTCGGTTTCATCGTCCTTTACTTCTTTTTCTTGCAACAGCTCGATACGCGCGCGCAGATAGGGCCGGTTGTTTTCCCAGGACTTTATTTTGAAACGGTGGAGGCCCTGCACCAGAAGCTGGGTCCGATTGTCCTGAGTTTTGGCCATTTTCAAAATTAACGCACTGGTTCCGACCGGGGCCAGATCTTCGTGGTCAGGCTTAATGCCCTCTTCCGGTTTTTTGGATACAACCAGCCCGATGATCCGATTTTTAGCCATGGCTTCATCCACCAGCCGCACCGACTCACCCTGCATCACCACCAGCGGAAGCACCATTTTAGGAAACAGGGTGGCATCAAACAGCGGCAAGATGGGAAGCAGTTCGGGAATTTTTTCGGTATCAATCTCGACCGGTGGTTTTTGATCAGGTTGATCCGTCATTATCACCTCCAGAAATGGTCGTCCGGTTTTCCATTTTCATTAATGTCCATCGCAATACTTTATGATTATCGAAATTCACAAAACCATATACTGGGTTCAACTTATCCATCTGATATCGGGATCTTATGGGATTTTTCAACCGGCATTTTTGCCAGTCTAATTTCGAGCAGGCCGTTTGTATAGCCGGCAGATACAATTTCAGGATCAATGGGCGCAGGGAGATAGAGAATTCTTTCGAAGCGACCGTATTGAATTTCGGCGAGCCGGTACGTGGCGTCGGCAGTGCAATGCCGGGCAATCCGGTTACCCGCAATTTTAACGGCCTTGCTGCTGATTTCAACTTCCAGATCATCCTGATCCACTCCGGCGACCTCGGCAACGATAACGATCTCATCCGGCGTTTCGTTCATGTCCATCGGCGGTTTCCAGGTGCGTTCGGCAAGCGTGAAGGCCGGATTCATCGATCGAAACATATCTTCAATCGTTTTTTCCAGGTCAGAACCCAGATGACCAAAATCTTCGGCAATTCTAATTTTGATAAATTCCATCTCCGGCTCCTAGATTGTATGGAAATTTTTAGAAGTGGTTTCAAAACCCCATCTCCCCGCTTTATGAAGCGGGATTTCGCATCTAATTGAAAGATTATTTAAGGGGCTCAAAAGGCCCAATGGCTGCGTTGCAGGCCTCCGATAAATGCTCACATACAAATGTATGCTGCGCTTTCTCGATCGGCCTGCGCCTTGCCCTTGAACCTGATCTGAGATTTTGAAACCACTTCTAGTTCTCTTCCCTAAATTCCAGATCAAAATAACACCGATTTTTTGCTTTGTAAAGCTTGACAAGAATGGAGGTGTGATTAAATTTCAATCGATATAAACAGTTTGTACAAGGAGGTTCAACCATGGCAATCGTAAAATGGGATCCATTCCGAGACGTAGCGGCCCTGCAGGACCGAATCAATCGAATCTTTAGCGAGTCTTTTGGACGCTCACGGGATATCGACGATGAGGTCAGTCTTTATGACTGGAGACCCCCGGTTGATATTTATGAAGCCGCCGATGGGATTGTTCTGAAAGTGGAGCTTCCCGGCGTTAACAAAGACGATGTATCGGTTGAGGTTAAAGACAATGTGCTGACCCTCAAAGGGGAGCGGCTGCTGGATCCGGAAATTGAAGATGATGATTACTATCGCAAGGAAAGAAGTTTTGGTAAATTTAATCGGGCCTTCTCCCTGCAGGAGCCGATCAAACCTAATCTGATTAAAGCATCATTTAAAGACGGGGTTCTGACGGTAGAAATTCCCAGACTCGAGCAGGAAAAACCGAAACAGGTCACTGTCAATATTGATTAAATGCCGTATGAATCAACCATGGCAGCTGAAAACAAGCGGAAATACAAACTTGTTATCGGTTCCCAGTACTTTCTGTATTTTGGTGTGCTGGGAATTTTTTTGCCCTTCTTCAACCTCTATTGCGACCATTTGGGATTCAACGGCTTTCGCATCGGAATCCTATCCGCAGTGCGTTCGGTAGCACTCGTCCTTTTCCCCCCCTTCTGGGGCGCTCTGGCGGATCGTCTCAATGCCCGCCGCCCCATCTATATCCTGTGTAGCCTCTGCAGTGCCCTGATCTGGATGCTGTATCTTTTTACCGTTGATTTTTGGCCCATGCTGGTCATCACCATCTTTTACGGAATGTTCTATTCCCCGATCATTTCCTTTCTGGAAGCTTTTACCATGGACATTCTGGGAAAAGAGAAAAAAAGTTACGGCCGAATCCGTGTCTGGGGATCCATCAGTTTCATTGTTGTCGTGCTTGCACTGGGTAAGATCATCGACTGGTATTCGGTGGAGATTATTGTCGTTCTTATCTTGGCCGGATCGTTGATGCTGTCGGTAATTTCCACGCAAATTCCCGGCATTCAGATCGCTAAAAAGAAGCGGTTGTCCGGAGCAGCCAAAAGTCTGCTGGAAAGACGTGTCCTGCTATTTCTGTTCTGTGCTTTTTTGATGCTGGTCAGCCACGGTGCCTATTACGGCTTTTTTTCGATTCATCTAAAAAATTTAGGCTACGGAAGTGCCTTTATTGGATTGACATGGGCATTGGCATCAACCGCAGAAATTCTGGTGATGATCCGATCGAGTCAAATATTTAACCGCTTTTCCATAGAGGCCGTCTTGATCTTCTCATTTATGGTTGCTGCTCTCAGGTGGTTCATTCTATCCTTTGCCCTGTCCCCGGGTGCAATTTTACTTTCTCAGGTTCTGCATGCGATAACCTACGGCACATTCCACATTGCCAGCATCCTGTATATCGATCGCCTGGCGCCGGATAAGGCCAAGACCCTGGGCCAGGCGGTAAACAATGCGGTCAGTTATGGTCTGGGCCTGATGGTGGGTTTCTTTTTTAGCGGCTATTTGTACGAAACTGCCGGACCCCTTGTCCTGTTTATCATCAGCTGCCTGATCGCACTATTTGGAGGCCTGCTTTTCTGGGGGGGGTATATGCTGGATCGCAGACAGAAAGAAGGGATGCAGGTTAAGGATTAACGAGTTCAATTTCAACTCGTCGATTCAACCGTCTTCCATCCGCAGTTCTATTACTGGCTATAGTTTTTTGGGATCCATGACCAAAAGCCAATATTCTGGTGGGCTCAACACCCTTTCCTACCAGATAGCTTTTAACCGCATTGGCCCTGATTTCAGAGATCATTTCATTGTAGGAGGCAGAACCGGTTGAATCCGAATAACCATTAAGTGTTATTTCAGTATTTGGATTCTTTATGAGAATTTCAAAAATCCGATCAAGTTTTTCAATTGCTTTTTCCGAAAGATCGTTTGAATTTTGTTCGAAAAAAATCATGAGGGCCGAGTCAACGAGCATTTCAGCTAATTTCGGTGGCTTTTTCCCCTGTGCTTGACCGTCGAGGTTGGCAATGGATTCGGTAGGAGCAGTTTCTTCAACAGAATTATCATCAAGATCTTCTTCTATAATTTCCGTTTCAACCACTTCGCCGATTGAGGGCTCAATATCATCTTGCGCTAAATCTTCCGATGATTTTTCATCATCAATGGTACTCCGATTCAGCATTTCATTTATATAACTATGAATTTGCTCTGAAACCCTTTTATCCCAGACACCCAATGAACCGGTTCTAACAGAAACTTGCGTATGCTCCCGATCAATCCTTACAACCTCGATTGCAACCGGCGTGTCATCAGGGCGCTTGGCTTTAATTTCGGTTTTTAATTCATCTGCCAGGGTTTCAGATATGGGTATTTTTAATTCTTCCAAGGTCGCGCTGCTGGCTCGAACGGTGTCATGATATTCCGATTCATAAGTTTTTGTCAGCTTGCCGTTAAAATAAGCGAAGGCGCCAGCGCCGGCGGCACCGATTCCAATCACAGCAAGCGCGCAACCATAAAGGCCAAAGAAGCAGAAAAGCGATAAAAATAAATTAAGATTTAGAATTTTTTGTTTCATCATTTAATTAAAAATTGGGCCTAAAATTCAAAGCTCACAATTTATATATCTTACCCGTAGTACAAGTTTGGTTAATCTTATAATTATACAGATTTTTAATGGATACCGCAAGGCTCACATTACAAGGTTTCAGGTGTCAGTCGCCTGGTTCAAAGGTTGTGAGGTTAGATCATAGCAGAAACAGATCAGATGTGATGTCGTTTGATAGAGGAGAGCAGCCAGCGACAGAACCCTTGAACCCCTGAACCCAGAACCTCTGAACCTTGAAGCCTGAAACCTGTATTTAATCTCCTTTAGATGGAAAAAAAACATACCGCAGCCAATGCAGCAAGGTATTTTCGCGCAGCAACTCCCGGTCCAGTTGATCAACTTCATAAAACAGGTTGGAAGCTTTCGAAAACCATTGCTTGCGGGTCGTAAATGATTCTTCAGGGTCAAGATGCTTGACAACTTGAGCCGGATTTCCGGCAGCAATGCAATTGGCGGGTATGGAATTAACCACCACTGCCCCGGCGCCAACGATACTGTTTTCGCCGATGGTAACCCCTTTACAGACAATGGCGCTGTCGCCCACCCAAACGTTATTTGCAATGTTTACCGGATCGGTTTTGCCGAAGGCAATCCGGTTATAGATATCATGCCAATCGGAATCGCTAACATAAGCGCCGCCGGCAATCATACAGTTGTCACCGATATTGATTGCAGATGCTGAACTGATTCTTGCTCCCGGACACAAAAGGGCATAATCTCCGATCCGAATTCGTCCGTTGACCTGCTTGTCAGCCCAAACAGACAGCCGCACCCTGTTGTCCGAAGCCGCAATAATGGAGACATAATCACCGATATCTATGGGGGCGCCGAACACTTCCACATACCAGGGCTTAACAATTGTCGGGGCTTTGCCAAGGGAGGAAAAATGCGGACGTAAAAAATGCCGAGTATAAAATCTTTGAAACTTCGATAGCGCTCTTTTTAAAAAATATGGCCGGTGATCTTTGCGCAAGGAATTTAACCTTTTCCGGTTATCCAGAAAAAACAAGTGAAATGGATGTTGTCACCGATTAAAACGTACCCACTTATTAGAAATTGACATATGGCGAAAACTCAGAGGTCGCCCAGAATTGATGGCTGAACAGCACACTTGCAGGTGTTAAGTTGTAGATCGCATCCGCGGCAATCAACGCCGCCGCGTTGGTCCAGGTAATTTTATCCTGCGGCCATATGACCAGATCCGGGTAGGTAAATCCGCACCAGTAGGATCCGTCTTCATACCGTCGATCACAGATCCAATTGAACACAATTCCGGCTAGTTCATGGTTCCCCATGCCCGCCAGCGCCAGTGTCAGCTCCGATGTCTCGGCAATGGTAACCCAGGGTTTATCCGATACACATCGTACGCCCCGATCTTCAACCACAAATTTTTTCCAGTATTTATCAAGCCGTTTTTGGGCGTCATCTCCGGTAATAACACCGGCCAGAATCGGATAAAACCAATCCATAGAATAGCGGAATTTGGTCATATTAAACAAATAGGGTTTATGTTTTATGGCCTCAGCCAGCTTCGTTAGGGCAATTTCCCAGGGCGGCATGCAAAACCCCAGTATTTTTGCAATCGCCAGCGCGCACTTAATGCTCATGTAAATCGAACTGGATCCCGTTAAGAGCGCCATGCGATCAACATTGCCTGCGGGGCTTATGGCCCAGTTGATTTCACCGTTAGGTGTTTGCAGGCTCAAGGCAAACTCAATGGCCTTTGAAAGTGTCGGCCACATTTCATTTAAAAACACCGTATCCTTTGTTATCAAATAGTAGTGCAGCACACCGACCGCAATGTAGGAAGACAAATTAGCATCGCGGGTTTTATCTTCCGCAACACCCTGGCGGTATGCTGTGTACCAGCTGCCATCATCCAGCTGCATGCCGGCCAACCATTCAAAGGCCCGTTTGGCTTCGCCAAGGTAGCCCCCCACACTGAGGCCCATAGCGGATTCTACATGATCCCAGGGGTCTGTTTTTTGACCCTCACACCAGGGTATTTCCCCATCAGGTCTCTGGGTCTCGGCAATAAAAGACGCTGCTTGAGCAACTCCAATGGAGAAAACCGGGGCCTGACTGCTTCCGGATAATTTAATATCCATCAAAAACCATACCTCTCTTTTCCAATTAGTAAGGGAGCATTCATACATAGGAATCAGCGCTTATGCAAGAAGAATATGATGGAGTGTTTGATATGAAAGCCTGCGACTCGTGCAAAATTCAGGTATTAAGCGACTGATACCTGATTTTTTGTAAACCATTCTTTGCGCTTTCACGTCTTTACAGCCAGAACGTGTAACAGCTGTGGACAATAAATTTGAGAGCCAGTATGATTAAAATGATTCCCTGAAGCATTGTTCTCATGTGCAGATAAACTAGCTGATACTAAACAATGACTCCGTCAACTCATAATGTGTCTGGCTCGAAAACCTCTGGCGATCAAATGACAGACCTTGTCATCCAGGCCAGAGACGGAAATCGCTTTGCCTTTGATCAAATAATTGATCGCTATCAGGGAGACATATATCGCATGATTTACTACCGCATACGCGCCCGAATGGATGCTGAAGACCTTACCCAGGACGTATTCATTCGGGCCTATCGCAACATTTCCCGAATCCGAGAACCGCGTAAATTTCGCAGCTGGCTGTTCACGATTGCAGTAAACCGGGTGAATGACTATCTACGCAAAAAAAAAGTCAGATCCATATTTAAATCTTCCGATGAAGGCACCGAATTCCAACCGGATGCGACTCAGTTTCGGGATCAACCCGAGGCATTGGAACAGGTTCTTAAAGAAGATTTCTGGCGGCAGGTCGGGCTGATCCTAAAGAAACTATCCCGTATGGAACGAGAAGTATTCTTGCTGCGGTTTCTGGACAATTTAAATCTAAATGAAATCGCCCAAACACTAAAGAAAAGTGAAAGCACTGTTAAAACCCATTTGTACCGGGCTTTGGCAAAATTCAAGAAAGAAAAAGAGTTACGTCAATTTCTTCAGGAGGACCTAACGTGAGTATCCATAACCCTAACGAGCCCCACCTGGTAGAAGACAACATTCTACAGGCGGTGATTGATGACACCGATCTGTCCCCGCTGCAGCAGCAGCACCTGGCGGAATGTTCCCGATGTCGCTCACGCAAGGAGCGCCTTGAAAATGAATTGACACAGCTGGGGCAACTGGCTGAGCGCTATGCCCCTGAACCGCAGCGGCGCGTTACATTGGCGGATGACAAAGTGAGATCGCCTTTTTTAAACAGAAGATTTGCCTTTAGCGCTGCAGCCGTTGCGGCTGTCATTATCGTTGTATGGGCAACGTTTTTGATTCGAAGTCAACAACAAGGTAGTATTGGAAATTTAGCTCAAAACATGGTAGAAGCAGAAAGATTGATGACGGAGATAAATGTGCTGGTGGAAAACGCATTGCCACAGGTCTACCTGGATATCGTGGGAGAAACCAATTTGAACCTGAATGAAGATTTCATGGATTTTCTTATTCCGACCACTGACGATGCCCCTCGAATCTCCGCATTAGCCAAGAAAGGATCAATATTATGTTAAAAAAGGGCTGGGTTGGCATACTGCTGATTTTTATGATCGGCCTGCCTGACTTCGCCGCCGGTCAGGATGTACCTTCCGGGAAGTGGTGGTATAACCAAAAGGTGGTTCAAAATCTCAATCTGACTCAAAAAGAGGTCCGCCAGCTCGATCAGCTGTATGTAGACAGCCACCGTAAGCTCCTTAAATTAAAAAATGCGGTGGAGCGTGAACAGTTTGAACTCGATACCCTGCTGGGGAAAAAAACGGTCGATGACGCCAAAGTTCGCAAACAATTCGAGCGACTCGAGCGCGCACGCACTGATCTGGCCAACGAGCGCCTGGGATTTGTTATGCGTGTCAGAGAAATTATCGGCGCCGACCGGTTCCAGCAACTGAAGGCGTCCTATAAAAAATGGCGTTGAGATGGCATCGCCCGAAAAGCCCCTTCCAAGGTTATCATTGGAACCCGGAAGCGCTTTCCATCCGCTTTTTTTTCACGCTTGACTTTCGCCCTTTCATTGTTTAACTTACCTTGCATACTCAGAATACATCAGATTTTTATTTGAACCAGACTTTTTGTTTTAGTTGGACGCAGTGGATCACAACCGGGCCCTAAAAATGGGCAGCAAACTTTCCTTTCTTTAAGCATCAACATAGTTTCAGATTTATCCTCTAGTATTAACCCTAAATGTTTGTGTGCTATGGAGGATCTGATGATAAGAGGTTATTTCAAATTACGCGTTTAAAGCCTCCAGCGGAATATTACATTCCCTTGGAGGCTTTTTATTTAAGCCCCTCAAAACTTCAAGGGGTGAAAACCTTGGCGCGGCAGAGCGGCGAATTTTAAACAACCCGTCGGCTGCCGAAGAAATCGATTAACTGACATCGTGTTTAAAGTTGCATGAAAGGAGGAAAAAATGACCGAGAGTGTTTACAAAATCATCAGACTGGTAGGAAGTAGTCCCACTTCCTGGGAGGAAGCCGCTAAAAATGCAGTGGAAACTGCGGGTAAGAGCCTGAGAAATTTAAGGATTGCGGAAATTCAAAAACTGGATCTTAAAGTTGAAGACGGCAAAGTCGTCGCTTACCGCGCCCTGGTGAATCTCTCATTTAAATATGGCGGCGAAGGTTAAAGAAACTCAATGCGATCATACGATTAATGATCGAATTGAGCTCAAACCAATCATCGGTTAAAGATAAACCTCCAAAATGAAAAGCAGATACTTCTTTTTGGGGGTTTATTACTTTTAAAGAAGATACGAGGCATTCATCTATGGCCGGTACCTGCGAACATTATGAAAACCATCTCGCCCATTATTATGCCTGGATTGCGGGAGGCGTTGACC
>Ga0255053_10000975_pt1 | contig 15760 bp, 8 predicted proteins | sample JV7_2_22_MG_FD_188635 | JGI IMG/M metagenome (GOLD analysis project Ga0255053, IMG submission 188635) | Seawater microbial communities from Jervis Inlet, British Columbia, Canada - JV7_2_22 | ecosystem: Environmental > Aquatic > Marine > Inlet | place: Canada: British Columbia | collected...
GGTGGTGGCCGAGATCGACCAGGACCGCTGCATCCACTGTGGGCTTTGTTATGTCGCGTGCGAGGATGGCGCCCACCAATCGATTATCCGCACCGAGATTCCCGATGATGAGTTCGCCGTCTCCGCCGGCGTCCACTTCGAGACCAGCGGCGCACGGCGTTTCATGGCCGGCGCCGGTGATGGCTACGTCAACCGCTTCGAGATCGACCAGGAGACCTGCGTCGGCTGCAACCTGTGCTCGCTACTCTGTCCGGTCGACGACTGCATCAGCATGGTTACGCAGGAGTCGGGTCTGCCGTCCATGACCTGGGCCGAGTACCAGGCGAAGCTCGCGAAGGGCGAGGTGGAGGCGATCCGGCCTCCCCAGCACCGCTAAGTGCACCGCTGCGTAAATACGGTCACGTATCGAGGGCGTCGATGCGCGCCCCTGCCGGAGCTTCGCGACCGCCGACGTACCCTGTGGTACTTCAAGGGAGCGAAGCTCCGGCAGGGGCGATGCAGCGGCGACCGAATATGAGCGTACTTGCGCAGCGGCGTACTAAGGGCCTGCCGATGACCGACCACGAGCTGCTCGAAGTGAGTGGGCACCCTTTTGGCACCCGAATATTGGCCTCACCTAAAACCATAAAGTGATAGGCGGCACCAATGAAAACTGTCGGCCCTGACACCTACAAAGATATTGGCTGGAGGTCATGCGTCAACGCGACAAGGGGAGCTGCCAGCGAACTAGATCTGCAAAGCGGTGCCCGGCACCTTGAGCGGCGTCAATTTCGAGATGTTTTCTGCCAAGAAGAAGCGAACAGTGAGATCCAGTATTCGATTGACCTGGGTCCCCTGACGCCGAGCAGTTTCTTTGCGAACTCGCCTATGAACAGTCGTCACATCAACCGAAGGCCACGCGATCTTGGTGAACCACAGCCGCGAACAAGCGTATAGCCCGTCCCGGCGGCAAGGCGCTACAATGAATCCCACCAGTTCCCTACCCAGAAGGAGCGTTGAGGAAGATGCGCATGGGCGACCGGTTCGTGGGGATCGATGTCGGAGCCGAGACGATCAAGCTCGCCGAGCTGGTCCGTCGCGGCACGACGTTGGTCTGGAGCCGCCGCAGGATCGCCGAGCACCACAAGCAGCCCGGGCCGGTGCTGTTGGGCCTGCTGCGCAGCTGGAACTGGGAGGAGGTCACAGGAGCCGCGGTCTCCGGACGGCTCAGTAGGCTCGTCGACCTGCCGCGGGTCCCCACCAAGCAGGCGCAGGCGGCCGGGTTCCGATTCCGGCACAGCGAGCCGGCGGCGACGGTTGTCTCCATTGGAAGCCACGGCTTCTCGGTGCTCGAGCTGCGCCAAAGCGGCGTGGAGGTCTTTCGGGAGAACTCCCGCTGCTCGCAGGGCACCGGCAACTTTCTGCGCCAGCTCGTGGAACGGTTCGAGCTCTCCATCGAGCAGGCCAGCGAGCTCAGCGAGGACGTCGAGGATCCGGCGCCGCTGTCGGGCCGCTGTCCAGTCATCTTGAAGACCGACATGACCCACCTGGCCAACAACGGGACCAGGCGCCCGCGCATCCTCGCCGGCCTGTACGACGCGGTCTGCGACAACGTCCAGGTTCTCATCAAGCCCAACATCAGCCCGCCGAAGGTCCTGCTGACCGGGGGCGTGAGCCGCTCGCGGCGCGTGCGCGCCCACTTCACCGCGTTCCTCGAGCGCAACCGGATGGAGCTGCTGCCCGCCTCCGGCGACGATGCCCTCTACCTGGAGGCCCTTGGCAGTGCCGCGATTGCGGCGGAGCGATCGCTGGAAGTCCCGACTCTGGAGCGGCTGCTGGCGCCGCCTGCCCACGCCCACCTGGAGCGCGTGCCGGCGCTCTCCGCCCATCTTCCGCTCGTCCGACGGATGCGTGCACCTGACGGCGAGCCGGAATCCGGCGGCGACTGCGATCTCGTGCTGGGGTTCGACATCGGCTCCACCGGCTCCAAGCTGGTCGCCCTGGATCGCGAGACGAACATGGCGGTCTGGGAGGGCTACGTCAGCACGAACGGCGACCCGGTCGGTGCGGCGCGGTTCTTGATGCGCCGGTTCGCGGAAGGACCGGCCGCCCGTTGGCCGGTGCGCTCCCTTGGCGCCACGGGCAGCGGGCGCGAGATCGTGGGATCGCTGCTCGCGACCTGCTACGGCGTGGAACGCGTCTATGTGCTCAACGAGATCGCCGCGCACGCCGCGGGCGCCCTCCACTGGGACCCCCGCGTGGACACGATCTTCGAGATCGGCGGGCAGGACGCCAAGTACACCCGGCTGGCTGAGGGGCGCGTGGTCGACGCCGCGATGAACGAGGCCTGCAGCGCCGGGACGGGGTCGTTCATCGAGGAGCAGGGGGGCAAGTTCTCGGGGATCGAGAGCGTGGTCCAGCTGGGAGAGGAGGCGTTGTGCGCCTCCAGCGGAGTGAGCCTCGGCCAGCACTGTTCGGTGTTCATGGCCGAGATCATCGACGAGGCCGTTGCGGCCGGCGTGGACACGCGCTCGGTCATCGCAGGCATCTACCACTCGATCGTCCAGAACTACCTCAACCGGGTGAAGGGCAGCCGCTCGGTGGGCCAGGTGGTCTTCTGCCAGGGGATGCCCTTTGCGTCGAACGCCCTGGCCGCCGCCGTGGCCTGCGAGACCGGCAGCGAGGTGATCATCCCGCCCAACCCCGGCACCGTGGGCGCGCTGGGAATCGCCCTGCTGACCAAAAAGGCGATCCCGAAAAACGCGGGCGCGCCGATCGACTCGTCGCGCTTCCTCACTGCGGAGGTCCTGCGAAAGGACACCTTCGTGTGCGGGGCGACGCAGGGCTGTGGCGGTCCGGGCAACCGCTGCCGCATCGACCGTATCGCCACGCGCGTGGACGGCAAGCGCCAGCGCTTCACCTGGGGCGGCAGCTGCTCCCTGTGGGACCGCGGCACCGGCAAGCAGAAGCTGCCCGACCGAGCGCCCGATCCTTTCAGGGAGCGCGAGGCGCTCATCGACGAGATCGTCGAGGAGCTCGAACAGCGGCCGCGCGGCAAGCGCGTTGCGCTCACGGACGAGTTCCAGCTCAAGGAGCTGTTTCCCTTCTTTGCCACCTTCCTCTCCGAGCTCGGCTTTCAGGTGGTGCACGTGCGGAGCGCCGGCAGAAGGACCCTCAAGCGGGGCATCGAGGAGGCCAACCTCGCCTTCTGCGCGCCGATGCAGCTCTACCACGGTATCGTCGGCGACATGGCGGAGGAGCAGCCCGACCACATCTTCGCGCCGATGCTGCGCCAGATGCCGCGGCCGGGGCGCGTGGACCATGCCGTGGCATGCCCGATCGTGCAGGCCAGCCCGGACCTGATGCGGTGGGACCTGGGCCCGGTGTGCGGCGCGAAGATGATCTCTCCCGTGATCGATTTTGGGGAGGGCAACCTCCGGTCCGACGCCTTCCGCGAGAGCTGTCGAAAGATAGCCGTCTCGTTGGGGGTAAACGGTGCCCTGTGGCAAAAGGCGTTCCGGTCCGCCTGCGCCGTGCAGGAGCGGTTCGGAGACCACTGCCTCGACATCGGACGACGGACGCTCTCCTTCTGCAAGATGCACGACGTCGTCCCGGTGGTGGTGCTCGGCCGCCCCTACACGATCTACAACGGCGTCTTGAACTCCAACGTCCCGCCCCTGCTCCGCGAGCAGGGCGCGATCGCCGTTCCGGTGGACTGCTATCCGCTCGCCGAGGACGTCCCCGTCTTCGAGCGCCTCTATTGGGCCCACGGCCAGCGGAACCTGCGGGCGGCCCACCAGGTGCGCCGTACACCCGGCCATTACAGCATCTGGTGCTCCAACTACGCCTGCGGCCCCGACAGCTTCAACCTGCACTTCTACGCTTACGTCATGCAGGGAAAGCCGTTCGCGATCGTCGAGACCGACGGCCACTCGGGGGACGCCGGCACGAAAACGCGCGTCGAAGCCTTCCTGCACTGCGTGCGCGAGGACCTGCGCGGAAAGGTCGAGAGAATGCGCCTGAACCAGCTGAGCCTGGTCGCGCGCAACGGTCACGGGCTTGCCCAGATTCGCGCACGCGACGAGCGGGTGCTCATCGCCCGCATGGGACCTGCGGCCGAGACCCTGGCCGCCTCGCTGCGGGGCATGGGGATCAGAGCGGAGTGCCTGCCGATGCCCGATCGCGATGCGCTCAAGTGCGGCCGCCGCCACACCTCGGGCAAGGAGTGCCTGCCCATGTGCATCACCCTGGGCAGCCTCCTGAAGCGCATCGAGAACGAGCGCGACAGCGACGAGCGCTTTGCCTTCCTGATACCCACGACCAGTGGTCCGTGCCGCTTCGGCGTTTACAACATGCTGCACAGGATCCTCCTCGAGCGGTTGCAATGGAAGGATCGGGTCAGCATCTGGTCGCCGGTGGACTCGAACTACTTCGAGGGGCTCCCGGGAGGGTTCACGCCGCTCGTCATGACCGGGTTCGCGGCGTCCGATGTGCTGCTCAATGCGCTGTACGACGTGCGGCCCGTCGAGAAGAGACCGGGCGCCACCGAGGTCGTCTACCGGCGATCCATGAAGGCCCTGCTGCGCCTCCTCGAGGAGGCGGGCGGGGACGAGCTCTCCACGTCGAGCTCCCTGCTGCAGGTGGCCAACGGCCGCCTCTTCGGGTGCACGAGACTACTCAGGAACGCCGCGGCGGAGTTCGCGACCATCAAGGGCGAGGGCGCACTCCCCACGGTGCTTGTCGTCGGCGAGATCTACGTGCGCCACGAACCGTTCGTCAACGACTTCGTGGTGGACAAGCTCGAGCAGCGGGGGGTCCGCGTCCGCCTCGCGCCCACCGGGGAGTGGATCGAGTACATCGACCATCAGAGCCGAGTGGAAGGCGAGTGCACCGGGTTGGGCGCTCAGCTCACCACGTTCGTCAAGCGGCGCATCCTGAACCGGACCTACCAGGTCATGGCTGAGGCGCTGGGATGGCCGCCGCGCGCCACCATCAGGGAGACGCTGCAGGCCGCGCGTCCCTACGTCCGCGACGACCTCGCCGGCGAGGCTGTCCTGACGGTAGGATGCTCCGTCCACGAGTGGCGCGCCGGCCACATCGACGGGGTGGTGAGCGTCGGGCCGCTGGAGTGCATGCCGAACAAGATCGCCGAGGCCCAGTTCTTCCACGTGGCTGAAAACGAGGGCCTCGCCACGCTCACCATCCCGGTCAACGGCGAGCCGCTGGACCCCGAGATCATCGACGGCATCGTCTTCGAGGTGAAGGCGCGCTTCCGCGAGCGCGCCCGTCGTGCGCCCGCCAGGGTCGAGAACCTCAGCCTGCCCGATGCGAACGAGGACGACCTCGGGACGCCCAAAGGCATGAGGTAGTAAGGCGCTCGCGAGTGATGCTTGGGTGCCAGACCCAACGGTTTTAACGTTCTTACCTTCTAGCGGACAGTGCTTGCTCTCTGGACCAACGCGAAGCCAGAAATCGTTAAGATCGTTGGGCCTGGCGCCCAGAGACTGTCGATGGTGATACGCTCGAATGGTAGGGCTCTATGCGCGAGAGACGAGTGTCGATGGTTGCGGTTCTGCCGGTCTTGATCGCCCTTTGTGTGGCGGCACCCGCGCAGGAACGAGGCGCCGCGCCGAGCGCCGAAATGGTGCCGAGGTTTCCAGCACTGGCCATCGAGCGCCAGCAACCGCGCTACACCGGTGAGCTGATCACGCTCAGCCTCAAGGACGCCGACATCAAGGACGTGCTGAAGACCTTTGCCGTCCTCACCGACCTAAATATCGTGGTCGATCCGTCGGTCAAGGGGTCGGTGACGGTCGAGCTTCGAGAAGTGCCCTGGGACCAAGCGTTCGAGCTCATTCTCCACATCAACGACCTCGATTACCACATGGCCAACAACGTGGTCTATGTCGCGCCATTGGCAAAACTCGCCAGGATGCCGTTCCGATAGGCGGCGCCTCCGACCGAGACTCCGCCGGTCAACGCCTCGGAGAGCTGGAAAACAATTCAAATCAGTGCGAGGCATCAGGAACTCGGGAAGTGAGGGCCATCCTTTTCTCGAGGAGGGTTCGGTCAATGGGGGAGAATGCAAGTGTCGATTTCCTAAGATCCTGAAGCCTGGCGCCGTGAGGTTGGGGTGGGTTGGGGTCTCTTCGATCGCCGTGGACAAGATCATAAAGTGATACGTGGCGCCAATGCAGATGCAGGTGGGGCGTGTGAAGCCGGAGCTGGAGCCGTCATGAGCTCCTCCCGCGTCAGCGGGAGCTCGTCGGTGGCGCCGTGACTGAACAGGATCTGGAAGACGCGGGTGTCGCCGTAACGGAAGCCTGCGGCTGAAGAGAGCAGGAAGAGCCGCCACATTCGGACGAACCGTTCATCGTACATCCGGCGGATCTCATCGACGTGCTCCTTGAAACGCTCGCACCAGCAATCGAGGGTCAGAGCGTAGTGGGGGCGCAGATTTTCGACGTCCACGGGGCGGAGATCGTTCCGCCCCATCGGCCGCAGGACCTCCGCGAGGCTTGGCAGGTACCCGCCGGGGAAGATGTAGGTCAGGGTCCAGCGATCCCCGAAGCCCTTCCGGTCTTTGCCAATGAAGTGGAGGAGCCCAAGACCTCCGGAGCGGAGCCGTTGGCGGATATGACGGATGAAGCGGGGAACGAACGCTTTGCCTACGTGTTCGGCCATGCCAACGGAGACCCAACGGTCGAAAAGCCCGTCGATCTCCCGGTAGTCGCATAGAAGAACCTCGACCCTGTCGGCGAGGCCCGCCTCATCGACGCGCTGCCGGGCAAGCTGGGCCTGGTTTTCAGAAAGCGTACAGCCGACTCCGTGAACGCCGTAGTTACGTGCCGCGTGGATCAGCAGGGAGCCCCACCCGCAGCCGACATCCAGAAGCGTCATGTCCGGCCTCAGTCGCAGCTTCCGGCAGATTCGCTCGAGCTTGGCCTCCTGGGCCTCTTCCAGGGGGGGTTCAGGCGTCCGGAAGTAGGCACAGGAATAGGTCATGCTCCGGTCCAGCCATAGGCCATAAAAGTCGTTGCCACGATCGTAGTGCCGGGGGATGTTGGCTCGGGCCTTCCGGCGCGAATCCCTCGTTCTGAGCCGCAGGAGGGCATACCGAGCGATGGTCTTCAGCGATGGCCCGGCGTGCTGGAACTTCGATCCCATGCCCAGCCTGAACAGGCGGTCCCAGTCGATGGCCAGCTGCCAGCCGCGCTCGGCGGAGCGGGGCAGCTCATCAGACGTGAAGCGCCTGTAGATCAGGTCGATGCGCCTGCCGTCGGGCGCGAACGCCTGGCCGCCCGAGATCTCGATCCGGTTGGGGTCCACCACGTCCGCGACGTGACCGCGCTCGCGGATGAACTCGATGAGCACGTCGTACTCGCCGCGGATGCGGTCGATTTCCGACTGCCACTGACAGAGATAGATGACCAGGCTGTCCTTCTGCGGCAGGTCGAAAACCTCGGCTTGGGTTCGATAGTGGGACATCAGGGTGTCGTACACGATCTGCATGCGAGGCACCGCCTCGAAGTCCGGCGGCCTGTAGATCCTGAGGTACTCGTTTTCGAGAAAATAGCTCTCCTCGTTGCCGCCCGGGATCTCGGTGTTGGACTCCACCATTCGGAAGCCGTCCCTGGTGAGAAACACGTCGATCCTGGCTGCGGCGAGGTTCTTCGGATAGATGTTGAGGGCGCCGAGAAAGGACTCCAGCTCGGATGGGTACTCCAGCGCCTCCTGGATCTTCGAGGACGTTGGAAAGCTCTGGAAGACGAACTCCAGCAGCCGCGCGTAGGCGCCGGTCAGCTCCTCCATCTCACGCCACAGCCCGCGGTCGTGGATGAAGGGGCTCACGCACAGCTTCGAGGTGCGTTGTCCGGTCGGGTCCAGGATCCGTTCGACGATCTGCGCGTACTCCCGGTGTCGCTCGTCCATGATGCCTGTACCTCCCGAATATTCCGTCACGGGCTACTCCGCATATCTTACCGGTGTCACGATGGCGATATGTCCGAGGGTCGGACGGTCGTCATAGGTGGCACCGACTGGCACCGATTTGTCTCAATGTACCGGCGGGTTCGGCCGCCCTTCCACTGGGACACCCTGTCCTCCTGGGTGGACTCTTGACCTCAGGCGGAGCCCAGAACGCAACTCAATCGTTGGCACGGGACTTGCCCTTCCAGAGTTGGTGATCGCCTCGAGTGATCGCCGAGGAAGGGAGGGGCAGCAATGAAATCCCGGAGAATTCCGTTGGTCGCGATTCTGCTGGCTGGCACCGCATGTTCGACGGTCAACTACCAATCCCCACAGTTTGCCGAGCGGGCCCGACACCACCAGATCATCGCCGTATTGCCGTTCGAGATGGTCCTCGCCGGGGACCCGCCCGGCAATCTCACAGCCCAGCAGATCGCCCAAATCGAGGAGGCGGAGAGCGTCGCCTTTCAGGAGGCGTACTACTACCGCCTTTTGAACCAGGCGAGCGTGCACAGAAAGCACCCGATCAGGATCGATATTCAACCGGTCGAAACCACCAACCGTCTGCTCGCGGCGGCTGGCATTGGAGTCCGCGAATCGTGGGGCATGTCCGCCAAATCCCTGGCCAGTGTGCTCAGAGTGGATGCGGTGATCAGCACCTCGGTGCAAAAGACCCGCTATCTCTCCGATGGCGAGTCGTTCGGCGTCGATCTGGGCCTCCAGGTCGTCAACGAGGTCACGGAAGGGAGGCTCGCGCCCATTCTCCCGTGGAACCTGGTCAAGACCCACGACATCTGGGCCAACTGCGAGCTGATCGACAGCGTCGACGGAGCGGTGATCTGGCAGACGGATTTCGCACAAGCCACCGACTGGCAGTACCCCGCCAACCAGGTGATCGCCGGTTTCACCGAGGAGCTGGCCAAGAAGTTCCCCTATCGGGGATAGCTCGAACTCTTCGCCTCGTCGCGTCGCGATGCCCGAAGGAAAGGTGCCCGGCACCCACTTGCGACATTCATCATCGTTCGCCGGCCGAAACGCGGGGCGGCTATTCCAGACGAAGCTTGAGAATATAGGTATCCGACAGCTCGTCCCACGGCGCCAGATTGCCGTCCTCGTCGAATTTCTCGAACTGGGCGGTGGCGATGTAGTAGAACCAGTCGTCCGCAATGGCCCCGGTGGTCGGGTTCGAGTACAGGGGGTGGTCCTGGTCGAGCACATCGATGGCGGTGATGCGGTCCAGCGTCTCCGACAGGTACAGCTTGAGGACCCGGTTGACGAGCCGTTCCTCATCACGGTACACGGTGATGGCCAAAAGGAAGCCGTCGTTGAAATACAGCCCGTCGCCGTATCCGATGACTTCGTTCTCGGGGATGGGGAGCTCCAGTAGCTCTTTGGTTTCCAGATCGACTCTGAAGACTTTGTCGCTGCCGGCGACGAACAGGTATCTGTCGTCCGGAGTGATATCGATACCGTTGTTCCAAGCACCCTCCGGCATGCGGAGGTATTCCTCGATCTGATCCGTGGCACTGTCAATGGTGTAGATCATCCCGTAGGCGAAGGACGTGAAGTAAACGGTCCCATCGCGGGCGATGGCGACATCGTTGAAGAGGTGGTTCTCGTCGGTCTTTTCGACCGTGTACTCGCGGATCAGCCGTCCGTCCTCGAGGTCGAACTTGGCGATCCCCGTCCACAATTGTCTCTCCGGGTCCGCGTCTCCCGGGGACTTCTCCTGGTGCCAGTTTGCCCACAGGACCCGTCGATTGGTGTCGATCCGCATCCCGAGATAACCCCGATCTTCACCGTCGGTGGGCGGCACGAAGACCTCGACGTCGCCGTCTCTGGAGATCTTCAGGATCTTGCTCTTTCGAATGCTGCCGAGGTAGAAGACATCGTCCTCCGGGTCATAGCAGATGCCTTCCGGAATCAGATCGCGCTCCGGCAACTGAAACGCGATTTCCGAAAGCCCTTCTTCTTCTACGATTGCCGGGACCCCCGGCGGGGCTTCATTGGGACAACCCGAACCCAGGACGGCGAGAACGATCAGCACACCAGAGCTGAGAGCATTTTTCATGTTGATACCTCGTGCTGTATTACGACGAGAGGGCCGGGCGGTTTTCGCTGTCTTTCTATCGTCTTCAGGTTCTGAGCTGTGGTCCCCCTCGTACGGATGGGGGTGGGAAAACTACCAGGCATCGTGAGATCCTGAAGCCTGTGACCGATCGGAGAAGGTAGATCGGACATCTGATCCTCATCAAACCCTCATCCGAAAGTCAGTAAAGGCTCAAGCGGAGGCGGAGCTCAGGATCGATATTTTTCCCTGTGGAACGAAACACTCGTGTCCAGTTGTAGTAGATATGAGGGAGGGAAACCCATGCGAATACTGTTAATCGAGCCCGCCAAATCACCAATTAGCATGGCCGGCGAGGATGTGTTCCTCTTCGAATCGCTGGCCCTCGAATACGTGGCCGCCGGGGTAAGTGCCGACCACGATGTCAGGATCCTCGACCAGAGGATCGATGACACCGTCGAGCAGACTCTCGAGGAGTACCGCCCCGATGTCGTCGGAATCACCGGCTATACCGTCCACGCCAACAGGATGAAACTCCTGGCGGAGCGGGCCAAGACCTGGAACCCCGAAGTTCTGACGGTGGTCGGCGGCCACCATGCCACCGTTGCGCCGCGCGATTTCGAATCGCCGCACATCGACCTCGTCGTGGTCGGCGAAGGCGTGAATAATTTTCGAGAAGTGGTTCGCCGTTTCGATGTGTGTGAGGGCTTTGATGGCATCCCGGGTGTGTGGGTGAAAACCGATCGGGGATTGCAGGAGGGTGAGGTCAACCCGGCGCGAGACCTGGATGACCTCCCTTTCCCGGACCGGTCGCTGACGAAAGCGTATCGGCACGCCTACTACTCCGAATACATGCAGCCGCTGGCTTCGATCCGCACCTCGAAGGGTTGTCCCTTTCGATGCAATTTCTGCGCTCTGTGGAAGATCGCCGGCGGCCGGTATCTGAAGAGAGACCCGGAGAAAATCGTCCAGGAGCTGGCGGGAATCGAAGAGGAGTTCGTCTTCTTCGCCGACGATGAATCGCTGGTGGATACGGCGCGCATGAAGCGGCTCGCCGAGCTGATCCGGCAGTCGGGCATGCGGAAGAGGTACTTCCTCTACGGTCGCAGCGACACCATCGCCAAGAACCCGGACCTCCTCGCGCTGTGGCGAGACGTCGGCCTCGAGAGGGTGTTCGTCGGTCTCGAGTTCTTTCGCGACAGCGATCTAGAGTTCATCAACAAAGGATCGACCACCAGCCACAACCTGCGGGCGGTGCGCGTTCTCCATGACCTCGGGATCGATATCTATGCATCGTTCATCGTGCGACCCGAGTTCACCGAGGAGGACTTTGCCGAGTTTCGGCGCTACTGCCGTTCGATCGATCTCAGTTTCGCCTCGTTTGCAGTACTGACGCCGCTGCCCGGGACCGATCTCTACGACGAGGTCGAGGACCAACTACTCACCCGCGAGCCCGAGTTCTTCGATTTCACCCACACCGTTCTGCCCACCACCCTGCCTCTCGAGGAATTCTACGAGCAGTACTTTCGGCTCTACACCAAAACCATCCCGTTGCGAAACGTGTTCGCATTTATGTCGAAGTACCGGCTGAGAGACGTCCCCGCCAGCCTCGCCAAGTTCCGGCGGTGGTCGAAGAGGCTCCGCACGCTGCACAAGGACTATGGTCGAGCATGTGTACCGGGACGGACGTCGTGAAGCTCGTGAAATGGTGCCTTCGACACCTCGTGACTTTGGATTCCGGGAGGAGTAATGCGCAATAGAATCCCTCATCTCATTGCAGCCGTCGCATTCCTTTTCGTCAGCCTGCTCCTGGCTGTCACGCCCTGCTATGGCTCGTCACCGCAGAAGACGGAAATCCAGGACATTCTCGACGACCTCCAGGGCCTGCAGTTCGATGAGTTCGTCGATGCCTCGTACAAGCAGGTCCTCCTCAGAAGCCCTGAGATGGTCACCTCGATGGGTCTGTCTGAGACGCTGGGCATCCGAGATGATGAGCTCGACACCATCTGCAATGATTTCGTGGTCGAGACCTACGAGCTCGAGGCGGGTATCCACGAGATCTTGAAGGGCTATGACCGGGAGGCGCTGAGCTACGAGCAGCAGATCAGTTACGACTCCTACTCGTGGATTCTGGATGGGTGGGCCGTGGAACACGAGTGGATGTATCACTTCTACCCGGTCACCCACGGATTCAGCAGGCAAAACGAGCTCTTTCGATTCTTCGAGGATGAGCACCCTCTGGAGACTCCCCAGAATGCCGAAGATTACATAAGCCGCCTCGAGCAGGTGGACGACCAGTTTGCGTGCCTTGTTCAGAACCTGGAAGACAGCGAGACGCACGGCGTTCTGGCCCCGGCCCAGATGCTGCAGCGGGCGGCCGACCAAGTCCGGGGCATCGTGCCAGGCAGCGCCCGAGACCTGCCCTTCTACACGACTTTCGTAACGAAAACCGCGACGATCGCCGAGCTCAGCCAGGCCCAACGACAAGCTCTGTATGCCCAAGCCGAACAAACGATCAACTCTTCAGTCATCCCTGCGTATCAAGCGCTGGTGACCAAGCTGGACCAGCAGGTCCAGCGCGCGCCCGCCATGAACGGGGTCTGGCAGCTACCGGATGGTGACGCTTTTTACGATGCCCGGGTCCGGCACCACACGACCACCGACTTGACTCCCGCCGAGATCCACCAGAAGGGTCTCGACGAGGCCCAGCGGATCCGCGGCGAGATCTGGGAGCACTTCACCACCTTGGGCTACCCGACCAATGAGACTTTCCAGCAGCTCTACGAACGAGTGGCGGTGGACTCGGGGATCGTCCGTGCCGCCGACATCGTGCCCCTCAACGAAAGCTTCATTCGGCAGGCCCAGGAGGACGTCAAGGAGGTCTTCGATATCGAACCCGAGGCTGAGGTCATTGTGATCGGGGGATCAGGCGGTGGATTCTACGTTCACGCATCTCTGGACGGTTCACGACCCGGGGCCTACTACATCGGCAACCAGACGGACGACTACAGGTATTGGATGCGGACGATTGCCTACCACGAAGCGGTCCCCGGCCATCACTTCCAGATCGCCATCGGCAACGAACAGGACGTACCGTTGTTCACCAAGGGTGGCGGGTTCTACACCGCGTTTGTCGAGGGTTGGGCCCTGTATGCCGAGTACCTGGCGATGGAGATGGGCTGGTACGAAAACGACGTTTACAGCGAGCTCGGTCGCCTGCAGTGGGAGCTCTTACGAGCGGCCCGTTTGGTCGTCGATACTGGGCTCCATCACTACCGCTGGAGCCGCCAGAAGGCGATCGATTACTACATCGACACCGTTGGCGCCACCACCGCGCTGGCCACCCAGCAGATCGACCTTTACCTCTATTACGTCGGCTACTTCACCGCCTACAAAACCGGCATGTTGAAGATCCTCGAGTTGCGGGAGCACGCACAAGATGAGTTGGGCGAAGACTTCGACATCAAGGAGTTCCACCGGACGGTGCTGCTGCACAACCGACTGCCGTTGCCCCTGCTCGAGCGCCTGGTTGACGATTACATCGAAGAAACCCAACAGAGGCGCCTGGCCCGGATCCCCCGACGGCCCACCGGGAGGAGGGGAGGTGGTCGCTAGCCCGTGCTCTCGATCTTCTCGATCATCGCGACGGCGTTGGCGGGATTGAGCTTGAGCGATCTGCGGTAACTCGCGATTGCCGTTTCATCACGCGTCTCACCAGGCCAAAGAAGAAACGTAGCAGAAACAAACCGATGATGAGCGCCAACACCGCACCGCCCACGGCCAGCTTGGCAATCAGCGGGAAGCCCCAGGAAGGTTCGAAGTTCACCTCGTTGGGCTCGTAGAGCGAGGCGTCCACTTCCCCGGTCGCAAAGAAGGTCGTCAGCAAGTGTCGCGTGGCTTCGCTCTGGAGGTAGTAGAGATCACCGGTGTGGGCGAACTCGGAGAGTACGACCTGTTCGCCGTTATCCAGCAGGGGCAGGAGTTGATTACGGGCGTTCTGCGCCGGGGTCGAGACGTCCAGCGTGCCGCTGAGCATCAGGGTTTCGACCGATGACGGCTGCGCCGTGCGGTACTCATCGGGAATCTTGTTGGCCGGCCAGAACCCCGCCACGGCCCAGCCTATCGTCGATCCCGGCGAGCCGATGAGATAGGGGTCGGGCGTGACCTCGGCGACATAATCAGCCGTCGGGTCGAAATCGTAGTCTGCGCTGAGGGCTTTCGATGCGCTTTCGCCCCAGGCAAAATCGGTCGGCAGCATGAACGTCATTGCGGCGGAGACCATCGCCATGCCGCTGTAGTCTCCATCTGCGGCGGCGAGCCAAATATCGAATGTGGATGCCGCGCCCTCGGTGGAGTAGAGCCCCATGAAGGTGGCGAAGAGGACCGCGTCGCGATCGACCGGGAAGACCAGCCATCGCTTCGGCATGTTGTCGAGCGCCGTTTGGATGGAGGCCGCGAGATCGCTGGTGCGCGAAGAGCAGTACGCATCCTCGGCGCAGAGGGCCGAGTAGCGCAGAATCTGCTCCTCGAGGATTGCCCCGTCCCACCAGAAGCGGCCAGGCGGATTGACCGCCACCATCGCATTGCGATGAACTGTGTCGGGATAGCGCCAGGTGTAGATCTGAGCGAGGCGCGTGCCGTAGCTGCCGCTTTCCAGGTTGATGCGGTCGTAGCCCATCGCTCGACGTGCGGCTTCCACGTCGTCGACGACCTCCAAGACTGTGTAGCCGTCGAGATCGATGCCCTCGGCGGTCAGCCGCTCGGCGCAGGCGGCAGAGGCCTCGCCCTGATACGCCATGCTTTCCCGACTCATCATCGGCAGGCCCGAGTGCATCGCTTCATCGACCTCAGGACAGCCGAGAAAGACCGTTCCATCCACGCCGCGATAACCGACCAGAACGATGTCGTGGTTTTCGTGGAACCATTCGACGCGGCTGTGGTCCATGTTCGAGGTACCCGGTCCACCGGTGAGCCAGAAGATTGGCTCGGCCGGTGCATCACCCGAAGCGGGAATCCGCTTGACGGGCAGAGCAATCAACCGGGAGCTTGGATCGTTTCGATTTTCCGGGACGATCAGCGTGCCGCATTCGGCCGCATACTCGACCTCTCGTGCCACGTGGACACATGGAACGACATCGAAATCTCCCACTACCGCACCGTCAGGCGGCTGCGGCCGCTGCGCCGGATCCTCGCTCGAACCACAACCGATTAACACTACCGATACCGCCAACGCGGCGCCTGTTTTCGAAAAGTGGCCCATGTTCTTACCTCCCGGCCTCGTAGCTGGCGGCAAGCGCCTCCAGATTCTGTTCGAGGTCTTCCTGCGCGAGCCATCGGCCCCGAAGCATAACGCCCGAAATGCGTCGCGTCTTGGCGATGTCGGATAGGGGATTGCCGCTCAAGAGAACGAGATCGGCCCGCTTCCCAACCGCGATCGAACCTGCCTGATCGAGCTCGCCGAGGAAGGCGAATGGCTCGGTCGTCGACGATCGAAGGGCCTCGTAAGGCGAGAACCCGACGTCAACGAGCTCGGCCAGCTCATCGTGAATCGAAAACCCTGGAACGTTCGACGGAATCAGAGAGTCGGTGCCGGTCATCATCCGCGCGCCGGCAGCGCTGAGAGCGCGAGTCAGCGGACGCTGGAACTGCAGGTACCCGTCCCGTATGGCTGTCCGCTGATCCTGTGGGATGGGCTGATACAGATTGGTATAGATGAATGACCAGATGCCGCGATCCATCGGATGG
>Ga0255053_10000976_pt1 | contig 15753 bp, 14 predicted proteins | sample JV7_2_22_MG_FD_188635 | JGI IMG/M metagenome (GOLD analysis project Ga0255053, IMG submission 188635) | Seawater microbial communities from Jervis Inlet, British Columbia, Canada - JV7_2_22 | ecosystem: Environmental > Aquatic > Marine > Inlet | place: Canada: British Columbia | collected...
GTTTCATTGGGATGCGCTTGGCCGACAAATTCGCATCGAGGGGCTTGCCGTTCGTTCTCCGGAAGCAGAAAGTGACACTTACTTCGCGAGCCGCGACTGGGGCAGCCAACTCGGCGCATGGGGTAGTGACCAAAGCGAGGTGCTGGCATCACGCGAGGATTTAATTGCACAACTAAGAGAACGGGCCGCCCGACTTGGCTTGTCGCTGTCTGATGATTTGCTGTCGCTTAGAGGTACAGAGCAACCGACGATCGAGCGCCCGCCACACTGGGGCGGTATCCGTTTTTGGGCATCGGCGATCGAGCTGTGGATTGAAGGCAAGGACAGAATTCATGACCGTGGCGCTTGGAAACGGGAACTCGTCAGGGCGTCCGAACACAAGTTCAATGTGACACCATGGGTGGGCACGCGCCTGCAACCCTGAATTGCGCAAACTCATGTTCAAGTGGCTTCCGGAATGCACGATCAAATGCCCCTATTGTGGGGAATCAATGAGTATCGTTCTCGATCTGTCGGCCGGCGAACAGACGTACATTGAAGACTGTCAGATTTGCTGTCAGCCCATGCAGATCGGTTTCGAGCTTAGCGACGCAGAACTCCTGGACTTGAGGGTTGAACGTAGTGGCTGATTTTTTCGCCCGCCGAAATTGGCGAAGCCTGCTGTTGCTGATCGTTTGCGCTGCACCTGCCGAGGCGGAAATTGTTTTGTCGCAAGGCACCAATCTCGCCGCGGACGTCTCTGCCTTCGACGGCCGCCTGGCCATCGACCTGCTTGGCAGTATCTGGATTGTGCCGGCCGACGGCGGTCAGGCGAAGATCTTGAGCGACAACCTGCTGCCGGCCGGGCGCCCGCGTTGGTCCCCGGATGGGGGCCAGATCCTGTATCAGACCCAAAGTGCCAGCAAGAGCAAGATCTGGGCAATCGACCTGGACGGCGCAAAGTCATCAAAGATCAGTGGCGCGATGTATTTCGATCAGCATCCGGAGTGGCATCCGGACGGAGAAAGGATCGTGTTTTCCTCGGCCAGGGGAACAAGTGGCTTCGATATCTGGGAAACCGACCTCCCGACCGGCCTGAGCTGGAGGATTTCGAACGACCCCGGAGATGAAACAGAGCCGGTCTGGTCGGCCGACGGCCGGCATCTGGCCTATATTCGGCGATACGACAATCATTGGTCGCTGGTCCTGCGGCGCCACGGTCAGCCGGCGAATGAAATCGTGGTCTCGGCCGAACCCTTGTCGGCGCCATCGTGGCGGCCGGATGGCAGCATCCTCACGTTCCTTCGGCAAACCGGCAGCGACCTGTATATCGAGATTGCGATTCTCTCCGACCCACCGCTCATCAGACATTTCGTATCAGGAGAAGACTTTTTCGCCTCTCCGGTCAGCTGGCTTGACAGAAAACGGCTTTTTTATACTTCAGATGGCGTCATCAAAACGCGTGACTTTGACGACCGGCAGGCGACGTCTGTCGTATTTTATGCGGCCGTTGGGCAACCCGAGTCACGGCCTGCCAGACAGGCAAAGAAAAATGAGTTGCCGCTCATGAATCCACCAAGCGCGAAACTCGTCATTCGCGCGGCCCGCATCTTCGACGGAACAGGCAGTGAATACAGGCACGACCTCGATGTGCTCATCGACGGGCCTCGTATCGCGGCATTGACAGCCCGTCGCGAATGGCCCGATGCGACCGTACTCGACCTCGGCAACGTGACGATACTTCCGGGTTTTGTCGACAGTTACTCATCTCTCTCTTCCCGAGATCAGAAAAGCCATGGGGCTGAGTTACTCAGTTACGGCGTGACAACGCTGATCACGAGTGATTACCGACCGCATTACGATCCTCTGTTGTGGGAAGGCGAAGAGACTCCGGGACCGAGATTATTGTGGGCCGGCGATATTGCACAAAGTCAACCTGATGGCGACAAGGACTTTCAATTTGTGACGATTCCGTCCTCGGGTCTGACGGACGCCGACCGGCGCTCCGCTGTCTCCGAGTGGCAGGCACAAGGTATCCCGATACTCGCCGAAAGCTGGAGAGTCGGTCTCAGCGTGGGAGCAGACCTGCTGCTCGGCACGGACGCCCTGCCAAGCTCGCCCAAGGGTAATCGCTACCAGGACATTCCGGCTGCGGCCGGCGCTATCGCACTCGTGTCCGGGCTTGCCGATGCGGGCACACCCGGACTTTCCGCTCTGTTTCACTCGCGACAGGCCAAACTTTTACAGGAACGCAAGTCAGCCCTGCGGCGCTTCTCGTCAATTCCCAACATCGCTGACTCTGCATCGACGATCATGCTGGGCAGCAAACCGAGCGGCCTGCCGCCCGGACTTGCGCTCCACGCGGAGATGCTGGCGCTTGCCGCTGCCGGTTTGCGCGGCGACGAGGTGTTGCGGGCCACGGGCGCCAATCCGGCCGTCGTGCTGGGACTCGAGAACCAGATCGGACGGATTGCCGAGGGGGCCCTCGCAGATATGGTGCTGGTGTCGGGTGACCCCTTAGCCAGGGTTGCGGACGCGCTGAATATCGTGGCCGTCGTCAGAAACGGTCGTTTCTACAGCCTGCTAAGCCTTCTCGAGCGAGCCCGCGACGTATCGCACGTCGAATAATTTGACAAACTGTGCAGTTTGGACGCGCTGTATTCCTTCAGATGCCGAACAAGACATAATATCGCCAAATCCCGGGCAATGATAAAGGGCGCTGGCAAAGGACTCGCCTGGAAAATAACAGATAATTCAGTTAGTTATAACTTGTTGTTTTTCAACCAAAAAATGTGCGGCTGCAGCATTATGTCGAAATTCTTTACAACCAGTATCAGGGTCTTAAGGGACTCTTTCCGGGAATTGTTATAAGCCACTGAATTATATTGGTTTACGGGCTGTTGGCATAGGACTTGCTTTTAATACGATGCCCAAGCGAAGTGTAACTGGGCTCGGAAACCGGAAAATCGATACATACAGGATTTAGACGCCAGAAGAACAATAATTACAACAACAATAAGATCCAGATCCAATAATAATAATAAGTCTGTATCTGGTTACCGAATTCACAGTTACCTCTTTAATAATAAAAAGAGTCATTAGCCCCGCTGCTTCCAGCCGCGGGGCTTTTTATTGCAACCCCAAATTCTGGCGAACCTGGCACTTTGTTATGGGGGGCGAGTCTATAGTCGCCATCATGCCTCAATTACTGGAAATCCCATGTATCTAAGAATTATTCCAATCGCTTTGCTTCTTGCTCTGACGGCTTGCGAGCAGCCACCGGAGCAGGCAGCAACAAAAAATGAGCCGGCGTCCGCATCAAAAACGGCAGAAAGCTCCATTTACCAGGACGCCGTCGCCCATCCCAATCGCCGCAGCGCAGACCATGACCGCGATGCCAGTAGGAAACCAGCCGAGGTCCTGGCATTTTTCGGCATCGAGCCCGGAATGACCGTACTCGATCTGTTTTCTGGCGGCGGGTACTACAGCGAGCTGATCTCGATCGTTGTTGGCCCGGAAGGCAAGGTCGTAGCGCATAACAATTTGGCACACCTGGGTTTTGCCGGCGATGAATTTGAAGAACGTTACGCCGATGACCGCCTCGCCAATGTCGAGGTATTGATGGCCGAAAACAACGAACTCGAATTACCGACCGGGGAATTCGATGCCGTCACACTGATGCTGTCGTACCACGATTTTTTCTATGTAGACGCGGAAAATGGCTGGCCGAAAATCGACGGGCCCAAGCTGCTTGCGGAAATCTACAAGGGCATGAAGCCCGGTGCCGTACTGTGTGTGGTCGATCACTTCGCCGAGGCCGGATCGCCTCGTGAAACCGGAAACTCGGTGCATCGTATCGATCCCGGCATTGTTATTTCGGAACTTGAGATAGCCGGCTTTGTGCTCGACGGCACGAGCGACGTCTTACGCAACATGGACGACGATTACAGCAAGTCCGTTTTCGATCCGAAGCTACGTGGCAAAACGGACCGGTTCGTCCTTCGCTTTCGTAAGCCGCAGCAGTAGACTCTCGTATCGATAATTATTCCGGGGTCCGCCTGGCATGAAACGCCTCGTTACCACCGCAGTTGCGGCAACGATTTTGGTACTCGGCTGCAGCGGCGAGACGCCCAGGAATTACGACGAGCATGACATCATGCACGCTCCAGCGGCTGATGGAGCGCGGCGACCTCACCGCAAGGGGGTTGGTCGAGTATTACCTGAATAAGATCGATGCCACAGATCGCAATGGTCCCTCTCTCAACGCTATTATCGAGTTGAATCCGGATGCCCTCGACATTGCCGATGCGCTGGATCGCGAGCGACAGGAATCCGGCCCGCGTGGGCCGTTGCACGGCATCCCGGTCGTGCTTAAAGCAAACATCAATACAGGTGACAAGATGGCGACAACGGCCGGACCGATGGCTCATACCGTCAGAGATGCAGCCTTGCTCCTGAACGCGATGGCAGCCGCCGATCCAGCTGACCCCGCAAGCGCATCACGCCCCGATAAATTACCCAACTATGCTGCGGACCTGCGTAGCGATGCGCTCATCGGCAAGCGGATCGGTATCCTGCGAACGTATTTCGGCGCAGGCAGTGACGCACGCGTGGAAAAGATCTTGAACGAAAGCGCAGAATTGTTGCAAGCAAATGGCGCTGAAATCGTTGACCCGGTCGAAATCGACATCAACGGCCTCGGTGATGCCCGTTATCAGGTGTTGTTGTACGAATTCAAAACGGATTTGAATGCTTATCTCGAATCATCAAACGCATCACGCGGGAGCCTGGAGGAAATAATCGAATTCAACACCACCAACGCTGAAAGCGTAATGCCGATCTTCGGCCAGGACATACTGGAGGACTCGCAAGCCAAAGGGCCGTTGACAGAACCTGACTACGTAGCGGCGCTGGAAGAGATTCAACGGATCACGCGAAACGTGATCGACGCCGCTCTTAGCGAACACGAACTCGACGCTTTGATCGCTCCGTCGAATGGCCCCGCCTGGATGACTGATCACGTGAACGGCGACGTCGCTTTCGGCATTGGAAGTTCCACGTTCGCCGCTGTTTCGGGTTACGCCAACATTACGGTCCCGGCGGGATTCGTATCCGGTTTGCCAATCGGCATGTCATTTATTGGCACGGCTTTCAGCGAGAAGACGCTGATCGAAATCGCTTACGCTTTCGAACAGGCCGGCATGGCGCGCCGTCCGCCGCCGATCGAGTAGCCTGACTCCCATCACAAAACTCAGACGTATCAAAAGCTTTTCCCGAGATCTGGGAACTGGTCGCTGTATTGTCTGCGCAGCCAACGCTTAAATCGCATCATGTTCAAGGCAATCCGCGTAACGTTGCTGCTCCTGATCCTGTTCTTTGTAGCCGTCAGCACCTGGTTGACGGAAGCGAGGAGCACCGATTGGAACAACAGTCTCTGGGTAAAGATTTATCCGATAAACGGTGACGGGAGCACGGAAAGTGCGCGCTACATCGAGACAGTCACTGTCGACAGCTTCAAGAGTATTGAAACATTTATTGCTCGTGAGACAGCGAAGTACGGACATGCCCGCGCCCGGCCTGTACGAGTCGAACTGGGCACACTGATCAAGGAACAACCGCCGTCACCGGGGTCGTCACCGAGCACCATCGACGTCATGTTGTGGAGCCTGAAGATGCGATGGTGGGCCAACCGGGTTGCCGGTAACCAGGACGATCCGGCACCGGATGTTCGTGTCTTTGTCCGTTATCATGCGCCTCGCTCCGCCTTCGTGCTCGAGAACTCAGTCGGCATACAAAAGGGAATGGTCGGTGTCGTCAATGCATTTGCCGGGCAGCGCCAGGCCGGGACAAACAACGTAGTTATCGCGCATGAGTTTCTACACACACTCGGCGCCACGGATAAATACAATCCCGCGAACGGACAGCCCGACATTCCGGCAGGCATTGCCGAGCCAGATCGAAAGCCACGGTTTCCACAGCGTTTCGCAGAAATAATGGGTGGAAGAATCGCAATTTCAGAGTCTGATGCGATGGTTCCCAAGAGCCTCAAGTACGTCATCATCGGCGCCGACACAGCACGCGAAATTCGCCTCCAGGAATAGAGATGACACGCCGCCCGGGAACCCGGGCGACGCAACATTATTCGAGTGGGTGCTTTTTCCTCCGGCAAAGCTACGCTAGTCTGCCTGTATGAGCAGGAATTCACAGTCTGCACTTGCCTGCAGTGACCTGACGGTCACGGTGCCCGGCCGCATGCTCGTGGAGAACCTTGAGATGACTGTCCTCAGCGGCGAATTCCTTGCCGTACTCGGGCAAAACGGCGCCGGGAAATCTCTGACATTGCACACGTTTGCCGGTCTGCGTGCGGCTGACCACGGCGAGGTGCTGTTGCTCGGCGCGTCCCTGGCTTCAACGAGGCGCCAGGACATTGCCAAAAACCTGGCGCTGCTGCCGCAATATACCGAGGATGTCTTCCCGGCAACGGTTCTCGACACCGTACTGATAGGGCGACACCCGCATATCGGCCGGCTGCAATGGGAATCGGAAGAGGACAGGCGTATCGCGCAACAAGCCCTGCAACAGATGGACCTGGGAGATATTCCGCACCGCGACGTCGCCACTTTATCGGGTGGCGAGAGGCGGCGGCTTGCAATCGCTCAAACGCTGACACAAACGCCGGCAGTCTACTTGCTCGACGAACCGACAAATCACCTCGACCCCCAGCACCAGCTCGATGTGTTGCGGGTCTTTCGAAGGCAGGCAGAATCCGGAGCGACGATTATTGCCAGCCTGCACGATGTGAATCTCGCCGCCCGTTATGCGGACAAGTGCTTGTTATTGTTCGGCGATGGCCGTTGGGAACTCGGCGCTACAGAATCAGTGCTCTCCGAGGAGCGCCTGACGGACCTGTATGCCACGCCAATGGAGGCTGTCGGCTGGCGGAATACCCGGCTTTTTGTCGCCGCGGGAAACTCGCGCTGATTGAGACTGACTGGCCATCAGACTGACAATTGGCCTTCGAGATAAAATGCGGTGTGTCCCCGCAATAGCACACGGTCGTCCCGAAGTTCACATCCAACGTCGCCACCACGCCGTGAAATCTGTCTGGCATGCATTTTTTTCTTGTTCAGGCATTTTGACCAGAAGGGAGTCAGGACACAATGCGCGGCGCCGGTCACAGGATCCTCATTGATCCCGAGACCCGGCGCGAAAAACCGTGACACAAAATCGACGCGGTCTCCACGCGCCGTCACGATGATACCGTCGTCGGTCAGTGTGGCAATCTGGCGAAAGTCCGGCTTGAGCATCTGCACGCATTTTTCATCCGCAAGGGTCAGTAAATAGAAGCCCTTTGCGCTGAAGCAGTCACCGACCTCAGTGCCCAGCGCCTGTGCCAGGCCTTCCGGAATCGCAGCAGGCACGGGTGCGTTGGCGGGGAAATCGAGAACGAAACCGTCCCCGTCGATATCGACGATGAGCGGGCCGCTGGCCGACCGAAGCTCGATCGGCCACGACGCCGGCGAAAACTCCCGCTGAATGACAGCTGCGCTGGCGAGCGTCGCGTGACCGCAGAGTGGCACTTCGATATACGGCGTAAACCAGCGGATGTGCCAACATTCGTCGGTATCGTCCAGCGGCACGATGAAGGCGGTTTCGGAACAATTGTTTTCGGCAGCAATGTGCTGCATCAGTGAGTCTTCGAGCCACTTGCTCAGCGGCACGACAGCGGCTGGATTGCCGGAAAAGATTCGCCTGGTAAATGCATCGACCTGATAAATACGCAGGTCCATCAGTCGGCGGCGCCCCGTAGCCTTTCCAGGAGACCCTCGTGCAAAGCAGAATTGGCTGCCAGCACAGACGTCGTTTCGAGATTCGGCGCCGCACCGTTCAGATCCGTAAGTACGCCACCAGCTTCCGCCACGATGACCGACAGCGCCGCGATATCGAGAATATTGACATCTGATTCGATAACAGCATCGATCTTGCCCGCCGCCAGCAGGTGATAATGATAGAAATCACCGTAACCCCGGATTCGATCAACGATCGCCACCACCTTACCCAGTTTCTGCCAGCCGGCGCCCGCGGCGAGCGTCTTCAGGTTGCCGGTTGATAACGATGCGCGTTCCAGCTCGTCGATGTCGCTGACTTGCAGTCTTTCGCCATTGAGCCAGGCGCCTTTGCCTCGCTCGGCCCAGGCCAGCTCCTCCATCATCGTGCCACTGGACACGCCGAGGACGAGTTCGCCGGCACTCATCAGCGCAATCTGCGTCGAGAAAAAAGGATACTGGCGGACGAAACCCTTGGTGCCGTCGATCGGATCAACCAGCCAGAGATGCTCGGCATCGGACTGCGTCTGGCCCGTTTCCTCGCCAAAGAAACCATGGTCCGGGAATTCATTGAGGATGATCTCGCGAATTTTCTCCTCACACTCCACATCGGCCTCGGTGACCGGACTCTGGTCGGGCTTCCTCGTTACCGTAAAATTTCCGTGGTAATAGGCTCGGCTGATTACAGCCGCCGCCTCGGCTGCATGTAACGCCGTGCGGAGTTCCAGCGAAACTTTTTTTGAATCAGAATTAATCACGGCCCTTTGACCCGCCTTTATGCGCGCAACTATGGCCGTACTGCTCGCAATTGACAAGCTGGCCCCAAGAGACCGGCTGCTTGACAGTCGCGCTACGCAATCCTATTGTTGTCGCTCATCAGGTGAACCCGGAAAGGCATTTTTCCGGGTGAACGGGAAGCCGGTGTTGAAGCATGCATGCTTCTCATTCCGGCGCTGCCCCCGCAACGGTGATCGAGTTAACCCGTAGCCCCCGAACGCTTGTGCGCGATCGGAGCCACTGCGAATCCTGGGACTTGAAGTCTTTTGATTCGTGGGAAGGCGCTACGGAGCGGATGCACATCCACTCGTAAGCCCGGAGACCGGCTTGGTGTACACGCGAATGGTGCGGCGGGCGACTATTCGGGCATCCACTCAAGTGACTGTCCCAAGACCCCAAAACCACATCCGCATCGTATGGCACTTTCACGCACACGGGTGGTGTGCACCGGGGTAGAAATGAAGAATATCAAGGGCTCATTTGCGATCTTGCCGGCATTCACGCTTTCACTTGCAGCAGCCGCGCAGGAAATTCAACCGAAAGACACGATCATCGTCACTGCGACACGGACGGAAATATCCATCCACGATGCAATCGTGCCGGTCACCGTCATTACACGTGAACAGATTGAACAGTCTCTCGCAACGGACCTGGCAGAACTCGTGCGATTCGAAGCGGGTATCGACATCGGCCGGAACGGCGGTCCGGGGCAGGCGACTTCGATATTCCTTCGTGGCACTGAAAGCAACCACACCCTGGTCCTTCTCGACGGTGTCCGGATCAATCCAGGGACCATCGGCGGCGCCGCAATACAGAACATCGCACCGGAGATCATCGACCGTATCGAGATCGTGAAAGGTGCGCGTTCCGCATTATTTGGCACCGATGCAATCGGTGGCGTTGTCAATATCATCACGCGGCGCGCAACCCGCACTTACGCCGAAGGCAGTATCGGTGGCGGGAGCTTTAATACGAGTTCCGGTTTCGCCTCAGGCGGCAGCCGCAGTAAAAACGGGGAATTCGGCGTGTCGGTCAACTGGCAGGAAACAGACGGATTTCCGGTTCGGACCGGTAGTGATCTCGATCGCGGCTACGACAACCTGACTGCCAACGTCTATTGGCACAGACGCTTGGGAAAAAACGACGTTTCGATTCGACACTGGCAAGCATCGGGCACGGTCGAGTATCTCGACTTCTTCCTTTCGCCACTTGACCAGGATTTCAAAAACGCAAGCACGGCCATTGAAATAGTTACGCCCGTTGCAGACCGGGCACAAAGCAAACTTCTGTTGAGCTACATCATCGATGACGTCTCTCAAAACCAGTCCGATGATTTCGTCGAGTCCAGGCGAGCGACCCTCGACTGGCAATACAGCTTCGCAGCAGGAAATCACATCTGGGTCGGCGGCCTGTACTTCGTGGACGAGACAGCGAAGACATTGTCGTTCGGCTCGGGTTTCGAAGAAGACACGTCGGTGAAGGCCGTTTTCATCGAGGACCAGTGGTCAAGCGGGAGGCACCAGTCATTTCTTGCTGTCCGCCTGACTGATCATGAGGCCATCGGTAACGAGACCACCTGGAACGCCGAATATGCTTTCGACCTGAATGGCCGGTGGACGGTAAATGCCGGCATAGGCCACGCGTTTCGTGCTCCCGATGCGACGGACAGATATGGCTTTGGTGGCAACCCCGGGTTATCGCCAGAGGTAGCGGATGAGGTTCAGTTAGGTCTGCGATTCTATCCACGGCCCCGGCATAGCTTCAGCCTGGAGTTATACCAGAACGATATCGAAGACCTCATCGAATTTGACCTGGTGACATTTCAGTTGCGGAACATCGGCCGGGCCGAGATCCGTGGCGCGCAGATTGCTTACGAGTATCACGGTGACAGCTTTGGCCTGCGGGTGAATTTCGTGCATCAGAAAGCCGACAATGCAACAGATGGGGTACGATTGCTGCGGCGCGCGGAGGATAGTCTGACTGTGGCCCTTACGAGGGACATCGGCATCCACAGGATTGGTCTTGCGCTGCTGGCGAGTGGCAACCGGGAGGATTTCGGCGGTACGAAGCTCGAGAGCTACGTTTTGATGAACCTGACCGGACAGATTGCACTGGGCGACAAATGGCTACTGAATGCACGTGTCGAAAACCTGCTGGATGAGGCGTATCAAACTGCGGACGGTTTTCCGATGCAGGAGCGCAGCGGATTTCTGGAACTGAAATATAGTTGGAAATGACGAATGGGCAACCGGCTCAGCAAAATAGTTACGCGGACTGGAGATGACGGCACAACTGGCCTGGGCGACGGCAGCCGCGTGGAAAAAGACAGTGCACGGGTCGAAGCCTACGGCACGGTCGATGAGGCCAACAGCGCCATCGGCGTGGTCCTTGCCGGGGACTCATTGTCTCCGCCCATTCGTGAATGTCTGATTGCAATTCAGCACGACCTTTTTGAACTCGGCGGTGAGTTGTGCATTCCGGGTCACAGCGCGATCGAGCAGCACTTTGTCGATCGGCTCGAAAAAAACCTTGATCATTTCAACGCCGATTTGCCACCACTTAAGGACTTTATTTTGCCTGGCGGCGGCTCGGCAGCCGCTGCATGCCATACCGCAAGAGCTGTCGTCCGGCGTGCAGAACGACGCGTCCTGTCCATGAGAAAAGTTGAGACAGTCAGAGACGAAGTGCTGAAATACCTCAATCGCTTGTCAGACCTGTTATTTGTGATCGCCCGGGTTCTGGCGCGCGCGGAATCGGGCCAGGAAGTGCTCTGGGACCGCGAACGTTGAAGTAATCGGGGTCTGTCCCGGGGTCCGTCCCAGGCAATTCTTCATTATTGCCTGGTGCCGTCATGCAACGCTTTGTGCATCAGATAGGCACCGTCCGGGCACAGACCACTGAATTCTTCCGTCTCCCGAATAATATCGGGAGCACAGTCCCTGCTCATCATCTTATAGCCGAGATTTTCGAAATAACGCTCGGCGTCGATTGTTAGGAGCCACAGGTCCGTGACGCCAGCGCAACAGGCATTCGCTTCGAGCGCCGCAACGAGTCTTTTCCCGAGTCCCGATTTACGACGGCTGTCGCTGACGACAAGGGAACGCAAAAGACCCACCTGATCGAACTGCTGAAGGCCAATCGTACCCAGCGTCTCGCTTTGTTCCGCACCAGATCGTTCGGCAATCAGAAAACTGCCGAGCCGGTCCGGACCCAGATCGGAGACGGGCAGTCCGGCTTCGTCCAGTAATCGCCGTACATTTTGCCAATCACTCTTCCTGACATCCCGAACAACAATCGTGTCTGATCTATCATTCATGTTGCTGCGTTTTATCCCGATTTGCCCGCCCCTGCTGCAACGCACTGCACAAGGCCTCTCCGGCGATCAGCAACCTTGGAGTTGGCCGGCCAATCTCATTCGCCGGCATAACATATCGATTGCCATAACGATTCGCAGCCAAGTCCGGCCAGCGATCCCATTCGCTGAGTGTATCGGCTCTGGCGTCGGAACTTACAAGCAAGATTTCTGGATTCCTGTCGAGAACGGCCTCGACCGCAACAAGCGGGGCCAGACGAACGAGGTCCGAAAAAACGTTTTGACCACCACAATGCTCGATGAGTTCACTAACATAATGATCGCCGCCAATCGTATAAAGAGGGCGCTTGTCGACCTGATAGAAGACACGAATGGGTGTGGCCGCAGAATACCGCTCGGCCAGCGCCTGAAGCCCCCGCCTGAAGTCCGCCGCTGCCTGCGTTGCGAGGGCCGTATTGCCGGTCAATTCGCCGATGGTTTCGAGGGCCGATGCAATATCTGCGAGGCTACGCGTTTGAATGACTTCGACGCGGTAGCCCCGTTTCGAGAGTTCACTGACGACATGCTGCGGCGTTCCGCTTTGCCAGGCGAGCAGCATATCCGGCTCGAGTAATGCGAGCCGTTCCTGATCAATTACGAAAGCGTCGCCAACGAGCGGTAAAGCCAGGACTTCATCTGGATAGTCGCTGTAAGCACTCACGCCGACAAGAAAATCGCCGGCACCGGCTGCAAATACGAGCTCCGCAAGATGGGGTGCCAGCGCGACGATACGAAGGCCATCCCGCAGCTCGAAATTCTGAGTGCTGTCTCCACTCCAGCGGTCCGCTGCTGGCTCGCAAGCGACCAGCGAAATCAGAGTGGCTAAAAATAAGGCAAGGGTCGCGTGTCTGCCCTTCACACAGACCAGCCATACAAAGTCATAGCGGCAATGACTGCGGCCCAGATAAACAGCAACCGGAAAACCAGACCATTGGCGGCCGTCGCGCCGCGAACGCCACGATCACAGACGCTTTCATCCTCTTCCTCCTGCAGCGCCAGCGCGCCGATACCAACTCGGGCAAGCAATGCCTCACTGTGCTCGCGCTGAGTCTTCGCGGTGTCGCCTTCGGGTGTGCGCCAGACAGACAGCGCACCTTCAAAGCTGCCAGCCATGGCATAGCCAATGGCTGTCAGACGTGCCGGAATCCACGCGAGCCACCCGTGAAGTTGTCCCGCGGCCTCGAGGAACATCTCTGCAGTTCCGTTGCCGGCCTCGTCACGCGACGCATTAAACACAGCCCGGCGCCGAATCAGGTCAGTAACGCGGTAAGACCAGGCCCCGAAAGGCCCCAGCAGCACAAACCAGAAAATGACTGCGAACAGACGATTATTGGCCTGGACACATACAGCTTCTTCGACTATGTGAATACGCTCCAGCAGATCCGACGGAAGTTCCCTTTCAGCCAGCGCTTTGGCGGTGTTGCGAATCTCTTCCTCATCCTCAGCCTCCAGCGCTGCGCAATAATCGTCGACGCCTTCGCCGATATCCTTCGGGCCCAGCGAGAAAAACAGAACAACGACGGCAAGAATCAGATAGGGAAATCCCAGCAAGGCATCACCCAGACCGAAAACGACGAGAAACACCGGCAGGACCATAATCACTGCGAGAATAATTACCGGTATGAGCGCCGGCCAGTTCGAAAACCGGTTGCCCTGACGAAAGCCGATGTCGATGATGCGATCGAGCCAGCGAGGTTCACGAAGATGAAACAGTTGAGTCGCGAGACGCTCCACCACAAGTCCGATCAGAAGTGCAATTAATTTCATATTGCCTCGGTGTTTTTGCAGAGCCCATCATACAATCGCAGCCAGTCGAAAGCAGGACCAGGGTCTGATTTTCGATCCGGAGAGATGTCACAGTGCCCGACGATACGTCGCGCACAAAGAGAAGTGTACGTTGTTTGCAGCGCGCTGATGACTTGAATCAGCGTGTCGTACTGGGGATCCGCATATGGCGTTTCATCCTCTCCTTCAAGCTCGATCCCGATAGAGAAATCGTTGCATTCCTGACGATCGCGGTAAGAGGATGTCCCGGCATGCCACGCGCGGCGACTGAACGGCACGAACTGTAGCAGACTGCCACCGCGTCGAATAAACAGATGTGACGAGACCGTCAGGCCCCTGATTTCCGCAAAGTACGGGTGGTCATCCCAATCCAGGCGATTTGTGAAAAGTTGCTCGACATACGGCCCACCAAATTCACCCGGCGGCAGGCTGATGCTGTGAATAATGATGAGATCGGGCTCGCAACCGTCAGGCCGGTCGTCCTGATTCGGCGAAGGACGTTGCTCGGCGGGTCGGATCAGGCCTCCGCGAGAACTAACAGTATAGACACACATTTGAATCCAATAGGGCTGATTTCAATGCTGGTGGTCCAAGCTCAGGTCTGGACGGACTCCTCCGCCAGCATCGACTCGAGTTTTTCCAGGTGGGGAACGAGCGGGTACTCATTGATCATTTTGACGCGGCACAGAACCGGCGCGCCCTCAGGCCAGCCTTCCGTCGAATCGAGCTTCAGAACTTCCTTGTTGATGCGGACGAGTTGCGGAAAGCCCTGTGTCAAAAGGCCGAAATGGCCCGTCTTTATCTGACTGGTGCTTGCATAAAACACGACGATCCTGGTCCGGCCGGTGACGGCCGGTATGTCTTTGTCGATTGTGCCTTCGAAAGACACGACAGGCAGGGCACGGCCGTTCCAGTTAATGATGCCCAGCATCCAGTTCCGGCTGCCGGGTTCCTGAACGGGCTTGCTATACCTGACGACCTCCGCAACGCAGGCACGTGGAACGATCAGACGATCCTCCGCGAGCGGCACAAGCAGGCTGTATAGTTCCTCGGCTTCGGCATTCACGACAACTTGATTCCTCGTTCTTCCAGCAATCGCTGAATGGCCTCGAGAAGTTTGGTGTCCTGATACGGCTTGCCAAGATACTCGTTTACACCAAGTTCGATGGCGCGCGCGCGATGCTTATCGCCGACTCTCGAGGTAATCATGATAATCGGCACATCCGAGAACCGCTCATCGTTGCGGACGTGCGAGGCAAATTCATAGCCGTCCATTCGCGGCATTTCAATATCCAGCAGGATGATGTCCGGCTTATTGTCCTGTAACTGGCTCACCGCATCGAGACCGTCTTTGGCCGTCACGACGCGCATGCCGTTTCTCTCCAGGAAACGCTCCATCACGCGCCGCACCGTAATCGAGTCATCCACAATCATGGCGAGTGGCCGATCGTCTCTCGGTGTTGGCGCTGTAGTCTTGAGTTCCACAACAGGCGCGCCCGTGCGAACCAGAGCATTGATATCCAGGATAAGCACGATTCGTCCGTCACCGAGAATCGTCGCACCCGAGATGCCACGAACACTCGAAAGCTGGGGGCCCACCGACTTAACGACGATCTCACGACTCGCAAGCATTTCGTCGGTAAGCAGTGCCGCTGAGTGTTCGCCGGCGCGAACGAGAATGACCGGCACAAACGAGTCATCATCGGGCAGCTTCGCAGACTGACCGCCGAGATACATACCGAGATGTCGGAAGCGGAAGGTCTCCTCGCCATACTCGTAGCTTGGTTCACTCTGGCTCAACATGGTCTCGAGATCTGTCCGTGCGATCCGGGCCACACCTTCCACAGTCGGCAGCGGCAGGGCATAAACTTCATCGCCCGTTCGCACGATCAGGGCCTGCGTGATCGCCAACGTGAACGGCAAGCGGACCGTAAAATTCGTGCCCTGTCCGGTGACAGAGGATATTCTCAAAGATCCGCCGAGTTTCTTGACTTCGTTCGCAACGACATCCATGCCGACGCCGCGCCCGGCCGA
>Ga0255053_10000977_pt1 | contig 15742 bp, 10 predicted proteins | sample JV7_2_22_MG_FD_188635 | JGI IMG/M metagenome (GOLD analysis project Ga0255053, IMG submission 188635) | Seawater microbial communities from Jervis Inlet, British Columbia, Canada - JV7_2_22 | ecosystem: Environmental > Aquatic > Marine > Inlet | place: Canada: British Columbia | collected...
GAATGCGGGCCACAACTTCAATCTGCGATCGACTTGATCAACGAAGATGGGGAAGGTGGCATGCTGATCTACATGTCGGGGCATGAAGGCCGCGGTATCGGCTTGTGGGCGAAGGCGGCTACCTACTTGTTACAGGATGGCGGTGAAGACACCTACCAGGCGAATCGTTCGCTGGGCCTGCCTGACGACTCGCGCGACTTCAGTGATGCAGCATCATTGATCAAATACTTCCTTAACGGTTTGCCGTTTCGTTTGCTGACCAATAATCCGAAGAAGATCGATGATCTGACAGCGGCCGGACTCACCGACATAACAGCCGTCAAACATGTCTTCGGCGTCACCGATTCGAATCGCCGATACCTGGCCGCAAAGCAGGACTGGGGCCACAAGCTGAGTCCCGAAGACATCGGAGAAGAGTAATCGCCCGCGACCGCCTATCATCATTGCCGCCATAGCCGGGTGTTCGGTGGATTGGGTTCGTAGTTGCTTCGGAACGGGTTGATATCGATACCACCACGCCTTTGGTAGCGCGCGTAGACGGTTAGCTTCTCGGGCTGACAGCGCTTCATGATGTCAATGAACATCTTCTCGACGCAGCTTTCGTGAAAATCATTGTGCTGCCGGTACGAGACGATGTACCGCAAGAGCCCCTCTCGATCGATCCGCGGCCCCTTGTAGGAAATCATCACACTTCCGCTATCCGGTTGGTTTGTGACCGGGCACAGGCTGCGCAGCAAGTGTGAGTGCAGATCCTCCGAGACGGTGTCATCCGGGTTGGCGCGCAAAAGTTCTGAATCGACCTCATAGACGTCGCATGACACGCTGAGTACGTCGAGATTGACGCCCGGAAGCCTCGCGACGCTGGCGCCGTCCGTAATGGTCGGCTGGCGCAACTCGACGTCAACATCAGTGCCGGCGCAGGCGGAGAGGTCCTTCGCCAGCGCTGTGGCGACATAGGTGGCCGAGTCGTATCGAGACATCGCGAATGAACCGAGATAGAGCTTGAGAGATTTGGACTCAATGATGTTGGGTGACGAAGCTGGAATAGAGACCTCGGTCGTCGCAACCTGCGGTAAACCGTCGGTATCGAGCCAGGTGAGTTCCCACGCGTTCCAGATATCGCAGCCGCGAAACGGCAGCGCCTCAGCGATGCCCAGCGCCGCACGACTGTCAGTACGTGGGATCGCGTATAGCAAATCGGGCGAATAGTGTTCAGGGTAGGCTGTTGCCCGGCCCAGCGGAATTTCTGCGGTCATTTCGGCTGCGATTAGTGAAAATGCGGTCAGAGTTTACGCGTTTCCTCAGGTACAATACTCGCCTTTTTTTCGCGACCGAAAATTTCATATCCAGCCCATGAGCCCTGCCAATAACGATAGCCATAAGGATCGCGGGTACATCATCCCGATCGGCGGCGCCGAGGAGAAGTTCCACAACCCGGAGATTCTCGATCGGTTCATTGATATCTGTGGCGGCAAGGAAGCGCGAATCGGCATCATCCCGACGGCATCCGAGCTTGAAGATACCGGGCGTAACTACGAAAAGCTGTTTCGGCAGATAGGCGTCAAGCACGCCATGGTGTTGCCATTCGAAACACGCGAAGATTGTGAGTCGGACGAGTTTCTCGACTACATCGAAAAATCGGACGGCGTGTTCCTGACCGGTGGTAATCAACTCCGGCTGTCGACGACGCTTGGTGGTACGGCGGTCGCGCAGTTGATTCGACGTCGCAATGCGGCCGGCATGCACGTTGCCGGGACGTCAGCCGGTGCTGCGTTCATGCCAGAGCACATGATCGCAGGTGGCCACGAAGGCAGTACTCCGAGCCCGGATATGGTGACAATGGCACCAGGTCTTGGGCTGACGAACAAGTTCATCATCGATCAGCATTTCCGGGAGCGCGACCGCATGGGTCGCCTGTTGACAGCGTTGGCCTACAACCCGTTTGCTGTCGGCATGGGTCTTGACGAAGACACGGCCGCATTTATCGGGCCCAATGACGATATCGAAGTCGTCGGCAGTGGCGGAATCACCATTATCGATCCCACCGAACTCAGCTATTCTTCTATGCATAAGGCTAGCCGCGGCGAGCCGGTCAGCCTGATCGGTGTGAAACTGCACATTCTGATAGCCGGCGGACGCTTTGAGACGGCGTCAAGAAACGCCGCTCCAGAATAGAAAGACAGGACAACAACAGTGAGAATTGTCAGCACGAATGTATACGTGGGCCCGAGTACCTTCGCCCACTTCAGAGTCATCCGGCACATACTCGACCTCGGTGAGCTCGAGCACTGGCCGACGGGGCGTCTTGGTGATGCGTTCATCGAGCCATTGCTTGAGTGCCTGCCGGGCTTGCACGAGCATGGCTGCTCGTACCAGGAGCCGGGCGGGTTTGTGCGCCGGCTGCGGGACGATGAAGGTACCTGGATGGGCCATGTCATGGAGCACGTGGCGATCGAGTTGCAAAACGTCGCAGGTTCACCCGTCACGTATGGCAGAACCCGGTCAATAGATGGGCAGCCGCGCCATTACAACATGGTATTTGAGTACAAAGACGAATCGGTCGGCCGCGAATCGAGTGCGTTGGCTATGAAGCTCCTGCTCAGTCTGTTGCCCGAAGAGATTGAGATTGAGGGCCGGCCGGCCGAGGACTGGGATTTTGCTGAGGAGCGTGACCGCTTCATCCGCTACGCGCAGTCTCGCGCTCTTGGTCCGAGTACTGCCTCGCTCGTCAATGCAGCTGAGGAACGGGAAATTCCCTGGATTCGCCTGAATCGCCAGAGCCTGGTGCAATTTGGCCATGGCAAATACCAGCAGCGTATTCAGGCGACGACTACGGGTCGCACTGGCAACATTGCCGTGGATCTCGCCGGCGACAAGGAAGAGACCAATGGCATTCTGCGGGACCTGGGTCTGCCGGTGCCCGACCAGCGCATCGTGCGCAATGAGGGTGACGCTGTCCGTGCCGCAAAGCGCATCGGCTTTCCGGTCGTTCTGAAACCGCTGGCCGGAAATCATGGTCGTGGCGTTTCGATCAACCTGAAAACGGCTGAAGAAATCGAAGCTGGATTCAAGAAGGCGCGCGAACACGGCCGTACGATCATTGTTGAAAGTTACATCGAGGGTTTTGACCATCGATTACTGGTGGTCAACGGCGAATTGGTTGCTGCGGCAAAGCGCGAGCCAGGCCACGTCGTCGGCGACGGCAAGCACACGATCGCCGAGCTCGTCGATATCATTAATGAAGACCCACGTCGCGGTGTTGGTCACGAGAAAGTACTGACCCGACTCGAGCTTGATTATCAGGCCGAACGCCTGCTGCAGAAGATCGGGTATGACGAAAATACCGTGCCGGCGAAAGGTGAGGTTGTGTACCTGCGTTCCACCGCCAACTTGTCGACCGGTGGCACAGCGCTCGATGTAACCGACGTCATTCATCCGGACAACCGCGAGATGGCAATTCGTGCCATCAAAGCCATCGGGCTCGATATTGGCGGCGTCGACTTCCTGACAAACGACATTGCATTGTCCTACCGCGAGGCGGGGGGGGCGATTTGCGAAGTGAACGCTGGCCCGGGATTCCGCATGCACGTCGCGCCAAGCGAAGGCATGCCGAGGGATGTAGCGGGTCCGGTTATAGACATGTTGTTCCCGGCTGATGCGCCGGCGCGCGTTCCGATCGCGGCTGTAACGGGAACCAATGGCAAGACCACAACGTCGCGCATGCTGGGACACATATTGAAGATGACCGGCTTCACTGTCGGCATGACATCGACCGACGGTGTGTACATTGACGGCAAACTCACGGTTTCGGGTGATATGACCGGCCCTAAGTCGGCACATATGATCCTGCGTGACCCGTCCATCGATGCTGCAGTTATGGAAACGGCCCGTGGCGGCATGATACGCAGTGGCCTCGGTTACACACACTGTAACGTGGCCGCATGTCTTAACGTGTCATCCGATCACCTCGGCTTGCGAGGAATCGACACGCTTGAGCAACTCGCTGAAATCAAACGTGTGCCAATTGAGATTGCAACAGACGCAGCGATCCTCAACGCCGACGATCCTCTATGTCTGCAAATGGCCGACTACACGGATGCTGAGCGGCTCTGCTATGTCACGATGAACCCGTCGCACGCGCTGGTGAAACAGCATATCCGTGCGGGCGGTGAGGCGTTCGTGCTCGAGCAGGCGCTGAATGGTCATATGATCGCGATTTACGACGGCGAGACACATACGCCACTGCTATGGACGCATCTGATTCCCGCGACAATCGAGGGTCGCGCCATGCACAACGTGCAAAATGCGATGTTTGCTGCCGCGCTGGCGTACAACATGGGCATCAACATAGAGGATATCCGGCACGGTCTGCGCACTTTTGACTCGACGTTCTTTCAGGCGCCCGGTCGCATGAACATCTACGACGAGCATCCATTCAAAGTCATCCTCGACTACGCGCACAATCCCGCCGCAGTCAAAGCGATTTGCGATCTGGTTGATCGTTTCGATGTTGAAGGCCGGAAAATTATTGTGCTTGCTGCACCGGGTGATCGTCGCGATGAAGACATTCGGGAGATCGCAGGATTTGCTGTCGGTCACTTCGATCACTATATCTGCCGTCGTGACGACAATACGCGAGGGCGCGATGGCGACGAAGTGCCGGTCATGCTCAAGGACAAGCTCCTGGAAGAAGGCGTCCACGTGGACGCCATCGAGGTCGTACCCGACGAGCAGGAAGCGACAAGACGCGCGCTCGAGATGGCGGACTCGGGAGACCTCGTGCTCGTACTTGGCGACAACGTCAAGCGCACCTGGAAGCAGATTATCTATTTCAATTCCGGTGCGCACGTGGAGGATGCCGGTGCGAAGGTCCCGATAGCGATCGAATTGCCCAAGACCGATGACTTCACGTTCGCTGACGACGTCGAAATCATCAGCGATGAGCGTGGCGTGCGTATCGCCCGTGAAGAAGGCGACTAGCCACAGCCCATGGAATTCCTCGATGCCCGCAGACTAACCGGCCCGAGCCTGTTATTCGACGTTCCGGGCACGATCCTCGATGTGCAGTGCACCGAAGAAGACGCTCGGCGCCTGATTCCAGTTTGGGAAAAGCACGTGCGGCGCATGCTAGCCAAGCTCGGCTGGCAGGATGCGAAGTTCGAATCACTGCCGCTTCTTGGCGGCGTCAGCCTCGGATTTACCGCAGCAGTTGATGCCTTGTATGCAGCCTCGGAAGTCCAGGAGTGGGCCTGGGCGGCGTGTGATGCGGAGTTAAGCGGTACCGACGCACCCGACTTCGATGAAGCTGTGGCGGGCCTTAAGGCAGCCATTGCGGAAGAGGCCAACCCTGAATTGACGTTGCTCGGAGTTCGTGCCGCTGAGTATGGCGTAACCTTGCTGTGGGACGACGATGAGGTGTCGCTCGGCCTTGGTCGCCACTCCGAGACATGGCCGGTGCGCGAATTGCCCGATCCTGGGAAATTGGACTGGAGCGCATTCAAGGATGTGCCATCCGGCCTGATCACAGGGACGAACGGAAAAACGACGACCGTGCGCATTGCAGCGCATATCGTACAAACGGCGGGCCATAACGTTGGATTCAGCTCGACCGACTACATCGCCGTGAATGATCGCATTGTCGATCGCGACGACTGGTCGGGACCGGGTGGTGCACGCAATGTGCTGCGCGAGAAAGACGTCGATGTTGCCATTCTCGAGACGGCGCGTGGCGGTCTGTTGCGTCGGGGGCTCGGTGTGAACAGGGCAGATGCGGCGTTGATCACGAATATTGCCAGGGACCACCTCGGCGATTTTGGCTCGCAGAACCTCAGCGAATTGTTGCACTGCAAGTGGATAGTCAGTCGTGCTGTCGTCAATGACGGCAAGCTCATTCTGAATGCCGACGACCCGTTACTCGTGTCGAAGTCACAGGATTTTGCGGGCGAAATGGTCTGGTTTTCACTCGATGCGAAAAACGCGGTCGTGAAGGCACATACAGACAACGCCGGTGTCGCTTTCGTCCTCGATGGCGATGAAATGTCGATTGTCCACAGGGGCGGACGCGAACTGATTTGTCGCGACAGCGAGATTCCGATCACACTGGGTGGCGCGGCGCGGCACAACGTTGCCAATGCACTCGCTGCTGCTGCGTTTACCTGGTGCATGGGCATGTCTCTGGATGATATTCGCTCAGGCCTGGTGACGATGTCCCAGGAGGACAATCCGGGCCGCTGCAATGTCTACGAGGTAAACGACTTCACGGTTCTCGTTGACTTCGCACACAATCCGCAGGCGTTGGAGGCGTTGCTCGATATGGCGAATCGCTTGCCATCGAACCGCAAGGCGTTGTGCTTCGGTCAGGCCGGTGATCGGCCCGATGACCTGATTCGCGAACTCGCGCGGGAGGCGTGGGAGAGTGGGCTTGATCGCGTGCTTGTTTCAGAACTCACGAAATACCACCGTGGCCGCGAACAAGGCGCAGTGTTTGCTGTGATTCGGGACGAATTGATCGCGTGCGGCGCCAGTGCGGAGCAGATCGAGCACCACATGGAAGAAATCGAATCGCTCGATTCGGCCCTGGAGTGGGCCGAACCGGGCGATCTGATCATCATGCTCGCTCTCGAGCGTTCGCCGGAGCTCTACGACAAACTGAAACTAATGTAGGAGCGCCCCATGGGCGCGAAGCGATAGCGGCGGTCGATAGACCGCTTGAAGTCATATCGCCCGCCCGGCGTCATCGCCGTCGCACGGGCTCGCAGCTGGTGTACAGGCATCGCAACCGGGTATCCCCATCCGGGGACAATGTGCGCTCTCGCTTAACTTCGCTCGCCGTCCCTGTCTAACCACACGGCTTACGAACCTGGGGGCTTTCGCATCCTCATGGCTCGCTACGCTGCGCTTTACTTCGGATGCGAAAGCCCCCACGCCCGAAAGCCCTACGATCTCCGTAAGGGCCGCGGGTGGGATCTTTTTTTTCGGAAGTAAAGCGCAGCGCAGCGAGCCATTCCGAAAAAAAATGATGCCAGCTGCGAGCCCGTGCGACGGGTTTGACCGCCGGGCGGGCTGCTACAGCTTAGTTCAGTCCGCGTTTCGCCAGTAACGGCTCGATGCTTGGCTCACGACCTCGGAAGTTCTGATACAGCTCCATGCCCGGGCGCGTACCGCCCTTGCTCAGAATCTCCTCGCGATAACGCGCTGCGGTCTCCTGATCGAAGAGGCTCGTCTCCTGAAATGCCATAAATGTATCGGCATCAAGAATCTCTGACCACATATAGCTGTAATAACCGGACGAGTAGCCACCTGCAAAGATGTGTGCGAAGTAGCCGCTGCGATAGCGTGGAATGATCTCTTCGATCAAACCAATGTCGGCCATTGCTGCATCTTCAAAGCTACGCGGTTCGACGGCCTCGGTTGTGTCCAGCACGTGGTAAGCCATATCGAGGTACGCGGCCGCCATGTACTCAACTGTTTCAAAGCCCTGGTTAAATGTCGCTGAGGCAGTGATTTTGTCGATTACTTCCTGAGGAATTGGCTCGCCGGTCTCGTAGTGATTGGCGAACATACGCAATACTTCGGGTTGGCGCATCCAGTTTTCCATGACCTGCGACGGGAATTCGACGAAGTCCCGCGGCGTGTTCGTTCCTGAGAACGACTCATAAGTTACCTTCGAGAACATGCCGTGCAGCGCGTGACCGAACTCATGAAAAAACGTGTTTGCTTCGGTTAGGCTCAGCAGCGACGGTGAGCTCTCGGTCGGCGCAGGAAAATTGAAGTTGTTCGTAACGATCGGTGTAACAAAGCCATCGAGATTTGACTGCGAGCGCAGGTCATTCATCCAGGCACCGCCGCGCTTCGATTCGCGTGCGAAGTAATCCATGTACAGGATCGCGAGGTGCGAACCGTCGGCCTCCTTGACCTCGAAAACGTCCTGATCGGGATGCCAGGTCGGCAAATCGTCACGTTGTTCGAACTGCAAGCCGAACAGTTCGGTTGCGAGCGCAAACACGCCACCACGAACAGCATTGACCTCGAAGTAGGGACGCAGTGCATCTTCGTCAAGGTCGTATTTAGCTTTGCGGACCTTTTCTGTGTAGTAGCGCCAGTCCCAACCGCGTAGCCGGTCGTCAATTCCCTCGGACTGCATCAGCGCCTGCATATCGGCACGCTCTGTCTTGGCAACCTCGAGTGCCGGTTTCCAGACCTGGTCGAGCAAGTTGTACACGTTGTCGGGGTTCTCGGCCATGTTGTCGGACAGCACGTAGTGTGCGTGGCTGTCGTAGCCCATCAGCGCAGCTCGTTCGGCGCGAAGTTGCACCATCCGTGCGCTCGTGGCCTTGTTATCAGACTCGTTGTCATTGTCACCGCGCATCGCGTAGCCGTCGAACATCTTCTTGCGCATATCGCGATTCGGCGAGTATTGCAGGAACGGGTTGATGCTCGGTCGCTGCAGCGTGAATGCCCAGCATTCACATTCGTGGCCACGGCGTTTGGCTTCTTCAGCCGCAAGCGCGACGAGGCTCGCGGGCAAATTGCCAAGATCGGCTTCGTCGGTGACGAGTAACTCGAAATTATTGGTTTCGTCGAGCAGATTGTCCTGGAACTGCTGCGAGAGTTCGGCAAGTTCGGAGTTGATTTCCCGAAGCCGGGCTTGTGCCTCGTCTTCGAGGTTGGCGCCCGAGCGCACGAACTGCTTGTGCGTTTCATCGAGCAGCCGGTCCTGCTCACCCGTCAGGTCAAGGTCGTCGCGTTGTTCGAAGACGACCAGGACGCGATCAAACAGTTCCTGATTCAGGCTGATGTTGTCGCGGTGCGCGGCGAGTTCGGGCGCGAGCGTCTTTGCGGTTTCCTTAATAACGTCATCAGCATGGGCCGAGTCGAGAGCGAAAAAGATCCGTGCTACTGCGCCAAGAGACTTGCCGCTGCGCTCCAGTGCCTCAATCGTGTTTTCAAACGTCGGCGCGTCAGCGTCGGCAACGATGGCATCAATTTCCGCGTTGTGTTGCTGCATCGCCGTATGCATCGCCGGCAGGTAATCCTCGGACGAGATACGGTCAAACGGGGGCACGCCAAATGGTGTATCCCACTCTTCGAGCAATGGATTTGCGGTCATTACCGCATCACTTTCAGTGCCCTCGACGTCTGGCGCCGGGCCTTCACTGCATGCTGCGACCGTCAGGCAAAGCGCCGCAGTCAATAAGATATTCAACTTCATTATTTTTCCCCAATACTTGTTGTTTCAGTCTGTCTGTTTAGATGCATTTTCGACCCAAGTGGTTGCAACAATGTTCCTCATTCGAGGGTCAGGATAAGGTCCCAATGCTCTTTGCTGACCGGCATGATTGAGAGGCGGTTGCCTCGTCGCGTCAAAATCATGTCATCGAATCCGGGATGCGCCTTGATCTCGGCAAGCGTGATCGGTTTCTTAAGCTTACGTACGAACTCGACGTCAACGAGTATCCAGCGTGGCTCTTCCTTGCTGCTCTTGGGATCGAAGTATCTGGACTTGGCGTCGAATTGGGTTGGGTCCGGGTACGGTTCACTCGCTACCCGCGAAATACCTGCGATCGCAGGTTCCTTGCAGTTCGAATGGTAAAAGAAGACTTCGTCGCCAATGCGCATGTCGTCGCGCATCATGTTGCGTGCCTGATAATTGCGAATGCTATCCCACATTTCGCGCCCATCGCGCTCCAGATCATCGATGCTGTAGACATCGGGTTCTGACTTCATTAACCAGCGTGCCATGGCTATTCGACCGGCTGCAGCCTCGTCAAAATGGGGAGCGGAGTGTACCACGAAGCGACGGATTTCCGGTTCCAGGATCGGTTCGAAAAAAGTGTTTTCCGGGTAGGTGTTTTTGCAAATCTCTGTGGTAGGATTGCGCCACAATTCTACGCCTGACAGGACTCTCTCGAATGGCTAACGTGCTCGCCAATATTTTCGGCTCATCTCCCGTACGGCCACTTGAAAAACACATCGGGATTGCGTTTCGATGTGCGAAACAACTGCATGGATTCTTTGCTGCTGCGGTCAAAGGAGACTGGGTAAAAGCTCAAGCCGTTCGTAATGAAATCGAGAAGCTCGAACACGAAGCAGATGATCTGAAAAAGAAGATTCGACTGGGCCTGCCCAAAAGCCTGTTCATGCCTGTTCCGCGTGAGGACCTCCTCGAATTGCTGCTCGTTCAGGACAAGATCGCAAATCGCACCAGGGATGTTTCGGGAATTGTCATGGGCCGCCGGATGCAGATTCCGGCCGCAATCGCAGAACAATTTCTCGAATTCGTCGACCGCAATGTTGACGCCGCCAAGCAGGCGAGAAAAAGTGTCCGTGAACTCGATGAGTTGTTCACGGCGGGCTTCCGCGGAGCCGAAGTCGATCTGGTCGAGGCCTTGATCGAAGAACTCGATCAAATCGAAACCGATACTGACGACAAACAGGCTGCACTTCGGGGAGCCTTGTTCGCGATCGAAGACACCCTGAACCCGGTGGATGCTGTTTTCATGTACCAGGTCATCGAACTAACAGGCGAAATCGCCGACATGGCCGAACGTGTCGGCCGACGCCTCGAGCTGTTGCTCTCACACTAATAATCAATAATTGGGCCTGACGGCCCTTCGAGGGCATATCCATGGAACAAGAGGCTGTCTATATCGTCCTAGCCGCCGCGTTTGGTGTATTCATGGCGTGGGGTATTGGTGCAAACGACGTTGCGAATGCCATGGCAACGTCAGTTGGTTCCAAGGCCTTGACGATCAAACAGGCAATCCTCGTTGCCGCAGTCTTCGAATTTCTCGGTGCGGTCCTGGCCGGTGGCGAAGTGACGGATACGGTCCGTAAGGGCATTGTCGATACAAACCTCCTGGTCGGTTCGCCCGAGCTGTTGGTCTACGGCATGCTCGCTGCGTTGCTCGCGGCAGGAACGTGGTTGTTCATTGCCTCGAGGAATGGATGGCCGGTTTCGACGACGCACTCCATTGTCGGCGCAATCGTCGGTTTTGCTGCCGTGGGCATCGGCGTTGATGCGGTGCAGTGGAGTAAGGTCGGCGAAATTGTATTGAGTTGGGTGATATCGCCACTCACGGCCGGATTTATCGCATTCCTGATCTATCAGAGTGTGCAGCGCCTGATTCTGCGCCAGGACGATCCGCTGGCAATGGCCAAACGGTACGTGCCGGTCTACATGTTCTTCGCCGCTTTCACGATTACGCTGGTGACGATACTCAAGGGTCTGAAGCACGTTGGCCTGAATATTAGTTTGGTCGACAGCTATTTCCTCGCGACCGCGATTGCGGTCGGCATCGCACTCATTGGCGCACTTGCCATTCGGCGCATCGAGCCTGACAAGAAGGCGGAAAAGCACCAGCACTTCTATACGGTCGAACGCGTATTTGCCATTTTGATGGTTGTAACCGCCTGCGGCATGGCATTTGCGCATGGTTCGAACGATGTCGCGAACGCGATAGGACCGCTGGCAGCGGTTATCAGCGTTGCACAGAACGGCGTGATTACGGCCAAGTCATCGTTGCCGATCTGGGTTTTGGCGCTCGGCGGTGGCGGTATTGTCATCGGCCTCGCGACTTTTGGACGCCACGTGATCGCGACTGTGGGCAAGAAGATCACCCAACTTACACCGAGCCGTGGATTTGCGGCCGAACTCGCGGCCGCGACCACGATCGTTATTGCCTCTGGCACAGGAATGCCGGTATCGACAACGCATACGCTGGTCGGCGCGGTACTCGGTGTCGGGCTCGCCCGCGGTATCGAGGCAATCGACCTCAGGGTTGTCGCGCGTATACTCATTTCATGGGTGGTCACGATTCCAGCCGGCGCGTTTCTCGCCATCGTGTTCTTCTTTATCTTCAAGGCAGTTTTGCCCTGACGGGTGCGAGTAGCCAATGCGCCGCCTGATAGCTCTACTCGTAGTTTTGCAGGCGTCGTGCGCTATTGCACAGGTAGTTGAAGAGCCGGTCATTCGCTACGGATCGTTACGCCACCCGGTGTACAGCACGACCGGTATGGTAACGGCGCAAAATAGTATTGCTGCTGAAATCGGTGCCCAGGTCCTTGCCGATGGTGGCAATGCTGTCGATGCCGCGGTCGCGGTCGGTTTTTCTCTTGCTGTCACATTGCCTCGCGCGGGCAACATCGGCGGCGGCGGTTTCATGCTTGTTTACGATGCCGAATCAGGCACAACGACGGCAATCGATTATCGTGAAATGGCGCCGCCCAACGCGACCCGCGACATGTTTCTCGACGAGAACGGCAACGCTGACCCGCAATTGTCGCGTTACAGTCATAAAGCGTCAGGCGTGCCCGGTACCGTAGCGGGTTTGTACCACGCGCATCAAAAATTCGGGCGGCTGCCGTGGAAGCGGCTCGTGCAGCCGGGCGTTGATCTGGCGCGTGATGGCATCGTCGTCACACGCGATCTCGCGACCCTGCTCAAGGCTCGCCGCGAACGCATGTGCGGGGACGAAGCAACCTGCGAATATTTTTACAAGGGCGACGGCGTGCCGTACGAAATGGGTGAGCGACTCAAACAGTCGGATCTCGCTGACAGCTTACAGCTCATCGCCGAACAGGGCGCCGATGCGTTTTATCGTGGCGCAATTGCCGAGAAAATCGTGGCTGAGATGGAGGCCGGCGGCGGCCTGATTGATATGGAAGCGCTGGTCGCCTACAAGCCCTCGGTGCGCGAACCGCTCCGTGGTGAGTATCGCGGCTACGAGATTGTCACGATGCCACCACCGAGTGCAGGCGGAGTGCACGTCATCCAGATGCTCAACGTACTCGAGCACTTTCCTGTCGCGTCGCTGGGCACAGGCAGCGCCGACGGGGCTCACCTGCTGGCTGAGGTTATGCGACTCGCTTATGCGGATCGCAGCAAGCATCTGGGTGATCCGGACTACTACCCTGTGCCGGTCGAGTGGCTGACGAGTAAGGACTACGGTGCCGAGCTTGCTGCATCGATCGATATGACACAGGCGAGGCCGTCGTCAGATGTTGCGCCTGGCGCAGCCCCGGCATTCGAAAGCCCGGACACGACGCACTTCTCGGTGATGGATGTGGATGGCAACGTGGTGTCGAATACCTATACTTTGAATCTGTCGTATGGGTCTGCGATCTCCGTGAGTGGCGCCGGATTCCTGCTCAACAACGAAATGGACGATTTTGTCTCGAAACCCGGTGTGCCAAACGCATATGGTTTTCTTGGCGATAAGGCGAATTCGATCGAAGCCGGCAAGCGACCCTTGAGCTCCATGACACCGACGATCGTATTCGCCGACGGCGAGCCGTGGCTTGCGACAGGTAGTCCGGGCGGTAGCTTCATCATCACCGCGGTACTGCAGATGATTGTCAACGTCGTTGACCACGGTATGAATATCGCTGACGCATCAGCTCAGCCGCGCATGCACCATCAGTGGTATCCGGATCTTCTACGCCTCGAATCCGGATTCAGCCCCGATACAATTCGATTGCTGCGGGAGCGTGGTCACGACGTAAATACGCCACAGTCGTCCATGGGTAGCGTGCAAACAGCGGCGTACAAAGACGGTCTGTTTCGTGGCGCCCCGGATCCGCGACGGCCGAACGCGGGCAGTGCCGCACCTGCTGCGATAAATGCCATCAACTAAAAAGACTGCAACAAGCATCACGCCTGCCGCACGGCGCTATGCGATGGTTGTGCTTGCTGTTGTGTATATGTTCAATTTTGTCGATCGACAAATCCTCTCGATTCTGTTGCCGGCAATTCGCGATGAGTTTCAGGTCGGTGACACCGTGCTCGGTCTTCTTGCCGGCACGGCATTCGCTCTGTTTTACGTCGTGCTCAGTGTGCCAATCGCACAATTGGCCGATCGCGTTAATCGACGCAATCTGATCGCCATGGCCGTGGCTCTATGGAGCGGAATGACGGCGTTGTCGGGACTTGCGGCCAATATTTGGCAGCTCGGGCTGGCCCGGATCGGCGTTGGTATTGGTGAGGCGGGCTGTAGTCCGCCAGCACACTCGATGATCGCTGATTACTATCCACCTGAAAGACGATCCACGGCAATGGGTTTCTACACGCTCGGCATATCAGTCGGCATTATGCTTGCCTATCTCGCAGGTGGATGGGTTGTCCAAAACATCGGTTGGCGTGAGGCGTTTTTCATCGTCGGCGTGCCTGGCTTGTTTTTGGCGCTCATCGTTCGATTCACGGTTCCCGAGCCGAAACGTGGTGCGTCGGAGCAACGTCACGATAGCGGCGATACGCCGCGCCTGGTGGTCGTCGCTCAGTTCCTGCTTGCGCGGCGTTCGTTCCTGTACATGGCAGGTGCCGCCGGGCTGAGCTCATTCGTTGGATACTCCATTGTCAACTTCATGCCGAGCTTCCTCGTTCGTAGTTTCGACATGGAGGTTGCCGTGCTCGGATTCTGGCTCGGCATAATCTACGGTATCGCCGGAGGATTTGGCTTCTTTATGGGGGGGGTCATTGCCGATCACATCGGTCGCAGCGGGCATCGCCGCGCGATGTTCTTCATTGCACTGGCCATAATCGTTACGGTTTTCTTCAACGCGGCAGTTTTTCTTTCCTCTTCCGTCTTTTGGTGTCTGGCTCTGTTTGTGATTCCATCCGTGACATCGCATGCCTACCTGGCACCGGTTTTGAGTCAGACACAAAGCCTGGTGTCATTGCGTATGCGTGCGGTCGCATCATCTCTCGTGTTGTTGATCATCAATGTAATTGGGCTCGCCATGGGTCCGCCCGTTACAGGATTCATGAGCGACGTGCTCGAGCCTGGCCTTGGCTCGGAGTCAATGCGGTACAGCCTGCTACTCGTCAGCTCGGTATTGCTGCCGTTAGCCGCGTGGTGCTACTACCAGGCTGGCAGATCAATTGAAAGCGACCTGCAACGTGCCGGCGAGCACGATTAATGCGCTAGACCGCGCGTAAGTACCAGTCGAAGTCAGTTGGACTGACGGTGTTGTGAAATTGACGACACTCGCCGCGGCGATTCAATGCATAGTATCTGCAGTATTCCGCGCCGAGGTATTCGGGCAGGACCTTGCTGCGTGAGAATCGGTCGATCGCCTGATCCCAACGATCCGGGATGCGAGTTTTCAGCCTGATGTCCTCACCTTCTTCGACCATTCTCCCCGGGTCACACTTGTTCTTGAGGCCGTGGTGAACACCTGCCGCTATTGTGGCCGTGACGAGGTAGGGATTTGCATCGGCGCCGGCGACGCGATGTTCGAAGCGGAGGTTGTTCGTATCGGACTGCGGAATTCGGATGGCCACGACGCGATGATTGACGCCCCAGTTAAGATCGACCGGTGCGAAGTACTCCGGCGATAGCCGCCGATACGAGTTTGCGTTGGGCGCATAAATGGCGGTCGACTCCGCCATCGTCCCGAGTAGTCCGCCGACAGCATTTCGAAGTCGCGCGGAGAAGGGCGGAACTGCGAGATTGTCGCGCCCATGCGAGAAGTAGTTCTTGCCCTTCTTGTCGATCAGGCTCATGTGAATGTGCAGTCCGCTGCCCGCGTCCTCCGCAAACGGTTTCGCCATGAAACAGGCAACGAGGCCGTGTTTTAGCGCGGTGGCTTTGATAGCGCGCTTGAGTAAAACGGCGTGATCGCAGGCCAAAACCGGATCGTCAACATGCGCGAGATTGATCTCGAACTGTGCCGGAGCAAATTCCGAGGTCGCCGTATCCGCCGGAATGCCCTGAGCGTCACAATAGTCATACAGGTCGTCCAG
>Ga0255053_10000978_pt1 | contig 15738 bp, 10 predicted proteins | sample JV7_2_22_MG_FD_188635 | JGI IMG/M metagenome (GOLD analysis project Ga0255053, IMG submission 188635) | Seawater microbial communities from Jervis Inlet, British Columbia, Canada - JV7_2_22 | ecosystem: Environmental > Aquatic > Marine > Inlet | place: Canada: British Columbia | collected...
CCTTGATCAACCGGCAGTGCAACCGCGTAGGTCTTCCATTCGCTAATCTCGCCAAGCCTTGGATACCCATCCCTCGCGGCATGAAGGGCATAGCTCGCTGATGCCAGGATGTTCTGAACCTCCGAAGTAGCTTCTGGGCCGTGCAGCTCGATCAGGAGTGTGGGTCGATCGCTCTTCAACATTCTTTTTAATCCCTCGAGCACTGCCGCTTCTCCACCCTCCACGTCGATTTTGATGAGTCCCGGAGCTACCTCGCGATGGTCAGTAGTCCACTCGTCGAGCGCGATCACCTCGACTGGTATTGAACCCTCGTACTCCGCTTGCCGCCCCTTTGCGGACTGCAGTTTGCCCATGCCTCCGGATTTGTGCACCATAAATGCCGCCTCGGCGGCTCGCGCTCCGACTGCAGCCCCCACCACCTGCACGCGGCTTCCTTCCGGATTCAAGTCCATATTGGCCCGCAAACGAACCAGGTTGCCTGGCAGCGGCTCAAATGCCACCACCTGGCCGGATGGACCTACTGCCCTGGCCATAGCCAGACTTACGTATCCAATATTCGCACCCACGTCGTACACGGTGAGATTAGGACGAACGAAATGCTCAATGGCCTCCAGAAGAGCTGGCTCGTAGGTGCCCAGCCAGAGATCTTTTTCCGTGCGCAGATCGAGCTCCAGGCGCATTCCCGACAGCGGTCCAGCAGCGATCTCGACCGGCACAATTTCGTCTGGCGCAGCGCGCGTGAGCATCGACCGGATCGCGCCCGATAGCGGGCCCAATCGATAGAGGAAATCTCGAGCGCCTTGGGGAAGCGCACCCGCGATCCGTGCCGTGGCGCGTACGAGAGTGGAAGTCATGGTTCGCTAGCCGACTTGAAGCGCTGCCAGGTAGCCATCCACCGTGCGCTCCAACCCGAATGCCTCTTCCGCTCGGGCCCGTGCCCCGGCTCGGAAGCGGTCTTGCTCTCCCAATACTGCTTGACCGGCCTCTACCAATCCGTTCACGTCCGGCGGCTCGAGCTTCCATGCATCTCCGCCATAAGGCACGACGCGGCCGGCATCCGAACTAACCAGCTCGGAAAGCGCTCCGGTATCGTAGGCGACCACCGGTAGCCCGCTTGCCATCGCTTCGATCACAGAATTTGGGCAGGCAGGATGGATATCGCCTGCGAATAGGACGTGTGCCGAACGGTCCAGGGCAGGGATGTCTGCCGGTTCGACCACACCTCGCCAGTCCACGATCAGTTCACTCTCCGAGTCGATGGATTGGTGTACCCGACTCGGCACCTGCCCGGCAATGGTAAGTGCTACTTTCTGCGCGGTCTTCAACGCTAATCGCTGCGCCATATCGATTCCAGCCGAAAGGCCGAACTCGTATCCGCCCGCAAAATTTCCCTCCACCATCAGCACCCGAATACGATCAGCTGGCGGAGCCTCCTTACCCTCCGGAGAATACACATCCAATGGAACTCCATTGTGGACTACGCTTGAAGGAGCAGGTGCGGGTCCGTAGCGCTCTTCCCACCAGTCTTTTGCAAATTGGCTTTGATAGACCACGTGATCCGCCAGGCGGTTTCTTATCCAACGCAGGAGTAAATTGTTGCGCTCCGCTCGGAGGTAGTGTCTGATGCCCGTGCGCAGGCGTCGATGCATCCAATTGATGCCATTGAGGCGCTGTACGATGCGACGGCCCTCACGACGGGCTTTTCTGAGGCCAATCAAGTTCCGACTCCCACCAATCACCAGAATAGGGCCTTGCGGCTCATCACCTAGGCTCCATCCGACCGCAAGCTTTCGGCGCCCGAGCTCATCGGCCATTCGCTGCTGAAAAGCTGCCGGGCCCGCCACACCGATCAGGCGCGCAGTGAATGATACGGAAAGGCTACTCACGCGTTGCCAGAAGCGCCTCGACAATCCGCTCTGCGGCATGCCCATCGCCAAAGGGGTTCACGGCCGTAGCCATGGCTGCGTATGCCTGCGGGTCATCCATCAGGCGGCGCGTTTCGCGTACGATCCGTTCTGTGTCGGTGCCAACCAAAATAGCGGTCCCCGCTTCAACCGCTTCTGGCCGCTCCGTTCGTTCCCTCAGCACAAGCACCGGGGTTCCCAATCCGGGCGCCTCCTCCTGAATTCCCCCAGAATCGGTGAGGATGAGGTGGGCTTGCTTGATGAGGTGCGCCATGGAGAGATAGGGCAGGGGCTCGATCAGGTGAACGTTCGGCAGGTCGGACAGCAACTTCTTCGCAGGCTCCTGTACCTTGGGATTCAAGTGCACCGGGTAAATCAAATGTGCGCTATCGCCGTAATGCTGCGCAATTTGCCGCAGCGCCTCAAAGACACGTTCGAGGGGCTCCCCAAAATTCTCCCTGCGGTGGGCGGTGACTAAAATAATCGTCTCGTGCTCAAAGCCGGCCAGCGGTCCTTCGAATAAATCGACCGGGCGCTCGATCATCACATTTAGCGCGTCGATAACGGTATTTCCGGTCACCGTAATCTTTTCTTGCGGCACAGATTCCCTCAGTAAATTTCCCTGGGCCCATTCAGTCGGCGCAAAGTGCAGATCTGCAACCGCTCCAAGCACACGGCGGTTGACCTCTTCTGGGAAGGGCCGGTACTTATCGCCGGTCCGGAGCCCCGCTTCTACATGGCCTACTTTCACTTGGTGGTAATACGCCAGCAGCGCGGCGCTCATCACGGTGGTGGTGTCCCCTTGGACGAGCACCCAGTCTGGCTTGACCGCCTCGATCACGGGCGCTAATCCCAGGAAAACGCTGGCGGTGAGCTCGTTAAGCGGTTGAGCAGGCTTCATGATGTCGAGATCGTAGTCGGGGGTGATGTCGAATAGCTCCAGGACCTGGTCCAGCATCTCTCGATGTTGGGCGGTGATGCAGACGATCGACTCGACAGAGGAGGAATCGCTCAGCTGCTTCAGTACCGGAGCCATCTTGATAGCTTCAGGCCTGGTGCCGAAAATCGACAATGTGCGGAGTACGTCAGCCATTCGGCGTTCTTGTCCCTAGCACCCCGAGCGCATCAGTCATGCGGCGCGCCGACTCCAAGAGTTTGGATTTCGAACCCAGCCGCACGCCAGGAATCCGCCTTCCAGGCGCCTCGTAGGTCGACGGCCACCCGTCCCGCCAACTGTTGGATCACCTGCTTTGGATCGAGCTCGACGAATTCGCGGTGGTTTACCAGGAGAACAATCGCATCCGCGCCTTGCAATACCGACTCCAAAGTGCCTTCCGCTTCCGCACCTTCGACAGAGGCAGCCAGATCATACGGCTCGAAAGTGTGGACTTCGGCGCCTTGCTCAACCAGAATGCCGACTATCTCCATCGCCGGACTTTCGCGAAGATCCCCGACATTGGGTTTGTAGGAAAGCCCTAGAGCAGCAATCCGCTTCCCGTTTAGCCCGTCTAAAGCCTGCTGGATGAGATTTGCCGAGTGCATTGGCTGGCGGTCGTTGACCGCCATGGCCTGTTGAATAAGCGGAGCGAGATCTGGCGTGGCCTCAACCAGGAACCACGGATCGACAGCAATACAGTGCCCACCGACGCCCGGTCCAGGCTGGAGTATGTCGACTCGAGGATGCTCGTTTGCCAGGCGGATCGCCTCCCACACGTCGACTCCAAGCCGCTCGGCCATCTGGGCAAATTCATTTGCTACGGCAATATTGATGTCCCGGTAGGTGTTCTCCATCAGCTTGACCATCTCGGCGGTGGTGGCATCAGTCAGCAGGATCTCACCTTTGACGAAGGATGAATACAGATCCCGGCCCGCCTCCGCCGAGGCTACATCAATCCCCCCGATCACTCGAACGTTCGCTACCAGCTCCTTCAAGATGCGGCCTGGGAGCGCACGTTCAGGGGTATAGGCCAGGAGAAAATCTGTTCCGGCGCTCATTCCGGAGCTCTCAAGGATTGGGGCGACCTGGTCGATCGTGGTGCGCGGCGGGCATGTCGATTCCAGCATCACCAGGTTTCCTTTACGGAGATGTGGAACGATGGCCTTTGCCGCTTCCATCACGTGGCGCAAATCCGCTTTATTATCGTCGGTGACCGGAGTTGGAACGGCGATGACGAACGCATCCGCTTCCGTAGGTTGATCGCTCACCGACAAATTTCCAGAATCGAGCGCTTCCTGAGCCAGCTTGTGAAGTCCGGGTTCGTTGATGTGGATTTTGCCCGCCCTGAGCCCTCCCAGCACCTGCGGATCCACGTCTACACCAGTGACCTTCATTCCCACTTTAGCAAGGGTGCTGGCGGTGGGCAGACCGATATATCCCAATCCAATCACGCAGACGCTCTGGAAATGCACGCTTAACTCTCCTGACAGCGGGCGCATATTATGACATAAACGTCTTCTGGAACACGACCCTGGGCCGCGAGGCGGGTTTGCATGATACTTCTCGGGCGTGACCCTGGGCCGCGAAGGGGGTTTGCAATAGAGGGAACGGAGATAAGAGACTATGACTGCTCGCAGTGCACTTGGAGCCTTGCAGTGGAGGTAAAAGGTTATGACTGAAAAACTGAGACAGTGGATTCTTCCGATTCTGGTTGTCACCATGGGAATGCAGATGCTGCGGCTGTTTATTGGCAGCCTGACATGGTACCTACGGGACACGGTGGGACTTTCCGCCGTGTCGCTTGCTCCTTACGCGTTTGGAACTTTCTTGCTGGCGCTCCTGGCGCCGCTGCTGTGGCGCGTGGCTGGCCCCCGGCTTGCCCTGTGGATTTCAGCCGGCGGCTTAGCGATTCTCCGCCTGATCGAGCAGATCGTCACAGACCCTGGTCTCGACCTTTGGCTGAGCATGGCCGGAATAGCGGCTTTTCTTCTGTATTTGCCAGTTTTCATGGGCCATTTGCGGGCCACTACGGATAACGCGGCCCCTCGTTGGGCCTTCGGTTTTGCGCTCGGCCTAACCTGTGATACCGCGCTGCGCGGTGCATTCGGCTCAGTCGACCTTACCTGGATCGCCGGCACCGTTCCACTGATCGTCACGGCGTTCATCTCAGTGCTGACGGTTTGGGCGATTTGGAAGGAACCTGCTCCGAGCCCAGACGCTGAATCGGAAACTGCCTGGTCAGGAGCAGTCCCGTTGATTGCTATTGGAGCATTTTGGCTGCTGGAGGTGTTGATCTTCCAGAGCCCGGGGTTGCTGGGTGAACTGAGCGGTGTCGGACCCTCCGCCGCTTTTCTGGTGGTCATGATTGGCAACCTGCTTCTAGTGGTGGGGATTTTCTATGGCCTGGCCCGACCAGAGACCTTCCGCACCACCCTGGCCCTGGCAGCCGCCGTCTATCTGACTTTGGCGATCGTCACCGCCGGCCAGGCGGGGACGGTCGTGCTGCTTACCGCCGCCATCAGTCAGTTGGTATTGGGCTGGGGATGGGCGTTCCTGAGCGTCCGCGCCAGAACCCCCGTGCGCGGCGGCCTCACTCGTACTGGCGTGATGCTGCCGTTCGGCACTCTGCTGTTCCTGGTACTTGTGTTCGCCTTCTACCTATCGCTCGATATTGCATTGCCCTTCCCTCGGGCGGCTATTCCGCCTGCCGCAGCGGCCCTTTTTGGTCTGTTGCTGCTGATCGCCTCACGCGGCTTGCAAATTCCGGATGCCGAAAGCGACGCAGCCCCGGTGTGGGCGGCAAGCCTGCTGGTAGGACTGCCGCTGCTACTGTGGATCTTAGCCGGACCTATTCCAACCCCAGATCCTCCCACCGGCGCTCCGGTGCGCGTGATGACGTACAACATCCACTCTGGCTTCGGGAGCTTAGGCCGTCACGATCCTGAAGCGATTGCGAAGGTGATCGAAGACAGCGGTGCGGATGTTGTGGCATTGCAGGAGATCACTCGCGATCGACTGTTGGATGGGGCCAGCGATCTCGTGACCTGGCTGTCCCGGCGGCTGGATATGGCAATCGTATTCAGTGGCACGGAGGAGCCTCACTGGGGAAACGCAATCCTTTCGCGACTCCCCGTCCTGGCCAGCGGATCCGGAGAGCTGCCTCGGGACCGTTCCCTGATCGGCCGCGGCTACACATGGGTCGAGATTGATATAGGCGCTGGCGATCCCATTTTGGTAATCAATACTCACCTGCACCAGATTGAAGAGGATCATGACATTCGGCTGCTTCAGGTGCCCGTTCTGCTCGATTTCTGGAATGGCCGGCCCAACTCAATCCTTCTCGGTGACCTGAACGCAGAACCGGGGGCGCCAGAAATCACGCTGCTGGAAGAGGCAGGGCTGATCGATTCCTGGAGAGAGTCGGGAGCTGGTCCAGGGCTGACCTGGAACGCGCGGGATCCAGGCAAACGCATCGATTGGGTATGGCACTCCACCAACCTGATTGGCGATCAAGTGGAAGTACTCCAGACGTTGGCCTCAGACCATTTGCCGGTGATGGTGCAGGTCACGGTCGGGCCCTGATAGAATCGCCCCCTTATGAATATTTCTGTCGGATCCGACGAACGCAACCCGGTGACAGATGCAATCGAGGTTGATCATCGCATTTAATTTCTCACTCTTCGGTCTTCTGCTTTTAGTCTCGCTCCCCGGAATCTTCATTGCTAGCTATCGGCAAGTAGACACGCTGCGGCGAACCGTTGCGAAGTCGAAAGGCCCGGTACCTGGCCGGTCCTCGCTCATCGTGATGGGAATTGTCCAGAATCTGGTACTGGTCGCGATCGCAGCCGCGATCGGCACTGCGCTAGCTCCAAGAGTCGGTCTGAGCGCACCGGTCTTCGAGGCTATTACCAACGGCGAGCCGATCCCGTCCGATCTCTCAGACATGATTCTGCCCACAATCACGGTGACGGCGATCCTGGTGATCCCTTTCATGCTTGCCTACTACGGATACATTCGTTCTCGTCTGGGGAAAGAAACCGTAAAAGTGGTTGAGGAAATCCGCATTCAGCTTGGGCTCTCAGGACGGCTGCTTTTTGGCGGCCTGGTTGAGGAGATCCTGACCCGATGGGGCTTGATGACGCTGTTTGTCTGGCTGGGTACCCTGCTCGTTGACCCCCCCACATCTTCGGTGTATTGGGCAGCCATTGTGATCTCTGGATTACTCTTTGGCTTGGGCCACCTACCGGGCCTGTTTGCCGCCGGTGCCCAGAAATCCTCGCTGCTTTATATCTCGGCGATTGGCACCAATCTCTGGGTGTCGTTTGGTTTTGGCTGGCTGTATTGGCAATACGGCCTGATCGCCGCCGTAGCGGGTCATATGCTATTTCATTTGGCCTGGTACCCACTCGATCTTCGCTACAAAAATTCATAGCCCAAATCCCTTCGTGATGGCGTGTACAATAGCCGGGTTCTCACCATGGCCTGGCGTGTGTTGGTGACCGATGGCCTGTCCGAGGAGGGGCTGCGGCTGCTCCGGGAACAGGCGGAAGTTGTTGAATCCGAGTCGCTCGAAGCGCTCGGTGAGAGCGACGCACTCGTTGTTCGGGGGCGCACCAAGGTCACGGCCAAGGTAATCGAACAGGCGAGCCAGAATCTCAAAGTTATTGGTCGAGCTGGGGTGGGGGTCGACAATATCGACCTGGAGGCTGCCAAATCACGGGGGCTCACCGTAGTCAATGCCCCGCAGGCGGCGACCGTGGCTGTAGCTGAGCTCACGCTCGGTCTCATGCTTTCCCTATCTCGACATATTCCCGCAGCCGACGCCAGTATGCGAAGAGCGGAGTGGCGCAAGTCCGAACTCAAAGGCTCGGAGCTTTTCGAAAAGACGGTAGGAATCGTCGGGGTTGGCCGAATTGGTACGGCGATCGCGGAGCGGGCGAGTGCGTTCGGAATGAAAGTGCTCGGCTACGACGCGCTGAAACCAGAAGATGAACTCCTTAGTCGCGGGATCGAACCGACCGACTTCGACACCTTGCTGGGCAGCTCTGACTACGTGCTTGTGCACCTACCGTTGAATGATGAAACCCGCGGCATGTTCGGCAGCGAGGCGCTGGGCAAGATGAAGCCGGGAGCCCGGCTGATATCGGCCGCAAGGGGTGGGATCGTGGATGAGCCAGCGCTCCTTGCTGCCCTTGAAACCGGCCATCTAGCAGGAGCGGCGCTGGATGTGTTTTCCCAGGAGCCACCCGGAGAATCAAAGCTGCTCGTTCATCCAAATGTGGTTTCGACTCCCCATATCGGAGCCGCGACAAAAGAAGCTCAAGCAAAGGCCGGGCGGGACATCGCAGGCGAGGTATTGGCTGCGCTAAACGGCGAGCCGCTGCGCTGGCGGTTGATTTAGCAGGGAATTCATCACAAGCGAGGCTTCAGTCGCACTAAACAGCGAGCCGCTTCGCTGGCGGTTGGTCTAGAAAGAGAATATTTTTGTCCGCGCTATGCGGCGATCCGCTCCACGTGATAGCGGTCTAGAACAGGAGAAGCATGGGAGAGAATTACGAAAAACTTCGTGTGTTGGCCGGAAGGGTCTTTGATCTGGCCTCTGCTTCAGATTTATTAAACTGGGATATGCAAACCTACATGCCACCCGGAGGCGCTGATGGTCGATCGCACGCAATGGCCACGCTTGCCAGCTTGGCGCACGAACATTTTGTTCGGGATGATTTTGGCGAGGCGCTTACGGCGGCGGAGTCGGAGGTCCAGGGTCTGGACCCGAATTCGGACGAAGTGGGTATCGTTGCACGTCTCCGGCGAGATTTCGACAAGAGCCGACGAGTGCCCACCGATTGGGTCGAACACTCGGTACGCACAACTGGTCTCGCTTTTAGCGCATGGGTCGAGGCGCGAAAGGCGTCGAGTTTCGCCGACTTTCAACCTCATTTGGAGAAGGTTCTGGACGTCAAGCGCTCCTATGTGAGTTTCTTTGAACCTTACGACAGCCCGTACGACCCGCTGCTTGATGATTATGAGCCAGGATTGAAGCTAGCTACGGTGAGAGAAATCTTTGCTGAGCTTCGAGAGGTACAGATTCCGTTGGTTCAGGCCATCAGCGAAAAATCGGATACGGTCGACGATTCGTTCTTGCACGCTGCATATGACGAGCAGGCGCAGATAGATTTTGGTTTGGAAGTGATCCGGGATCTCGGCTACGACTTTAATCGAGGCAGGCAGGACAAGGCTCCCCATCCCTTCAGCCAATCCCTCAATCGCGGCGATGTGCGCATCACCAATCGCGTCTACCCAAATCAGTTCGGTCCTGCCCTCTTCGGTTCCACGCACGAGGCTGGACACGCCATCTATAGCCAGGGGATCGCGCCGGCGCTGGATCGGATCCCAACCCTTTCCGGCTCGACCCTTGAGGGTGCTCACGATGCTTCACTCGGTATTCATGAATCGCAATCTCGGATGCTGGAAAATCTCGTGGGCCGCAGCCGTGCCTTCTGGACGGCTTACTACCCGCGGCTGCAGGCTGCTTTCCCGAGCCAGCTTGACGGCGTAGATGTCGAGGCCTTCTACCGGGGTATCAACAAGGTTGAGCGCTCGCTCATCAGGGTTGACGCGGATGAGGCGACCTACAACCTCCACATCCTGATTCGATTTGAGATCGAAGCCGATTTGATCGAGGGCAACCTTGCAGTTGCCGACTTACCCGAGGCATGGAATGCGAAATTCGAGGAATTTCTGGGTCTCACGCCACCCGATGACAGAAGAGGTGTGCTTCAAGACATCCACTGGTCAGACGGTTATTTCGGATACTTCCCAACCTACACGCTGGGCAACCTGATCTCCCTGCAACTCTGGCAAAAACTCAGCCAAGACTTACCCGATCTCGAAACTCAGATCTCAAGAGGAGAGTTTGGCGAGCTCATTGGATGGCTGAATGAAAAGATCCATCGCCACGGAGGCAAGTATGAACCCATGGATTTGCTCAATCGGGCAACAGGTGAGGAACTGAGCGCGGAACCGTATCTCGGATACCTGACTGACAAATACTCTGAGATTTACGGCCTCAGCTGATCGAAGCTTGCGCGCATGACTCTGACTGAAGTCCACGCACGGTTAGCCACCTCCATGCTGATCTTTCTCTCCGTTGCTGGCGTATGGGGCCTGGCAGTCTTTTTCCTACGCCGTACCATCACCGGCGGCTACTGGGGCATCCTCGCCGTCGGCGAGATACTGATTTTGGCCCAGTTTATCGTCGGCGTCATTCTCTGGATTCAGGGTGCACGCCCGGAAAGAACGATCCATCTGCTCTACGGCATCGTGGCCGCCATCTCCATTCCGGGCTATTTCGCCTACACCAAGGGTCAGGATGATCGTCGGGCGAGCCTGACCTATGGCCTGATTTGCCTGTTTCTGGTAGGTATCAGCATCCGCGCCATGGGCACGGCCACGTAGCTCCCCCCCATAAGGCCTTCACGACGCAGCTGTTTCCTCCATTTAGCTACTAACCATCAGCGCAGCCACCTCCCACTTCGAAAATATCCAGATTGCACTTTACATAAGTTACTATCTGGGGCTCCAAGGCCAGCATCTGCTGTGGCCCCCGACTTGCATCATTCCCATGATCCATGCTAAAGGTTGGCCTGGCTCACATCTGATATGTCATTGCAGAGCAGAACCTTCCGCGGAGGGACGCTTCTTCTAACTGTGATATTGGTTGGATGTACGAGCGCAACCCCCAGCCCACTTGCGATACCTGAGCCCGCAACGGGCGAACCGATCATTGAGGCCACCGTCGCGGCCCCCACCGAGGCTCCGCTCAGCGAGCCAACGCCTGCACCATTTAATTTAGCCACGCCTGCGATCGTAATCGAGCAACCCGTTATACCGACGGTGCCTACCCTCGTCCCATCAAGCTCAGTCTTACCCGACGCGCTGCTGGCCATCTATCGCCCTGGGCCCGGCTCGCAAGTGACGAGCCCGTTTCAGATCGTAGGCCGCGGTGGCCCTAGCTTCAAGGAGCGTGTGCATATTCGTTTGCTTGGCGAGGATGGGCGCGTCGTTTCGGAATTGACCACGATCTTGTTTGCCTATCCAGGCAACGCTGGCAATTTTTCCACTCGAATGGAATTCGACACTCCCGCTGTGGCAGAAAGTGCCCGGCTGGAGATCAGCACGGATGGAATTCGGTGGGCCAGCCTGGATCAACTGGTCTCGGTGGACCTGTTGCTGCTCTCGGAGGGATACCCTCGCATCCACCCGGTCGAGCATGGGCCGCAAAAGATTGCCCTGCTGGAACCCAGGGACGGCAGCGTTGTGGAAGGCGGATTGATGGTCGTGCGAGGGGCGGGTTGGACCGATTCAGAGTTACCGCTTACGCTGGAGTTGCGCAACCGAAGTGGAGAAGCCATAGCCACCCACCAGGTGCAGCTAGACTCCCTGGAGCCGGGTGTGTTGGGAGCATTCGAGCTCGCGATCCCGTACGATATTCCTTACGCTCAGTATGTGCGGGTGGTGGTCCGGGAACAAAATGCAAGTCTCCCGGGGCTTCGGTATTTCTCGAGCGTGGAAGTCTGGCTGAAGCCGTAAGACTATCGAGTCTCTGACTCGAGCAGCTCGGCAGGAATCACAATCAAGCGCAGGGATACGTCGGGCCGCAGTTCGGCGTCCAGCTCGCGCTGCAATTCGTTTAGCTGGTCCTCGGTGATCGGATCACGAGAGTACAGCGTCCCAAGCACCTCGACCTCCTGAAGCTCATGGCGAATCTCCAGGTCTGCGATTTCTACCGCTCCCCAACTCTGCAGCTCCTGTTCCAGCACCTGCCGCGTTTGCTGCTCGATTCGTCCCTTCTCTACCGATCTCCAGAGCAAAAATGCTAGTGGGAGGCTGACCACGAGCAGGGACAGTCCGGTCACGGTCACACCTTGCCGAAACCAGCGATTGCTCTTTTCGCCTGCAGGCGGGCGCACACCTAGTAAGAGAAATACTACGCTTGCCGCGAAGACGATTGCAATCAGGTTGGTCGTAAACAGCAGCAGCGCTCCGCCGACGATTGCCCCGTCTCGAAGTGCTACTCCCAGGCCGGCGCTGGCCAGCGGCGGAAGGAGCGCAGCAGAGATCGCAACCCCAGGTAGTGCTTCGCCCACCTCTTTGCGAGCGATGGCATAAGCCCCTGCCATGCCGGAGGCAAGCGCGATCATCAAGTCAATCAGGCTGGGCTCGGTCCGTGCAAGGACTTCGGAGGTTGCCACCGAACCAGGCACGATCAGCCCAATGACAATGGCGATAAAGACGGCTGCCATGGCTCCCTGCACCGTCGAAGCCAGGCCCTCACGCAGCATTTGTGCGTCGCCGAAGGTGAGACCGGCTGCGATGGCGACAATAGGACTCATCAGAGGCGCTACCAGCATGGCGCCAATGACCACCGCCGGGCTATTGATGAGCAATCCCAGACTGGCAATCACTGATGACAGCGTGATCAAGACAAAGAAATGAACATTGGGGCGCGCCGCCTCCCGCAAATTGCGGTAGAGCGCCAGTTGCCCCTCGCTGGTGAGGGGCGGGATGATGTCTGAAATGGAGCGCCAGGCGCGGCGAGCCACGAGGCGCGGCAAATCGGCCTGACTGCGCACCAGCAGGATGGGAACATCGATTCGTTCCGCCAATCTGAGCGGCAGTTGCGTTCGGCGTACGTCGTCGAGCAACGCCAGCTCGCCGGTTTCTAGCACCAACAGGTCGTGGCCCTCAATCCCCTCCAGGATTCCGTTTACAGGCGTGCTGGACCGAACCACCCGTGTCTCAATGCCCTGACTGCCGCCAATTTCGGCTGCGATACCGCCCAGCAAGGCTTTCGCTTCGGCTTCGGTGGAGCCTTCTTCCATTACATGCAGCAACGTCACTTCCCCGCCGGTAAGCCAGCTCGCCAGGCGAGCCGCCTCAAGCCCTCGCGATTCTGCTGCGGGAACTAGCGCGCGAGTTGGGTGGAACTCACCCTGCGACCGGAGCACAAACACTTCACAGGCGGCCTGCTCCAGCACGTCGTCCACGACAGTGCCGAATCCTGTTCTCCCGGCATACCGCGGGCTAACGTTGCCGCCCATCATGATGAGCTTGGCCGACTCCTCGGCCGCGGTATCTAGAATGCCCTGCTCGATGCTGCGCGAGATACGTGTAAGGCCTACAGTGGGCACACCGAGAGCTTCCGCCTCGCCCAAACTGCGCTCCAGCAAATCGAGCTTGCGCTGCGCCTCGAATCGTCGATTGTCCAGCGGCAGGTGCTCAGGGACCTGGATCACCTGCAAGATGATCAAATGCCCTTCCTGGCGTCGAGCGATGTCTGCGGCTAATGACACCAGGTTTGAAGCCGCTTCCGGGTTGGCCACCGGGACAACTATCGGGAACGCAGATTCGATGATTTCCCGATCTTCGAGGGCTTCGAAGACCGTGATCCCGACCTGCGAATCACGCATTCTCTGCCTGCCGCCCCACCAATAGGCGAGCACCGCCACCAATAGCCATGCCAGCCCAAGCGCACTAGCCCAGAATGGCAAAGCAAAGAAGAGTAAGAAGCAAATCGCTGCGCTGGCGGCGGGCACCACGGGATGTAAGGGAAGTTTGAGGATCGGCCGGTTATTGCCGCGTCGTTGATAGAAGATAGATGCCAGGCTAACTCCCATGCCCAGCAGTAAAAACATTGCGGCCGCGGCCTGACCAAGCGCCAGTGATGGCACTGCGGACACCGCGGCCGCGATTACCGCCGCCACCAGCGTCAGGATAGATTGAGTCACGGACAGCTTCCACGCCGGCGCAAGGAGCCATGCCGGCAGTACCCCGTCCTCCGTGATCACCTGCAAACGGCGAAGCGAGATCAGAGAGAGCGGTCCCCAGAACACCGCGATGATCAATATTCCGACGACCAGCACCGTTTGTGCCCCATAGCCCGGCAGCGCTTGCTCGACCAGGCCTTCCAGCGTCATGGCCTGTGGCACAGCAATCACCGCTGCCAGCAAGGCCCCAAAGAGAAAGCCACGCAATGGGATGGCGAGACTTCGGCGCTGGCCACCGCGGTCGACGAGTACCTCAATCAGCCACCCAAGTCCGCTGAGGGCAGCAACGGCCGCAAAAAGATTGTTTGTGCTTGGGAACTGGGTCTCGGCTTCCGTCCCCGAGGTCATTACGACGAGTACAGCCAGAAGCAACCCCAGGGCTGCCAATCCGGCGAGCCTTACCGCCAATCGCCAGAGCGGTCTGGCGCCAAGCCCACGCTGTATGGTTGAGACGGCCAGAAGAATCAGCAAGATCGGAAGCCTGAGGTTTACGGCCGGGAAGACTGGATCTAGCAGCCGACTTGCGTAGTCGGCGAAAGTCCATGCCAGCAAACCGCTCAACGCAGCCCAGCCAAGCAGGTATGCCCACCCTGCCAAAAACTTCAAGGACGGGCGTTCCAGGGATTCCACCAGCCCGTAACTTCCAGCTCCTGTGGGAACCCAACCTCGCAGTTCGATGAAGGTCAGAAGGGTGGGCACCATCAGCGCTGCGTACAACCCATAGGCCAGGCCGTTCTCGGCCCCTGCCAGAAGCGCAACACTATCAAATAGCCCAAACACGCCGACCGCCAGCCAGACACCCAGGCCGAGGAGCGTGATCTCCCAGGCACCAAGCCGGAAACTGCGTCGGATTGGGATGGATTGTGAGCTTTTATCGGTCATTTCGCTTCTGGATCGCTTTTTGCTACTGCTGAAACCACAGTTAAGGCCTAACCCAAGTGGGCCGGATCACTCATCGCTGAAGGCGAAACCACGGTTTGCGCCTCGCCCATCTGCAGATGATATACTCCTCGCCCAATTTCGGCCGTATTGTTTGGAAACACGCACGCGTATGAAATCGATACTCCCTTCTTTGCCAATTGCTCTTCTAGGTATGCTGATGGCCGTCGGAGCGGTACTCGTGTTCTTTATTGTTGGAACCCGAGTGGCCTACTCTGGACGCGCTTTGCCGGGTGTATCAGCCGCTGGGGTCTCTGTGAGCGGGCTCACCGAACCAGAGATTGAGTTAGCCCTTGGTGAGATCCTTACCTACCCTCGCTCGGGCAAAGTACTTATGACGGACGGCACGCGCCATTGGGTTGCGACGCCGGAAGAGCTCGGCGTGGCGCTGGACATCCCGAGCATGGCCGACCAGGCGCTTGCGGTGGGTCGCGATGGTGGAGCACTGCTCCAGCTCTCAGACTTTTTCAGCGCCTGGAGTTCGGGAGTTGAAGTGCCGACCACCGTGCTATTCGATCAGCGAGCCGGAGCAGCTTATTTGAATGCACTGGCTGCGCAGATCGATAGCTCACAGCTAGAGGCGGCTCTGGGCATAGACGGTGTAGAGATCGTGATGCGTCCCGGTCAAATCGGGCGAGAGCTGCAAATCGGGCGCAATCTCGAGCAGCTGGAGCCAATCTTTGCGTCGCTTCACGACGCCGAGATCCCGCTAGCAGTGGTAGAGACTCCGCCCTTGGTACTTGACGCAACCGAGCAGGGCCAAATTGCGGCCGAAATGCTGCGAGCGCCGCTCACAATCACCGCCGCAGATGCCGGCCCATGGACCATCGATCGGCAGAGTCTGGCGGAAATGCTGCGCTTCACTCTCAACGAAGAGCAGGGTCAATACCAGGTTGGGATCGATCAAGGCGCCTTGTTTGCCTATCTCGAGCCGCTCGCGCCGGAACTGCAGCGCGGGTCCGAAAACGCGCGCTTTATCTTCAATGATGAGACGCGCGAGCTCGATTTGCTGGCTGAAGCCGTCATCGGACGCACGCTCGATATCCCGGGCAGTATCGAAGCCATCAATCACGGGCTTGCGAATGGGGAGCATGAAATCCCATTGGTATTCGCGTTAGAGCAACCAGCCGTC
>Ga0255053_10000982_pt1 | contig 15705 bp, 9 predicted proteins | sample JV7_2_22_MG_FD_188635 | JGI IMG/M metagenome (GOLD analysis project Ga0255053, IMG submission 188635) | Seawater microbial communities from Jervis Inlet, British Columbia, Canada - JV7_2_22 | ecosystem: Environmental > Aquatic > Marine > Inlet | place: Canada: British Columbia | collected...
AAAGCGCGGTGGAGAGGATGCGGTTCGCGACGTTCGCAAGCAGGTCCAACGCAATCAAAAATTATGGGATACGGATCCTGACGAAATGCCGGTATTTGGAACCATCGCTTCCAAGTTTAATGACGATGGGGTAACAGCCTTGTATCATGCGATTATCGATAAAGTGGCCGAAAAGACGGGTGTTAAATTCAAGGCCCGCTTGCCAAGACCTCAAATCAAAACATCATCGTCCAAAACCATCATCATCCCGCCGGAACGTATCCGTTATCTTTCCGAAATTTCGGATACAGTCAGGAAATACCACGAACAAACCGGCGAACAAGCGCAAAATCTTAGAAAGGTCTGGCACCTCAAAGAAACAACCAAGGCGATTGGCGCAAATGATGAAACACAAGATTCTGTGGAGCTAATTTCAAAGCTTAAAGATGAAATTAAAAAAGCCGAAGCTACTCTGAATAAAGAGACATTGGATTCCATCGAGGAATGGGAAAAAATCAAAGAATCCTACAGCAAAGATGAGCTGGTGTACCAGGTTCGGGATCGAGAAATCAGGGTTCCCTTGTATACCGAATCATTATCTCATACCCGCATCCCCAAGATTGTCCTCCCAAAGTTTAAAGATCCCGCAGAAATATACCGCTGGATGCGGCAAGAAAACGTCTCCGGAAGATTTCCATTCACGGCAGGCGTATTCCCGTTAAAACGGGCAGATGAAGATCCGACCCGCATGTTTGCCGGCGAAGGAGACCCTGCACGCACCAATCGGCGGTTCAAGCTGCTGTCGGCAGATTATGAAGCCAAACGGCTTTCAACAGCCTATGATTCCGCTACCCTGTATGGTTGTGACCCGGACAAACGACCGGATATATACGGGAAAATCGGCACCTCGGGCGTCAGCATCTGTACGCTTGATGACGTTAAAGTCCTATATGACGGTTTTGACCTGTGCGCACCCAGCACCTCGGTTTCCATGACCATAAATGGACCGGCGCCCATGATGCTGGCGATGTTTTTTAATGCCGCCATTGACCAGCAAGTCGACAAGTTCGAGGCCGAAAACGGAAAAGAGCCCTCCAAAGAACAATATCAAAATATTCGAGCGGATGTAATTTCCAACGTGCGAGGTACCGTACAGGCCGATATCCTTAAGGAAGATCAGGGACAAAACACGTGCATTTTTTCGATCGAATTTGCCTTGAGAGTGATGGGGGATATACAACAGTACTTTATTGATAACAACGTCCGTAATTACTACAGTGTCTCTATCTCCGGGTATCATATCGCCGAGGCCGGTGCCAACCCGATTACCCAGCTGGCGCTCACGCTGGCCAACGGCTTTACGTATGTAGAATATTACCTGTCCCGCGGCATGCCGCTTGAAAGCTTTGCGCCGAATTTATCTTTTTTCTTCTCAAACGGAATGGATCCGGAATATTTGGTTATTGGAAGAGTCGCGCGCCGTATCTGGGCGATTGCCATGCGTGAACTCTACGGCGGATCTGTTCGTTCTCAGATGCTCAAATATCACTGCCAGACATCCGGGCGGTCTTTACACAGCCAGGACATCCAATTTAATGATATCCGCACAACGCTGCAAGCACTTTGCGCGATATATGATAATTGCAACAGCCTCCATACCAACGCTTTTGATGAAGCGATCACCACACCGAGTGCAGAGTCGGTCAGACGTGCCCTGGCCATTCAGCTCATTATAAACCGGGAATGGGGATTGACCAAAAATGAAAATATGAACCAGGGAAGTTTTATCATTGAAGAATTGACCCTTCTTGTAGAAGAAGCGGTCTTAAATGAATTTGATCAAATCACCAAGCGCGGCGGCGTACTGGGCGCCATGGAAACAGGCTACCAGCGCAGTAAAATTCAAGAGGAATCGATTTATTCAGAAACATTAAAACATACCGGCGAACTCCCGATCATTGGGGTAAACACTTTCCGGGACCCGGATGCCGACCTGGATCAGCTAAACGAGAGCGTTGAGCTGTCCCGTGCAAGCGAAGAAGAAAAACAATCTCAACTTAAGCGACTGGCTGATTTTGAAAAGCGTCATGAAAAAGAGGCGCCCGCTGCACTGCAGCGCCTGCAAAAAGTCGCCCTTTCGGGCGAGAATATTTTTGCTGAATTGATGAATGCCGTGCGGGTATGCAGCCTGGAACAAATTACCCGGGCACTTTATGCTGTCGGGGGACAATACCGACGCGGCATGTAAGATAAGTCGGTTTCAGGTGTCGGGGCACTCTTAGGTTTCAGAGGACAGAGGTCAGAAAACAGAGAACCGCAGAATATAGAATATAGAATGTTGAATATCGAAGGAAAAAAAACTTCATCATTCGAAATTCCTTGTTCGATATTCGATATTCAAAATAGAGAAAATTGCTGGGCTACTGGCTTCTTGCTTCTGGCCGAGCCAGAGACAAACAGCAAGGAACAAGTGAGCAGTTACCAGCAGCCAGAGGCCAGAACCCTTGAACCCCTGAACCCAGAACCTCTGGACCTTGAAACCTGAAACCTTTGTAAGTTTTCCGCGTAGGGGCGAACAGCTTAAAGCGTAAGCCTGCTCAAAATAAAGAAGGTTCTTTTATGGGCGTAAAAAATAGTTTTTCTTCCATTGATGTTATCCGCGAACAACTGACCCAGCATCGATATATATCGGATCAAGCCTTGGCGACAGTCCTTTATCTTTCGCACCACCTCAGCAAACCGATATTCCTTGAAGGTGAGCCTGGCGTGGGAAAAACTGAGGTCGCACTGGTCCTGGCGGACATTCTCTCCACGAAACTCATCCGGCTTCAGTGCTACGAAGGCCTGGATGCCAATTCAGCGCTGTATGAATGGAATTACTCCAAACAGCTCCTGCGGATCAAAATGGATGAGCAGTGCGGCCTGTCACCTGAAGAAATGGGCAATGTAATCTACAGCGAACCCTATCTTATTAAGAGACCCTTGCTGGAAGCCATCCAGAGTTCTCAGGGAAACACCCCGGTGCTATTGATCGATGAACTGGACCGCGCCGATGAGGAATTTGAAGCTTTTTTGCTGGAAATCCTTTCTGATTTTCAGGTATCGATTCCTGAAATCGGCACTCTGAAAGCCACCCACAAACCCATGGTGGTCATCACATCCAATCGAACCCGCGACATCCACGATGCCCTCAAACGGCGATGTTTTTATCACTGGATCGAGTATCCGGACCTGGACAAAGAAATGAAAATCATCCATGCGCGGGTGCCGGATTTGAAAGAAGCGCTTGTTCACCAGATTGCCATCTTCATGCAAAATATTCGCAAAGAAGACCTGCTGAAAAAACCAGGCGTATCCGAGACCCTCGATTGGGCGGAAGCCCTTCTTAAACTTCACCGCAACGTCCTGGATGAAGAAACGGTCGAGCAGACCCTGGGATGCATTCTCAAATACCGTGAAGATATACAAAATTTTAAATCGAATATCTGGCCCAACCCGGAAAAACGCAAGCATCTGCTGACGTCTCACTCAAAGTAACATGCCGAAGGTGTGCTAAATTTTTTTATGATTGGTTTCAATCACAGGGTTCCAAGGTTCAACGTTCAGCGTTCAGAGGTTCAGTTTTGAGCATCAGATATCCCAGTTGCCAGAACCTCTGAACCTTTGAACCCTGAACCCATAAACCTGAAACCCGACACCTGGTGTGTTTGATATTCTTGCAGTTTTGAGAAATGACACTAAATAACAGTACCGATAAGCCCCCGTACCGATCAGACCAAGGGTTGATCGAAAATATCGTTCGATTTTCTTATCTTTTGAGAGATAACGGCATTTCGGTTTCCCTGCCGGCAGTTTTAGACACCATCGAGGGCCTGCCCCTGATAGACATTTCCAGCCTTCAGACGTTTCAGTGTTTGCTGCGAATCAATTTCATCAGCCGCCAAGAAGATCTCGCCAGATTCGATGCCTTGTTTTATAAATTCTGGCTGCCCGGGGAACAAACCCATCTTAAAATCCAGACAGAAGACCCCGCAGAAAACGAAGCAGAACAGGATAACCTCAGCGATCTCCAGAAAAAAAATACCGATCAAAAAACCTCCGGGGATGCCTCCACCAAAGTGGTCAAACAATGGGCCCTTCGTTACAGTCCCCAGGCCCAGGCCGAAACGCAGCAAATGCATGAATTGAATTTTGAGGGATCTAGAGATTTATACGAATCGATCATCAGAATCCTTCAGCCATTGGCCAATCGGATCAGCCGAAGGTTTCAGTACACCGTTAGCGGCAAAGAGATCAGTCTGCGCAAGATTCTAAGAAAAAACATGCAATTCGGAGGGGAACTGATCCTGTTGGATTTTAGAAAGAAAAAAATAAAAAAACGCCGTGTTATCTTTCTTTGCGATGTCAGCGGTTCGATGGATATTTTTACCCTGATGATTCTGCAATTCATCCATGCCCTCAAACGAATTGATCGCAGGACTGAAATCTTCTTTTTTTCAACAGATCTTTCCAGAGCAACCGGTCAATTCGATGTAGGTGATTTTACTTCTGCGATGAAACAAATTCCGGGCGTTATCGCTGACTGGGGTGGGGGCACGCGTATCGGTTATTGTTTGAAGCTGTTTAATGAGAGCTTCGGAACGCGACAACTTTCTGACAGAGATATCATCATGATTTTCAGTGATGGTTGGGACAGAGGAGAAATCGATGTACTCGAAGGGCAAATGGCGATTCTTAAACGCAAAGCCCATAAAATTATATGGTTAAATCCCTTGATGGCAACACGCGATTACGAGCCCATCTGCCAGGGGATGAGTGCTGCCCTACCTTACGTGGATTACTTCCTGCCAATGGGTAATCTCAATGATCTTCGCTCGATCAGCCAGACGCTAAAAAAGATGATGGTCTAATATAGGTTCAGGGTTCAGGGTTGCGAGTTTGGGGTTAAAAAATATGAGTTTTATAATATCGAATATCGAACAAGGAATAATGAATGTCGAAGGATGAAAGAACATTTGAATTCATAATTCGACATTCCTTGTTCGATATTCGATATTCAATTTTTATCGGCCCTACCCTTTCTTCTTCTTTTCTTCTAAAGCATCCAGTATCTTCTCTGGCGTTATCGGCAGCTCCATGAAGTCAATACCGATGGCATCATAAACGGCATTCACAATAGCCGGTGCCGGGGATAGCTGGGTGCCTTCACCAGCCTCTTTGGCCCCATACGGGCCGATGGGGTCGTCGGTTTCCACTTCGATGGATTCAATTTCCGGCATCTCCAGGAATGTTGGAAATCCATAGTCCAAAAAGGAGGGATTCATCACCTGCCCTTTTTCAACGATCACATTTTCATACAGCGCCTGTCCCATGCCGCCGACGACAGAACCCTCGAGCTGCCCCTCCACCAGCATCGGGTTAATGGGCCGGCCGCAGTCATGGGCCGTGACCATCCGCAACAGTTTTACCTGACCCGTAATTAGATCCACTTCGACTTCAGCCGCCTGGGTCATGAATGAATAATTGGGTGCGAAATTACCATCTTTCTCAAACAATGTGGTCGGTTCATCGGCCGGTGCCATCCATGACCCTCTGCCCACGATAGGCATGGGAAGATCCGCATATTGATAGGCCTTCAGGGCTTTCAGGAGTGTCAATCCTTTTTCCGGAGAACCTTTCACAAAAATCTTGCGATCTTTGGCCACCAGATCGGCAACGTTAGCTTCCAATTTATCTGCTAAAAAATTGAAGAGTTTTTGCCTGACCGCTGCGGCCGCCAGTTTGGCCGCATTGCCGGCCCGGACCGTAACCCCGCTTCCAAAGGTTCCCGGATCCAGGGGTGTGATACCGGTGTCGGCTGCGGTGATGCGGACGTCGTCAAGGGGTACACCCAGTTCCTCGGCCACAATCTGACTGATCACGGTTTCCGCGCCCTGACCGATATCCGCAGCGCCTGATAGCACATTTACGGCACCATCCCGCCCGATCTGGACCACCGCACCGGAACTGATATGACTCATATTGCTCACTCCGCTGGGAAACGAAGCGCCGGCCAAACCCACGCCCCTGCCATAGGGCAACTTCCCGCGCTTTTCTTTCCATCCAATGGCAGTTGCTGCTTTCTGAACCGAATCGGAAAATCCGCAGGTATTGATGACAAACCCGGCCGAATGGGGCTCCCCGGCATGGATGCTGTTTTTTAAGCGGATCTCGGTCGGATCGAGCCCGAGTCGCTCGGCCATCAGATCCAACTGGCGTTCAACAGCGAAACGGGCCTGGGGGATACCGTGTCCCCGCATGGCACCACCCACGGGTTTGTTGGTATAGACATGATACCCCTCATAAAAAAGATTCGGAACCTTGTATGGAATCATAAGAAAAAAGCAGGAAAGGGCCATCATCGTCGGGGCCGTGCTGTTGTAAGCGCCGCCATCGGCATAGGACCGAAATTTTTGAGCCATTATGGTCCCGTCCTTTTTCATCCCGGTCTTAACGGTAATGTACATGGGGTGCCTTTGACGGGTGGATATAAAAACTTCTTCGCGATCATATATGAATTTTACGGGTTTCCCCAGATGCATCGCGAACCAGGCCGCACAGAAATCCTTGGCAAACAGGTCAATCTTCTGCCCGAAACCCCCGCCCACCTTGGGTTTGATGACCCGCACCTTGCTTTCCGGAATCTGTAAGGTATTGGACAAATTTCTTCTCAAGAAAAACGGTATCTGGGTCGAGGACCACAAAGTCAGTTCCCCGTTTAACGGATCGAACTGGGCCAGGGCGCCATGCGGCTCAAGGGGAGCGTGATTAACGGCCTGGGAGAAAAATGTATCTTCAAAAATAACATCGGATTCGGCAAAAGCCTTTTTGACATCACCGAATTCTTTCTTGATGGCAAAGGAAGTATTATTCTTTATGCCATCATGAATGACAGGCGCGCCGTCCTTTTTGGCCTCAAAGGGATCAAATACAGCCGGGAGTTCCTCATAATCCACCGTGATCAGTTCCAGGGCCTCTTCGGCAATCTCGGGGTCAATTGCACAAACCGCCGCGACGTCATCTCCAATGTAGCGGACTTTGCCTTTGGCCAGGGCATACTCATCTTTGGCCATGGGGACAATTCCGTATAAGCGGTCCGGGATATCCTTGCCGGTCACGACGCCCTTTACGCCCGGCAGTTTCTCTGCTTTCGACGTGTCAATATTTTTAATTTTCGCGTGGGGAAGCGGACTTCGCAACACCCTCCCGTAAAGCATCCCGGGTAGGATAAGATCATCTGTAAACAGGGCGGCTCCTTTGGCTTTCTGGGCGGCATCCATCATAGGCAATCTGGCACCGACAACGTTGAATTCTTTTTCCATTTATTCCTCCTTGCCGGGTGAGTCTGTGACGCTCATCAGCGCTTCAACCACTTTTTTATATCCGGTGCAGCGGCAAAGATTACCGGCCATCTTTTTCTTGATCACTTCTTCGGTGGGATGCGGTTCTTCGTCGAGAATTGCTTTGGCGGTTAAGATCATACCCGGGGTGCAAAACCCGCATTGCAGCGCACCTTTTTCCACGAACGCCCTTTGCAGGGGATGAAGGTCGCCGCCTTCCGACAGCCCTTCAATAGTCAGAACCTGTTTACCCATCGCATCGACCGCAAGCATTAAACAGGACAGACAAGCCTCGCCGTCAAGAAGCACCGTACACGCCCCGCAGGCCCCCAAATCACATCCGCGTTTGGTGCCCATTAAACCCAGTTTGTCCCTTAAGACCTCCAGAAGGGTGTAGTTTGGCGAAACAAGCAACTCATAGGTATCGCCATTGATGTGGAGTTCAATCGCCCGTTTCATTATGCTGACCTCCTCTTTGTCTCATTCACCGCGTTTTGCAGCAACAGGCCCATCATCCGTCTTTTGTGAGACGGCGAATAAACCGAAGTCTTTACCGGCCGGGCCTCTTTGGCAGCCAGATCCGAAGCGGCCTTGACATTCTGCACGCTCAATTGTTTACCACTTAAAAAGTCCTCAACTTGTTTGCCTCTCAGAGGCTTGCGATCTACAGCCGTAAATGCCACCCGGTATTGTTTTTCTTTTTCAGATGCCCACAAGGCGGTTCCAACGATGGGAAAGTCAATGCTGTCTCGATTTGCAAATTTGATATAGGTGGAAATTCCATCGGCTGACGCTTTGGGTATAATGATTTCGGTTAAGATCTCTCCCGGCTCTTTGACCAGCGGTGCTTTGCCATCCCCTGAAAAGAAATCTTCGATCGGCATCTCTTTTGATCCGTCGGGGCCCTCCAGGGCAATTTTGGCATTGATGACCATCAGTGCAGGCGCTATATCGCCACAATAGGCTGAATAGCAGATCTCCTTTTTATTTACCACATGACAGATCTCGCCGCCGGCCTTGTAACATGTCGGCCGCGAGCTTCGCCACCATTTGGATTGATTAAAATACATACATCGATTTTGCTGGCAGATGTTACCCGCCAGGGTCCCCATAACCTGATGATGATAGGAGCCCACCGCAGACGCCGCCTGTGCAAGACCGGGAAAGTTTTCCACAATAAGAGATTCGGCCTGCAGCCGTTTCAGCGGGGTCAATGCACCGATCCGAACATCCCCGTTGTCCCGGCGCATATAGTTCAGGTCTGCTATCCGCTTAATATTGACGAGAACCGGTGGGCACTCTACCCGGTGCTTCATATTCACCAGCAGGTCGGTTCCGCCCGCGAGGATTTTGGCGGCCGGCTCATTTTGCAGAATGGATAGGGCCTCTTTAAGATCTTTGGGTTCAAAATATTCAAATTTTGGTAATCTCACAACTGCCCCCCCTGTCTAATTGACAATTGATGATTGACGATTGAATATTTAAGGCATTCTATCAATTTAAAAGTAAAATGGCGGAGCGAAGCGACTTCCGCAAATATTCAATTTACAATATTCAATCGTCAATCTACTTATATGTAGTTTCATATTATGAAATTGTGTTTCAATTTTCTAACCTGATCTGGTTAATATTGTCAAGAAGAAAATGCGTTCAGAGGTTCAGGGTTCAAAGGTTCAGCGTTCAGGGTTGCATTTTTTACACAAGTGTCCACAGATTCAAAGACCGGTGTCCAGTTCCATCTTTATAGCTTCCGCGCTGGAAGGGTAAGGTATGAGGTGACGCCCTCCCGTGTCGGAGGTTGAACTTATGAAATCCATTAACTCTGAACGGGGAACCCTGAACCTCTGAACCTAGAGTTTTTACTTTTTTACATTGACCTCCAAGAAAATCATGCTATATATTTCATATATTAAAATTTATATTCATAATATGAAACAAGATAACCCCAAAAAATCGATTTACAAAGTACAGGCATTGGAGCGGGCGCTGGATATTATCGATTGCTTCAGCTTCCAAGACAGAGAGTTGAGTCTGACGGATGTCGTCAAACGTACCGGTCTCAATAAAACAACAGCCAAACGCTTGATGTCCAACCTTAGCACTCGCGACTATCTCCAGCAAGACCCCCAGTCAAAAAAATATCAACTTGGGATGCGTCTTTTTGAACTCGGTGGTATTGTATTTTCTTCATTTTCTTTGCGCCAGGCAGCCGCCTATCCCATGACCAACCTTCAAAGCCAATCTGGTGCGACCGTGCTTCTGGGTGTCAGTATGGACGACCAGTTGGTTTATATCGACAAACGCGAAGGCAAAGGCATGATCCGGATTTCATCGGAAGTCGGCTGGCGGCGACCGCTTAACTACGGGATGTTAGGCATGATCTTAATGTCCAGTCTCGATCCCAAAAATGTCAGACGGATCCTGAAAAAATATCCGTTAAAGCCATATGCCCCGCTGTCGATTACAGATGAAAACGCGTTCAGCCTGCGCCTGGAACAGATTCGCGATCAAGGCTACATTCTGGAAAAAGAAGAAGCGGTTGAGGGCGTGATCGGCATTGCCGCGCCCATACGAGATTATTCCCGTCAGGTGGTTGCCGCCCTGGGGATCGGATTGCCCGCCGGTTCACGCAACCAGATGGATGGACTGGATCGCATCGTTGATCTGGTCAAAAAAACCTGTGAAACCATTTCATCCGATCTGGGATATCTCAAGATCTAAATGTCTGGGTTCAGGGTTCAACGTTTTGGGTTCAGAGGTTCTGGGTTCTGGGTTCAGAGGTTCACTTCAACGCTGAACCTCTAATCGGGGAACCCTGAACCCTGGAACCTTTGAACCCTGAACCTTTGGCTGAACCTCTGAACCAATGAATATAAGGTTATTAGATGAAAATTTACGATTCGCTAACGCTAGGACAGGTTTTAGAAAAAAGTGCGGCCGAATCTCCTGACAAAGTGGCGGTTGTCGACGGAGACTCGCGCAAAACATATTCAGAACTCAACACCATGGCGGACGCGCTGGCCGCCGGCCTTGCAGATATCGGATTTAAAAAGGGCGATCGCGTCGCTATTTACATGAAAAACTCCCTTGAGTTCGTCGTGGCGTTTTACGCACTGCAGAAGTTAGGCGTTATCGTCGTCTGGATAAATGCCATTTATCGAAAGCGTGAAGCACAATTCATACTGAATAATTCAGAAGCCAAAGGGGTTTTTATTTTCAGCCAATGGGACGAATATAATTATCTTGCTGAAATTTTAAAAATTAAAAAAGAATTGCCCGAACTTGAATCCATTATCGTTGCGGGCAACGCAATGGGTGAAGGGGTTTATTCCTTTGAGGCCTTAATGGACAAAGCCAGTCAGAGAAAACTCCCGGTTGTGGCCATCGATCCACGGGAAGATCTTGCCATGCTGCTGTATACCTCCGGTACCACCGGGCAGCCCAAAGGGGCCATGATCACACATTATGCGGCCGTGCGGGCCGGGTGGGAATATTCACTGGGCGTGCAGGCCTCGCCAGAGGATATTTTTATCGGCATTTTGCCCATGAGCCATTCCTATGGTTGCGGATCGATTCTGATACAGCCCATCCTGCTGCAGTCAACCCTGGTTTTAATGGATAAATTCGAAATCGAGAAAGCGTTCAAGCTTATCGAACGCGAAAAAATCACCTTGCAACTGGGTGCCCCGCCACATTATATCCTTGAACTTAATCACAAAAAAAGACCGGATTATGATCTCAGCTCTCTCAGGGCCGGCCTGATCGCCGGAATGGTTGCGCCTGAAGGTTTGATTACACAGGTGGAAAAAGAGATGGGAGTTTATTTAACCTCTTTCTGGGGGGCATCGGAGGTGGGTCCGGGTCTGGGGACCATGTGCCCCTATCCTTCTTCGTTGTATATTAGAGAAAAATATATCGGCCGGCCGGTAACCGATACCCGCATGCGGGTCGTTGATCCTGAAACCCATGGCCAACTGCCGGATGGAGAAATCGGCGAATTGACGCTATCCGGATGGCATGTCATGCAGGGTTATTGGAAAAATCCTGAAGAAACCCGCAAACAAATCATTGATGGTTGGCTTTTCATGGGAGATCTGGCATCCAGAGAAGAAAACGGCTACTTCAAAATTTACGGGCGTACCAAAGACCTGATTAACCGCGGCGGGTATAAGATTTACCCCTATGAGCTGGAGTCGTTATTAATCGAACATCCCAAGATTGACCAAATTTGCGTGGTGCCAACGCCCAACCCGGTACTGGGAGAATCCATCTGTATATGTGTGATTCCAAACGCGCAGCAAAGGATCTCATTAGAAGAGATCCGGGAATTCATGAAAGACAAAATTGCCCCCCACAAACTACCGGATGAGCTTTGCATCATGGATGATTTCCCGAAACTGTCCGGTGGCGTAAAAATCAAAAAATTCGGAAAAGACGGCCTGACCGAACTGGCCGAAAAGGATGAAAACCGCGAGCGAATCCGAAAGTAAAGAGTAGACCTTCCAGCTTTAGATATCTATTACCTGAATCTGTAGATCAATACGGTGGCGGTTAATGGCAGGGCCCACCTTTCAACACGCCTGATATCTTCAGGTTTCCTTCACCTGTCCATAATTCTAATAATTTTCAGATTTGTTTATGAATTCCAAAAAATAGACCGATGCTTAAAATTATATCTTCATAGCCGTAAGATGCAATTTTCAAAATTAGTGTATAGCGTTGGCCAACCTAAACCAGCTCGATACCCTCTATTGAAGAGTTTAAAGAATAAAAAGAGCGACCGAGGAATATTTTTGAGATTCCTGGTAATTGATGTCAACCAATCTATGAGGACTAATGGTCGTAGTCTCCAGTTAGGGTTATAGTGTGAATATTAAGCTGATAGAAATGCGAAAGGCCCGATTGTTATCATCTTATTGGCTCAAGTGTATTAGGGATTCGATGTTGAAGTCGACTCAACCAGATCTGATCAATCCGGTGGGGTATTTGACGAGGTTGGATGCGAATCGTATGGTTACCAGTATGTTTCAGCAAGATGATATAGGGAATATGGACATCACTTCCCCAAGCGTAAACACCTACCGTATGAAAGGTATTCCAATTCCCCAAATGAACACTTCCTTTTCTGGTTCCAATTTGATTATTTACTTGCAACCAGACCGAATCCGTCAGCTCGCTGTCGACATCACTCATTCCTCTGATCCAGACAAAATATCTACCTGCCGGCGCTGAGAATTGAATATCAAAATATACATTCGGTTCGGGTTCGATGCTCTGATTCCCACCTGAAGTTAGTTCGACAGCTCGACCAATGGAAGCCTGTTCATCATCAACCACCTGAACACCTGTTGTTGACTGATCCTCTATCAAATCGGCATTTAACACGATATCCTGTCCTTGGTCATATTCCAATGACATCGGAAACTGATCCTGACCCAAAACCGTCTTTTGATTAAAGCCCGCATATGTAGACAATCCGATCCAGATTACCGGTAGCAGGATCAAGGCAATCTTCTTTTGAAAAAGTTGGTAGAAAGTATGAGACGTTTTCATTCCGAATAAAAATCGGAGTAAGTCATACTTTCGAATCAGAACTAAATAAATTGCCACAATTACAATGAATGAAACAATAAAAACAAGCAGCCATTTTAAAACATCATGAATCTCCCAAGTCATTATAAAATAACCAAAAACCAACAGAACGGTTTGGTGCATTATGAAAAAAGGCAATACACCCTCATTGGCATGTTGCAGGAATGGGCGATCAAATGACAGATGTTTTATGGCAAAACCAAGAATGGCAAATACCCAGCACCATGCATTTAAATAAGAAAACAACGAAGCTATCCAGTCACCGCCTTTTCCCTGGAGAGCCGGGTTAGAGACTCCGAATAGCAGATACAGATGACCTACCGACAGAACCAAGCCCAGTAATAAAGAAATCCAGCGTTGATTATTTATACTTTGTATCAGTCGATCGTTTGATACGATGATAAATCCGGCTATCAGGAACCATAAATAATATAAGAATCCCCAACCACCATTACCAACTTCCAAAACAGCAGAAGGAATAAGCGCTTTCATGAGTACCAAGGGTATGGTGAACCCAACCAAAATTATCCCAGGCAGTGCTAGAAAATTTGTAATTCTTTCCAATGCTTTTTGTCCGCCTGCTTTGAACCAGACAAACAATCGATAACAGATCAAGCTGTACACGAATAGAAACAGCAGATACCAGAGATGCATTCCCACATTGGCAAAATTGCCCGATCCGGCTAAGCCAATCCCCGTATAAACACCGGTAAAATAAGTAGGTAAAAAGGCAAAGAAAGATCCTAAAAACCGACCGTGGGATACTCTTTCCAGGTATACTTGTAGGGCGCCATGGGTAACCGATGCGATCAGAACCGGTATAAACAATCTCAAAAACTTATCCGTATAAAACCGCTTCCAGCCACCTGACTTACCCAACGCATAAAACAGGCTGGCGCCGGATATCATGAAAAATATAGGCATCATCCAGCGGGTGACAAAGACGTTCCATATCTCTACCCAGACATAGGTGTCGTCATTCTTAACATGCCAGTCACCCAGATTGAAAAATCGGGTACTGTGATATAGAAAAACGATCAAAATGGCCAGTACGCGAAGCCAGTCGAGTTCATACCTGCGTTGTGAAGTAGTTGAAGTCATTATATCTCTTTTTGTAATCTACGCAAAATTATGCCAGTTTCATACCTTTAATCCTCAGCTATAGCCATTCTTCTAACAAGCTTTGTGTGAGATTGAAGAGGCGTTTCTGTGCATCTTGGTCCAAGGTTGGAGGCCAGCTCTTCTTAACTTTTCGGTGATGGATATATTTGCCGTTGAGGCCTTTTGCTTCATCAGCTGAAGCAAGCCAGACTGGTGTATCCGCTGCTTGATCCGGTGACTCTCCAATGAAAAGACCGACAATTGGGACAACCAAGTTCATTGGGAAAGGGTAATCCGACTGAGCGACAGCGGTCTTTACGAATCCGGGATGAATGCAGTTCACCGTGATGCCTCTATTTCTTAGCTTGCCGGAAAGATAGTAGGTGAATGAGGTCAACATGTGTTTTGACTGGTAATAGGCAACAGTACTTTTGTATTTCGTATCACTGCAATTGAGATCATCCCAGTTGATGGGAGCTTTGTGCATTATGGAAGAGATATTGATAATCCGCGCTTCACCATATCTATCAGCAGTCTGTTGCATCCGATATAGCAGATGATGAGTGAATATAAATGGAGATAAGTAATTCAATGCTAATGTGGACTCGAAATCCTCGTGGGTAACTCTGTATTTCGGGAAATGGGCTCCAGCATTGTTAATAAGAACATCCACGCGATTAACGATTTTATCGATGCTTTTTGCAGCTTCTTTTGTGTCCTTCATGCCTGAAAGGTCGGAGATGACGAATTGCACTCTCCCTCCGCCCTTATTGATTACCTCAACCACTTCATTTGCCTTGGTGTTATTGCGAGCAACACCTACTACGAAAGCGCCCTTTCGGGCGAGTTGAAGTGCAGTAGCTCTCCCCAGACCGCTGGTAGCCCCAGTAATGACGACTGTCTTACCTTTCATACTGTTAGCGTTTTTGCCTTTCTTAAAATGGCACACTCCTATGCCTTAATTCCGACGACTGCAAATTCACTGGCCGTCTCATCGAACGGGGCGCCCGCCACATTGGCGTAATAAGACTGCACCTCGAATTCTGCTTCTTCAAACTCTTTTTTTAGACTCTTTGGACTGAAATACTGCAACCAATTGTAGACGGTCCACATGCGTGCGGATTCGATAATCGTATACTTGTCGAGCACCACCTTTTCTTCCTCATATTTGATCGTGTTCAGAAAGCCGTAATATTTATTCGGCGACCAGAAACCGTCAAGAAGGTCGGCCTCATAAACGGCTTGCTCTTCCCGCTCAGAGAAGCCCTCCAAGGAATATACATCGAGCAAAACTGCTCCGTTTGGCCTGAGCAGTTCCGAAAACTTGAAAAGCAACACTTTTCTCTGCTTTGGACTGAGAGCGCAGAAATCGCACATGATCATAATGATCAGGTCAAAGCGGTCTTCCGTTTCATATTCTAGATAGTTTTGGTTCACATACTGAATTTCTTGCCCATCTTTTTCCGCCATATTCTGTGCGTATCGAATAGATCTTTTCGAAATATCGATGCCCGTGACGCTCGCGTGTCTTTGGGCCAGCCTTGAGGCATACAGTCCCGGACCGCAACCAAAATCAGCGATTTGGATTCCTTGACCGACATTGAAACGGGACACGATCCATTCCACGGAGCGGTCGATGAAGCGAGTGTTTCGG